>Ga0315909_10000720_pt1 | contig 44683 bp, 28 predicted proteins | sample LakEriMetagenome_11_FD_203527 | JGI IMG/M metagenome (GOLD analysis project Ga0315909, IMG submission 203527) | Freshwater fungal communities from buoy surface, Lake Erie, Ohio, United States - Buoy 2 MA125 | ecosystem: Environmental > Aquatic > Freshwater > Lake | place: USA: Lake Erie, Ohio... | reverse complement strand
CCTTCACCCTTCACCCTTCACCCTTCACCCTTCACCCTTCACCCTTCACCCTTCACCCTTCACCCTTCACCCTTCACCCTTCACCCTTCACCCTTCACCATTCAATGACCCTCAACGGCCAAGCTCACTCCCTCGACTCGGAAATCCTCCTCCCCGATTTCCTGGCCTCTCTCGGACTCTCCGGGAAACCCGTCGTTGTCGAACTCAATCAAGAAGCCATCCTCCCACGCGATTTCCCCAACACCCTCATCCAACCCAACGACCAACTAGAAATCATTACTCTAGCCGCGGGGGGGTAATCATTTAATAGTCTGAAGGTCAAAAGTCCTAAGGTCGGAATTAGAATCGCTGGGGCGATTGGTAGATAAAACGCTAAGCGCCCACCCATCCAAACCGTATCAGCGGTTCTGACACTGACTTTCAGACTTTCGACCTTAAGACCTTCAGCCCCCTAAAAATCCCATAAAATGCCATTTTTACCTTGCAACAAGTGGCCTTCAAATCCCATCTTCCGCGCACGTCGCTTCTCGCGTCCCATTTTCCAAATCCGGTGTAGCTCAGCGGCAGAGCGGGTGGCTGTTAACCACTAGGTCGTAGGTTCGATCCCTACCGCCGGAGCCATTTGGAAATAGGAATTACTAGCTTTTTAGCTCTTTCCGCCCAGCAGACTGAACACTTGGCATACGAAGTTGATCGGTTGTCTTAATGTTCTACTCCTTAACAACCGTTATTTGTGTTATATCCGCGGTCGCCAGAATATTTAGCAAATCAATCACTCGCTGCGGCTTGACCTCGCCATCAGCAGATATTGTAACTGAAAATTCCTCACCACTCGCTTTCAACTTCTCAAGTTCAGCTTTCAATAATGGCATCTCACTGTTCTGAGGATCAGCATCCAAAACCAATTTATCTTTTCCCATGAAAACCCGCCCCTCCGCATTCAGCTGAATAAAAACAACCTTAATTCCATCCTTCTCTGCATTTTCATTGTTCGGCAATGCCATATCTAGATCCTGCTCTCGCGTTTGAATGGTAGAATCCACCAATTGTTCAACCTGTTTCCGACAGCCCACGGACATACTGATCCAAAACAGGAAAGCTATGAGTATACCACGTTTCATCAAAAGCATTCGATAGAACGAATGACTTTTCGTCAACATGAGATAAGCAAGGACTTATCCCATCAATCCGCCAACACGAAACCTTTTCTCGTGTGCTTGCAGCGCATAGGCACACCCGCTTGGTTGGGTTTCCAGCCATTCGCATTGGCGAAATCAATCGCTTCGGTCACCTGGGTCAACATGACAATCCTTGGTAACGCAGCGATCAGTTCCTGACCACCCACCGCCGCGTTGGTATAAATGGACGCCTCATTCACTCCAACGCGATTCTTCATCATCCAGCGATATTGAACATCGCGGTGATTGAGGGTTTTGTAGCCTTTGTGGGATAGAGACATTAGTAAAATTCTTCCAAATCGAAAATCTAAAATCGTCACTCATCAATCGTAAATCGATCTTTGAGTGACGCAGTTTGGTCATTCGTTTTGAATGACGATTTTTGAAATTTGAGACTTGAAAATTACTTAGCTGCGCCGATCTCTAACAGCTCGACGTCGAAGACCAGCATACCGCCGGGACGCCCGCTATCGGGAACAACTGGGCCGTAAGCAAGTCCTTCTGGGATCCAGAAACGACGTTTCTCGCCAACCACCATGAGTTGAACACCTTCGGTCCAACCTTTGATTACTTGATTGAGAGGAAATGAAGTTGGTTCGCCACGAGTGACGGAGCTATCGAACATTTCGCCGTCGGTGGTCCAGCCTGAGTAGTGAACTTTCACGGTGTCGGTGGCTTTTGGCTTATCTTTGCCTGTGCCTTCTTTAAGCACTTTAGAAGCGAGACCGCTTGCGGTTTTCACAGCATCGGCTGGAGCGGCGGCGATATCTTTAGGAACCTCAGGAGCAGGTGGTGCGTCTTTGATCGAAATGAGTTCAAGTTCGGCAACCACAAATCCACCTGGAACGCGTGCTTCAGGCAACCAGCACTGACGAACCTCGCCAGCTTTCATGTCTGCGAAAAGCTCGCCGAGTTCTTTTGGCAGCTTGTTGAGTGGTGCGGTTGGTGGTGCTGGGTCTTGGCGGCTGTCTTGCAGGACCTCACCATCCATGGTCTTCGCATTGAAATGGAACGTGATCACTTGAGCGGCGGCTGGTTTTTCACCAGCACCTTCTTTGGAAGTTTTGTAAGCAACTCCACCTGGGGTCTGCTTGGTATCGGCTGGCGGTTTTGGGGCTTCTTTAATTCCAATCAGCTCAACATCGAAGCAAAGCATGCCGCCGGGGCGACCGCTTCCAGGAACCACAGGACCGTAAGCAAGGTCTTCTGGAATCCAAAAACGACGTGACTCACCGACCACCATCAACTGCAAACCTTCTGTCCAACCTGCGATCACCTGACCAAGTGGGAAACTGGCTGGCTCACCACGTTTTACGGAGCTATCGAACATCTTTCCATCCGTCGTCCATCCCGAGTAGTGCACCGTCACGACATCGGTAGCGGTCGGTTTTTTATCTCCGGTTCCGGCTTTAAGGACTTTCGAAGCGAGACCGCTCTTGGTTTTAACGGCATCGGCGGGAGCGGCGGCTACATCGGCAGGTGTTTCTGGCATTTTGATTTCTGGTTGTGCAGCGGGTGCTGCAGGAGGTTTGGCGCCCGGAGTCTCCTCTGAACGCGCAAAAGTTGGAAGTGCCACCATCACAGCGGCAGTCAGCAGAGGAGTAAACGGACGAATTTTCATGAGAGAAAGGAGCATCCACGGCTTGGGCATTCTGTCAACCAGCTAGAGCCTCTTCATTCAAAAATCACATATCATCAATCATCAATCGTCAATTAAACCGAATTATCAATGCGCGCCGCAATAATGTTGATTGACGATTGATGATTTCCGATTGGCTCTGCTTCGCTCCGCCTAAGCAGTCTGGACTTCGTCTTTTAATGAAAGTTCGCTAAAGCTCACAAAGCGTTGATAATTTTTGATTTGAAAGAGCCCCCCCGCTCCCCACTTTCTACTTCCCTTAAGCCGACTCTTCGCATCGAATGGTTTATGGAAATTTTCATTATCCAGAGCAACGAAAAGGCCGGCCCGTTCAGTCCTCAAGAAATTCAAGCAGGCCTTGCCAGCGGAAAATACCAAGGTTCCGACCTTATCTGGTATCAGGGCATCGAGAGCTGGATCCCTCTGTCGAGCGCGTCCAGTATTTTCAGCGTCAATCCCATGAATCAGCCCGCAGCGCAGCCCGTTAGTTGCGGACTTGCGACTGCAAGCTTGGTCTTAGGCATTTCGGGCTTTATCTTCATCATCACTGCCATTCCCGCCATCGTTTGTGGTCATATCGCACGCAGTAAAATCAAGAAATCACAAGGACAACTCCAAGGCAGCGGCATGGCGCTTGCCGGACTCATCACGGGATACGCAGTTTTAGCTCTCTGCGTTTTAATCACCTTACTTGCTGCCCTCACCGCGCCAATGATCATGAAGCAACAAAAAAGAGCCCAGCAAACCGAGGCGATTTCGAATGCCAAATCCTTCGGTTTAGCTCTCTTCGAGTTCAACGATGAATACGGCAGCTACCCGAATGCAGAAACCGCGAAACTCGTCGCCGATGAAACCAAAACCCCTCTCATCACTGGAGATTCATCCAACGCCCGCTTCCGCCAACTCATCGCTAGCGGTATCACTGCTTCAGAAGAGATCTTCTACGCAAAATCCGTTATCACCCAAAAACCCGATGGCAACATCTCCGGCGACAATGCCATCGCTCCCGGTGAATGCGGTTTTGCTTACATCGATAATCATCCCAAAGTGATTGCAGACCCCCGTCCCATTGCCATGGCACCATTCACATACATCTCAGGCGAATTCGACAAAGATGTATTCGACAACAAAGCCATCATCCTCTGGACCGACGGCTCAGCCACCACTCTTCCCATTGATCCAGCCTCAGGCAAAGCCCTACTAGATGGTCAAGATATCCTTGATCCCAAACATGCCATCTGGGGCGGAACACCACCGAATTTGGTGATGCCGGAGTAATACCGGAGAGCCGCGCCTCCGGCCGGCTGCAATATTGGAGAGCCGAGCCTCTGGCCGGCTTATGGCGTATGAGGTTTCATGATTATAGAAATATTAAGATGAAACACCTTTCACCAATAATTTTTAACCACGAATTTCACGAATCACACGAATGAGGATTTATGTTTTGGATATCTCTGGTTTTGAATGATTCAGTTCTGAAAATTCGCGATATTCGTGAAATTCGTGGTTCAGAATCTTCAATTAGACTGTTTGTCCGTCCCTTTGTCACCTTTGTCATCTAGCTTCAACGCTCAACCGCACACAAGAGCGAACACGAGCATCCCTTTCACCGACCATAGAACGGTGCGTATCCAATTGCTGCGGATGAGAAAACTGCATTTTGCATCATCGAATCCCTGCATGAGACGCGTGTGGCATGGTGCCTGAATGAGTGCGGTGGAAATCAGGTTACCAAGTGACAGCGCGAGAATCACCCATTGCACCATTCCGCCATATCCTGCCCAAACGAGAAAGACCGCGGCAACAAGCTCTGTCATCATCAGCGGAGCCACGATCACGCCAATCCAAAAGCTATGTCGAAAATGCGCCCTAACAAATTTGTCCGGCTGAATATCCAAAAACCTTGGATAAACACAAAGCTGCACAACCCAAATAGCACCAACCATCGCCATCGTCGCAGCCAGCTGAATTGCTTCCGCTTGTTCGATATAATTTAGCAAAAAGGTAGGTAGCTGCATTTCGATATACTCTAAATCTGAACAATGGATTCCATCACATTTTTAATTAACCGCAAAGATCGCAAAGAGCACATAGAATATTGTCAAAGCGCAGCAACGACCTCCAATAATTTTTAACCACGAATTTCACGAATCACACGAATGAGGGTTTTTGTTTTAAATGAAATATCTAGTTTTGGATTATTGATTTCTTAAAATTTGTGATATTCGTGAAATTCGTGGTTCAACATTTTCAATTAAACAGCGATCTCACTCCTGCACAGGACTCAGCTCTTTTAAGCTTTTCTCACCTTCCTCGATAGTTTCCCGAATCTGCTGCTGTTCTTGCAAAGCTTGCTCTAGGAACGATGAATCGTAATCGGGATTTTCTTTCAGCTTGGCTCGCTCCATCTCAGCGAACGCCTCGATGTCATTGATATTTTGCCGACCTGTCTCGATTTCGCGTTTGAGTTCGGTGATACGTTCATCGGTTGTTTCCTCCTGTTGGGTCACTGTGGGAATAGCCTCGGATTCCACCTTGTCCGTCTGAGGTGGATTATCCCGGCAGGCGCAAATCCAGAAACCTAACGACAACAGCAACAGTCGAGCGGACATAGGGAGAAAATAGAATAACGGCTTCATCGATAGCACAGCTTAGTAGGTGATGTGGGAAATGCAAAGACGGAGCTTATGAAATTATCCAGCAATACCGGAGAGCCGAGCCTCCGGCCGGCTTGAGGCGCATGAGGTTTCCAATTTCAGAGATTTCTCCCCAAATCAAAAATCAACAACGCTTTTGTGAGCATTAGCGAACTTTTGTAATTAGACGAAGTCCTAACCGCCTGTACGGAGTGAAACGTAGTCAATCGGAAATCGTCAATCGTCAATCGTCAATCAAACGAACCAGCTCAACTGTCCTTTGCTTCTCAACCACCGAATAGATTTCCGATTGATGATTTTTGATTTTTGAATGAAGAAGACAGATAGGAAGAACCTGTTCGATCCAAAGCATCCCATCTGGGGCAGCACGGAACTTCGGTTGTTGATGCCTGAGGAATTGTGATTCAAGCAGCTGCAAAATCCAAATCACGCGTTGCGCGCACCGTCGATTTTGGAAGCACTTCTCCCTTAGCAATACGGTGCTCAATTTCATCAGAGATGATTCCGCAAAGCACTGCATAGGTATCAACTTCAACTTCTCCATGACAAACTCCACCTAAAAAAAGGTCAGGGCAATAACCGATATAGCACTGGTCATCATCCGACCATTTCACGAAGCGGAGGTAGTTGTCTGCGGGTTTCATGGTGGTAATCTAGTCTTTTTGCTTGGATTTGGCAATGACTTCAGCGACCTGACGTTCTTGGTAGATTTTTGCATCATCGCCTTCAGCCCCTGAAACAGTCACGACACCAGCAAGTTTTGAATGCACAAACTGTCGATGAGAACCTTTTTGACGATCTAGTTGGAAACCTGCTTTTCGCAGATCTTTTAGCAGATCACGGATTTTTCTTGGTATATGAAGCGTTGTTGGGGGGGAGCGAGTAGGGGTTATTTACCCCTATCATCACTGACAAGCCTCGCACTCTCCCCCATTCATCATGGCATCGATGGAGCAGGCCATCTTCTGCTCAGCCGTGAACGTCTTCGCAGCCGCGTTCGCCGCAGCAGTCGTGGCGGTTTGGGTGGCCATGACGCCGCGTTGCTCTTTCTTCACATCGACGGTGGTTTTTTCGATGTTAGAAGCTTGGAGCGTGCGTAGGTAATAAGTGGTTTTGAGACCTTTGTCCCAGGCACGGCGATACATGTGACTGAGGGTTTTGAGGTCTGGGGTCGAGAGGAAGAGGTTGACCGATTGGGATTGGTCGATCCATTTCTGACGACGTGCGGCGGCATCGATGATGTATTCGTATTCGATGCCGAAGACCGTTTTGTGTTTCTGTTTGATGTTCTCGGGGATCTCATCGATTGAATCGAGTTCGCCATCGAAGTATTTCAACTGATCGACCATTTCTGGGTTCCAGAGGCCGGCTTTTTTGAGGTCTTTGACGAGCTCGGTGTTGAGGATGGTGAAATCGCCAGAGAGGTTGGATTTCACGTAGAGGTTTTTGTAATTCGGCTCGATACATGGAGTGGTGCCCATAATGTTAGAAATCGTTGCGGTCGGAGCGATCGCGAGGACGTTCGAGTTGCGCATGCCGTGTTTTTTGATTTTTTCACGAACGACAGACCAATCCATTTTGCCTCCACGTGGGACATCGATTTTACGACCGCGCTCATCTTCAAGGAGATCGACCGTGTCTTGTGGGAGAAGTCCCCTGCTCCATTTGGAACCTTCGTAGGTGGAGTAGGTTCCGACTTCGGCTGCGAGGTCGGACGATGCGCTGTAGGCGTAGTAAGCGATGGCTTCCATCATCTCGTCGTTGAACTCAACGGCGGCGTCTGAGGCGAAGGCGATGTCGCGTTTGTAGAGAGCGTTTTGAAGACCCATGACGCCGAGGCCGATGGGGCGATGGCGGGAGTTCGCGGTTTTCGCAGCTTCGGTTGGGTAGAAGTTGATATCGATAACGTTGTCGAGAGCGCGGATGGCGACCGTGATGGTTTCCTTTAGCATCTCGTGATCGATGGCACCATCCTTGGTGATGTGGGAATCGAGGATGACGGAGCCGAGGTTGCAAACAGCCGTTTCCTGATCCGAGGTGTTGAGGGTGATCTCGGTGCAAAGGTTGCTGGAGTGGATGACGCCGCAGTGATCTTGAGGTGAGCGGACGTTGCAAGGATCTTTGAAAGTGATCCATGGGTGACCGGTTTCAAAAATCATTTTCAACATGCCTTTCCAAAGTTCGATGGCTGGGATCTGGCGGGACCAGATTTTTCCATCGGCAGCCATTTGCTCATATTGCTGATATTTTTCCTCAAAGGCTTTGCCGTAGAGATCGTGAAGATCAGGGGTTTCGTTAGAACGGAACAAGGTCCAGTCCAGGCGCTCTTCCATGCGTTTCATGAACAGGTCAGGAATCCAGTTCGCGGTGTTCATGTCGTGGCAACGGCGGCGATCGTCGCCGGTGTTTTTACGAAGTTCGAGGAAGTCCTCGATGTCGTTGTGCCAGCTCTCGAGATAGGCGCAGCCGGAGCCTTTTCGCTTGCCACCTTGGTTCACGGCGAGCAGCTGGTCGTTGTGGAGTTTCAGGAAAGGAATGATGCCTTGGGATTCGCCGTTGGTGCCTTGGATATAGCCACCTGTGCCGCGAACAGCGGTCCATGAACCACCGAGACCACCTGCCCATTTGGAAAGGTAAGCATTTTCCGCAATACCGCGCTGCATGATGGATTCGATGGAATCGTCCACTTTGTAGAGGTAGCAGGAAGAGAGCTGGGAATGGAGGGTGCCAGAGTTGAAAAGGGTCGGCGTAGATGAGCAGAAACGACGACCTTTGTAGAGGTTGTAAAGGCGGATCGCCCAGTCCTCGGCGTTGGTGGGCTCGGTTTTGAAGAGACCCATGGCAACACGCATCCAGAAGAACTGCGGAGTTTCGATCCGTTGATGACGCTCGGCGGTCTTATCGACGATGAGGTAACGATCGTAGAGGGTTTGAATACCGAGATAGTCGAAGTCTAGGTCGGCGGTTGGATCAAAGGCTTCGCAAAGTTTGTCGATATCGTATTTCTCTAACAAATCTGGATGCAGGCGTTTAATGGAAACGGCATACTTGAGGTAGGATTTGAATCCTTTCTTGTGCGCGTCTTTCAATTTCTCGACACCATCGGTGGTAATATTCCAGACAAGAACTTCCTCGTAGATATACGAAAGCAGAATACGGGCGGCGAATTTCGCAAAATCCGCATCTTTCTCGATGAGAGTTTTTGCGTTAAGGATGATGGTTGCTTTGAGGTCTTTGGCGGAAATTTCCGTGCCAATTGAGCGGCGAAGTTCACGTTCGATCTCAGCGTCGTCCAAATTCAATTTGAGGCCGATGGAAGAGAAAGAGATGCGTTTCTTGAGTTCGGTACCATCCCAGAAAGAAGATTGTCCGTCCTCGGTGGTGACGACGATCATCGAATCCTGCGAGAGATCTTCTGTGGCTACGCTTTCTTGCTCACGGCGGAGAAGGTTGCGCTGGGCACGATAGAGAATATAATGCTCTGCAGCCTTGAAGTGGCCTTGGCGCATGAGTTCTTCCTGAACCATGTCCTGTACGTCCTCGATGTGAACGAAGGATTGGTCGCCACGGCGCACCCGCTCGGTGACGGCTTTGGCGACATCGATGGCTGGCTCGGGGTTTTCCTTGATTGTTAAGAAGGCTTTGCGAACCGCGATCTCGATCTTGGTTTCCGACCATGGCACAACATTGCCGTTACGGCGGATCAAACGAACCGGTAGCGCGTGTGGACCTGAACCCACATCCACTTGACCTGTTTTTTCGAGCGAACGACGAAAAGCGAGGGATTTCGCAACATCGTAAGCTTCGTTTTCTAGTAAGGCTTTTTCAATCAACAAATATAAATCCGATTCTGAAAGACGAAGACGGCCGCCCGACTCGAGAGATTTTGTTAGAGAAACCGCAACCGCATGAGCCACTTGGGAAACGAACTGACGGTTGACATCGGAGAAAATGGATTTCTCGTCCTCACTACGAGCAATCAAAAGGTCAGCAAGTGAATCACCAATCGCATCTGCAACATCCTCTAACGAAAACTGCGTTTCCTGTTCACCGCGGGTGACGATGATATCGGCATAAGGCTTGCGCTTGTCGGTAGGAATCGTCCCGCGCCAGTCATAGCTGCGATTATTATCAGGAAGTGCGAAGCGATCGGAGATAACTTGTTTGAGGATGTTGTCTTCGGCGAGGTTAAGGGAGCGGTACATATCAGTTTGCAAGTGCGGGTTTGTTAATTATGGAAAAGTTTGAAAAGGTATTTTTGAAAAGTGGTGGCGGATTCTATCCGCCATACTCATACTGGAAGGGTTGGCTTGGCGGATACAATCCGCCGCCACGATCACAGCTCATCATCACTGACGGCGTTGAGGGCACCTGCTTTTTGGTATTCCGTAACGCGGCCTTCGAAGAAGTTCTGCTCTTTCTTAATGTCCATCATTTCGGCCAGCCATGGGAATGGGTTGGCGACGGATTCGTTGAGTGGAGCAAGGCCACAAGATGTTAGGCGACGATCGGCGATGTAATCGATGTATGCCTCGAAATCGACCGAGTTCAGGCCAAGGCCGGAAACAGGAAGGCAATCGCGGATAAATGCTTTTTCTAGAGCGATGCCCTCTGCCATGGTGTTACGAAGATCTTCACGGAAGTCCTCAGTCCAGATGTCTGGGTTTTCATCGATGAGATCCATCAGCAAGTTGCGGAATACTTCGATGTGGTTAGATTCATCACGAAGGGTGTAACGGAACATCTGGCCGATACCTGGGAATTTATTTTGGCGATACAATGAAAGGATCATTCCGAACAATCCGTAAAACTGAGTGCCCTCCATGATTTGACCGAACATGAAAATGTTTTTCGCTAACGCTTGCTTGTTAGCTGTGACCGTGAGGTCGATGTCACGACGGAGCGCACGGGAGTTAGAAACGACGAAGTTATTTTTTGCGGTGATGGTTGGGACGTCTTCGAACATTGCTTCGCACTCGTGCGGGTTGATGCCGAGGGAGGAAATCATGTAAACTAGGCTGTCTGCATGAATGTTTTCCTCGTGGGCGTGGCGGCCCAGCACCAGTTTCAGCTCAGGAGCAGTAACCACTTCGCGGACGACGTGAAGGACGTTGTCGCCGACAATACCTTCAGCAGCGGAGAAGTAACCGATGCCCATTTTGATGATCCAACGCTCCACATCGGAAATATCGTTAGAACGCCATTGTTCGACATCTTTCTGCATCGAGATATCCTCAGGCTCCCAATGGTTGTTCTTCATGGTCTTATACAGATCATAGGCCCACTGGTATTTGAGAGGCAGGATGTTGAAAAACATCGTGTCCTTGCCGTTGATGACACGCTTGGAATTGAAAGCCAGCTCTGCTTTTGCCTTGTCGAGAATGAAGATACGGTTGCCGAGGGTAAGTGTTGTGGTGGACATAGTTAGATAGTTAGAATGAAGGTAAAAATATGGGTTAGAAAGTCATGCTGGCATGAAACGCAGCGTGCGATACACCATACGGAAATCGTTACTCGGGTCAATTCGTTTTTGTAGATGTAGTATCCACAAATTATTCACAATACCACATGTAGTAGGTGCTTGAGATACCCGTAAAGTCGTCACCCTTTAATTTTGGGAGTTCCACGGCTTAATTATCAATCTCGCTCACAGGTCTAGGGGCTAAAAAAAAATCGCAAAAAGTATTTCGATCCAGCGATTTCAAAAATTTGAAAAAAATCATTAACTTTTCCTTATAATCCACAAGAATTAACCATTCAGTTTACGGAAGTCGTTGAAAATCAATGATGTAAAATTTTATAAATCCCATCAAAACAGTATCGTAGCCATAGAAACTGACTGATAATACAGGGATTACAACGCTAAGAGTATTTTTAACCGCTGATGGACGCAGATGAACGCAGATTGAAGAGTCAGTGAATTACTTAAGAAGTAAACATTTCCGACCTCTATCTTTATTCTTTATCTGCGTCCATTTGACTATGCTTCGCTCCGTCCATGTCCGCTTCGCTGCCATTGTGTTCATCTGCGGTTCAATTCCTCCATTTTGGTTTTTTTAAGACAGCCTCTAAGTTAAGACAGCCTCTAAGATATCGCCGAGAAACTTTGCAAATAACCGATCATTCGGGTTAGGTGGGCAAATGAAGCGACTCGCACCGCACTGGCAAATTCTCATCGCACTGGGTTTAGCGACCATAACGGCACTAGTGTTACGCGGTTTATTTGGCAATGCGCCTGAAGCATCATCGGGTGAAAAGCTGGTAAGTGGTGTAACAGCGACGTGTGGTTTCATCGGAGATCTTTTCATGCGTGCGTTGAAAATGATCATCGTGCCTCTGATTGTAACCGCAGTCGTTTCAGGCATTACAGGACTAAAAGGTGTGGAGGGCTTTGGTAGACTTGGTATCAAGACCATGGTGTTTTATCTAACATCTAGTTTGGCTGCGATACTTGTTGGATTGGTGTTAGTTAATTTGATCGAGCCGGGTTTGAACGATGGCAAACCAAACACAGAGATTCTTGCTGCGTTTGAAGAAAACAAAGCGAAGGCAGATCCGGTGGATATTGCGAAAGTAGAGGTGGCAAGTCAGCGTGAAGGCAAAGATTTCCTGTCGATTTTTAAAGCAATGATACCGGAAAACGTCGTGGATGCCGCGAGTGATAACGGCCAGATGCTAGGTGTGATCATTTTCAGCATCTTATTTGCGATCGCAGTCACCCAACTTCCCGGCCACATGGGAAATAATGTTAGAGATTTCTTCGAAGCTGCCAATGAAGCGATGGTCACTGTCACAAAATGGATTATGGCGGTTGCTCCGATAGGGGTTTATGCGTTGATCTTGCCATTGATACATAAGACTGGGATGGATCTGTTTGGACAGTTAGGAAAATACTTTTTCACCGTGCTATTTGGATTATTGATCCACTTTACAGTAATACTGCCTTTGGCTTTAAGATTCATCGGGAAAGTCAGTCCAAAGGCGCATTTCATGGCGATGCGCCCAGCGTTGTTGATGGCATTTTCCACCGCTTCATCATCTGCAACCCTTCCCGTCACAATGCGTGCCGTGCACGAAAATGCAGGCGTATCCAAACGGGTTTCGAGTTTCACTCTACCCTTAGGATCCACGGTGAATATGGACGGAACAGCCCTCTATGAATGCGTGGCGGTGATTTTCGTGGCGCAAGTGATGGGCATCGAACTGGGATTCGGATCGCAGTTTTTTATAGTGGTTGCGGCTTTACTCACCAGCATTGGAGTGGCAGGAATCCCGTCCGCGAGCTTGGTGGCGATTCTATTGATCTTAAAAAATTCCGGCATACCAAATGCGGAGATCGCCGTCATCACTCTGCTTTCGGTGGATAGACTGTTAGATATGAGTCGGACAGCTGTGAACGTCTACAGCGATACTTGTGCGGCGGTGATTATTGGCCGCAGCGAAGGCGAGGCGTTTCACTTCGATGAACTGCAAGACGAAGAATTTATTCCTGAAGATAATTTTTCGGACGATAAATCATCGCAAACGGAATAAAAAGGATGGAGGTAAGCCCCATCAATCCGCTGAAAAACCAGAAATATTTGGCACCTTGGAGTTTTGGCTGACCACCGGAGAAGGTGGTTTTGGTGTAAAGTTCTTCAGCCGATTTTGCATCAGCTTTGGTCTTGATACCCAAGGCTTTCTTTCGCTCTGAAAGCCATGTTTTTTGAGGCTGAATCGCATCGAACCATGATGAAGATTTTGCGGGTTCATCATCTGCTTTGCTAATGATGATTCCAGTGTCCCATTTGGTATTCCATTTTCCATCGCCACCTGCGCTACGAATCCGAATCGAGTTGGAATTCATGATTTCATAGCGCAATGGCTTGTTCTGAATGTCGCGAAAGCTGGAGACGATCTCATTACCGCGCTGTTGTCTGGGGAATGAGTTATTGGCTGAAATCGATTCCGAAATGATTTTGCTGGCGATTTCATCGAGCACCACTTGATCGGGGACGATCAGTGGATTTTCTGCGTCTTTTTCGAGTCGTTTGACAAAATCATCCTTCGTTCCAGGCACGCCATCATAACCTGCCAAGATGATGGTGCGCGGTGATGATTGCCAGTCTTCAGGAAGCCTCTGGATTTGCTGTTGATATTGCTGTTCGGCGGCGCTTGGGACTTGGATGAAATGATTCACCCCAACCACCAGCAAATTTCCAATCGCCACCGCTGCAAGGTAGAAGCACATGATGAACGACTTCATTTTTCTTGGTGCCTGAATGTAGGCGAACTCAAGTGCCACGATGGAAATCAGGATCTCTGCCGCGGTGAGTAAGGCGAAGGCTGATATTTGCCAGCCAATGTTTGGCTTATCTCCCGCATCGATCCATTCTTGGATGACACTCACCAGAACAAATGCCGCAGCCATCAGGATAAAGCCAATACCCATTTTCCTTAGATGACTCAATGGCCATACTTTACTGACCAGCGGATAGATCAAATAACTAAAAAGCGGGATAAAACTGAGCACAAAAACCGAGTTCAACGATTGTATTTGCGAGGGTAACCAGTTGAATCCGAGGAAGTTTCTGTCCATGCTTTGTGACTGGAAAATCCAGGTGGAACCTGTCTGATCGAACAAAGCCCAGAAAACCGCTACAAAAAGGTAGATAGGCACCAGTTTCAAAATAGCAATCATGCCATCTTTACCGAACGCTTCTCTCATGAAACCTATTCCACCCGGAGGCACATGGGCGAATCGATGCCTGCCTAGCCAAAAAATGAAGGTTGCGATCGCCATCAAGACACCTGGCACACCGAACGCCCAATGTGGCCCATACCACTCTAACAACCACGGTGTGAGCAGCATGGAGGCAAATGCTCCGAGATTGATAGAAAAATAGAACCAGTTGAAAACTTTTGAGAGAAAATGTAAGTTTTTAGAACCGAATTGATCGCCCACATGTGCAGACACGCATGGTTTGATTCCCCCTGCCCCAAGCGCAATCAAAACCATCCCACTGATCATCCACCATTGAGAGTATCCAAAATGTCCCATCATCGCCAACGCCGCATGACCTGCACAGTAAACCATCGAGAGAAACATGATAACTCGGTATTTACCAAAAAACACATCTGCTAGAATCGCCCCCATAAAAGGTGTTAGATAAAACGCGAAGTTAAACCAATGAATCAGTTCCGTGGTAAAAACCTCATCCATGGGCTTCCCTGATTTACCATCCATGAGGTGCAAATACTGGGTAATGAAGACGAATAGAATTGCCTTCATCCCATAGAAAGAAAACCTCTCCGCAGCCTCGTTGCCGATGATATGCGGAATACCGGAGGGCATTCTCGTGGTTTCTTCTGGAGTCGTTCGATAATTCATTTTTGAGAATCCAGATTCGATAAAATATTCACTCAACAATTGGGATGAATCCCATAATCAAAATCGTATCTCACTCACCACTGATTAGTTTTTGGAGATACTTCCCATGCTGATCGAGATCAGATTGCCTTGAACGAACATTGTATTTCGCACGTCCTCGAGTTTTCAACTGATTGGAAATTCCTTGCAATTGTTCAATCGCGACTTTGCATTGGTTCTGAGTAGATGGAGTGGAGTTCATCGTACTCGATTTAAGGAGCTTATAATCACTTAGATAGTTATCAGCGGTTTTTCGATACCACGCCAGAGTGCCGTTATGATTTAGCTCAACTCCACGAGTAATTCTCTCGAAAAATGGAACAGCCTGATCTAATCCACCTTGTTCCCAATTTTTCAAACCATGAATCATGCAAGCCATCATGTGTTCATTATCGTTCTTGGTGAAGTTCAGCATTTTGACATCCTGAAATTCTGGGCGCTCCAGACTTTTAAGTGCTGGCGACAATACCGAAGCAAAACCTGCAGGCAAAACATAGGCATGCTTGTCGATATGCTCACTAATAGATCTGGCATGCCTGATCGTGTCTCCAGACCGACCATCTAACAAAGCTGAAGCAACCCCATCAAGTCCAGCCCAAGTACGGGTAGGTTCTTCGACTTTCGGGTTAGAAAAAAGCTTGATAAATACTTCTTCTGATTCTCTGTATTTACCCTGACTCATCAGGCTTTTCGCTCCATTATACTGGCCAGTGATTTGCTTACTATTATCGGTACTATGTATTTCAGTGTGACCCGTATCTATCACTGTGGGCTTGGTGCCACCATCTGAAGTAAGGAGCCTGATAAATACGAATGCTAGAATCAAAACAACGACCAAGGAAACAATCGTGATGATCAAGTTCTTCTTCTGTTTCTGACGCAATTGCATCCGTTGTATGGCGTGCGCATGAGCATGAGCATGAGCAGCCGTAACTTTATGGCCTCCGCCATTTTCCAATGCTTTTATAGCACCTTCTAAAGCGATGATCATTTCATCGTAGCTTCGGTAGCGGTTTCTGGGATCGTAAGACATCGCGCGATCGACAATCGCACATGTTTCATAAGAAATTTCTGGAGCCACTCGTTTGAGTGGAATCACCTTGGTTTTGGCGATACGCAACAACTTGGTGTCCATACTATCCTCTGGGCAAGATGGCACACCCGATAAGGCGTGGTAAAGAGTCGCACCGAAAGCGTAAATATCCGATCGGAAATCCTCAACTCCACCCTCGATCGCTTCTGGTGGAACGTAGTATGGTGTAGCCCAAATCTCATCGGCTTTTGCCTCTCCACCTTTGGTAACCAGAGCAAGACCGAAGTCCACGATCTTTGCATTGCCCTCGGCATCGAATAGAATGTTTCCAGGCTTGATATCTCGGTGAATCAAGCCGGCCGCTTGCGCGCCTTTTAAACCTTCCGCAATTTGAATCGCTAAGGGCAGCATCTCAGCTTCCGAAATCTTTCCCTCCTTATATATTCTATGTTCCAGATGTCCCCCAGGAACAAATTCCATCGCAATATAGAAAAGACCAAACGCACGACCGGTGGTGAGAATTTTTACCACATGTGGGTGACTAAAAGAAGCCGTTAAACGCGCCTCGTCCTCGAAAGCAGCGATACGCTTTTCATCTTTTGAATACTCTTCACTCAATATCTTCAGGGCGACCTCACGATTCAAGGTTACATCGATTCCAGCAAAGACCGAGCTCATCCCGCCAATCGCGTGGCGTTTGGTTACCGTATAGGGTCCGAATTGCTTTTTGATCCGATTTTCCTCACCACAAGTGGGACAGGCAACGCGTGAGTATGGGGGTAAGCCCGCCACCGACATCGGGTTGCCGCATGCAAAACAAAGCACGATATCATCATCTGTCTGTGACATATTAAATTTTAGTCTATTCTCGGTGCTGAAAACATTGATTTGCTGGTTGATTAAATGCTTCATCCTAAGCCCCTAGGCAACAATTTATTCAATTTTAGACACCTTCCCTCTTGCAACCTCCACCATTTAACCGAAAACCTCATCCATGATCGCAAGAATCAGAGGAAACATCATCGAGGCATACCCGAACCGACTCGTCGTCGATTGCCATGGGGTCGGCTATGAAACCATTATTCCGATCTCTACTTTTGATAAACTTCACCCGGTTGAGGGATCATTTGTGGATCTGCGCACCCACCTGCATATTCGGGAAAACGCACAAACTCTATATGGTTTCGCCACCGAGGAAGAGCGGGATGTGTTTCTACTACTGATCGACCGTGTTTCAGGCATAGGCCCTGCGATCGCTATCGCCATTCTCAGCGGCATGCCAGTAACCATGTTCAAATCCGCCGTGGTCGCGGGAGATGTCACGCTTTTATCCAAGTCCAAAGGGGTCGGTAAAAAAACCGCCGAGCGCATCATTCTTGAACTGAAAGACAAGGTCGGAGTCACAGATACCTGGCAAGACGCAGCTTCGGGAGAAGTTTCATCCCAAGCCGCAGATGCAGAACTCGCCCTCATCGCCCTCGGCTATAAACAAGTCGATTCCCGCAAAGCCGTCCGCTCCATCTTAGATAAAGACCCCGCCGCCACCGCAGAAGCCCTCATCCGCGGCGCCCTAAGAAGTCTGCAAGGTTAGCCTTACTCTTCTTGAAATTTGAAAATTGAGATTTGAAATTTATGATCCGCACCCGTTTCGCACCCTCTCCCACTGGTTACCTCCACGTCGGAGGCGCCCGCACTGCACTTTTCAACTGGCTCTTCGCTCGCAAGCACATGGGCACGTTCATCCTCCGTGTGGAAGACACCGATGCCGCGCGCAACACCGAGGAAGCACGCCAAGCGATTTTCGACGGCATGTCATGGCTCGGTCTCGACTGGGACGAAGGTCCGGAAAAAGGCGGCAATTTCGGTCCTTACTACCAATCCCAGCGCAACGACATTTATGACGCCTATTTCGAAAAACTCCTAGCTGCCGATCGACTCTACCAAGATGGCGATGCCTATCGTTTCCGTTTTGATCGTAAACCCATCACGATGCACGACCTCGTTTGCGGCGAGGTCACCATCGATTACCGCGATGAGTCTAACACCCCAGACATGGTAATCCGTCGCAGCGATGGTTCATACGTGTTCCATTTCGTCAACGTAGTCGATGACCTAGAAATGAAAATGACCCACGTGATTCGCGGTGAGGATCATTTGATGAACACGCCGAAACATCTCCAGCTCATCGAAGCGCTGGGTGAAGATCCACCACAATACGCTCACATCCCACTGATTCTCAACGCGGATGGTTCCAAGATGTCAAAACGCGATGCGGGAGCAGCGGTTGGTGACTATCCGAAACAAGGTTTCCTCTCCGAAGCCGTCGTGAACTTTATCGCCCTGCTTGGTTGGTCGTCGAAATCCGATGACGAAATTTTCACCCTAACCGAACTCATCGATCGTTTCTCGATTGAAGCCATCAATCGTGCACCCGCCCGTTTCGACTTGGAAAAATGCAAGTGGGTTAACCAGCAGCACATCGCGAAAATTTCCACTGAGAGGTTTGCGGAATTGGCAAAAACCTTCGTCCACGCGGAAAATCTTCCAATCACTGAAAACTACCCTGCCGTGATCGCAGCGGTGAAAGAAAAAGTCCGGCTCCTTTCGGAAGTTCCCGCCGCCATCGATTTCCTCATCAGCGACACCGCGCCAACGGATGAGGAAGCCGTCGCGAAAGCGAAAGCGAATCCAAATGCCGCGCTTTTGTCTGCCGTTGCCGAACAATTTTCCAACCTAACCGATTGGAATGCAGACAACGCGAAAAACGCCATCGGTGAAGTGGCCACCGCCAACGGAGCGAAAGCCGGACAACTCATGTTCCCCATCCGGGTTGCATTATCCGGTAGAGCCCACGGCCCTGATCTCGGTGATATCTTCGCGATCTTAGGGAAAGAGAAGACAGTTGAGAGACTCAGGAGCTTCTGACCGTGGCGGCGGATTGCATCCGCCGCCACGCTAATAGCCAAGCCAAGGTCCAAGCCATTTCTCCACTTCTTGTAGAGTCATCCCCTTACGCTTCGCGTAGTCTTCGATCTGGTCTTTCTGCAGTTCCGATAGTGCGAAGTAATGACTTTCTGGGTGTGAGAAATACAATCCACAAACTGCAGCGCCCGGATGCATGGCGCAGCTTTCGGTTAGATAAACACCCGTCGCATCGGTTGCACCTAACAAATCAAAAAGAATCGGTTTCTCGGTATGGTCCGGTTGCGCTGGATAACCCGGTGCGGGACGGATGCCCTGATATTTCTCATGAATCAAGGCGTCTTTGGTCAACTCACCCTCCGCCTCATATCCCCAAGCAATACGCGCCCGATGGTGAAGCATTTCAGCAAACGCTTCAGCGAGTCGGTCCGCGATCGCTTTGACCATGATCGCTCCGTAAGGATCATTCTGCTCATCGAGTTCTTTCGCATATTCGTCCGCCCCATGAATCCCAACGACAAAGCCGCCGATGTGGTCAACCGTGGCGGCGGATTGCATCCGCCCAGCCAAACCACCATCACCAACAAAGTACCAATCAACCATTCCAGCAGATTTTGGATTATTTAATACATATCTCGTTTGATTAACAAAATCCTCCGCATCACGAATGATGTGATCATACGATTCTTTCTGCCAAAACGCGCCGTCTCTACCTAATAGCTTGTTCGCCTCTCTAGCAGTGAACCTTTTGATGCTGTGCAAAATATCAGCAAGAGATTCTCCATCCTTTGGTGATAAAATGATGTGCACATGGTTTGGCATGATACACCACGCACCGAGATCATAACGCTCACCCGCGAAGTGCTTGATCGCATTAGCAATCATCGCAGCGATTCTTTGATCCTTCATCCAACAATCACCCATTCCTTCATCGAGAACTTTCTCAATCCGCTCACGGTAAAGTTGATCCAACTGAATGCGAAGATCTTTTCGTAAACTCTCCTCTCCATTTTTCTCTGCCTGTTGGATTTGAATTTTCAGTTCTTCTTTTTCTTGTGCGTATGCAGCGAGGACACCTTTTGGGAAAGTATCTTCAAGACGGAATGTAACGGCATACGTCGCTCCTTCGCGATACCAGTGAGGTAAGCATCCCCATTTTTCTTTTTGAGTCATTGGGTTCTGATTGGCTGGGCGGATACAATCCGCCGCCACGGGTTTCACCCAATCCGACAACGCCACATTCGGCTTTCCTGAAGTCTTCTTCAACTGCTGACGAAGCGTATGGAATTTCGTGCGCTCCGTTCCATCCTCGTTCCAAACGACGATGTCATCCCCGTCCGCATTCGCCGGAAAAAATCCGTAGATTCCCCTTGCGGTTAGACGATTTTCCGCAACGAGTTTCTCAAGGTAAATGCATGCCTCGGAATAAAGTTTTTTCGCCTCTACCGCGCCGCCTTCGTTTTTGGTTTTCAGTTCTTTCTTCTCCCTATCCCACACCCCGCGTAATTCCCACGCATGGAAAAACGGTGTCCAATCGATGTATTCCACCAGATCTTTAATCTCCGGCTCGATCACGCGAGTTCCAGTAAACGAAGGCACCGGCGGACTGTAGGAATCCCAATCATATTTAGGCGCCGCCTCACGAGCTTCTTCAATACTGACAGTTTCTTTCTTCGGTCCACCCAAGAAATTCTCGCGGGCTTTCTGCTGCTTATCACGCAGTTCTCTAACAAATTCATCATGACCGTCTTTCGACAACAACGAGGTGGTCACAGGAACCGAACGTGAAGCATCTAACACGTGAACCACAGGACCCGAATAATGTTCAGCAATCTTGATCGCAGTGTGCGCGGCGGAAGTCGTCGCACCACCGATCAACAACGGAACCGTGAAACCACGACGCTCCATTTCTTTGGCGACATGCACCATCTCATCGAGCGATGGCGTGATCAAACCCGAGAGACCGATCACATCCGCACCGATCTCGATCGCTTTATCCAAAATCTTATCGCAAGCCACCATCACACCCATGTCGGTGACTTCGAAGCCGTTGCAAGAAAGCACAACCCCGACGATGTTTTTGCCGATGTCGTGAACGTCGCCTTTGACCGTCGCAATGAGGAAACGTCCGGCTGAGTTTCCGCGCTCGGCGATTTTCAAAGCTTCCGCATGAGACATGCCGGGGTTCTTTTCTTGGATCGCTAAAATATCGCCCGCGAGATTTTCCGCCTTCTCGGCTTCCATGTAGGGGAAAAGCCATGCCACGGCCTTTTTCATCACGCGTGCGGATTTCACCACCTGCGGCAGGAACATTTTTCCCGCACCAAACAAATCACCGACCACACCCATGCCATCCATCAACGGACCTTCGATCACTTTCAATGGCCTGCCGTATTTCAACCGCGCTTCTTCTGTGTCTTCATCGATGAAGCGGTCGATGCCTTTCAACAACGCGTATTCGAGTCGCTTCTCCACGCTGTCTTCACGCCAAGAGAGATCCTCTTCGACCTTTTTCCCGCCGACTCCTTTATAGCTTTCCGCCAGATCTAACAATCGTTCTGTGGAATCGGCACGACGATTCAGCAACACATCCTCCACACATTCCAAAAGATCTTTCGGAATCTCGTCGTAAACCTCAAGCATCCCCGCATTGACGATACCCATGTCCATGCCCGCTTTGGTCGCGTGATAGAGGAAGGCGGAATGCATCGCTTCGCGGACCTTGTTGTTGCCACGGAAAGAGAATGAAATGTTAGAAACACCTCCCGAGACTTTCGCTCCAGGCAGGTTTTCCTTGATCCAACGGGTCGCGTTGATAAAGTCCAAAGCGTAGTTGTTATGTTCCTCTATGCCGGTTGCAACCGTCAGGATGTTGGGATCGAAAATGATGTCGTTTGGATTGAAGCCAACTTCATCCACAAGAATCCGGTAAGCCCGTTCACAAATGCGGATTTTCTCATCATAAGTCGCGGCCTGGCCTTTTTCATCGAACGCCATCACTACCATAGCGGCACCGTATTTCATGATGTGTTTGGCGTTTTTCTTGAAAAGTTCCTCGCCTTCTTTGAGTGAGATCGAGTTCACAATCCCCTTGCCTTGGAGATGTTTCAGACCCTCTTCAAGGATCTCCCACTTCGAGGAATCGACCATGATTGGCACCCGTGCGACATCCGGTTCACCTTGGAGCAGGTTGAGATATTTCGCCATCATCGCCTTGCCGTCGATGAGGCCGTCATCGAAACAGATATCGATCACGTTCGCGCCGTTCGCGACCTGTTGACGTGCCACTTCCACCGCCGCCTCCAGATCACCGGCTCGCACCAATTTCGCAAACTGGGGAGACCCCGCCACGTTCGTCCGCTCCCCGATCATGAGGAAACCTTTTCCCTCATCGTGATTGTAAGCCTCCGTCCCGGAGAGCCTGAGTGCTGGTTTGATTGGATTCATTATGGGTTGGTAAAAGTTTTCACCGCGGAGACGCAGAGGTCGCGGAGGGTCGCAGAGATTTTTAAGTAGGGAATTTGTGAACTTGGCGTTTGATTCCGTCAACCAAACGAACCGTGTGAAAATTAATGAGTAATCCGAGGTGCTTTTCGGACATTCGTAGATAAGTGAGCAATTGTGCAGAATGCACCGGGAGAAAAGCTTCGACGGTTTTAACCTCAATGATTAGAGAGTCTTCAACCAATAGATCAATGCGACACGCGTCGTCGATTTTGATATCCTTGTATCGAATGGGTAGTGAGAGTTGCCTTACCGTTTTAAGCCCCATCAAACCGAGTTCGTGTTCAAGCGCCGCTTCGTAGGTAGATTCAAGCAACCCAGGACCAAGTTCCCGATGTACCTCAATAGCGGCACCAATCACTCTTTCACTCAACTCATTCAATTTTTCTTTCTCACTAACCATAACTCAAATCTCTTCTCTGCGACCCTCCGCGACCTCTGCGTCTCCGCGGTGAAAAATCATCTCCCAACCCTCCTCGGAGCCACGCCCCTCACTCCTTCTGCAATCGCTCTGACATGCTCAGGGGTATTTCCACAGCATCCCCCCGCGAAGTTGATCAACCCGCTTGTCGCGAAGTCTTTCATGAACTCCTTCATGTGCGGTGGTTCCAAATCAAATCCTGTCGGTGCGAGTGGGTTTGGCAAACCTGCGTTCGGGTAAGCGGAAACATAAGTCCCCGCCACTTCGGAAAGTTCTTCCAAAAACGGCCGCATCAAATCTGGGCCGAGCGAGCAGTTCAAACCGATCGCCAGGGGTTTGGTGTGTGCGAATGCATTCCATAAAGCCTCGACCTTTTGAGCGGAAATCATCGTTTCCCCACCCAATCCAACTGCCGCTGAAATGATCACTGGGAGTCGGATGCCTTGTTCATCAAAAACATCCTGAACCGCAACCGCAGCAGCTTTTGCATTCAACGAATCGAAGATTGTTTCGATCATCAGAATATCACATCCGCCTTCGATCAATCCGCGAACTTGCATCCGATAAGCTTCTAACACCTGATCAAAAGTCACCACTCGGAAAGATGCATCCTCGGCATCGGGCGAGTTACTGAGAGAGACCGTCAGTGGCCCGATCGCACCAGCCACATAGCGTTTCACACCTGTGTCTGATCCGATGTCATCCGCCATCTTACGTGCGAGCTGGGAGCCTTTGACATTCATCTCCCAAGCGAGTTCGTTCAAAAAATCGTTTTCCAAAATCTTCTGGAAGAACTCAGGATCTTTACGACCACCCTTTTCACGTGGGTCCTCGACGAAAAACTCGCTCTGAGCGATACCCGTTGCGGAAAAAGTATTCGTCTCGCAGATATCCGATCCCGCTTCATAGAATCGTTTGTGGATATCTGAGATCACCTGGGGCTGAGTGATCGATAAAATGTCACCATTATTGAGAAGATCTTTGTCATTATTTGCGTATCGATCACCTCGAGCAGCAGCTTCATCTAAACCATAGGTCCGAATCGTCGTGCCCATCGCTCCATCCAATACCATGATGCGCTGTGACAATTCTTTTTCAATTTCTGCTGTATAATCCGGCTGAGCCATAGCCAAACCCTAGTTCATCGAAGCCATGTATCAAGATACAAATCATCACATCAAGATATGACGATACGTATTTAAAATCCAAAAAACCGTTCATTTATCGTAAAAAATCCGTGCTTATCAGCTAAAAAATGACCAATCTCTCGTAAGAATTCTCTCTCAAATGTCTGCTTCCATCCAATTTCTCCACCCCGAAAAGGTGCCAACGACAGGTTTTCTAGCCATACCTGGTAGACTTGATTTTCAACAACTCCTCCATCTCGAGAAGCAATTTAGTGGCAGAACCATCACCTTTCTGATCGAGGAAAATGATTCCTTTGACCCAGCTCTGCGAAGCCACATGGAGCGTTCCGAACGTGGGGCGATGTTTTCCATCAAAGATGAAAACCCCGCAGCTGCTGGCACACAGCTCGCTGGATATCTCAAAGATGGTGGTATCTTGTTGTTTGTTCCAGGCCGAGCAAAGGCCAGACCCGCCACACCCGTCCAGATTCCATCCACCCATCTCAAAACTCTCGTTTCGCTCCAGCTTCCCACCCTACCCATCGCCATCGATTGCCCACGCGAGTCATGCATGGGAATAGAAAAAATTTCATCACTTCCACACGCCGTCATCACAACGGGACGTTTACTCAGTGAAAAGAACATTAATCTTCCAAGTTTTCAGGAAAGTTTGTTAGAGGCTTATGAAGTGGCATACAGCACACGTGCCATCATTCATGGTTCACTTGCCACGGCTTTATTGTATGGATTGAAAAAGAACCCCAACGATAAAATCGTCGATGGTTCGAATGATTCCGAGATTCTATTTTCAAAAATTCTCCCTGTAGCAATCGCCCTTTCAAAGTTCATCATCCAAGAAACCGATAAACCCCGCGTCGCCATTGTTCTTCCACCAGGCAAAGCCGGTTTGATCGCCAACCTTGCCGTTCTATTTGCTGGAAAAGTCCCGGTAAATCTCAACTTCACCGCCTCCCATGACGCCATCCGCTCCTCTATCCGCCAAGCCGATGTGGATCGTTTTATCACGGCCGATCCTTTTGTTCGCAAAGTCTCCAGCTTCCCATGGCCGCCAAACCGTGATCTGATTTTCATCGAGCGAACGATTCCTGAAATCAAAAAGGAGATCGTGAAATGGGGATTGATTTCGAAATTCCTTCCCGCCCCATTCTTAGCCAACATGCTTGGACTGAACAAGCGCTGCGATAACGATGAAGCGATTCTGTTATTCACGTCGGGCTCTTCCGGCGAACCCAAGGGCGTGCCACTCACCCATCGCAACGTAATGGCCAATGTCCTCCAGTTCGGCTCTCGTCTCAACATCGGTCGCGACGCCTCCATCCTCGGTTGCTTACCTCTGTTCCATTCTTTCGGCTGCACCGTCACGCTCTGGTATCCGATTATCGATGGCGTCAATTTGGTGACCTACCCATCACCGCTCGAAACCAAACGCCTCGCCGAGCTCATCTCTCTCCATCAAATCAATGTCCTATTAGCCACCCCGACTTTCCTGCGTGGCTACATGAAACGCATCGATCCCGCCCAACTCAAATCTCTGCAACTCGTTGTCACTGGAGCGGAAAAACTTCCGCAAAACCTAGCGGATGCTTTTGAGGAGAAATTCGGCGTTCGTCCGATGGAAGGCTATGGTCTCACCGAGACTTCGCCAGCCACCAACGTCAACCTACCGACCCCAGAGTCGGTCGCAAACTATCATTCCATGCCCGCTCAACTGAACGGAGCGGTTGGACAACTTCTTCCTGGAATCGCCATTCGCCTGACCGATCCCGTGACAAATGCCCCAGTGCCACTAGATCAACCCGGCATCATCAACCTCAAGGGTCCTAACATTTTCACTGGCTACCTTCGCGACGTCAAACGCAGCAACGAAGTTCTAACAGCCGATGGCTGGTTCAAAACCGGAGATGTCGGAGTCTTCGATGCGGATGGATTCCTCCACATCCAAGGCCGTATCTCTCGTTTCTCAAAAATCGCAGGCGAAATGGTGCCTCACGAAACGTTAGAAGCCGCGATCAACAAAGTCCTCGGGCTCGACACCGAAACCGAGCGCAAAATCGCCATCGTCGGTGTCCCTGATGAGAAAAAAGGCGAGGCAATCGTACTCCTCTCTACCATCGCTGGCCAAGCTCTCGAACAGGAGTGCATCGACCTCCGCTACAAACTCCTCGACCAAGGCATCACCTCCCTATGGTGCCCAAGGCAGATCATTCCCGTGAGAGAAATCCCACTACTCGCATCTGGAAAGCTCGATATCAAAGGCTGCCAGGAATTAGCGAAATAAGGAGGTTGAACATTCCTGTCCAATATATCCTGAGGAGGTTGGACATTCCTGTCCAATATATCCTGAGGAGGTTGGACATTCCTGTCCAACATATTGAAAACAATGAGGGACAGAAATGTCCCTCCTCCTCATTCAATCGCCTGCGCCCTCGCGCTCTCCCAAAGTGTATAATGCCTCGCATTTAACTTAACCGGATTGCGTCGAATGTATCTCACAGCATTTGAAAAATGCCTTACATCACGGATCATCGTATCTCGATAATTCACCTGCCAGATACTTCCCATCCCGAGCTTTCTAGCAGAAACTCCTTTCCATGACTGAATCAGTTTTTCCAAAGGAGCGAGCGGGCGAAAAAGCAAGTGCACGTGGTTTGGCATGATGATCCAAGAATGATGCTCAACTCTCTCACCTTGAAACTTCATCAAAATATTTTCGAGTAAGAGCCTCTTGTCAGTATCCCTGAAAATGCAACTTCCCGCACCTTGATCCAACCATCTCTCAAGTTGCGCGGTGAATCTTGTATGATATTCCTTCTCATCATCTTGCGACCAAGGTTCTGGATGATGACTTTTCCAAATATCCCTCTCTTCCTTCCAGATTTTCAACTTTACCTGTGGCAACGCATCTCCCAGCCGGAAGGTCACAAATTGCATCACTTCCCCCTGCTGCCAATGAGGAAGCTTCACACCATGCATGTCGATCTCTTCCGACCCATCTAAAAATTCGGACATATCTCCAAGTAAGGAGGTTGGACATTCCTGTCCAATATTTCCTGAGGAGGTTGGACATTCCTGTCCAATATTTCCTGAGGTGGTTGGACATTCCTGTCCAACATTTTGAAAGCAATGAGGGACAGAAATGTCCCTCCTCCTTATCTAATCTCCATCAGCGACTTCCACGGTTCCAAATGCTCCACCGCAACGTGGATCTCTCCTTCTGAAGAACACGGCGTGATGATCGCAATGAATTTCAAATCTTTATCTCCCCGGTTGAATGTCGCGTGCACCGCGCTTCTCGGAATATAAGCCGAGCAACCTGGGCCGATGAATTGTTTCTCAGTTTCGATCCATTGCTCCGCCTCGCCTTCGATGATGTAAATCACTTCCTCTTTGTTAGGATGAGTATGAAAAGGATGACATCCGCCAGGAGGAATGGTTGCATGAACCACGAGCAAATCATCGGTTGGAGTTAAACCCGGTCTGGAATGCCAGATGTGATGACGACCATCGATGGTTTCGTGAGGAAAGGTTTCTGGTGTGATGAACATGTTATTGTTAGTTATTTGGAAGCTGCCCAATTCACGGCGTTTTTCAAGATGGTTTGATAAACCGGATGCGCATGGGATTTGTCATCATGACCGTGGGTGTAGGCAACGATGCGGGTTTTGGGATCGTTCACAATCCAGAGCGCAGGATGGGTGGATTTACTTTTTCCATCCGGAGCGTTTTCGATAAGCACCGTTTGCGTGCCGTTTTCAAAGAAATTAAAATGATAGGATTCATCACTGATCGTGAACGTATCTGGAACACCTTCCAAAATCGCTTGTTTGGCTTTATTGATCCGGTTTGCCACCACATCGCCCTTGCCATGGGCTTTGGTTTCACCACCTACGAAACGCTTGTTATAACCCTCCCATGGGTGCGACCATGTAGCGGCATGAAGCAAGACAATGCCTTTCCCAGCATCTGCAAAATCGTTCAGTGCTTTCTGAAACTCCTTAGTCCCCCACTGTTCATGATTTCCGGAGAAGACTAGAACATCCGCTTTCGGCAACAAGGCCAGTGATTCCTGGAGATTCAGAGTTCCAACCACATCGGCCTTGGGAATGGACGAAAGAGTGACGGCATCCGTTTGGATGAAATCGCGTGGGAAATGATGGGATGAACCAGCACCAACGATCAGAACCCGTATCACTCCCTCTGCTTTGGGTTCTCTAAATTTCAATCCCGTTGCCGCAGTGCTGTTAGGTGGCAACTCCGACATACCTGACGCCATGAACGCAATGATGTCGCGCAGATTTTCCGCTCCGAGCGCATCCAAACCTTCCGGCATGAGCGAACGCTGGGTGTTTTCACGTTTGGTGATCTCTTCTTTGCGAATCTCACGATCACCTGCCTGATTCCGAAGGGTGAGCGATGCTGGGTTTTCGCGAGTGATCACGCCGGCTAAAGTTTCTCCGCTTTTCGTGGTGATGTTCCATTGCCAATAACTCGGATCGACCTCGGCATTGGGATCGACGATATGAGCCAAGATTTCGGAAGCCGCATGAGTTCCCATACCTGTTAGAGCAGGGCCAACATCGGATTGCCCGAGATCTCCTATCTTGTGACAAACCGCGCAGGCCGCAGTGAACATCACTTTGCCGTTATCTGCTTTCCCTGGTTTAGCAACCTCAGGAAGCAATGCCGCGATGATATCCGCTTTCGATTTAGCACCGGAAGTTACTTTATTGAAAACTTCATCGGCTTTTTTTGCCACGCCTTTATCCGGATGCTTGCACAGGCGCGCAACATCGCCCGGACCCATGAGCTTTGGATCAACCGATTGATCCTCTAGCTTTTTAAGAAAAACAACCGTCGCATCGGGTCGCTTGAGAATCGATTCAAACGCTGCGGCACGAATTTTAGGATTCAAGGATGCATACTGTTGAGCCAGGTGATTTGATAAATTTGCCTGAGTCAATCCGGCAATGATCTCATCCTGAAGACTTTGGTTTTCACCAGCTGATTTTAGAATCTCCAAGGCCTTCGACACCGCATCATCCGTTTTCACCGCAATCAGGCTACGTGCCGAATCGATGCGATTCTCAATACCCGCTTTTGGATCCGACAGCACTTTTGAAAGCTCATCGATTTTTTTCGCAATGGTCTCCTTCAACGCACCTTCCTGATCCCATGCTGCGATTAGCGGAAGCACGAAGGAATCGGTAGCTGAATCTGTTAGCAAGGAACGTAGGGATTCTATTACGTCCTTGCTCATTTCTGGCTTAGCGGGATTCGCCGTAATGATGGATTGCAGCAATGCTACTTTCAATGAAGCATTTGATCCAGGTCCAGCTGCCGCGTTCTTGAGAAGAATCGGTATCGAATTCTTATCGGAACTTCGCAGCACGATAGGAACCAGCTGTTCAACCAACTGACTGAGTCCTTCCGTGTTAGGGGCCGACAAGCAATCTTTAATCACTTCCATGGCATTTCCGCTCGCAGCGGATAAGAGTGATGATTTTGTCCAATTGTCTTGGGCTTTTGAAAATCCAGAGATCAACGCTTGTCGGTTTTTCGGATCGCTGAGATCGCCAATTTGACGATAGGCCCTCTCAACCATCGAACCGGTTTCAACTTTCAGATTCGCTCCTGACTCGAGCATCAAGCGATGTGCAGTCATGCGAGTGTGTGCGTTTGCATCCTCTGAGGCTTTTACCAACGAAGCCGAATTCTTTTTATCGATCTTTGCCACTTGAATTTTTTTCGCATCCTTGTGCTGCACTTTCCAGATTCGACCGAAGTAATGATCACGATCCGGACGAACCGCAGCGTTAGCAGGACCGTGTTGAGGTCCGCGTGTGTCGTTGTGAATCACCGCTTGATTATAGAAATCGACGACATACAACGCGCCATCAGGACCGACCCGGTTTTCGACAGGACGGAACCAAAGATCCTTGCTGCGCATAAACTCATTTTCCTCGCGTCCTTTTTCTTTCTCGGTTGTATAGCTCACGCCATCTTTCTTTACGAAATAGTGGCTCACGATGTTAATCGTCGGCTCACCAACGAAGTAGGAGTAGTTCCATTTCTCCGGCCACGTCCCACCCTCATAAATGGCACATCCAGATGCGGCCGTGTAGGAACCGACGTAATCGATTTGCCGGTAGGGCGCTTCTTCGCGAGGTATGAGCGGAAAGGTTTTCTGACCGATCACCATACCTTTGAAACTTTCTGTCTTGGGCAGTTTACCTTTGGCGAGAATGTTCTCGGGAAGAACGGTATGAAATAAGACGATCCCACTGGTGGGCTGGGTCCAGAAGCATTGACCATCGCTTGTCATGCATAGCCCCCATGTGTTTGCGTTCTTGCTGGAATACATTTCAATTTCACTGCCGTCAGGTTTGAATCGCACCACGCCAGAGCCAACTTTTACTTTAGGTTTTCCTTCGACTCCCAAAGGCGTCACGTCACCCGCGCTGTAGCCATGCGTCGCATACACCCAGCCATCCAAGCCCCAGCGGAGATTATTCATCACCGCATGAGTGTCTTTTGTTCCGAGTCCTGTGTAGAGTTTGGTGCGATTATCGGCAATCTCGTCGCCATCCGTATCTTCGAGAAACCAGATATCAGGAGCAGCCGATACAATGACTCCGTTTTTGTAGAGAACAAAACTGGTCGCAAGTTCCAACTTGTCCGCGAAGACCTGTTTCTTATCCATCAGGCCATCGCCGTTCGTATCGGATAAAATACTAATTCTATCCAAAGGCTCGCGCTCATAAACTCCTGGTTTGATCGATCCGCTGTCTTTCCATTTCTCTGTATTTACCTTGCGCAGGCCGTTCGGATACTCAGGTGATTCCACCACCCACATCCTACCCTTCTCATCCCAATCGACATTGAGGACTTTGTTGATCAACGGCTCTGCAGCCACCAAGGAAAGTTCGAACTCAGGATGGACCTCGATTTTCGCGGCAGCTTCTTCAGGACGGGTTGGACCACCGACTGGATATCTCAACTGCGATTCTAACTTGGCATCCTTTTTCAAAAGACCATCCACATCTTTCATTTTTCCCACCCATGCAATGCCACGCAGCAAGATGGTTTCTATCGTTTGATGGGAAAAATTCATGTATTGATGTCCGACCAAACAAACAAAGGCACGACGGTTATCTTTTTCGTAAGTCCAGATCTGGGGTTGGATATCGTAGACATTGATCTTCGCACCCGGCTTGTCATTCGCCTGCCTCGGTTTCGGAGTATACGCCGCAGCTAAAATCTCAGCCTCTGGCAGCATCTCCATGTCGTAGTAGATTTCGTCATCGAGATCGAAGTTAGAGATGCCTTTGACAATCGCATGTTCACGATCAGTGAAATAGAGAGACATGTGTCCTTCCAAATATTTCGTTTGTTTGAAATTCCATGATCCACCGATCACGGTTTTGTACCAATCCGCATCTCTTGAAACGGCACCACCATGAATCGCAACCACTCCACCACCGCGTTTCAGGTAAGCCTCGAAGTTTTCACGTTCCTCACCCATGATGTTGCCGGCTTCTGAAGCGTGGAGAATCACGACATCGGTTTGAGCGAGTTGCTCTTTGGTTGGAAATGCATTTCCTCCATCGACCTTCGCACCGCGATCCGTAAGTAGCTTGGTCCAATCCTTTAAGAACGCCGGATAATCATGGCAACCGGGTCGATGCGTCTTTTCCCCTGAGCGGATAAAAATGCGCACTGCATCATCGGCAGAAGCAAACTGAAACAAGAACAAAAGAAAAACGAGAGGCTTCATAAGGTATGATCGGTTAAGCTAAACAAAAAAGGAACGAGTCTCCATGAAGAGAACATATAGATAATCCACATATTGAGCAAAAATCCGCTTGAGCCAAGCTAGATTCCTGCACCATGTTTTAATTCAATTCCACATTTTTGATGAAAAAAACCCTGTCCACACCCTCGCAAGATGTCGAAGTGATTGGGAATCGCACAAAGTTCCGTGCGGTCTTGGGAAATGAGTCAGGAAATAGAGGCTGGCTGCGTGGCATGCCAGAATGTCCACATCTGGGCAAATATCACATTGCCCACACCGGTATCCTAGAAGCACGCAGCCCATACGAAATTGTCCGCATCTTTCAATCGGGCACATTCATGCTGGCTTGCTTGAGTGGAGAGGGCGTGATTCTGGTCGATGGCGCATGGAAGTTAATACGCGCTGGCCAAGCCTGCCTGCTCCCACCCTTCGTGACGAACTCATTGAAATGCATCGATAACAAACCATGGAATTTTGCGTGGGTCCGATATCAAGAATCGAATAAAAACAAACCCGTCATCTCCTCGATCTCACCAGTGGTTGGCCCTTTTGATGCAAGCGGCCTAGCCAACGCCATCGATGGACTCCATCACGAAGCCACCGGACAAAAACAACCCAGCGCATTTCATCATTGGTGTGAGTTGATTCATCACTACGTCATCCGTTTCGCAGAACCTTCACATTTGGACGAACGCTTATCGCGGGTTTGGTTTACCGTCGAAAAAAACCCCGCCCATGCCTGGACACTGATTGAACTAGCCCAACTTGCCTGCATGAGCCCCGAACATTTGCGTCGTTTGTGCATCAAAGACATCGGTCGAACACCGATGCGACACCTGACATTCATCCGTCTCCAGCGCGCGATGAATCTGGTTACGACCACCAACGATAAATTAGAATCCATCGCAAAAGAAGTTGGGTTCTCTTGCATCCAGAGTTTTACCCTGGCGTTTAAAGAACGCTTTGGTAGGCCACCGTCGAAATTTCGATGAGGATATTGGACATTCCTGTCCAATATCATGAATGCAATGAGGGAAAAAAATGTCCCTCCTCCTCATTTAGTGAACACCACTCGCTCGTCTTCCTGTTCTCCTTTGATCTCATCGGCTATACCTACATGAAAATCATGTATATACAAAAAAAGAAATATCTCTCTTAGCAGAAAGATCTGAGATTCACTTGAGTATTGACTAACTGTGACTCGTTTTTGCAACTGTTACACATCCAAAATCTCCACCGAATATGATCATTCCCAACACCCGTAGGGCGCTTGCTCTCTTATCCCTCAGTCTCACGCAGACCGTGCTTTTCACCACACCCGGCCACTGCGCGGATGTGACATCGTCCAAGTTTGAAAGCAAGTTCTACAAGGACTTCCCGCCCTTCAGCACCTTCCCCATAGAGACTGCAGCGCGCACGCCCATCGAGCATTTTGGACCGGTGGGTATCGGCATCAATCTACTGCTGCCGCCGTTTCAGATGCAGGTGAGCCGGGTGGACAAGGGCTCGCCTGCCGAGGCCACGGGGAAAATCAAAGTCGGGCAAATGATCGAGTCCATCAATGGGGAGGTGTTGAAGGACATCGACCCGCGCATCCAGCTCGGTGCCATCATCACCAAGGCCGAGGCGACCGATGGCGTGATTAAGTTCATGCTCAAGGAGACAGCCGACGCCAAAACGGCCGAGGAGGTCATCGTGAAAATCCCGGTGTTGGGCTCCTACAGCAAGACCTGGCCGCTCAACTGCCCGAAGTCGGATAAGATCGTGCGGGATCAGGCGGAGTTTCTAAAGCGGACCGGTGCCAATGGGATGGGGCTCGGCCAACTCTTCCTGCTTTCGACCGGCGAGGAGAAGGACCTCGAAGTCGTCCGCGGTTGGGTTCAGGCGGAGGTGGCCAAGCAGAAGGATGCCAAGCAGATCGACAGCATCCCCTGGCACTCTGGCTATAGCGGGATCGGGCTTTGCGAGTATTACCTCCGCACCGGCGATGCAGCGGTCATTCCTCTCATCGAGAAGCATGCGGACTACCTCAAGCGCAACATGTACAACGGCGGCTGGAACCAGCGGGGCGGGGTGAATTACAGCTATGGCCATCTGAATGCGGCTAGTATTCCGGCCGCGGCCTTCCTGCTGCTGGCCAAGGAATGCGGCGCACAGGTCGATGAATACACCTTGCAGGAGTCGTTCAAACAATTCTACCGCCTGGCCGGACATGGCAACGTGGCCTATGGCAACAACATGCCGGACAGCGGATTTGTCGATAACGGCAAGGTCGGCAAGATGGCCTTCTTCATGGCCGCGGCCGCCTCGCTCACACCCGAGGGCGAGAAGTCGGTCTATGCCAAGGCGCGCGACATCTCCGCGGTCCGGAGTTTTTATTCGACCTCGTGGATGTTTCATGGTCACACCGGCGGCGGTATCGGCGAGATCTGGCGCGGGGCCTCAATGGGGCTCATGGCCGACAAGAAGCCGTTGAAATTCCGCGAGTTCATGGACAACCGGCAGTGGTTCTATGAGTTGTCCCGCCACTACGACGGCTCCATGGGGATTGTGGGTAATTACCATGGCGGAGGTGGCTACGACGATCCCAACAGCTGGGGCATCGGGATCACGCTCGCTTATACCATCCCGCGGAAAACTTTGCGCATCACCGGCGCTCCGGCATCGAAGTTTGCCAAACCGTATCAGTTGCCCAAACGCCCGTGGGGCACGGAAGCGGACGAGGCGTTCTTCTCGATGACACCGGCTCCCGACAAAAACGGCAAGGTCCAGGATTGGGACAGCGAGAGACTGGCCACGGATGCCTCGTGGCCGATCCTGCGCAAGGTCAACGACCCCAACGCGACCGATGAAACCTTGCTGATGTATGCGCGCCATCCCGACCAAGGGGTGCGTGAGATGGCGGCGCAAATGATCGGCCAACGGGCCAAAGGACCGTTGATCCTCGAGCTGCTCAAGGACAAGGACCCGCGGGCGCGTCAGGCGGGCCTGATGGCGGTGAGTTCTCCCGCGCTTCTCACCGACGAGGTGGCGGCGCTCTTGATCGGAATGATCAACGACCCGAACGAATCCTGGTGGGTGGTGATTCACGCGCTGAATCGCCTTGGAATGGCCAATCCGGAGTTGCTCGTGCCGCATATCGACCGGCTCTGCCATTGGGCGCAACACGAGGAATGGTGGCTGCAGAAGGCCGCCCTGACGGCGCTCACCGGCCTGGCGACCGACGAGCGTTTCTATCAGAAACTGCTGCCGCTCATCGGCGAGGTAGCCACCACCAACCGGGTAGCCGATATCATGGGGCCGGTCCGTGCCATCACCGCAAAGCTCAACGGCGCGAAGCCGGAGGTGCAGGCCTTGGGGGCCAAGGTGCTCGGGCAGGCTTATGCAGAGTTTCCGAAAAAACTGTCGGCACCCGGCGGATTGGATCTGTCGAACCGCGTGATCGGCAACAGCCCGGTAGACTGCCTGGAGAAAGAGCTGGCCGCAAACCTCGCGAGCCTACCTGGCGGACTCGAAGTCTTGTATACGTTAGGAAAAGAAAGATTTCCCGAACAAAGTCTGCCGCACCGAGATCTTTTCCTAGGCGCTCCACCGGAGCAACTCGGCCCCAAGGTAACGGGAGCCCTCAAACCGGCCATCCTCAATAACCTCGTTCCTGAACACGTCGGCAAGAATTGGAAAACGCTCAGCGCATTGGCCAAGGCCGAAATGAAAGCCGCCAATCATCCCGGTGGACGGGTGGATGTGATGGACCAGTTGGCCGATCTCTATCGCCGGGCTGGTGACACCACCGACTACTCTTGGCATACCTTTGGGCCCGACCGACTCCAAGGCGAGTGGGCATACTTTACCTTTGATCCACCGGAGAAAAAATTATGGGACAGCGCGGGGCGCTTCCGGCCGGTGACCGTGCCCGCGGAAATGACCCAATGGTTTGCGAAGGACTTCGATCCAGCGAAAGCGGGTTGGAAGAAGGGTCGCGCACCTTTTGTCAATGTGAGCGGAAAACTCCAGGCCGGTATCTGCAAGAGCTCGCCCTGCGCCTGCGGCGACGCGCCGGGCACCCTATGGGACAAGGAAGTGCTGCTCATGCGCCGCAGCTTCGACTTACCACCCATGAAACCGGGTCACCGCTATCGCTTGGTGGTCGGCGGCACTTCGCACGTCGGCACTGGCGAGGGCTGGACCGTCTATGTCAACGGCCGCCAGATGGCGGAAGTCAAGGGCGCGTTCGGTCGTAACTCGGGTGGCCAGCCCAAGGGTGCGTTCATCACCAGCGAGTGGTTCGACGAATTCAAGAACGGCGGCAAGATGGAAGTTGCTGCCATCGCCTTCCTAAGCGCCAGAAAAGACAAGCAGAACAACATCAACATCTGGTTCGAGGAGATGAAGATGCCGCCCTTCAGCGATGATCAGGTGCGCACATGGGCCGCGAACATCTCCCTGGTTTCGGCCGACTGGCAGTCACTCCAGGACCCTAACCGCAAGACCGAAGACCCCGAGGCCGGGAAATTCAAATGGGACGGCAAGTTTGTCGCAAACCCTGCCCTGTTAGGCACATGGACGACTGTGGCCATGGTACCCTCTGTCGATGTCTTTGACCCCGCCAAACCGGTGGACGCGAACAAGGCGCCATTCAAAGAGATCACTTTCAAGGAAGGCGGCAAGACCGATGACGGACTCCGGATGTGGACCGGCGATACTCTGTTAGATCTTGGATCAGGTGTCTACACGCCCCTGCAGATCTTAAAAATGACAGTGAAAGGCGATCATCTCTTCCTCGAAGCCGGCGGCTTCAGCGAAAAGAACCCCGTCAGCTGGAAATCACCGCTGGTGGTGATGAAGAGGAAATAATTTCAGAAAGAAATCATTAGATAAACATGACAAACAGCAAGCGAACATCAGAGGAGAAGAAGATGAAAACCATATTCAACTATTGGTATGTGGCTGTGCTGCTGCTAGTGGCTTTGCTCATCGATGAGAATGTCGTGAATTGGGCTCTGGCCGTGAAAGTCGGTGGCTACAGCACCGCTGCCGGTTTTACGGAAGCTTTCAAAGACTACTCGATTTTTGATTATCTGTTTTTCACGGCTTTCCGTCTGATACCATATATAGGGCTGGCAATCATCTTGGTCATCCTTTCCAAAACGAAAGCTAAGGATTTTGTGCTCCCCGTTTTTATTGGTGGACTGATCGGAATCCTAGCGATGTATCTCTGGGGATCCTGGACCACTCTGCGGCCGCTATACACGGACGAACATGTATCTTCGACACAGGCAATCGCTTTTCTGATCCTCCCGTTCTATAGTAGTTCTTCTGGTGCGCTCGGTGCGTCGGTATTCGCAGCCGGTTACCTGCCGTTTCGGCTGATGGCGAAAAGGAGAGCAGGACAAGCGCCCTCTTTGCCCATTCAACCCCCGAGTGAGGGAAAAACCACAGATGTCAAAACCATCCAAAAGACCGTAAACGCAACACTACGCATCGGAATCATCACCTGCTGTGCCGAAAAGCTTACGGACTATTTTCCGACCACCGCAGAACCGGAGTTCGTCCCAGTGGAAGTGCCCTTCACGCCCGACGACCAATTGCTAGTCGATGAACTCCGACGGCTCGGCCACCATGTATCAGCCGTCATCTGGGGAGCGGACACCTCGGAGCTCACATCCCTCTATGATCGGCTGATTGTCCGCTCGCCCTGGGATTACATGGATAGCGATGAGCAACGCCGGAATTTTCTCTCCTGGCTGGAGAAACTAGCTGGAACCGGTCTACCGATTGAGAACGATCTTCAGGTCATGCTTTGGCTGATGGACAAGCGCTATCTACTCGATTTGGAGGCTGTCGGCGTGCCGATCGTTCCCACTCGTTTGGTCTCGGTTGGCGAAGTGTTCGATTTGGAAGCTTTTGCCAAAAATCATTCCGGCATCATCGTCAAGCCGGCCGTTTCGGCCGCAGGGGCGGGCTTGGAATTCCTCCCGGATCTTCCGACGGCGCACTCATTCCAGCAGGAGTTCGTGCAGCGTTGTCAGTCTGGGGCACAATTGGTGCAACCGTTTCTTCCCGAAATCCAGACCAACGGCGAATGGTCGCTCGTCTATTTCCGCGGTGAATTCAGCCACGCTGTCCACAAGTGTCCTGCCCGCGGCCAGATATTGGTGCATGCCGAGCGTGGCGGCTCACTGAGGTTCGCCGAGCCGCCTGCCGTGGTGCGCCAGTTGGGCGATCGGACCGCCGCCGCCGTTCCACAGGCATTCGCCGTGCGTCATGGAGCCGAGTGCCGCATGCCTCTTTACCTGCGCATCGATGTGATCGAAACCAACTCCGGCGGGCTTGTCTCCGAGTGCGAGGGAGTCGAACCGGAACTTTTCTTCCGCGCCCGTCCCGGTAGCGCCGCTCATTTTGCCGAGCTCATCGGACAGGAAATACTCAAGCCAGCGGCTTGTCTATAAGCTCAAAGAAACAGTGGCAATCCGATAAATTCGAGAACTAACAGAAATGAAACCGAGAAGAATATTGATGGCAATGACCGCAGCAGCCCTGGGAATGGTGCAGGCAAGGGCAAGTGATGTCCCGTTGAACCTGCCCAAGCCCGACGGCCAAGCGGGTGACACCAAGAAGCCGGTCAAGGTGTATATCCTAGCCGGACAGTCGAACATGGTGGGCATGGGCAACATCACCGGCGCGCGACCACTGTATCCGAGTCTCTTCCTCGGCGCGGATCCAGCGATCCTGCCTGGGGTCATGCCGATCGGCGGGGCCGGGCTCGGCGTGCACGGGGTCTATCAGTCGGCCGATCCCAACGCGGACAAAGGCGCGAAGGCAGCCCTTTTCCAAGGAGCCTACGATTCCAAGGCGGATTATACCAAGCTGACCCCTGCCAAGACCGCAACGGTGACCCTTGGAACCGTTACGGAAAAACTGCCCGCCATGGACGGCCTGCACACCGTCGTGGTCAGCGCCTTCATCGATGTCCCGGCCAGCGGGAACTATACGGTTCACGCGGGCTTTGAAGATAGCTCCTGCAATGTGGTCACCCTTGAGGGCAAAGAAGTCTATCGCAAGGACATCGGCGGCAAGCCGGTGATTGCGAAGGTGACACTGGAAGCCGGCAAGCGTTACCCCGTCTCAATCACTTATTTCAAGGGTGGCTCGGCAGCATTCTGGTTGCAGCAAACGGACTTAGAGCCAAAGGGGGACCTTGAGATCCTGACCAAAAAGGACAAGAAGTTCCCTTACCTACTCGACGATGCCGGCAAATGGAGCGTGCGCAACGATGTGTTATACCGGCAGGCCCGTAATAATCCGCCCATCACCGTCTCGCCGCTTTCCGCCATCTCGAACAACGGCAAGACGATCGGGCCCGAGCTCGGCTTCGGCCATGTCATGGGCACCTTTCACGACGAGGCGGTACTGCTGATCAAAACCGCGGAAGGCAATCGCTCTCTGAACTGGGATTTCCGTCCGCCCTCAAGCGGCAAGACCGACCGGGAAGGGGCGGCTCAGTGGGAAGGCCTCGAATACCGCCTGATGGTTGAAGGCGTCCACAAGTCGCTCGAGCAGATCGATAAGATCGTGCCCGGTTATGCGGGCCAGAGCTATGAGATCGCCGGCTTCGGCTGGTTCCAAGGCCACAAGGACAAGGATTCCACCAAGGAAGAATACGAAAAACATCTGGTGAACCTCATCAACGACCTGCGCAAGGAGTTCAAAGCGCCCAAAATGCCGGTCGTGGTGGCCACGGTCGGCTTCAACGGCTACCGGATTATCGAGGGACCATGGAAGGACGTCCGTGAGGCGCAACTCGCGGTGGGCGATCCCAAACAGCATCCGGAATTTGCCGGCACGGTGGCCTCGGTGGACATTCTGGATTTCTGGCGCGAGGTGGAGGAATCCCCCTGGGGCGAGGATTACCACTACAACCGCAATGCTGAAACCTACCTACTGGTGGGCGAGGCCATGGGTCGCGCGATGGTGGGACTGCAGGGCGGCAAGGCGGAAACTATTCCACTCTCCGACCGCAAACAGAAAGCCGCCGCCCTAGCTGCGGCCCGCAGAGCGGCGCCGACCGATGCCGAAAAGGCGGCTTCCCTGGCCGCCCTCAAGCCGATGCTCCTCGATGGAGTGCTGGTCGACTTCATGACCAACCCTGCCAATAGCAAGGCGGTCGAAGCGGCCGTCAAGTTTGAGAAACCCGCAACGGCATCGCAGTTTCTGCGGGATCCGCTGGATAACCTGGTTGCCATCCATGCCGCGGCGGGCAGCGCCGACTATGAGTGGAAACCCTTCGGCCCGGATCTGAACAACAGCTCATGGAGCTATTTGAGTTTTGATCCACCGGAGACCCTGGACAAGACCAAGGCCAGGTATCGCAAGGTGACCTATCCCACCGGCATGGAGAACTGGTTTGAGGCGGACTTTGATGCCGCCAAAAGCGGCTGGAAGCAGGGGCTACCCCCATTCGGGCAACTCGACGGCAAGTTGTCGCCACTCTCGCCCGATTGCAAAGCGCTCCACTGCCTATGCAGTCTGGCTCCGCGCACTCTGTGGGAAAAGGAAGTCCTGCTGATCCGCGGCACCTTTAATATTCCCGCGTTCAAGGACGGTCACCGCTACCGCCTGGTGCTTGGCGGCAGCAACCATGTGATGACCGGCGAAGGCTACGCCATCTACGTCAACGGCAAGCTGGCGGCCGAGTCCAAAACCGGCGTGCCCAACCGCGCCGGTGCCCAACCGCGCGGCGGTCATGTGCACGCAGACCTGCGCCCTGAATTCAAAGGTGGCAAGGTGACCCTCGCCGCCACCAGTTTCCTCCAATTCAGCAAGAAGGGCGCGGAAATCCCGCCACGCGGCCATCTTACATTATGGCTCGAGGAACAGAAACTCCCGCCGCTGGCCAACTGAGGCGACAAGACAATCACAATTTTGATGAGGAACCAGAACCGATGAACATTGGGCAGAAAAACAAACAACGAGCATGAAAGTTATGAGTATCACGATCAAACCCTGCGCGCTGCTGCTGGGACTGCTTCTTGTTCCGGTCATGGCGGAGGAACGCACACACTCCGCCGCCGAGGCCGAAGCACTGGCCAAACAGGGCGAAATTGTTCAGGCCCCCACGCGCCCCGCCAAACTACCCGACCTGACCAAGGGCGAGAAAATCCCGCAGGGCAGGGGTGTGCCGCAACTCTGGTATCTCGGCCCCACCGGCATCACCGGATTCATGTCTGGCGGCTTCCCGGGCGACCAGATCCAGGTGCAAGGCACCCTCAAGGGCTCACCGGCCGAAGGCAAATTCCTTTGGGGCGATGTGATCATCGGCATGAACGGGAAAAAATTCACCGCCGGCGGACACCTCGGCCAGTTGATCGGCAATGCGATCATCGATGCCGAAAAAACCGAAAACGCAGGCAATATCTCGTTCATGGTCTGGCGCGACAAAAACTTCGCTGCCCGTCACGGCAAGAAGGATATCGTCAACGTCGATGTGGAAAAACTCTTCAACCAGGTCCTCAGCGACAACTCGCTCTACGACTGGAAACCGGAAGCCGAGCGCAAGGAGGAAGTCCAGAAGATGAACTTCGACGAGTTTCCAATCGACCCAACCACGCTCGAAATCGATCTCACAGTGCGTGTGATGCCCGCCTACAGCGACACCGCTCCCTATGATTGCCCGAAGACCAAACAAATCCTCGATGACGCATGGAAGGTTCTCGAGGCACGCTTCAAGCCCGATCCGAAAACCGGCAAACCCGGCAAGGGCGGCAGCCTCGAGGCGCTCGCGCTGATTGCCTCCGGCAAACCCGAACACCGCAAACTGGTGCACGACTGGGTGCGCAGCGAGAACTGCCGCGAATGGCAACCGCCCAAAGAACAGGGACCGGTCACGCTTCCCAAAGGAGGTGGCTATCGCTCATGGCATATGGGTTTCACCGGTCTCAACTGCGCGCTTTATTACGAGGCCACCGGTGATGATTATGTCTTGCCTGCTTTGCGGACCTTCGCCATCCAAACGGCCATGGGTCAGAGCGGCGGAGGCTCATGGGGCCACACCTTTGCCTACCCGTCTTTCAATGGCGGCCAACTCCACGGCATGAACCCCGGCTACGGCGCGCTCAATGCTGCCGGCAACCGCTGTTTCATGCTGGTAGCTCTGGCCAAAAAACTCGGGGTTGAGCACCCGGAAATCGATGCCGCCATCGTCCGCGCCCGCCGCTTCTTCGGCTCCTACGTCGATCAGGGTGGCATCCCCTACGGCGACCACCCCGCGGCCGATACCGACGATAGCAACGGCAAGAACTCCGGCGTCGCCTTCGCGATGAAATTGTTGGGCGACAACTACTCGGCCAAATATTTCGCCATGATGTCCACCCACGCCTCGTTCACCGCCCGCGCCGGCCACGCCCACGACTACCACGGAAACTGGTCGGCCTGGGCCGCCAGCCTCTGCGGACCGGAAGTGCGCGCGCTGGCCGAGCGCAACATGCGTTGGCGACGCACGCTCTGCCGCCTCCATGACGGCAGCTTCGTCTACGTATCGCCCACCAGCAACGAATACCCGACCCTGCACGACCCCACCGCCACCGAGGTTCTCCACCAGTCCGCACCCCTCAAGCAGACTCTCATCACCGGCAAGGATCCCGACCAATCCTTCTGGCCCAACAAGCGCGAAATGGGCCAATTGCTGGCCAGCGCCCAACCGCAGTTCAATGATCCGTGGCTCGATGCGAAGGCCGGCACCACTTGGCAAAAACGCACCACCGACGAACTCTTCGATCTGCTCGACATTTTCAAGCCGAAGATGCGCCGCCTGGTCGCAGAAGAACTCGGCAAACGCTTCAAAGCCGGTGAAAAAGACATCGCCGTGCGGTTGGTGAAGCTCTTGGAAAACGAGGACCCACGATTCCGCGACGGCGCCCTGCGCGGACTATCCGCCTGCGGTCCCGATACCGTGCTCGAAAACCTCTCCAAGATCACCAAGCTGCTGGAGGATCCCAAGGATTTCGTGCGCATCACCGCGGTGAATGTGATTTCCAAGTCCACCGACAGCGAGGAAACCCAGCTCGCGATGCTCAAGGCGACCGTGAACGATCCCCAGTCCGCCCCGCCAAACAGCGTGCGCAATGCCACTCAGACCGCTCTGTTTACCAAAAACACCAAACTTGCCAACTCGCCCTTCGAGTCGGGCCTCAACGGGAAACTGGTGCAGGAAGCCCTGGAAAAACTCATTGAACTCGACCCTGTGAGTGGCCCCGGGTTCGTGAGCTCAAGGCTCGGCGTCTGGAACAAGGACACCGTCATCCGGCTGGCCGGCCCGCTCACCTTCGCTGCCGAGGAGGAACAGCTCATGGACCAAATGTTCGCCAACCGCTCCGCGCCGGCCCGGGCGCTTCTGGCGAAATTTGGTTACAGCGAGGCGATCCTAGCGGCCGGCGATCTGCTTCGCCGCAAGGCCGCCCTGCCCCGTGATCAGCGCCCAGACGCCGGCTTCAAGCGCCCGCTAATCGATCCGGATGCGGTCAGAAAGCAGCCCGCCGCCTTCCGCGGTTTCATCGAACCCATCAAACTCCTCTTAACCGACGACCCCGCCCTCCAGATCCAATCTAGGGACGCGCAAAACAAGGTGGTCCTCACCGACCTCGACAAGCTGCTCGCCCTCATCGAGGCCGACAAGACTCCATTCAACCTGCCGAGCATCGCCGATGACGCGCGCGCCATGTTCCAACAGAAACTCGCCGCCGCCGATGGCTCCGGCGCCAAACTCAAGCTCTGCAGGGACGAGTTAAAAGACCCGGCGCGCAAGAACTACTTCGCCATGATGGCCGCCATGGATTACCTCGCCGAAACACTCGGGCCCGATGCCCTTGAATACCTGGCTCCTTATCTTGGCCACCAGCACTGGCGACTGCGCGACCATAGCCGCAAACTGGCTATTTCACTGGTGTCGGGCACCGGAGCCAAACGCCTAACGGAACTTTTTGCAAAGACCACCGACGCCCCAACGGCGGCAGGCATACTCCACGTCTTTGCCGATGCCAAGGCGGGGGCCGGCCTGGATCTGGCCAAAAAGGCGCTCAAGCACACTCAGGCGCAGGTTCGCGGGGCGGCCATCACCACAGCCTTCGCGCTCGGCGGCGACAAGGCGCTACCGGAAATCCTAGCCCATCTCGAACAAGCCAGCGAACCGGAGGACCTGCGCGGTTGTGAAGACGCGCTCCTCTCCCGGCCTGACGATACCGCCCACGGGGCAAGGGTACGCGACGCCGTGATTGCAATGCTGCCAAACAGCACCGATGCCCTTCGACCCACCCTCTATTATTTGCTTGCGCGAATCGGCGACCCCCAGGCCATTGCTGCCCTCAAAATGGCTGGCCAGACCAAGAAACTGGCCGAGTTGGAGCGGGTCGTCCTCGCCCTTTCCTACTCGCCCAGCCGCGAGGCCGACAAGGTGCTACTCGAGATTGCCGCCACCCATCCCTCCGCCGCCAAGGTCGTGGGTGCACAGTCCGCGCGCCGTTTGGTGATCGGGCCCAAGGGCTACGGCGACGTAGCCCCCGCGGCACGCATGGATTTTGCCGAAGCTATACTCAAACTCACGCTCGACAACCACCTCATCGCCTACCTCGGCCACGTCCATGACCCCCGTGCCCTGCGCGCCCTCATGTTCTGCCTTCAAAAGGGCGTCTCTGGCGCCGCCACGAGCCTGATCTCCGCAGCCGAAGGCTTGGACAAGCTTTCCAAAGCCGATGCCGCCATCGCCGCCAAGGCCCTGCAGGATGTCATCGAATATATCGAAGTCACCAAATTACGCGGCGGCGCCGCCGCGCACATGAGCGTGGATGACAACTATGTGGGTTGGAAAGCCCTCCAAGCCCGGGCGGGCAAGGTGCTACTCAAGGTCCACAAGCCGGATACCGCCCCTATCCCCACCTTCGATCCGCTCGAACTCGACCGCTAACTATCGTTATTCCTCGTTTCCATAC
>Ga0315909_10000719_pt1 | contig 44789 bp, 57 predicted proteins | sample LakEriMetagenome_11_FD_203527 | JGI IMG/M metagenome (GOLD analysis project Ga0315909, IMG submission 203527) | Freshwater fungal communities from buoy surface, Lake Erie, Ohio, United States - Buoy 2 MA125 | ecosystem: Environmental > Aquatic > Freshwater > Lake | place: USA: Lake Erie, Ohio... | reverse complement strand
CCGCAAGGCAGAGGATGTAAAGGATTTCAGGCACGCCCTGATTGAGTTTGATAGCGGTACCATGGAAGAGCAGTGGGCGATCGTCAACACGCTCGAGTTGCCCTGCTCGGTCATCATCCATTCAGGCCACCGATCGGTGCATGCTTGGGTCAAGGTGGACGCCAAGAACGCGCAGGAGTATGCCGAGCGCGTTGCCTACCTGTACTCCAAGATGTCGCAGTTCGATATCGATCCCAAGAACAAGGATGCGTCCAGACTGTCCCGCCTCCCCGGGGCGCCGCGCAAACTGAAGAACGGCCATCAGGCGCTGCTCGCATCCAATACGGGCAGGTCTGGGTGGAGCGAGTGGAAGGCACACATGGAGACCATGAATCTTCCGCAGCCAACGCCGTGGGATGACATCCTCAACTTCGATGCCGGCTCGGACAACGACTGCCTGCTCGGCAACCGCTGGTTATGCAAGGGCGGGTCGTGCCTGTGGGTTGGCGGATCGGGCTTGGGCAAGTCAACGCTGTGCTTGCAGGCCATGATGACGTGGGCGCTAGGCAGAAGCTTCCTTGGCATCTCGCCCAAGAAGCCGCTGCGGTCGCTACTCATCCAAGCCGAGAACGATCTGGGCGACGTGGCGGAAATGGCTCAAGGCGTGCTGCGCCACCTCAAGGGTACGCTCAACCTGAACGAGGATGAGACCAAGCAGATTCTGGATAACGTGGTCATCGTCCGCGACTGTACCAAGACGGGACCGGAGTTCGCCAAGATGGCTGCGTCCCTCATCGGGCTGCACCGTCCCGACCTATGCTGGATCGATCCGCTCCTGTCCTTCATGGGCGGGGATGCGCTTGCCCAAGAGAACATGACCATGTTCCTGCGGCATTGCCTAAACCCGATCAGTGTGGCGACGGGTGTGACATGGATGGTAATGCATCACACCCCCAAGCCACCCAAGGAGGGGCAGGGGTCTACGATCCTCTACGATCTCGCCTACGCCGGGATAGGGTCAAGTGAGCTTACCAACTGGGCAAGAGCCGTGGTGTACCTTCAGGCAGTCAAGGAAGGGCATTTTAAGCTGTCCTTCCCCAAGCGGGGTTCCCGGGCCGCAATCCCGTGGCCGCAGGCCGACACTGACGTACACGCCAGTAAGTACGCTACCCACGTTTGGCTCAAGCATGCGGAGGAGTGGATGGCATGGGAGGAGTCTAACGGGCCAGAGAATACGGGCAGGGGCAGGCCAGAGGTGACCATCGAAAGGGCTATACCAGATTGGCCCAAAGGGGGTGGTTATGGTACCTGCATCGACCATATTATAGCGTCCGTGGCATGCTCGAAACGCAAGGCTCAGGAGCTATTCGCGGTCGCAAAACAGGACGGGACGATCACAAAGAATGGGGATGGCTGGGACATCACCCAGCTTTCGTAAGTCGTTGATAATGGTTTTTGCAGAAATGCGACTTACGCAAGATTTATGACCACCGCAACAAATGTTTCTGCGGTACCGCAACAATTCGCTTTTTGCCGCATACCGCAACTACCGCAAGAAATACCCCTTATAGGGGTATTTCTGCGGTATTGCTGCGGCGGTTCAAAATCTTTTCTGCGGTGGTGGGTCAAAAGTTGGATCGGCAAATCTTGCGTAAGTGTTTTCAAATTGAAAACGGCGGGTCGGGGTCAAAAAGATACGCTTTGTGACGTCGTGATGCGTGCTATACTAGCAAAATGAAACAAGGTCTATACGCCAACATGAACCGCAGGAAGCGTCTTGGGATCTCCCGGTCCAAGCGGAAGTCCACGATCCAACCCAAGGTATGGCGCATGATGAAGGCCAAGCGTGGTGGCTTCAGTGAAAACAAAGGTTGAGTTAGCTTGGGACTACATTGAGTTGTTGATTCTGGAGAACTCCAGACTACACAAGACTATTGGCAGGGTGGATCGGTTCTTCGGGGATGTGCTTGCCAACTGTAGCCATGAGGTTTATCAGGCTAACATGGATGCGATGATTGCGGACCTTGAAGACCTAAACGGGTTTATTGATAGGCATAAGGCAAAGATAGCTAAACTAGCGGAGGCACTGAATGAACCCACGAAACCTACCCTGTAATAGCCCTAGACGCACCCCGGGAGGGTCCAAGAAGTTTGTAGTGCGGGCATGCTCAGGCGGCAAATCTAAGACCATCCGCTTCGGTGACCCCAAGATGACCATCAAGAAGTCCAATCCTGCCCGTAGGAAGAGCTTCCGGGCCAGACATAGGTGCGATTCGCAACCCCCCTCTAAGACCAGTGCCAGATACTGGAGTTGCCGCAAGTGGTGAAAAAAGGCTCCACAATGCCCCGCAATCGAGCGGAAATGGCCCTAGAAACGAGGATTGACGCAAAGGGCATATCCCCCACCACCCAATCAAAGATACGGCCTATAAAAGCGAAATTGCCAGAATCCTTGGGTAACAAGGCTTGTTGCGTGTCCATTGGCAGGTAGGTCAAAAACCAAAAATCAAAACCTGCTGGAAAATCTCCAGCGGGAAATTTCAAAATAAAATCCTATCCGCACGCGCGGAATCTCGCTCCTTAATAGGCACTTTTGGTTTAGCCAATAGAATATGGGGACAGCCGGAAAAATCGGAATAATTCCTAGTAAGTTGATAGGAATTGTATGAATTGAGTAAAATAAAAAGCCGGCAAGGGGATAAAACCCAAGCCGGCCCGGGTACTACTTTCTAAACAGTACCCAAAAGACGGCCGCCATGATGGCGCCAAAAATAACTCCTAACCCAAAGCTATTCATGGCGCCTTATTCTATGCGTATGCGTCCCGGCATGGTCCCCAACCCAAAAAGCCGGCACCGGGTACCACGACGCGTAAACGTCATCATAATACTCGCAGCCGTCTTCTATTATATCTAACTCTTTAATCATATGTTTTTCCTTCTTTTATGTTTTCTTTATGGTCCAGCGTCCGCCGGTCCCGTGTTTGCTTTGCGGATAGAACACAAAGCAAAAGGCGGGAGCGTCCTTAGCTAGTTAACGGCCGCAATCGCCGCCGCCTTCTTTTTCGCCGCACCGTGCGGCATGAATCCCACAACTACCGAACGTTGACCGCGTGCGCAAAGCCGGCAGCGTGCGCAATTCATTCCATCAATTTTCTGCGCCGGACATATCACAACCTTGCGGCCGGCCGGCGTTGTCGTGTTTTCAGTTATCCCGTCGGGTAGAATTGTAGCAACCGGACCAATGCCAAGCGCCGCCAGTTCGTCCGCATGTTTTAAGCCGTTGGCGGATAGATTAACCGTGAAGCCGTCACGATTTGCCGCCGCGATAGCTTCCCGGTTTTCCTTCACCGGGCCGTTTTGCCTATCTAAGACCGGCTTGTGAGTATAGGTGAACCCGTTGCGGCCCGTGTTCGCTTTGACTAGGTCCGCCAACATGGCGCCATCGATAACCTCATTTTCCCCGGGCAGGTCCCCGGCTTGATTATGGCGCCAAAAAGTTTGCCCGGGCAGCCGGCGAACTTTCTCCAAAAAGCCGGCGAACGTGTCCCCCCGCTTCCCGGCCGTCACCTTATCCCAATGCCAGCCAACCGGGCCGACGACGTAGCAGCCGTTAGCCTTAAGCGGGCATGAATCCGGGCACGTTCTGCGATCGCTTGTGGATACGAACATGGGGCCGGTTTTCTCGTTCTTAGATATAGGTGAAGAGTGATATTTCGAGTTTTTCATATGTTTAAAATAATGGCGCCGGGAAACGGTTGGAACGTCCCCGGCGCCTTTTGGGTTTATTGTTTACGATGCGAGCGCGAGCGCCATGTCCCGGGCCGTTTCGTGGATGTTTGCGCCTTGGGTAAACGTTGCGAGATGCAAATCCGCAAGCTTACCGTTAGCGGCAACGTCCGCGATATTCCATAAGGTACGGTTGAATCGAATCCCTGCGTCAATGTTTCGCAATGCCCGCACGCTATAACGACGGCCGGCGAATATGCTCGCACCATATCCCCGCACATAATTCTCCTGAACACGGTTGAATGTGCGCCATAAGTCCGCCCGCTTGTCTTCGCTTCTAAAATAAACTTCAGAAGCATATTCAGACCGCCGCGCCTTATCTGCCGCAACGTCCCGGCCCCAACGCGCTGCCGCGCCAAGGTGAAACATCAGTTTGCGTTGATTCGAATCTAATTCTATGCCCTGCCAGCGTTGCACCTGATCAGCGAGCCGGGGAACGTAAGATTTTACCTCCTCAGCGCCTTTCAGGATAAGGGACGCTAACTCGCCGGAGTTGCCAACGTGCCGGACCCTTACGGAAGCGGCAAGCGCACCGGCATACATGCCGTTAGCACATACGGCCCGAAAGATACCCGCCATCATTACAAAGGCGGACGTCCCGTCGTTTCCGTTTTTGAGAACCAATTGCGGCCGGAATTCACTGTTCCCGGGCAGCGTGGGATGATTCAACCGGACAACGTGCCCGAGATACGGGACACGTTCCGCGAAGCGCGTGCCTTTGACGCTACGTTCCGCAACGCGCCAACCGTCCGCCATGAGCGGCGCAAGCGCGTCGGCCGTACTGATTCCCGCGAAACGCGCGGACGTTGTCCCCGGGTAACCGGTTGACGTGGTTAGATACGATTTGTCTTCTGTCACTGTTTGCATGGTAGTTTCCTCCTACTTTCTTTTTTGGTTTACTGTCCCGGCGAGAATCCCTAGCAGGATTCCCACAAGGAAAACGGTTGCAATGGCGCCGGCAAGGGCCGGAAATGTCACGGTAAGGGTTGCGGGGATCATTTGCCGCTCTCAATCTTTTTGAGTTGCGCTACGGGGAAAATCCAACGCACGTTTTCGATGACGACGTAAGCCTCCCATTTGCCGCACGCTCGCCGCCGGACTGATTCAACGGTCCCCGTGTTTATACCTTTCCGCATAAGGTGAAAAGTTGCGGGAACGTTTACACTGTCACCGGCTGAGATGGTGGAACAAGTTGCGGCGCTCATCGGATATATCCTCCAAGAGTTTTCACAACCTCACGCGCGGCGAGAATTTTTACAATTTGGTACTTAACTTTGACCGGTTTTTCTAAGCGCATTAATGAGTCCCCGCGCATGCATTTTTCGAGATACATTTCAGCGTCTTCAATTGTCGAATATTCCCCGTGCCTATACCATAAGCCGTTTTCTGAATTGTACTGTCTCACCAAAAAATAAGTTTTGTCTTTAAGCCGGGAAGCTTGAGCCGTTCCCGTTTCGGCGCTTGTTTCTGTGTTCATCATGGAATTATCTTCGCACCTTATGCCGCACCTTGCAAGCTTTTTTATTAAAATATTTTCAACTTTCTCTTATTCCATGCCCGCTATCTTCACCCTCCCCGCGAATCAAAACGCGATAGCGGCCGTTTAAACGCGATTTTTGCGCCTTGGGAAAGCTTAAAACCGTGTTATAGTGTAGGGATGCCCGAGGAAAAAGGCGGACGGCCGACAAAGTATAGCGAAGAGATTGCGGGAAAGGTCATCGCATATATCCGCAAGGGATTAACTTGGGAGCGTGCTGCGGAAGCCGTAGGGATTCCCGAGCGGACCATTCAGGGATGGCAGGAAAGCCGGCCGGCATTCCGCGACGCTATAAAAAAAGCGCGGCGAGAATTAGAGGCGAGTTTACTGGATTCAATAAGCGAAGCAGGCGCAAAGCATTGGCAGGCAAAGGCTTGGATAGCGGAGCGAGTGTTCGGATATGCGCAGCCAAGCGCCCGTGTGGACGTCAAAGCAGAGTTGAATCATGGACTGTCGCCAAGCTTGGCGGCGATGCTCGCCGGAATCCATTCGCGCTCAGGTACTTATGTAAAATCTGCACAAGTCGTTGATACACAACAACATCATTTGTCGCACAAGAAGTATTGTATAAACCAACCTCTTCCCTCCTCTGAAAATCCGCGAGAGGAGAAACTAATTAAGCGTAAGTTAGTGAGACTAAGGAAGTTACAACGTACCACCACGACCCCCGGGGACGCCCCCAATCCCCCAAAATTTTCGCATACCCCCCCAGAGAAAACCGACCAAAACAAAAAGGAAGATGGCGAAGCCGCCCAAGAGCAAGCGTAAGTCGCCAGAAGAAGTTCTTCAGGACATCGCAACTCCTGAGGGTTTCGCGCAGCACGTTATCGGTATTAAGCTTTACGATTGGCAGCGTGCGGTCCTGCGAGATCTCGCCAAGGAGCAATCCCGTGTAGCCTTGCGTGCCGCCAACGGTTCCGGCAAGACCAGCACCGTCATTGCGTCTATTTTGCTTTGGCATTGCTTTTGTTTTAAGCGGTCAATTTCGGTTACGACCGCCGGTGTATTCCGGCAGGTCGAATCGCAGTTGTGGCCGAGCCTTCGCAACTACGTTGCCCGCTTGGGTGGTGGTTGGGACGTAACATCAGGAGAGATTCGATACACGGACCCGCAGGGCGATACAAGCAGAATTATTGGGTATTCCGCAACCGACCCCGGGCGTGCGGAAGGATGGCACGCCGAAGACCATACCAAGCACCCCCTGCTTATGGTTGTGGACGAGGCAAAGTCTGTCGCTGACCCATTGTTCGAGGCCATCAGTCGCTGCCAACCCACCCGCCTGCTTATTGCGTCCAGCCCCGGGGGTACCAGCGGAGCCTTCTACCGCGCGTTTACCAAGGAGGCGAACATGTGGAAGACCCACGCCGTAGCCGCCAAGGACTGCCCGCATATACCGCAAATCCAGATCGACGAGGTTATCCAGCGGTACGGCGAGAAGCATCCCCTGACCCGCTCCATGATCTATGGCGAGTTCGTTGACATAGGCGCCGAGAGTCTTGTCATTAGCCTTACCCAGATCCAGAACTGCCAGAATAGCCCGCCAGACTACAAGCCTGCGGAACGGGTGGCCGGGGTCGATTTTGCGGCCGGCGGTGACTGCAACGTGCTTTGCGTACGTGACGGCAACAAGGTACTACCTATGGTGGCTTGGCGCGAAAGGGATACCATGTCTGCCGTTGGGCGGTTTATAGTAGAGTTTAAGAAGGCCGGCCTGAAACCTGAGAACATCTACGCCGACGCCAGCGGTCTTGGCATGGTTATGTGCGACGCCTTGGCAGAGGCTGGTTGGGACGTTAACCGGGTTAACTTTGGTTCCACCCCATACGACCCCGACGCCTACACTAACCGCGCCGCCGAGATGTGGTACGGGATGTCCAAGAAGATCGAGGCGTGCGAGATCATTCTGCCCGAGGACGACGACCTGATTGCTCAGCTAACTTGCCGCCGCACCACGACCAACTCCAAGGGCAAGCTAGGCGTAGAATCCAAGGACTCGATGCGGTCCCGTGGCATCGCATCACCCGATCGTGCGGATGCCCTTGCCCTCTGCTTAGATGGTGGTAATCTTCGGTTTGATTTGACTTTCCCCGTCGAGAAGCCAACGTGGAGGTCATTGCAAGCCCTGATGGAATCGAGCGATCCTGTCATGGCTGGCTTCGATGCAGGAGGTTAATATGAATATCTGGAACTGGATTACTGCAAACTGGACTGAGATTGTTGCCGCCCTCGGTGGCATCGTGCTTGCTGCGCGTATCATTGTGAAGCTGACCCCGACCCCTGCCGATGATTCGGCGCTGGAAAAAGTTGTCAACTTCCTAAAGACGCTCGGTCTCCACATTAAATAACTTTAAGTGATCGGTGCGATACTTAACATCATTGCATCGATCCTTCGCCTCATCCCCGGTTGGCGCGAGAAGCGCATCGATCGGGCAGAGGGCGATTGGCGCAACAACCGTGACGCCATTGATCGCGATCTTGGCCCTAAGCCTTGGTGGGTGCGCCACGACGACCCCCGTAACGAATACGACCGGGGCCGTTGAGGCTCTGATGCGCGATGAGAACTACCCTGCTGTACGCGATTCTTCTCCTGCCGTCCGCGCATGGTCAAAACGCGCTTTGCATTATATCAACGATCTTTCGTTTGAACTAAACCGGGAACGCGACAAATGAACGCTAAAGACACACGCCGCAACGACTACTACGTCAGGATCATCGAGGCTCTTAACCAGCGCGAGACTTGGGAGAACCGGCAGCGTTTGTTCTATCAGGCCCGGTACTTCGGTGTCCGCCGGAAGGTCAAGCCTTGGCCTACCGCCGCTGACCTGCACGTTCAGTTGATCGATACTGCGATCGAGAAGCTAAAGCCCTCCTTCGTCAATTCCGCCATCGGCAACGACATCCTTTCCAGCTTTGTTCCCATGCGGCAGCAGATTGCCCCGCTCACCGTTTCCGCCGAGCGTTGGTTCGATTACCAGATGCGCGAGCGTACCAACTTTCAGAAAGAGATTGTTTCCGTAATCGACAACATCCTGCTCTACGGCCGTGGCGTTGCCAAGGTGATCTGGAACGAGGACAAGAAGCGTATTGACTTCGAGGCGATCGATCCCTTCCATATTATCGTACCTTCCTACACCAAGGAATTCAAAGATGCCGACTTCATTGTTCACATCATCTCAACGAGCGTCGACTCCTATAAGGCAAATCCGCTTTACAAGCAGGACGAGAACTTTATTAAAACCATTTCGGGTAAACCGTCCAAATCGGTGGGCCTACGAAGTGAGATTCAGGACGAGATTTATCGACGCGAGGGAATTACTCAGGAAGCTGAGAACGATCGCATCATTCTTTGGGAAATGTATACGCCGACCGAGGACGGATGGAAGGTCGAGACTTATAGCCCGCTGGTTGTCACCGAAGATGTAAGGAAGCCGTTCGTTCTGCCTTACAAGCATGGCGAACCGCCCTTTGTGGATTTCCCCTATGAGATAACCGGGGGAGGTTGGTATAGCCCACGGGGAGTTGCAGAAATTCTCCTCCCCGGAGAGAATCTGCTCAACAAGCTGAAGAATAGCCTGAGCGATTACGTTGAGCTTGCCAACCGCCCTGTTTTTGAAGCACAGAATCCGGTAAGCCTGAACACGGCGAACCTGAAGATGCAGCCCGGTCAGATCCTGCCGCAGGGTCTCAAGCCGGTGCAGTTCAGCCAGCCTCCGTTCGATTTCCAGCGCCTTATGCTGGAGGAGCGGATGCTGGCCGAGCAGCGGATGGGCAACCCTGACTTTGCCGCTGGCTCGCAGTATCAGGTGTCCGACCGCAAGACTGCGACCGAGATCGCGGCCATGCAGGGTCAGGCGGCTGCCTCCGGGGATCTGCGCAATCGTATTTTCCGAATGGGCTTGGCCCATCTCTTCAAGCAAAGCTGGGCGCTTTACGTCCAGTACAACAAGAAGGATCTCATGTTCCGCTATGCGGAAGAGACCGGCTCGATGCCGCCCGAAGGTATCCACGAAGATTACTCGATCGAGCCGAAGGGCGGAATGGATTTCATCAACCGCCAGTTCTCGCTCCAGAAAGCCGTCGCCCGAATGCAGATGTTCCTGAACAATCCGTTCGTCAATCAGGGCGAACTGGTCAAATCCGTTATCGAGCAGGATGACCCGAGCCTTGTTCGCCGCCTCTACCAAGACCCGCAGGCCGGCACCGGGGATCAGGCTGAGGATCAGGCGACCGAGATTGCGACCATGCTCGCCACCGGCTTCCCGGTCCAGATCAAACCGTCCGACGATCACAAGGCCCATATCCAAGTTCTTTTCCAATTCAACCAAGCCGCCCAAGCGCGTCAGCAACCCGTGGATCAAATGTCCATGCAGGTTCTCATGCAACACTTGCAGCAACATCTCGCTGCGCTTGAGCAGGTCGATCCGAACACATCCCGCGCCATTCAGAAACAGCTTCGTGACGCAGCCAAGGCAGAAGCCAAGGCAATGGAGCAGCAGGGCGGGATGGTTCCTGACGAAGGAGCAAATCAACCTACCTTGCAAACCACGGGATGATCGTCCCGGTGATGCGAGACGCCTTCCAGCAGGAAGGCTTGGCTAAGTTGTGTCAGTGGGCCAACGAGAGCGGCGCCAACGGTGCTGCCGTTGAGATTGGTTCCTATAGCGGAGAAGGCACCGAGGTTATCGCCAAATACTTCAAGACCGTGCTTGCGGTCGATCCTTGGATCAACGGGTATGACATCGGTGACGTTGCGAGCCAGCAATGCCCAATGAAGTTTGTTTTCGAGGCTTTCCAGAACCGTACCAAGCCCCTTGGTAACGTATCTTTCAGCCGTGGGAAAAGCCTTGACGCCTTGGAGTTTGTTGCCGATGGTTCGCTGGATCTGGTATATGTTGACGGCGATCACAGGTATGAAGCGGTGCTGGCAGACGTCAAGGGCTGGGAGCCGAAGCTACGTCAGGGAGGGATCATGGCTGGACACGATTGGAGTTTCCCGGCAGTACAGAAGGCTCTGGGCGAAATCTACAAAGATGCGAAGTTCGTCCTTTTCCAAGGCGACAGTTGGGCGCTGATGTCATGAGGAAGCTGCGTGCAATCCTAGCCTTCATCCGCAACCAAGAGTGGGTTGAGGAACCCAAGTGGCTCGATGAGGATGAGCGGGCGCTTAAGTCTTTCATGGGTACGCCGGCCGGACAGAAGCTTAGTCTTATACTTTTGAACCTAACTTTGCGCCAGAATGCTGCCGCCGTGATGAAGAAAGAAGAAGCACTTGCGGAGGCGTGCGGGTATGCTAAAGGTTTCCGTGGTTGTGTTGCGACCATTGAGTCGCTTGCGACCGCAAAATTAAACTCGGCCGTCCCGGGCTACGGGGACGATGCCGATGAACCAGTAGCAAACTAACCTCCCGGCAGGAATGACTCCCCTGCTAAAGAGTGTAAGAAAGGGTCAAAATGGCGGATTCAGGAAATCTTACCGAAACGGAAATTCTTGCAATGGCTGCCGCAGCCGACGAGGGCCGGGAATACAATCCCGAACCCAAGAAGGACGAAGCCAAGGCAACAACTGAAACGGATAAGGTTAGTGGAAGTACCGAGCAGAAGCCCACGTCTGCGGAAGAAGCCGAACCAAAACAGGAAGCCTCGAGTGAGGCTCCCGCAACCGAGGAGAAATCCGAGGAAGCGAAAAGTTCTCTAACAACGCAACCAGAAGATTCCAAGCCAGATTCGGCTTCCGAAAAGAAGCAATCTAGGTATGAGAAGGCCAAATCGCGACTCCAGAAGGAGTGGGAAGATGTCCAAGCAGAAAAAGCTAAACTCAAGGCAGAGCGAGAAGCCCTTGAGTCGGCGCGAAATGCAAGGACGACTCCAGAGGCTCCTAAAGAAGAGGCAAAGCAAAGCAGTCGAAAATTTAGCCCGGAGGATTACCGGGAAGCGGCAAAGAACTATCGTGGCGAAGGCCGCGACGATCTTGCGCAGATTGCAGAGCAAAGAGCCTCGGAAGTAGAAGCGGAAGAGCGAAAGGAGATTGAGGAGAAGACCAAGACGGAGATGAAATCCGCTTGGGACAGGAATCTCCTCAAAGAGGTTGAGGAGAATCCCGAACTTAAGGATTCCTCAAGCTCCCTCTACAAGGCCGTGTCTCAAATGTTGGAACAGCATGCGATCCTGCGGAACTATCCCGCCGGGATTAACGATGCGGTTCAGATTGCCAAGATGCGCATTAAGGCGGACGCCGCATCTGGTTTGGAAAAGAAGGTTGCAGAGTATGAGCGAGAAATTGCTCAACTCAGAAAAGCGACGACCCCGGCTTCGGGTCAACCGTCAGGTCCGGCCAAGACCAAGGCTTTTCACGAACTCTCGCTAGACGAGCAGGAACGTGAATTGATGAGGATGGCGGGCGAGGTTGATCGGAACGGTTAGCCGCAAAGGATATAAACTAAAATGGTCACTACTGGTTCAGTAACCGCACAGTTCCAGACGTACTTCTCGAAGGCGTTGCTGGAGCGTGCGCTCCCCTTGCTCCAGATGGAGCAGTTTGCTATGAAAACCCCCTACCCGACCAAAACGGGTGGGAACAAGACGATCCGGTTTTTCCGGTTCTCAGACCCGAGCATCAGCGCTATCGCCAACCTCTCCGAAGGCACCACGCCTTCCAGCGGTGACGAGCGCGATCTGACGCTCTCCTCGGTCGAAGCCACGCTCGTGCAATACGGGTCCAAAATCATCCTCACCGATGTTTTGCTGGCCACGGAATTGTTCTCGCATCTGGCGCAGGCCACCAAGCAACTCGGCGAAGACGCCGCGCTGCACGCCGACACCCTCTGCCACCGCGCTTTGGTTCAGGATTCCTCGACCAGCACTGGCACTGGCGTTGCCGTCAAGTCCTACGCTCGTTATGCCCAGAACGGCACTAACGGCACGACCTTCGGCACGGCCTCCACCCCCAACAGCAGCATGACCGCCACCGACCTTCTGGACGGTGCGACCAGCCTGTTCATCGCCCGCGCTCCCAAGATCAAGGACGGCTACGCGCTCGTCGCGCATCCTGCCGTTATCCGCGATCTCCAACAGGACGATGATTGGTTGAAGGTCTCCAGCTACTCCGCCCCGGATCAAATCTTCAAGGGCGAAACTGGCAAACTGTTCGGCGTGAGCGTGATTAGCTCCACCAACGTTCAGACGTTCAACACCAGCGCCTCCGGCGTGGGTGAAGCCACTGTCAGCACCGGCGCGGTCTACGCGAATGTGTTGCTCGGCGGCGGTGCGTTTGGCGTTCCGAGCCTGTCCTCGGTCGCCGCTTCCGGCTCGCCCTTCGCTCCGAAGGTCACGATTCTGGATGCCGCTGACAAGTCCGACCCCTACGGCCAGCGCGTCGTGGCGTCCTTCAAGACGTTCTACGCGGCCAAGCAGCTCGACCCTCGGTTCTTCCGGGTGTTGTTCAGCAAGTCGAACTACTCGTAATTCTAATGGGAGCCATGCTGATTATCGGTATGGGTCCCCGGAAGGCGGGGGAGGGTAAAACCTCCCCCGCTCCTTCCACCAAGGAGAAGTCCATGAAATCAGGAATGGTTAAGCTTCCTCTGTCCATGTTTGAAATCAGCGAGGGCGAGGAAAATTCCGCGCCTGAAGTTGGCGACATGGTGGAACTCGAAGGCAAGGTGGAGTCGATTGATGGCGATATGGCCGTCGTGAGCGTAAGCAATGCGATGGCTGAAGAGTCTGAATCCGAAGAATCCAACAAGCCAGAGATGTCCGAGGAAGACCGGATGATGAAGATGGCCGAGGAGTCCGACAAGGAGAACTACGCCTAATGCCGATCTACCAGTACGAAGACACCCGCAACGGATCTGTCGTCGAACTGGAGAAACCGGTGGCGGAACGGGACTCAGTCCCGGGTTACCTTAAAAGGTTCCAAGTGCCACAAAGATTGAGCCTAGTGGGGGTTGGCGAACCCCTCGACAATCCGCTGGGAGTCAATCAAACAAATCTTATGAAGGGGTATTACCGCCAAGAACAAAAGCTTGGCAGTAGATTCAAGAGCCGGTACACGCCAGATAGTATCAAACGTGCGGCGGCTCAAAGGAGATAATATGGCGAAAGAATTTGTACGTTCCGAACGTAAGGCCAAGGGCAAGGCTCTCCGCTTTGATTCCCAAGGCTTCACCAATGTGTTTGAGATCACGGCGTCTTCCAGCGGCGGCACGGTTAACACCGTTGCGACCGCTCCGGCTTCGCTCAACGTGACCCTCAACGGCACTTCCTACCGCATCGCACTGCACAGCTAATGCGCCTTCTATCCAGACTTACTCTGGGTGAAGCGGGGACGACCATTGCAACCTCTGCTTCCACCAATGATGGATCTTTCGATGGCGTGACGGCTCTTTCGGCTGGAACCATCGGACTGACCATCAGTGGCGTGACGCACACGGGACTCGCCCTAGCTGGCGGGGCAACGGTTGTTGGGGATATTTCCCAAGTGATCCTGTCGTCCGGTGGGCCTATCGCAATCTACGTCCGCAAGGACTAAATTTGTGGTTAGGGCGTTGACGCTCTGCCTTCTGCTTGCCGGGTGCAAGCCGGAGCAGAGCGTTGACGACTTCCCAGAAACCATCTACCCTAATACCCCAACGATGCAGAGCGCAGTTGACGCAATGGAGACAAAATAATGGGCCGCCAGTGGAACACGATTATTGAGAGCTTGGGACCGCTATCCGGCGGGACTATGTCGATTAACGCCAATCTTACCGAGATTGAGGCGTTGCTTACCACGCTTCAGGCGGATGTGGCCGATGGCATTACGGTTTCGTCCGGCACGGTTAATATTGGAAATAACAATTTTCAAATCAAATCGGTAACTGTTAATGACGGATCAATTTCAATTACGGCTCCCAATACTGGTTCATTTAGATTGTTCGTGCCAACTGGAGGAACCGCTACTCTTAACAACATTTTTGGCGCAACTCCAAGCTGGATTGTTGCCTATTCAGAAAGTGTAACATTCATATCTGACAGCGGATCTGAAGCTCCATATTTTCACGATGGGTCTGGGTGGGTTCTTAACGATTTTACAACCCCTGCTGGAACGCTTCCTTTGTCTGGAACAAAATTTGTAACCAATCTTGAGGAAACAAAAACAATATCACTTGTTAATGGTTTTTCAGCAACCCAAACAGATTCACCGCTAGTTACTTCCGGTGCTGTATTTTCAGATTCAGTTATTAGGCCGACCAGAGGATCGACCACAATCGGAACGCTTACGGCTGGAACAACGAATGGAACTTTGTTTGCGGCCAGTTCAACAAGAAATTATTTGCTGATTCAATGTACTTCTGGAACTGCTTTCATTGACACCAATGGAACTGCAACAGCGTCAAATGGTATCCAGCTATCCAGCGGACAGGGAATTACCTTTGAGGGATCGTTTATCCCGACCGGAGCCATCGCTGCAATCACAAGCACTGGTACAGCAAGATTGATCGGAAGGCAGGGTTAGTCATGGGTTTTTTTGGCGGCGGAGGAGGGAGTGCGGCGAGCAACATGGTCGGAGCCACAAGCTCCACCGCAGGCGTTGCTGGCTTGGTTCCAGCTCCGGCGGCGGGTGAAGAGCGTCATTTTCTTTCTGGGGGAGCCACATTTTTACCCAACATTCCTTTGGTTAGGCCAACATCAGCAAGCGGAAGGCTGATTGGATGCATAGGGGCGAACACAAGGGCAAACCAAAATTATGGTAATGCCCAATCCAATACAATATTTTCTCCAATTTTTCTTCCATCTGCAACCCTTACTGCTATTGGCTTGACATTTTTTTCGCAGAATACTGGAAATGTTAGATATGGAATTTATGATTCATCGACAGGCAATCTTCCGACAACGCTTTTGGGCAGCGGTGTAGCCTCAACATCAAGTGGGGCGGCAGCAAATGCAGCAGTTGTGGTTTCTGGTCTTTCAGTATCACTCAAAGGAGGGATTTACTGGATTGCGCTTCAACAAGACACAAATAACAGCGTCAACCACATTACTTCTGGCAACGGATGGGCGTATCAATTTGCTGGATTTACAAGTGCCGGACTTCTTACAGGACAAACTCTTTCTTGCGCTCGATCTTATAGTTCTGGTCTTGAATCAACCAGAACCGTTGCGATTGATTATACATATTCAGCTTGGCCTCTTTTCTATGTAACCATATGAAGCAATATATCTTTGAAAATGGACAGCTTGTTTCGGTTGTGGACAACAGAAGTCTGGCTGAAGCCATAAGTCTTAATATTGAAGTTAATAGGGAGAAGGCAACTCAAGCTATTCAAGCGGCTGGCCTAGACGAATCCACCCAACAAAACGCCGCCCTTGGCATCTATTCACCCGAGCGTTGCGAGGCCATTAAGTCCTATATCTCCGCCTGCCGCAACGAATACCTGCGTTGCAAGGCTCTGATCCTTGCCGCCCAGACCAACGACGAGGCCGATGCCGTCCAGTTTGTAGCCCCTCCAGTGCCGGAAGGTATCTAGTCCATGTGCAAAAGCATCGCCATCTGGCTCACCAATTTGAGTTTGCGTTTCTTGATGACGCAAAAGGAGTACGCCTGTTTCAGGGAGGCGTTGAGGTTTGCCGGGGAGAACAATACGGTTGCGAGGGAGACGAAGTACATCGGGAAGGTGAAGCACCTATTGAGCGTCAACCGCTCGATCAAGCGCATTGTGGAGGAGGGTCGGGATCGGGACGAGATTGTGGACGCTGTCGTGCATCTGGCCGTTGCGCTAAAGTATCTGGAGGGTAAGGGTCGTGAGTCTTGATGAGATCCATGACCTTCGGGAAAAGTTTGGCTCAATGTCCGAGCGGCTTGCCCGGATGGAAGAACGTCAAGTTACCCTGATCGGGATGGTGGAACGCTCCTTATCCAGCTTTGGCGACCTGTCCAACAGGGTGACATCCCTAGAACACCTTAAAACCAAGATGCTCCTTGTGGCAGGCTCCATAGGTGCTATAGTCAGTGTGGTTTGGGATGCGATCCGCTCCCGGCTCACCCAAGGAGGATAAATGGCTAGTTTAGCAAATCAAAACATTAGCGAGAGCTTTGGGCAGTTGCTTAAAACAGCCGGAAGCAGCGTTAGCCCTGCGCTGCAAAACATTACAGGCGGGAATGATACTGCTACCGCTCTCCAGCTATCAACAACCGGCGTTCAAAGCACTGGTTCTTTCGGCGTTGATGGTGCAAGCACTCTTACTGGTCTAGTAACCTTCGGAACCAGCCTAACCGCATCCACCGGAACCTCCACTATCGGAACCCTTTCCGCAAGCACGGCGACCATTTCCACGGCTACAATCAGCACGGCCACGATCAGCACGGCTACGATCAGCACGGCCACGATCCCGCTCCAGCTTGGCGCAGTCACCTTTGGCTCCAACATAACGGCATCCACCGGGACTGCCATCATCGGAACGCTATCCGCAAGCACGGCCACGATTTCCACGGCCACTATCCCGCTCCAGCTTGGCGCGGTGACGTTTGGTTCCACCATCACCGCCTCCACCGGCACGAACACCCTCGGCACGATCAGCGTAAACACGGCCACCATCGGAACCATCTCCACGCTTAATGGTCTGTCTGTTGCGACCACAGCCACGGTCGGCACGCTTGAGATTGGTGCAACAGGACCAAACCTCACAAATGCCTCATACGGAACTGCGGCTTTTACGCTTTCAACGGTTTCAGCCTACAACGCTGGCGGAACAACCAACGGAACGGTTGCCCTTACCGGGGCGCAGAATAGCGATATTGTTATTGGAACTCTAAACTCACTCGGGTCTGCGACCGGTTCTTCCGGCTTGATTATCGGCTTTCATTGCATAGCGAACAACGTGGTTCGCTACTCCATCACCAACCCGACCACTACTGCTGGCACGGTTCCCGCCGGAACCCTGCACATGACCGCACTGAGGTTCACGGCTTAATATGGCTATTAAATTTAATCGCTCCCAAACCTTCGCCACCAACGGCACGGTGACTGCCGCCGGGTTGCACAACCTTATTGATGGAACCGACATCTATCAGGCGTTGATCACCGATCAGACCAACCTTACTTCGGTTGGCTCCGGCGACGAGCTATTGATTGCCGATGCAGACTTGACCGCTGGAGATGCCCCTCGTGCCGTTACGGTTAACGAGTTGTTTGAGGATGCGCTGACGATCAGCACATACACCAACGCCAATCTCACTAATATTTCCTACGGCACATCCACCGGCACTCGGCTTGTTTCAACAAATGCCTCGATCACGACCGGCACGATTCCGAACCTTACCTCAAGCACGGCAAGCATTACTATTGGAACCATTCCGAACCTTACCGCTGGAACCACGACTTCCACTGCCGCCAACATCACCAACGGAACAATCCAGACGCTTACCTCCAGCACTGCTACCATCACAGGCGGAACCTTCAGCGGTTTGCTGAATAGCTCCACTGGAACTTTCTCCGGTGCGATTAACAGCACTGCCGGGACGATTGCAAATTTAACAACTACGCTTTCTGGAGATGTGACTATCAGCAGTGGTACATCTACTGTAAGCACCCGTGTGGCCGTGGTCAACACGGCGCAGGAATATACTGCGACCCACAACTTCAACGCCACCAGCCTCACGATCAGCACCGGCAGCACGATTGCGTGGGATTTATCCGCCAATCAGGTTGCCAAGCTGGAAGTGACCACCAACTCAACCCTAAGCACCCCGACCAACCCGGTTGACGGCGCAACTTATATGCTGGTCGTTACCCAAGGAACGGCTGGAAGCAACACTCTTTCCTTCAGCACGGCCTACAAGTTCCCCGGAGGAAATGCTCCAACTCTATCTGTCGGATCTGGTGACGTTGACGTTCTCGCCTTTGTTTCCAACGGAACCGTACTCTACGGCGTAACCAGCCAAGACTTCTCCTAACCCCTATGCCTTGGCCCGTCCATCCGACCGGCTTCTTTGGGGCTAGGGGCGACTCAGATACCTACCGCATTGAGCGTAGCCTGCGGTTTAATGACAATGATTCCGCATATTTATCAAGAACTTTTGGATCTCCTACTGATGGCAAAAAGGCAACATTTTCATTATGGTATAAAAGGGGAAATCTTGGTGGTTCATTAAGTTCTTATGGTGGTTGTGTTTTTTCTTCAAGCACGCAAAATTTTATTAGTGTAGGAGGAAATGCGGCAAGCGGGTCTGACGAGATTGAACTTTGGTATGGGAATGCTGTATTGGTAAGATCAAATGGAAAGTTTAGAGATCCTTCTGCTTGGTATCATTTGGTTATAGTTTTAGACTCTACGCAAGCAACGGCTGCAAATCGTTGCAGAATTTATCTTAATGGATCAGAAATAACTTCTTGGGCAACCGATTCAAGAACAAACATCACGCAAAATAGTAATCTTAACTATACAGCAAATGGAAGCAATTGCTTGATTAGTGGATATAGCCTTGTTTCAAATTATGGATATTTTGATGGGTATTTAGCTGAATATTATTTGATTGACGGTCAGGCATTATCACCATCCAGTTTCGGCGAAACCGATGCCATCACAGGACGCTGGAAGGCAAGGGCATACGGCGGGACTTATGGTAATAATGGATTTTATCTTTCATTCAAAGATAACACCTCCACCACCACCCTTGGCTATGATGATGCAGGATCAAATGATTGGACGCTAAACAATTTTTCGGTCACCGCAGGCACGGGAAACGACAGCCTTGTGGATAGCCCGACGAATTATGGGACGGATACTGGAGTAGGTGGCAATGTGCGCGGGAACTATTGTACGCTTTCAGCAATTGATTTTGCGGCAGGAGCTAGCGGCTTTACACTTACCGATGGAAATTTAAGATATTCAAAGAGTGGAGACAGCGGAAACTCAAGAATAAAAGGGACCACATTTGTTGGATCTGGAAAGTACTACTGGGAGTACAATATAGGCAGCGTTGGAGCCGCTGGACTTGTAGTTGGGATTGCTTCAACGCAATATAAAATTGGAACTGTAAATGACACTCCATATAGAGGATATAATGCAAATGGTAATAAGGCTTCTGGAGCAACCGCAACATCATATGGTTCTTCGTATACAGCAAATGATGTGATTGGACTTGCTGTTGATATTGACGCTGGGACGCTTGTTTTTTACAAAAACGGAACATCACAGGGAACAGCTTTCACAGACATTGCTGGATCTCAATGGACTGCATTTATTCAGGGTGAGGGTGTTGTTAATTGCAACTTCGGCCAACGCACTTTCGCCTACGCCGCTCCAACAGGTTTCAAAACTCTCTGCACCCAGAACCTACCCCAGCCAACGATCCAAAAGCCGAATAAGTATATGGATGCCTTGACCTACACCGGCACCGGCGCATCCAATGCCATCTCCAGCCTTGGCTTCAGCCCGGATCTGGTGTGGATTAAAAATCGCGGGACGACGACAGACCACGCGCTTTACGACACCACAAGAGGAACGCAGGCGCAAATTTCCAGTAACAGCACTGCGGTAGAGGTTACTAGCTCAAGCGGTCTTACTGCATTTGATTCTGCTGGATTCACTATTGGCACAAGCAGCTTGGTCAACACAAGCGGAACGCAATATGTTGCTTGGTCTTGGGATGCGGGCTCAACCACTTCAACCAACACGTCCGGCTCAATAGCCAGCACGGTTAGAGCGAATCAACAAACTGGGTTTAGTGTTGTGAGTTTTACTGCAACCGGTGCAAATTCAACTGTTGGTCATGGCTTGGGAGTTTCACCAAAAATGATTATTACAAAACCAAGAAATAACGCAAATGATTGGTATGTGTACCATGAGGGATCTGGTGCAAATAAATATCTTGTATTAAACTCAACAACCGGAGCAATTACTGATAATTTAATATGGCAAAATACTTCTCCAACATCTTCAGTATTTTATATTGGTAGCGGAGGATTCCCTAATAATTGGACAGAGATCGCCTACTGTTTCTCCGAAATCGAAGGTTACTCCAAGTTTGGAAGCTACACCGGCAACGGTTCGGCAGACGGGCCTTTTGTGTGGTGTGGTTTTAGGCCGAGATTTTTTTTATGGAAAAGATATAATACAACCGGGGCTTGGAACATTCTTGATACAGCAAGAGATACATTCAATCTTTCCGGCAAAGCTTTATTCCCGCATCTATCAAATGCAGAGTTTTCTGGTTCTGTCATGGATATAAATTCAAATGGAGTTAAGCTTAGGGATTCATCAGCAGATAATAACGCAAGCGGCGGAACCTACATCTTCGCAGCCTTCGCCGAATCACCCTTCAAATACGCCAGAGCAAGATAGGAGACCATATGTGGATCACATCAACCAATAACATCATCCGCCAACCCCAAGGCATCCGCATCGGCGATGTCAACCATCCGGCCAGCATCTTCTGGTGCTGGAGCAAGGAACAGCTTGCCCAGATAGGGGTCAAGCCCTACCACCCAGCCAGCGTACCCGCTGGCGAAAGGGTCACAGGCGCGTATACTGAGGAGGTGGATGGCGAGGTGTACGAGCGTTTTAACACCGAGCCGATCCCGCAACCCGAGGAGCCAGTAAATGACCCTGTCTGAAATAGCCCAATACGCCGGTGAGAAGGTCGGAAAGACCGACTCCGAAACGCTGACCTTCCTCCAGAAAGCCGCAAGCTTGGCTTACCGCCGGGTCTGGAACTTTGCCCCGTGGCGCGAGACTGTCACAAGTTCTACCTATTCGGTTGGAACCAACCGTACCATCACGCTTGGAACCAACGTGGAGACTCCGCTCTCCGTATCCTATGACCAATCCGAAGTTGAACCCATCGACCTTGCCACCATCATCAGTCAAGACGCTGATCTGCTCGAAGACACCCGCACGGGTACTCCGGTGCTGTATCACTTTACTGGTAGAAATACTAGCGGAATTGCACAGCTTGATCTGTATCCGCGATTGGAAACTGCTGGGACGATAAGCCTGCGCGTGGTGGAGAAGCTGAAATGCCTAACCCGCACAAACATTGTCGTGGATTTTCCGCCGACCACTCAGGCGCTTGACGACGAGCTTCGCCTGCCGCACGTTCATCAGGTCGTTCTTTCCCTGACCCATGCGGACGCGCTGGAGCGTGAGCGCCAGTATGCCAAGGCCCAGACCGTTGTGCAGACTGCCAACGCCGATCTTGCGGCGATGGCTAACTACGAGCTTTCGCAGGTTGGCGGGATCAAACAGATAACGCCGTCAAGCTTGGGCGATCTTTCCATCGAGGAAATCTCGTCCTCCTAATGCCATACTACTCGGACAACCTCGACGACCTATTGGCGTTTGACGGCATCCGCAGTTTTGCGGGTGGTCAAGCCAGCGGTCTGCAATCAGACCTGCTTGCTGCCAATCAGGTGCAGGAGATGTACAACATGACCCTGTCGCCCAAGGGTAGTCTTGAAACTCGTTTGGGCGCAGAGGCGTTTTGCTCCACGGCCACAAGCGAGCTTGGCTCAATTGGAGGCTTTCGCTTCTTTGACACGGCGCAGTACGAACAGGTTGTCACAATCACGCAGGGCAGGCTTTACACGATTGACTCCAACGGCAACGCCGACCTGCACCCGCCGGACGAAACTTGGAGTCAGGTCAACCGCACCTTTGGAAGCGAAGTGCAATTTTGGGCGGACGGGTTTTCTGAAGACATTGACGTTAAGATTTCGATGGCGCAGTTCAATGACAAGATGTATATGGCCGACGCCAACGGCGACCTGTTCTATTGGGATGGTCAGATTGCCCAGAGGCAGGGTGGCAAAGTAAGGGCGATTACGGTTACGACCGGAGGATCGAACTACACAAGCGCAACCGCCATTGTGACCGGGCCAAGCTGGGGTGGATCTTTGCCAACGCTGACAACCACGGTGGCCGGAGGAGCCGTTACCGGCGTGGTTGTGGTTGACGGTGGGTCTGGGTACTCGGCAACACCCACGGTGACAATCGTGGGCGATGGCTCCGGGGCAACGGCAACGGCAACGGTTAGTCCGCCACCTCAAAACTTGCGTTTGCTTATTAATACCGGCAACCGCCTGTTTGCGGTTGGTTCTGGCGCATACAGAAACACGCTTTACGCTTCCGATATTTTGGATGCCTCCATTTGGGATGCGTCAAACTCAATCATTGTAAACGCTGACGATGGCGATGAAATCACGGCCATTGTCCAGTACTACCAGAATCGAATCATTGTTTTCAAGAAACGCCGAATCTTTCAGGTCACAATCCCGCCGGATGCTACATCCGGGGCGGATTGGACGGTTGAGCTTATCTCAAACAATGTTGGATGCGTTGCCGAGCAGACAGCCGTACAGGTTAGTTCCGACATCTTTTTCCTTGCCGATGATGGAATTAGATCGCTGGTAAGGTCTGCTGCCGACGACTTCACCTCGGTTGGCTTGCCAATTTCCGAGGTGGTCAAGGATGTCATTCAGTCAATCAACACGGCGGAGATTGGGATTGCGTCCGCCCTGTTCTATGACAACCGCTACTTCCTAGCTATTCCAACCGAGGCCAACGACTACAACGATACGCTTTTGGTGTACAATACGGTTCTAAACGCTTTCGAAGGTACTTGGTCGCCGCAGGTTATGCAGTTTACCCTGAGCAACTTTGACGGCGAGGGCGTGCGTGCCTTAGGCAAGGCAACAAATGGTGTGATTTTAAGATATAACGGTCATAAAAATCCTTCACAAGTCACCTCCGCAGATTATCAGGATGCAGGAGTCAGCTATCAGTCCTATGTCCGCACGAAGGATTTCGACTTTGGCGATCCGTTTGCAGAGAAACACGGCAGTCACTTTGAGGTGGTTTTTGACGACTCATTTTCTACCGACACGACCATCTCCATTCAACGGGATATAGACGTTGGCGATATTGATGTTCAGCCAAATCTAAACCCATCCAGCGCGGCCTTAACGCTTGAGTTCCAGTTGCCGGCAGTGTTGCCATCTTCGGTAAAGAAGAGGATTGCCAGCGATCTCAGGGCATACCAAAAATGGCGCCTTCTGAATATCAAGATTACAAGCGCGGCAAATAAACTCGCCATCCGCCAAATCACGGCTGCGGCCAACCCAGACACTATAGAGGTTCAGAAGAACATTTCATGACGGCGGTAGAGTTTATCGAGGCTTCCGGCGTGCCGGAGTCAATGTGGCCCAACTTTAGGGAGTGGTTTAACTGGCATTCCGAGCGTGGTTTGGTAGGTGTAGCCAAGGATGGGGATGAGGTGGCTGGGGTAGCCATTGCTAGGTGCATTAAGGGCATGGAAGCCCCTGAGCCTTATGAACATGACGAAGCGGGAGAGAGTGTATTCGTTGACTTGACCGTATGCTCAATTGATGGTAAAACTAACCCCCTGAGCCGCAAGGCTCTCAAATGCCTGCTGAGTATACTTTGGGATAGATTCGGTCCGCGCAGGAGGATCACCTTTAAGCGCAACGGTACATACAAGGAGTACGACTACTACAATTTTATGCGAAAGGCACTAAGCTAATGGGCGGCGGACCATCCATCCCGGCGCCTCCTCCCCCTCCCGACCCCATGAAGTCGGCGCAGGCTAATGCGCTATTTTATCGTTCCTCGCTCGAAACCTACATTGAAAAGGCGCCGGACATCGCTGCCTTGGAAAATGCGCTTCGGATCAAGTACCAGCCCGAGCAACGCCAGCTAGAGCGTCAATTGCAGGCATCCGACCAGTTGGCTCAGGTGCAGGCTGGCTTACAAATCGAGCGCCAGTACGGACCGCAGCGTACGCTTGAATCACTTCGCCGGCAGTACGAATATAGCCCGCAGGCTTTTGCACTGAACCGTGCGCTTGGCGATCAGTACACCCGCCAGTTCGAGCGTCTCTATGGATCTACTCCGTACGGAAGCGTCGAACCGCAGGTTATGATGGGCGGTGGAGGGGTTCCTGCCGCGAGCTACACACCGGGAATTACTCCTGCCATCGGAGCGCCTGCGTTCAGCACGAATATTGAAGATGTGATCGCAAGGAACGAGGCGGCGAAGAAGATTACCACGGAAAAATACAAGAAGGGCGAGATTTAGTATGGCAGCGATAGGCAAATACGGTCCCACGCCAAGAGAGCGAGAGATAAACGCCATGAACTCTCTTGTAAGATATAAATTAAACGACGATGGAACGGTTGAGACTATAACCCCTCCAGAGCGAAACGGAGGGTCAAGAAATTATACTCTTGGCTATGCGGCATCAACTCCTTCCGTAAATGCATACAAAAAAGCCGTTAAGGGCGATAATGTATTTAAGACGCTTTTAGAGGCACAGAATGCTGCATCAAAACAACAAAACCAGCAGAGTGCAAAATTAAGGGAAACTTACGAACAACAGCTGGCGGATCTCGCAAACCGAGAGGGGCAGTATAATACACTTGCAGACCAAATCGCTGGCCTTACCGGAGGGGTGCGTCGCGGTGGAGGAACAGACTTGAACCAAGCACTTACTCAACTTAGCTCTGGCAGGAACTACGGCGCTTCCGATCTTGGAACGAAACTTAACTTCCAAGTCTCCGACCAACAGATTTTGGACGACTACAATTCTACCCGCCTCGGCCGGCTGAACCGCATTGTCGAAGACGGAACCGCCCAGATCGCCGGCATTCAAAGTCGGCTTGCGGCCTCAGAAGAATTGCTGGCTGGTTTGCCGTCAGGCGATCCTCGACGTACGTCCGCCAAGGTTTCCATCGACCAGTTAAAATCAGACCTTGCCAGCGTGCAGGGTGCGGTTACCAAGGCGAGCGAGCAGGTAAAGAATTACAAGCCTATCACCGCTGATAGCGAAGATGGCCTGAAAGAAATCACGTCCTTCCGCGAATTTGTCAAGCTGCCCGAAGAGCGCGCTGGCGAACAACTCAGGCAAATCGACCCAGAATCCTACAAGACCGCAGTTGGTCTCGGACAACGCTATCGTCAGCTTGCGACGGAAGAGTTGCCTGCGACGACGACTCCGCAGACCGAGCAACTACGCAACACTATCGAGCAGGAAGCACTTAACCAGCTTCGCCTTGGCTCGACCTTGGGAGCCGAGGAAAGGCGTGGATACGAACAGGCCGTGCGTGCCGCCCAGACCGCCCGTGGCAACATCTTCGGCCTTGGACCGGCAGTGCAGGAAGCGGCGCAGTTGGGTGCCGCCGGGGAACAACGCAAGCTTGCGCGTTACGGGGCGGCGCAGCAGTTCTTAGCTTCCGGCGAAACGACCGGAGGCGCTTTGCAACGCGATCTTGCCTTCCGCGATGCTCTCACCCGCGAACGTCTTGGCGCTGCTTCCGGCTTCTTGGCGGGTGGCCCAAGCTTGGCAAACCTCGCCCAGCAGCGCATCGGCCAACAACAGGCGCAGTTCCAGAACTATATCAACGCAAACGTGGCCCAACCCGGGCAGTTCAACGTGCAGGCCAATCAGGTTCCGTTCTATCAGACCGCAAGCCCTGAGATTCCGGTTCAGCTTGCTGGCAATGCGGCCAGCATCTATAACACGATGCAGAATGCGCAAGCGAGCATGTATGGATCTCAGGTCGGTGCGATTGCCAGCACCTACACAAGTCCGTTCCAAGCCTTCGGGCAGGTTGCTTCTGGTATTGGTAGCATGCTGACGCCGTTCAAGATGTCCTAATATCATGGCCGACAGAATCTCATACGGACCCATTACGCTCTACGAGAGCGACGCGTATAAGGCTAGGAAGCAGGCAGAGCTAGAAAAAGACATGCTCGAAAGGGAGCAGGCTGCGCTTAATCTTATGGAGGCGCGTCGCAAAGACCCCGAGTATCAAATCCAACGCGCAGGCGAGCTTGCGCAAAGGTCTTTGGAAGTTGAGCAGGATTTGGCATCGCAGCGCGGTCTGGCCGAAAGGCTAGGAACACGCGCTGCCAATGTTCGGGCTGCTGCAACTCCGTTACCGGCCGGTTCTGCTGGCCCGGTCATGCCGGAGGATCTTGCGATCTCAACCGGGCAACAGTTGCTCGAACAGCAGGATTTAGCCCGCGCCCGTGTGGCGCGTATTGGCGGCGAGCTTGAGGCAATTCGCAAGCAGCGCGAGGGTCTTGAGGGATCGGTTAATCTTGGGGAATTCTACGGCTCCGCTCCGGCAAGCGATACAACCTCGGTAGCCAAAAGGCGTTATCAGGAGACGACCAAGTTGCTTGGCGACCTTGACGCGGACATTAAGAATTCGCGCACGCCGGAAGAGGCTTCTGCCAAGGCGGCGGCCGCCAAGGAAATCAAGCCTTGGTTTAACCTCCAAACCAAGCGCGAGCTTGATAATACGCTAAAGGTTCGTGGGCTAGATGGATTCGCGCCAGACACGGCAATCGCAAAGGACATGCGCGAAAGAACCGCAGGGATGGTTAACTCGGTAAGCCAAATCAACGCCCTGCTTGCGCTTGGAGATGAAGCCGACAGGATCAAGCGAGAACTTCCGTCCAATCTTCAGGGCCAAGCATTGTTGCGCGTACAGCGTCGCGCTGATCTGATCAGAACTCCTCTCGTCGCAAGCTTGCGCGTTCCTCTTACCGGTGGCGGTCAGTTGAGCGATGCAGAGCGCGAATTCTTGCAGGCAGCCGTTGCCAACCCGACCGACTTTATTAACTTTGCCTCAAGAGACAGGCTTATCGAACTTAGCCGAGTTGTAAAGCGCGACTTTACCACAAGGGCAAGGGCTGCTGGATTTAATGTAAACAGCCTGCAACCAGTGTTTGACGCATACTCCGACCCAGAAGATATCGACGTTGCCGGACCGAAAATAACTCTTGCCGCCCCAGAGGCCGCCGGCGAAACAAGACGTGCGCCTGCAATGCCATCATTTGATAGCGAAGAGGCAGCCAGAGCGGCCGGATACAAAGACGGTGATTTGGTTAATATCGGTGGAGTAATGGGAACACTGGAGCCGTAAGATGGCGTTTAAACCACTAAGCGAAGAAGAGATTAAGTTAAGGGAATCCAAGGCCGGATCTGAGCCGATCGACGGCCAAAAGGATCGTTCTTTTGCGCAAACCGTAGGCAGGGAATTGGCCCTGATTGGAAGGGCTGCCGCAACCCCTGAAACTGTCGGGATGGCGGCCGGTGCGCTTGCAGGTCTTCCGATGCGTGCGCCGGGTGCTGGCGCACAGGCGGGTGGAGTTGCGGGTCTCATCACAAACATTGGATCAGAAATTTACAAGGCTCTTAGCGGAGATCCAAACGCAAGAAGCGTTAACGATATTCTGGAAGAAGCTAAAAACGCTATTGGATTGCCTAAGCCTGAAACTGGCGCAGAGCGCTTGCAGGAAAGGGTAATTCAGGGTGCGACCGCAGCCATCCCGGGGGTACAGGCTGGACGCATGCTTACAGCAGCAGCTAAAAGCCCCGCTCTTCGTGCAGTTGGTCAGGAGCTTGCCCGTTCTCCGGTAGTTCAGGGCGCTTCGGCTGCTTCGGGAGCAGCCGCAGGAGCGATTGCGGAAGAGCAGGGCGCCGGTCCTGTTGGGCAGACGGTTGCGACACTTGCAGGAGGATTAGCCCCGGGATCGGCCGCACGCATGGCGGAAGTTGGCAGAAAAGCCGCAGAATTTGGCGTTAGCAAGTCGCTTGTTCCGGCGATATCTTTGGCCGGTGCAACAGAGCCTACTCGGGCCGCAACGATCAGATTATTTAGGGGCGGCAAGTCTCAGGAGGAACTCGCGAAAACTCTTGGCGAATTCAGGGCGGCAGGGACTACTCCTTCTGTTGGTCAAATGACAGGTTCCGCAAACATCCAACAACTTGAAAGCACCGCAGGAAGATTCCCAAGCGCATTCGCTACAATGCGTGAAAAAGCATTCACGCAACAACAGGAAATTGGTGAAAGGGTGCAAGAACTTCGCGGTCAAATCTCAAGGGTTAAAGAGCCTTATATTGTTGGTCGTGGAGCCAAGAAGGGATTCACGGAGGTTTTTGTGCCACGCGCAAGGGCTACTCAAAAGGCGCTTTACGATAAGGCAGATTCACTAATACCTCCGGCTCTTGTGCGCATACAACCTACTCGCACGCAGCAAGCACTTGATGACGTGCTTCAAAGATTTAGGGATACACCAGAGCTTAGGACCGAGCTTGGCAATAAGCAGTTAATGTCGATACAAGACGCGATTGCAGGCGGGAAAAACGAGCTGGGCGAAATACCTCTTTCGACCATGCGCGATCTTAGGGCTTGGGCCGGAGAGAAACTTTCAAACGTTGATCTCACGCCAGATTTTCCCCGGGCGCAGGTTAAGGCGCTATACAAGGCGCTTTCGGAAGACTTTGATTCGGCCGTTTCTGGCTTCGATAAAACAAAGCAAGCATTTGATAGGGCAAATAACTTTACCCGCGCATTTCACGACCGAATGGATATGGTTCAGGATACCCTTAGCCGTAACAACCCGGACGAAATTTATCGCAATATCCTTAGCAATGCTGCCGAAGGCCCGACAAAACTTACCGCGATGCTGCGCTCAATTCCGAAGGATGACCAAAAGGCCGTGGTTTCCGCCTTCGTCAATCGCATGGGTCGAGTTGCTCCGGGGATGCAAGACGAAACCGGCGAATTATTCAGCAGCCGAACTTTCCTTACTAATTATAATAAGCTAGACAAGGCATCTAGGCAGGTGCTGTTCGGTCGCTTTGGCAGCAAGTTCCAGCAGGATTTACAGAAGATTGCGACTGTCGCAGACAAGATCGACAAGGCTTCTCAGGTTCTCGCCAATCCTCCGGGTACGGCGGCTGCTGGCGGAGCTATTGGTTCTGCAATGGCCGTTGGGGGTGGTGTAGCAGCAGGCAAGTTTGGCTTTGCCAGTGGTGTAATTGGTACTCTTGTTGGGGCAAGGCAGGCCGCAAGACTTTATACAAATCCTAAATTTGTTGAATGGTTGGCAGGAAATATCGATAAACCAATTTCCAGAGCATCAGGTGTTATCGGTGCGCTGTCTACCATTGCGAGCGATACAGATGACCCTGACATGGCCGCCTTCGCGGAAGAACTTAAACAGGAGATGGTCAGGCGAGACGTGGAGGGACGATAATGGCCGCCCCACAACTGTCATCGAGGCTGCCCAAAAAGATTGACGAAAGGGTTACCAACGACGCTATCAGGGATGAGGTTGGCAAGAAGTATTTTGGTTTCTCGGACATGGCGAGTGGTAGTTGGGCCGGCGGGGAGAAGGCACAGCAAAAGGTTGACATCGCAGAGAGAATGCGGTCTGCTGCAAGGTTTAAGGATCTGGAAGGAGACATTATGCAAAGACAAATAAGAAGCTCGATCGAATCCTCGCCGTCGTTTGTTGGCCCCAAGATGCCTGACGCCGGTGGTGGCGTGTTCTCCGGCAGTCTTTTCGACGCCGCCAAGAAGACCCTTAATTGGGAGGCTCGCCGCGACAAGCAGGGCAATCTAGCCGTTTACCCTCTGCCGAGCGGAGACATGGGCGGGACTTACGAGGTGGCCGGGATCAACGACAAGTATCATCCCGAGGCCGCAAAGACTTTGCGCGATCTGCCGCCGGAAGAGCGCGAGGCTTATGCGCTTAATTATATCGTGAAATATACTGAGCCGGTTACATCCAAGTTGCCAGAAACCTACCGGCCTTTCTTTCAGGATCTAGCCTTTAATCGCGGTCCGACGGGATCGGTTAAGTTTCTCCAGAGGGCAATGGGATTAAAGGACGACGGCGTGCTTGGTCCCGTAACGCTTGACAAGTTGAAACAGGAAAACCCCGCTGACCTTATGCGCAGGGTAAGCCTCGAGCAGTTGAATTACGAGCGCCAACTAAAGGCAAAGGACGCAAGGCGCGAGAAGTTTTACCCGGGGCTAGAAAACCGGGTTATGAATCGCAATGCTGCCTTCGGGCAGTTCAGGGCTTCCGCATAGAAGCGGATACCCCGGGCGAAGTAACCACATAGGACGGCTTGGCATCGTTAAGCCTGAAGAATGCCCCCTGAGTTTGCCATACCAAGGATGACCCGTAGTACATGCTGCCCGACCTAACAACGTATTCAGCGTTACCCCAATTCTGATTCCTGCTATGCCCGTAGTATTTTCCAGTTGTAGCGAAACCCTTACCATCAAAGGAAACATATTGGCCGTCTCCTGTTATTGCGGTATTGCGGCTCAGGGTGGCGCCGTTCCCGCCGACCATGGACCCGGTGAAGTTCGCTGTAATTTCTTCCGACTTTCTGCGGCTTTCGTAGAGCGCCTCGGTTTTAGCTTTGGTCTCGGCGAGGAGACGGTTGGACTCCTCCTCGCCGTCCCATGCGAATAATGCCGAGGTTGTTAACAGTAGAATTAAGGTTGCTTTCATTAGGGCTAGAATATAAAAAAATGAAATGGAGTCAACAAAAGAAATGAGGCTTGGGAACAGGCAGATTGGGGCGGTCGGTGTCGCCAAGGTCATCGCGGCATTGTTCCGCAACGGCTACAACGTGCTTACCCCTGTCGAGGATTTCTCGGGGTATGACCTTGTGGCCGAGAAGAACGGGAACTTCTTTCGCATACAGGTGAAGTCAACGCAAGGCACCGAGCTCAACAGGGTGTTCTACCGATTCTGCACCGGCACGGGGTGCTTTGCGAAAAAACGATACTCGGAAAGCGATGTTGACTACATCATCTGCTACGCGCTCGACGCTGATTTGTATTGGATTTTTAAGACAAAAGAGTGCAGCACGAAGACGAAGAAATGCCACCCAAAGACCGGCTCCTCATGGCGCATCATAAACGATCTCTGACACCCAAGCAGGCTTGGCGCTTGTTCGAGGACAAGGTCGCTCATTGTAGCTCGGTGGAGCAGGCGGCGGAATGGCTAAGGCAGCACCCGCATATAGCCAAGAAGATGACCGGGGCGGGCCTTTTACAGTGTTTCGACGAAGATTCTGGGCTTAAAAAAAGTCGTTGACATAAACGCCCCCCGGCTGGCATAGTCCCCGGGATGGAGGGCAAAGAGATTTCCGACCTTTCCGCGATGCGGAAGAGCGACCTTATATCCATGCTCAACATGATCGTGATGTCCATGTGCTTGGACAACGAGTCAAGGTCGATCACCATAACAAGCAGGGCTTTCGAGGAGGCGGTCAAATTTACCACCAAACACCCCAACGCCTATATCAATTTTGACACAGACCAGAACGGAGACATCAACCTAACATTAATGGAGTCCATATGGGAAAAATAAATTCACGACGTAAGGGGGCGGCCGGCGAGCGGGAGTTCGCCTCATACCTGCGGGAGCAGGGATGGCAGAAGGCTCGCAGGACGCAACAGTATGCCGGCGATCCCGAGGGCGGTTCTGGGGATGTGGTCTGTGCGAACTTCCCATTTCACTGCGAAGTAAAGCGCTGCCAGCAGATTAAGCCGGAGCAGTGGATGGTGCAGGCCAAGGGCGATGCGCCGGAGGGCAAGATCCCGGCAGTGTTCTTCCGCCGCAACGGAGAGAAGAAATGGCTTGCCATTGTCGAAGCCGATGATATTTGCGAGATCGCACGTCACATCGCGCCACCCAATTTTGTTGTTGACGTGGTGGCTACCCATCCTGTAGCAACTACCGTGGCACAGGGATTTGTAATACCTTCAACCCCAATAAACCCAAACAAAATACAATAGAAAGGACAGTATAACATGGCACTAACCATCAGCGCAGAATCAAAAAACTCGGAACGTCAGTTACCGGAGGCGGGAGCCACGGTCGGCATTCTATTCAGCTTGGTCGACCTTGGTCACCAGAAAACCAATTGGGATGGCGAGGAGAAGTGGTCCCCCAAGGTCCGCCTAACCTTTGAGCTTCCTGATCAGGTTCTCGAGGGCGAGGTTACCGAGAACGGCAAGACCACGAAAGTGACCAAGCCGATGATCGTATCCATCGAGCAGACCCGGTCGCTTGGCGAACGCGCAAGCCTTCGCAAGCTTCTGGAGCAGTGGCGCGGTCAGGCGTTTACCGCCAAGGAACTTCAGGCGTTTAGCCTCAAGAACCTGCTTGGCAAGCCGGCCATGCTGACCCTTGTCCACAAGACAAGCCAGCAGGGCAGGAATTACTGCGCCATTGCCGGTGCTTCCAAATTGCCCAAGGGCATGAAGGCGCCGTCGGAGACGCAGAACGAGCATGTGTATTACGAGATCGAGCAAGGCGAGTCCGGTGACTTTTCCAAGTTGCCGGAATGGTTGCAGGGCAAAATCCGCGAGTCCCGGGAGTTTGCCGGCAATGCACCGGTTGCGAAAGCGACCGATGTAAACGGCGAAAAGATGCCGTTCTAATCTAGTGGCTCTTACTTTTTCACAGAAAGAGCCAAACCAAACCCGCTTGGTCTTCACGGACCAAGCGGGTCATTGGTATAATGCCGAGGGCAAGTCGGCTCATGTAATCATTGGCAAGACCGGTCTGGAGCGCAACACAACCGTCGGCGACGCAAGGAAGCTTGGGCTTTACCCGAGCGTGACGTCGGTGCTGGCGGCGATGGCAAAACCGCAGCTTACCAACTGGCAGATGGAGCAGGTGCTGCTGGCGTCCATCAATATCGCTAGGGAGCCGGACGAATCGCTAGAGAGCTACGCCAAGCGAGTGATCAAGGCGTCCAAGGAGCAGACCACCAAGGCGGCCGAGCATGGCACCCGCATGCATGAGGAAATGGAAAAGATTCTTATGGGTCAGGAGACTTCCAAGGATGAGCGGATGGCGCCCTATATCAAAACATTCAAAGAGTGGGCGGCCGAGAATGTGACCAAGACGCACTGGTGCGAGCGTGCGCTGGTCGGGGCGGGGTATGCCGGCAGGTGCGATGCGCTGGTGGATCTTAATGGTGTCGGCACCTGCATCATCGATCTAAAGAACCGCAAGGTCAACGATCGCTATGAGCCGTTTTTTGAGACGGACGTTGCGCAGTTGGCGGCGTACAGGATGGCGTGGGGCGATACCAGCGTTGGTTGCGTTTCGATTGTATTGGCCGCGAATGATCCAGAGAAGATTGTCACAAGGGTCTGGGACGAGCGGGAGATTTGCGAAGCCTACCAAGCATTTTCTGCTTTACTCAAAGTATGGGCTTGGGTAAAGCAATACACACCACCGGGGATGAAACTATGACACCACCCACCATTGAAGAACTTGGCAAAGCAGCAGAGGATATTGTATGGCGGGTTATGGGCAAAGGCTCGGAGAAATCCGCCTATGGAGAGTGGTTTAATGTTGACAAGCCGGTGCATGATTACCATATAGGTCGCGCTATGCGTCACTTGTCCACAGCCATGTTGCAGTTGCAGAAGTCAACGCCTTGCCCGGACAATAACGGGGAAACAGCAGCGGATCATCTCGAGAGGGCATTGGTCCGCGCGTTGTTTACTTGGGCGCAAGTAAAGAAAGAGGTACCAAGACTATGAAGAAACTGGAGGACATAACCGTAACATTTATCTGGGGAGGCAAGGAGGCCACGGCTTTTGCAGACGTGATCTACAAGACTCACCGGGTTGACATCGGGCCGCAGGGCCACCGTGAACATTATATGGCCGACGTGCCTTATGACATAGATCTATCTAGGATCGAAGTCATGATCGACGGCAAACAGATTAAGGATGATGAGAATCTTAAGGAGTTTGCGACGCAACTCCTGCTGGAAGAAGCTGACTACCAGCTTTGCGAGATGGTATGAAGAAGGTCGTACTTACTCAGGCTTTAGGTGACGATTGGCTGGAGGTTCTCAAGCTTACCAAGCCGCGCATGGAGGAGTATTGCCGCAGGCACGAACAGGACTTCATCTCCATCGAGAAGCCGCTGGCGCATCCGGTGCAGTACAGCAAGCTGATTATCCCGCACCTGATGACGACCAAGGGCTACGATGTCGTCACCTTCCTTGATGCTGATGTGCTGGTTGCGCTGGACTGCCCGGATATCTCCAAGGATGTCGAGAAGTTCTGCGCTTTCGACGAGGGGTCATATCTCGACCGAAAACCGGGGATGGCTGCCCTAGCGAAAGCTTTTGGTTACAAGATCGACCCGCGATTCTATGTCAACACCGGGGTCTTTGTGGCGACAAAAGAAGTTGCCGGGATCTTCGCCCAGCCGCCCATCGGATTGTTTCCCAATCACTTTGCCGAGCAGACATGGATGAACATCATGGCGCATCTGTGCGATCTGGACCTTCAGGAACTTGACCCGGTCTACAACTGCATGACCAGCGTCGAGCAGCACTTCGGTCTCAATCGTTACCATGACGCATACATGATTCACTACGCCGGACAATCGAACGATATGAGCAAGCTTAGGACGCAGATTGAGTCGGACATTAAGAAGCTTGAGGAAGAGATACGATGACACCGGTGCGAGTTGTTCAGGCAAACGGCAAGTACAAGCTTGAGACTATGATGGGCAAACCGATAGGCCCAAGACTATGGGGCGCGGTACCGCCAAACGGATTGCCACCGATCGATGACGAGTTTGACACAAAGGATGCCGCTAGGGATGCGGCAGAATTATGGAACATGTATGCGGTTTGGTGTCAGGACCGCTCAGGAAAGAACAAAAAGAAATGGTCTCGACGCAATTAACATCGGGGGATTACGACGCAAGAATCCAGCAGCTTGCCGGGGAAATAGTCATCCGCGCAATCGACGACATAAGGATGCTACAGAGACGAGGCATCCTGAATGGGATACAACCGACAGGTGCAAGAAGCAAGAACGTCAGGGACTGCAATTGCTACCGCCGAGTTGAGTCTGTCAGGAAGCTTGTGGACGATTTCTCTAATGGCGTGATCCTGTTCTGGTGCAAGGTGGCCGGGATAGATATTGACCAAGCAACCCTCAATCGTGTAATAAAGAAGAATCATGGAACTAATTAAAACCATACTCGAGATGTCGGTAAACGTGGCCGCAATTATTATTATGTTTGCGGTAGTCCTATCCATCATTGCCGGTGCGGTGGGGTTTATCCTATGGCTATTTGACAGGATCAGGGAGGAGCGGACACAGTGGCAAAATTGGGACAGGTAAAGATTCTGGGTGAGCGCAAGGTAAGCATGGTCGAGCTTGATCTCGACATGGACGACCAGACAATAGACAGGCTCGCGCATATCGGCTTCAATCAAATCAAGTATGACAGACAGGAGCTTGCCGCATACGCCATGAGGAAGGCGATTGAGGCATTTGCAAAAGGAGACAAGAAATGCACACCACAAATCAAGAAGCAGCGTTTAAGCAAAAGATCCTGACGGCCGTAACGGTCCCAGAAGTATTCACCCGCTCGCAGTGCGAGATGATTATCCGAGACGCCGAGATCATCGGCATGACCCGGGCGCCCGTGCTTGCCAAGGACGGCAGCCGCGTGACAAGCCGCACCCGCACCTGCGCGTCATGCTGGTTGCCCAAGTCGCCGCACTTCCAGTGGGTATATAATTATCTGGCAGCGGTTGTATCCGAGGTTAACAATGAACACTACAGGTTCGACATATCGGACATGCAGCAGTTGCAGGTGCTTAGGTACAGGCCGCTCCAGAAGTTCAAATGGCATTTCGATACCTACGACGGCAGCGACCGCAAGATGACATGCGTAGTGAACCTGTCCCGGCCGGAGGATTACGTCGGCGGCGGGCTATGCGTCGAGGCGGATTGGCATGGCGTAGAAAAGTCGACGCATCAGGGGTCGGCAAACTTCTTCCCATCTTGGATTAAGCATAAGGCCAAGGCACCACTGCTCGGTACGCGCTGGGCGCTGGTGGCATGGATCACGGGGCCGGCATGGAGATAAACGTCACGCTCACCGCCAACGAGATTCTGGTCGCAGGATACGTTGGCATGCGCAGGAATGCGGAAGCGAGCTATATGCGCCGTAACCCCAGATTCCCCGAGAAGGTGGTTGGCGAGCTATGGGGATATCATATCGAGGCCGCACACGCCGAGCTTGCGGTTGCCAAAACGCTGGGGATCTATTGGGGATTCGGGGTCAACACGTTTCATGTGCCTGACATCGAAAACACCAACCTAGAGGTACGGTGGTCGAGCCGGAAGGATCTCAAGATACGACCGGACGACACCGGGATCGTTGTGTCGGTATCCGGCCGCTGCCCGGACTATACGATTCATGGATGGATTCACGCCGAGGATGGCAAGAAGGATGAGTACAGGTTCAGCCAACACCCGCCTTGCTTCTTTGTGCCGCACGCCAATCTCAAACCCCTATCGGAGTTAAAACTACATGATTGATATAGGACCAAACGAAATGCTTATGTTCGCCATTGGCGTTGCGCTATTGGCAATGTGGATGGACCGCAAATGACCTTCGCCTCAAACCTACCGCGCCATCAGTACGTCATGGTGGACCGCCAATTCTGCTCTCAGGGTAAGGAGCAGGGATGGGAGGATGCGGTCTGGTTCGGGTTATACTCGGTGCCGCACCGGGCTTGGGGATGCACCGTCATGCTCAAGTGCGGCGCCCTGTACCGTGGGCTGCCCCTGCATGCGCTCGCATTCCCGGGCGGAACGGAAGAGCCGTGGACCTTGGGCGACGCGCAACGCTGGGATTGTTTCGGCTGGAACTTCACCACGATCGAGTATGACTACCTGCGCGAACTGGACTGTCAGGTGTGGCTGGCGTCACGGCAGGTTTGGATGCAGGGATCGTACATGTTCACGGCCGAGCCTTATGGTGACGCTTATAGCATGGAGCCTAGCCAAACAAAGTCGCATCACTTCATCGAGCTTGCCAACGGCCGCATCACTTGCGTCCCGGGGAACAACGTCATGTTCAAGGAGGCGTCTTTCACCGGAAAGAATTCCCTTGCCAAACCCACATGGCTTAGGGTACAAACGAAAACCTTCCACGCCGAAGAACAACCGTTCGACGGGGTCGTGGGGGAAGAAACAGCATAAGGAGGTAGGCCATGCCACTAGGTAAGAACGTAGGTAAGAACATCAAGGAACTGATGGCGGACAACCGCAAGAAGGGCAGCGCCCGGGGTGCCGGCGGCAAGCCGCGATCCCGTAGTCAGGTGTTGGCGATCGCGCTATCCGCCGCAGGGAAAAGCAAGCCGAGCCGGCGGTATCCGAAAACCTTTCGCATCCGCACGTCTTGAGCCAGAAGATCGATTGGTTGGTGGACATGCTGTCCTCATCCCGGCGCAAGCTTGTGAAGCGCAGGGATGAGGCGGACCACCTGATGATAAACAAACTAAGGGCGATCATCGCGCAGGTGGATGCGTCGCTCCTCATAGCAAAGGAAATCCAAAGAGATGAACACGAAAGAAAGCGAACAGGTTCTAGCTGAGAGGCTAACCGTGATGGAGGCCACGCTGGTCGCCATCAAGCAGGAATTATTTGTCACAAGGAAACGCCTTGAGGACATCATGCTTGCGGTCAATGGCAAGCCGGATGCGCCGGTCATACCCGACGACCTCAAGGTGGACAGATCAGTCAAGGGCAACAAGCTTCCAGAAACCGTAGCCCGTCGCTACGCCGTATGGCAGCAGCAGCACCTCATGGGCATGAGCATCAGCGCGATTGCCCGTGCTTGGAAGTGCGACAGGCGCTCGGTCCAGTATGCCCAGAAAAACAACTGGCGGGCTAAATACGTTTAGGGAGGATATCAAGCCATGAAATTATGGAAGAACGAAACACCCGGTGTTCATCGCATCGATGACAATAACCTCTGGCCGCGCACAACCTATATGTTGCCCGACGAACTGACGGGCGAGCTATTCAAGACGTCGGTGCCGTGTCCGCATAAGATCAAGCCGTACTACCCGGGCCGCTCGACCGGAGGGGCAACCGCCGTGTACCGTGCCGGGGCGATCGGTGACGCAGTCATCACCACCGCGATCGTGCATTATCTTGTACAGGAGTCTGGTGGCGTGGTGGACGTATACGCACCCGCGCGCAACCTAGCCCTATATGCAGGACTAGGCGCCAGACTTCTTCCACTTCCGGCAACGCTTGAGGCGTGGGATTCGTATGACGCGCACGTACCGACCGACGACCTGTTCAGCGGTCAGGTTGGAAACACCAAGCTTGGTACAGGCCCGGGCAACTGTTATGACCGCATCTACACTTGGATGAATGCCGGCGACGTTGATCCAAAGTATAAGCGGCCGCACCTGTACTTGATCGAGCCGGACCACAAGGAATTGATCGAGATGGGCAAGTGGCCGATCAAGGGAGACTTCTTCGCCTACCACGTCAGCAGTTCCGGGCCTACCCGAACCTACCCGCCCAAGCAGGGACAGGAAGCCGTGCTGGCATTGCTCGAGGCTTTCCCCAATCACAAGGCGGTGATTATTGGGCTAGACAACTCAAACAATTTTAAGGTAGACCATCCAAGAGTGATCGACCTTTTCAATTCAACCAAGCAGTTCCGCTCGCTGTTCCCGATCGTGAGCAATGCGGATTTCGTCGTGGCGCCGGACAGTTCGATCAACCACGTCGCTGCCGGCTTGGACACGCCTTGTGTGTCCTTATGGGGCAGCTACCATCCTGATGATCGTATGACCTACTACCCGCGCAACGTGTCGGTGTTCAAGCCTGACACCTGCCCGCATAGCCCGTGCCGTCCACATGCGGGCTTGCCGCAGCAGATGTGCAAGGACGCGACCAACAAGACCAAGGGTACGCAATACTGGTGTAACGCGCTGCGTCATATCAACGCCCAAGACATCGTCGATGCGGCCAAGAAGGCGGTGGAGTTGAATGGATAATTTAATGCCGGAGTGGTGCGCAGGGAGATCCTGCGACGGGTTGTCCTCCTGAAGGTGTGTTCACCCCTTGAATCACCGGCATGCTTTTCAAATGACATGTAAACGAACGCACACATGATGTCGAAGAAACCAATAAAGAAAGGAAACACAAATGAAACTACCGAGCAGAACAGAGCAATTCATCCGTAACGGGGCGCAGGAAGGCGAACGTAACCAAGAGCTATTCCTCGCCGCACAACAAATCAGGGACGCTGGCGGCACCGAGGCCGAGGCGATGGCGAAGCTGTCGCCTGCGGCCGAGTCAAGCGGGCTGAAGGAGAGCGAGATCCGGGCCGCGATCACGTCGGCATTCAGGCGTAGCGCCCGCCAGCCGATCACGCCGCATAGTTATATCAATCCATTCAAGCCGCTCAAGATCGAGATTGAGCCTTGCCCCAAGCCTTCGGACAACTCCGATGATGTCCGCAAGTTTCTGTTGACCGCATTCAAGGAGGGGGAACGGATCTGCATCGTGGGCGCGGTCGGGCATGAGGATGGCGAGCGCCCCAACGGCAAGGGAACCATCATGACCCGGGAGGAGTGGCTGCATAAGTTCCATGCCGGGGTCGAGCTACCGGATGCGTACGTCGGTGCGTACGTATGCATCAATCCCGTGGGCGAGTCCCGCAAGGCAGAGGATGTAAAGGATTTCAGGCACGCCCTGATTGAGTTTGATAGCGGTACCATGGAAGAGCAGTGGGCGATCGTCAACACGCTCGAGTTGCCCTGCTCGGTCATCATCCATTCAGGCCACCGATCGGTGCATGCTTGGGTCAAGGTGGACGCCAAGAACGCGCAGGAGTATGCCGAGCGCGTTGCCTACCTGTACTCCAAGATGTCGCAGTTCGATATCGATCCCAAGAACAAGGATGCGTCCAGACTGTCCCGCCTCCCCGGGGCGCCGCGCAAACTGAAGAACGGCCATCAGGCGCTGCTCGCATCCAATACGGGCAGGTCTGGGTGGAGCGAGTGGAAGGCACACATGGAGACCATGAATCTTCCGCAGCCAACGCCGTGGGATGACATCCTCAACTTCGATGCCGGCTCGGACAACGACTGCCTGCTCGGCAACCGCTGGTTATGCAAGGGCGGGTCGTGCCTGTGGGTTGGCGGATCGGGCTTGGGCAAGTCAACGCTGTGCTTGCAGGCCATGATGACGTGGGCGCTAGGCAGAAGCTTCCTTGGCATCTCGCCCAAGAAGCCGCTGCGGTCGCTACTCATCCAAGCCGAGAACGATCTGGGCGACGTGGCGGAAATGGCTCAAGGCGTGCTGCGCCACCTCAAGGGTACGCTCAACCTGAACGAGGATGAGACCAAGCAGATTCTGGATAACGTGGTCATCGTCCGCGACTGTACCAAGACGGGACCGGAGTTCGCCAAGATGGCTGCGTCCCTCATCGGGCTGCACCGTCCCGACCTATGCTGGATCGATCCGCTCCTGTCCTTCATGGGCGGGGATGCGCTTGCCCAAGAGAACATGACCATGTTCCTGCGGCATTGCCTAAACCCGATCAGTGTGGCGACGGGTGTGACATGGATGGTAATGCATCACACCCCCAAGCCACCCAAGGAGGGGCAGGGGTCTACGATCCTCTACGATCTCGCCTACGCCGGGATAGGGTCAAGTGAGCTTACCAACTGGGCAAGAGCCGTGGTGTACCTTCAGGCAGTCAAGGAAGGGCATTTTAAGCTGTCCTTCCCCAAGCGGGGTTCCCGGGCCGCAATCCCGTGGCCGCAGGCCGACACTGACGTACACGCCAGTAAGTACGCTACCCACGTTTGGCTCAAGCATGCGGAGGAGTGGATGGCATGGGAGGAGTCTAACGGGCCAGAGAATACGGGCAGGGGCAGGCCAGAGGTGACCATCGAAAGGGCTATACCAGATTGGCCCAAAGGGGGTGGTTATGGTACCTGCATCGACCATATTATAGCGTCCGTGGCATGCTCGAAACGCAAGGCTCAGGAGCTATTCGCGGTCGCAAAACAGGACGGGACGATCACAAAGAATGGGGATGGCTGGGACATCACCCAGCTTTCGTAAGTCGTTGATAATGGTTTTTGCAGAAATGCGACTTACGCAAGATTTATGACCACCGCAACAAATGTTTCTGCGGTACCGCAACAATTCGCTTTTTGCCGCATACCGCAACTACCGCAAGAAATACCCCTTATAGGGGTATTTCTGCGGTATTGCTGCGGCGGTTCAAAATCTTTTCTGCGGTGGTGGGTCAAAAGTTGGATCGGCAAATCTTGCGTAAGTGTTTTCAAATTGAAAACGGCGGGTCGGGGTCAAAAAGATACGCTTTGTGACGTCGTGATGCGTGCTATACTAGCAAAATGAAACAAGGTCTATACGCCAACATGAACCGCAGGAAGCGTCTTGGGATCTCCCGGTCCAAGCGGAAGTCCACGATCCAACCCAAGGTATGGCGCATGATGAAGGCCAAGCGTGGTGGCTTCAGTGAAAACAAAGGTTGAGTTAGCTTGGGACTACATTGAGTTGTTGATTCTGGAGAACTCCAGACTACACAAGACTATTGGCAGGGTGGATCGGTTCTTCGGGGATGTGCTTGCCAACTGTAGCCATGAGGTTTATCAGGCTAACATGGATGCGATGATTGCGGACCTTGAAGACCTAAACGGGTTTATTGATAGGCATAAGGCAAAGATAGCTAAACTAGCGGAGGCACTGAATGAACCCACGAAACCTACCCTGTAATAGCCCTAGACGCACCCCGGGAGGGTCCAAGAAGTTTGTAGTGCGGGCATGCTCAGGCGGCAAATCTAAGACCATCCGCTTCGGTGACCCCAAGATGACCATCAAGAAGTCCAATCCTGCCCGTAGGAAGAGCTTCCGGGCCAGACATAGGTGCGATTCGCAACCCCCCTCTAAGACCAGTGCCAGATACTGGAGTTGCCGCAAGTGGTGAAAAAAGGCTCCACAATGCCCCGCAATCGAGCGGAAATGGCCCTAGAAACGAGGATTGACGCAAAGGGCATATCCCCCACCACCCAATCAAAGATACGGCCTATAAAAGCGAAATTGCCAGAATCCTTGGGTAACAAGGCTTGTTGCGTGTCCATTGGCAGGTAGGTCAAAAACCAAAAATCAAAACCTGCTGGAAAATCTCCAGCGGGAAATTTCAAAATAAAATCCTATCCGCACGCGCGGAATCTCGCTCCTTAATAGGCACTTTTGGTTTAGCCAATAGAATATGGGGACAGCCGGAAAAATCGGAATAATTCCTAGTAAGTTGATAGGAATTGTATGAATTGAGTAAAATAAAAAGCCGGCAAGGGGATAAAACCCAAGCCGGCCCGGGTACTACTTTCTAAACAGTACCCAAAAGACGGCCGCCATGATGGCGCCAAAAATAACTCCTAACCCAAAGCTATTCATGGCGCCTTATTCTATGCGTATGCGTCCCGGCATGGTCCCCAACCCAAAAAGCCGGCACCGGGTACCACGACGCGTAAACGTCATCATAATACTCGCAGCCGTCTTCTATTATATCTAACTCTTTAATCATATGTTTTTCCTTCTTTTATGTTTTCTTTATGGTCCAGCGTCCGCCGGTCCCGTGTTTGCTTTGCGGATAGAACACAAAGCAAAAGGCGGGAGCGTCCTTAGCTAGTTAACGGCCGCAATCGCCGCCGCCTTCTTTTTCGCCGCACCGTGCGGCATGAATCCCACAACTACCGAACGTTGACCGCGTGCGCAAAGCCGGCAGCGTGCGCAATTCATTCCATCAATTTTCTGCGCCGGACATATCACAACCTTGCGGCCGGCCGGCGTTGTCGTGTTTTCAGTTATCCCGTCGGGTAGAATTGTAGCAACCGGACCAATGCCAAGCGCCGCCAGTTCGTCCGCATGTTTTAAGCCGTTGGCGGATAGATTAACCGTGAAGCCGTCACGATTTGCCGCCGCGATAGCTTCCCGGTTTTCCTTCACCGGGCCGTTTTGCCTATCTAAGACCGGCTTGTGAGTATAGGTGAACCCGTTGCGGCCCGTGTTCGCTTTGACTAGGTCCGCCAACATGGCGCCATCGATAACCTCATTTTCCCCGGGCAGGTCCCCGGCTTGATTATGGCGCCAAAAAGTTTGCCCGGGCAGCCGGCGAACTTTCTCCAAAAAGCCGGCGAACGTGTCCCCCCGCTTCCCGGCCGTCACCTTATCCCAATGCCAGCCAACCGGGCCGACGACGTAGCAGCCGTTAGCCTTAAGCGGGCATGAATCCGGGCACGTTCTGCGATCGCTTGTGGATACGAACATGGGGCCGGTTTTCTCGTTCTTAGATATAGGTGAAGAGTGATATTTCGAGTTTTTCATATGTTTAAAATAATGGCGCCGGGAAACGGTTGGAACGTCCCCGGCGCCTTTTGGGTTTATTGTTTACGATGCGAGCGCGAGCGCCATGTCCCGGGCCGTTTCGTGGATGTTTGCGCCTTGGGTAAACGTTGCGAGATGCAAATCCGCAAGCTTACCGTTAGCGGCAACGTCCGCGATATTCCATAAGGTACGGTTGAATCGAATCCCTGCGTCAATGTTTCGCAATGCCCGCACGCTATAACGACGGCCGGCGAATATGCTCGCACCATATCCCCGCACATAATTCTCCTGAACACGGTTGAATGTGCGCCATAAGTCCGCCCGCTTGTCTTCGCTTCTAAAATAAACTTCAGAAGCATATTCAGACCGCCGCGCCTTATCTGCCGCAACGTCCCGGCCCCAACGCGCTGCCGCGCCAAGGTGAAACATGAGTTTACGCTGGTTCGAATCCAACTCTATTCCTTGCCAGCGCTGCACCTGATCAGCGAGCCGGGGAACGTAAGATTTTACTTCCTCAGCGCCTTTCAGGATAAGGGACGCTAACTCGCCGGAATTGCCAACGTGCCGTACCCTTACGGATGCGGCAAGCGCGCCGGCATACATACCGTTAGCGCATACGCCACGGAAAACGCCCGCCATCATTACAAAGGCGGATGTCCCGTCGTTCCCGTTTTTGAGGATCAATTGCGGCCGGAATTCCCGGTCCCCGGGCAAGCTTGGATGATCCAAGCGTATGACATGCCCGAGATATGGGACGCGCTCCGCGAACCGTGTACCCTTTACTGCACGCTGCGAAACGCGCCAGCCGTCCGCCATAAGCGGCGCGAGCGCGTCGGACGTACTGATTCCCGCAAAACGTGCGGACGTTGTCCCCGGGTACCCGGTGGACGTGGTTAGATAAGACTGGTTTTCTGTCAATGTTAGCATGGTACTATCCTCCTATTTTCTTTTTTGGTTTACTGTCCCGGCGAGAATCCCTAGCAGGATTCCCGAGGCGAAGATGGTTGCGATGGCTAGCGCAAGGTCGGCGGGTTCGATGATCATTTCCGGGCCTCCTCAAGCGGGGTCGAGGTGACGTCTACAAAGTTCCCCCGTTCATCCGTCCAGTAGGAAACGGCAAATTGCCGCCCTTCAGGGCATAGGAGGATTTCCCCACGGGTGATCCGGGGCCCTTGGCTTTCTACCGGGTGCAAAACGTCAAACTTCTTTAGGATTTTCCAACCATATGGGGAAGCTTGGGCCGTTCCCGTTTCGGCGCTGGTTTTCGTGTTCATCATGGAATTATCTTCGCACCTTATGCCGCACCTTGCAAGCTTTTTATTAAAATATTTTAAACTTTCTCTTATTCCATGCCCGCTATCTTCACCCTCCCCGCGAATCAAAACGCGATAGCGGCCGTTTAAACGCGATTTTTGCGCCTTGGGAAAGCGGGAAACCGTGTT
>Ga0315909_10000715_pt1 | contig 44804 bp, 64 predicted proteins | sample LakEriMetagenome_11_FD_203527 | JGI IMG/M metagenome (GOLD analysis project Ga0315909, IMG submission 203527) | Freshwater fungal communities from buoy surface, Lake Erie, Ohio, United States - Buoy 2 MA125 | ecosystem: Environmental > Aquatic > Freshwater > Lake | place: USA: Lake Erie, Ohio... | reverse complement strand
GCGGGTGATTTCATCGGCAAAGATGATTGTGCGGTCCTTACCCTGTGTGGGTTGGGCGGGCACCGGGGGAGCCGCAGTGAGGGAGATCACTTGCTCCTTATCTTCGGCAACCCGCCCAATTTCGTCGTTTTGTTCACGGCGGTAGAGGCCGGCCACGAACAGGCAAAAAGCCGGAAGGCCCGTGCCAGCGATGGCCATAGCGAGGTTGGCGCTTTGCTCAGCAGCGGCCTGGACGTGCGGGGTCGGCTCAAGGCTGCCGGTGCTGACCAAGGTCACAGCTTTTGCGAGGAATTGGTTCTGGTGCACGACGGGCGAGCTTTTGTGCTCGGTCACTGCGGCCGTGTCGCGGGCCTTAGCCAATACGCGCTTAGTTGCCTCGATCTGGCTGGTTAGTGTGGCACGCTCCTCAGCAATCGCGATGCGGGCGGCGAGGTCGTCGCGCTCTTTGGTGCGGGCAAGGCATCGCGCCTTGCAACCGCCCTTGGCGGCTTCCTGCTCAATGGCAAGATTGGCGCTGGCGAGCTGGGCGCGGAGCGCATCGGCGGTCACGGTGGCTGACCAAGCGTTAGCCGCCTCAAGCTCGGTTAGGCGCTTTTCCCAGAGCGCGAGCGAAGCCTTGCCTTCCTTTACGTCGTCCTGGCGCTGGTCGTAGCGTACGTTCTGCACGTTGGCGGTTTCAATGTTGTGACCACGGAGGCCCGCGGTGTAGCCGGCATGCGAATAGAACTCGATCAGCAGCAGCGGCGCGCAGACTAGCGCGATGATGACGCCGGCTGTTTTCTTGCCGGTGGTGAAGGCGCGGTGTGCGGCCTCGGGACCGAATGCGGCAACGAACGTGAGGCAGGCGAGGAACGCGGCGTGCTTCCACGAGACTTCGGCGCCGAAGCCCCAAGACATGGCGGCGGCCACGATAAGCACGACGAGGCCGACACGCGCCCACATAAGGCCGGTGGAATCGAGATTGCCGAGCATGGCTCGAATAAAGCGGTCAAAGGGTTTCATGGGGGAGCCTCGGTCAGTGGAGGGTGTCTGACTCGGACATCAGTTGGATATGTATGACGGGGTAACGTTCTTTAATGACTTCGAGGGCTTGGCTTGATGAGATGCCGAACGCGATGAAGATTTCCGCAAGGTCTAGGCACACCAAATCAACGTCGTCGAGATCGGTTTCATCGATGTCGTCGATGTCAATGGCACTCATCGGCTCAACACGTAAGCAAGCGCGGCCATGGCGATGCCGGCGTTCTGGTCAAGGTTGGGGGTTCGCCAAGTAATCGGCGCCCCGAGGGCCTTAACGGCCATCAGAGCGGCAAGAATGGCGAGAGCGAGTAAGCCAATGCGTTTGGTCCATTCAGCGATAAGGCTGATGACCGCTTGAGGCGTCATGTCCGGGCGCATTTCTGGATGGGGGCGGAAATCTATGTCCGCAGGGTCGTCGAGGCTGCCCGGATTACAAGCGCTAGAGGGTGATGGTACGCGGCAGGGGCGACGGTCGTCCTATGTGTGCCCGTCTAACGTGATTTGCGGGCTGAATCAATAGCTAGTCTATCATTTCCTCCGTAACTACTACCTCATGTGTCTTGCCAAGCATTTCAAACACAGCAACGGGGCGGCCGCGAGCATCGAGCCGGGCAACTAAGGCCTCAATAACGGCGTGGTGATTGCGCCGGATGGGAATGCGCGCGCCTATGCCAATTCGGCGCGTCGTCCGTTCGTTTTTCACGATGGGCTGAGATAGCGCTTCGACCGCATCGATCTCCCGCTGGCTCAACATCGCCGGCTTGCCGTCAACTAGATACACGGGCCGCGATTGCAGGCCGTCGACATTGCGCAGCATGCCCCAGTCGGTGATGACCGCGAACACATAGCGCGGAAACAACGGAACGGGCGTCTTGTTCGCGCGCTCTAGCTGGCTGTCGCGATATTCGATGGGCACGTAGGCAGGCACGAAGTTAAACGTCAGCTCGTTGCGAACCTTAAACTCGCGCTGTGGTGCGGTCAACAAGACGGTCCAGGTCATGTGCTGGCCTTTGCTTTCTTGAGTTTGGCGTTGAGCGCAGCAACGCGGGCTTTGAGCGTCTTGCGTTCTTCCTGTAGGGCTTTGATCCGGCTTTCAGCGTCCGCAATGTGGGCCGTTTGATTTTCCAGAGGCGATTGTTGCCAGACAGTTGCCTGGAACGAAAACTCGCCGCACCAATGGTTACTGAGTGCTTCCGTCCAGACGGGATAACGTGCGCATTTGCCTTTCAATGGCGGGCCTTTTTGCACACGCTCCCAATACGTGTGGGCGCTTGTGCTTTCAGCCTCTAGCCAGTGGCAGCAGTAACGGCAGCTCATTTCACGCTCATGAAGCGGCCCATGGTCCAGTCGGTTGGCCATTTGAGCGGGCGCAAGTAGAGCCATTCCATAAAGGTCTTGCAGCGCAGGCCTTGCTCGGTTGGCGTAACGCGGCCGATGCGGCAGTGGGGGTTCATTGTGCGTTTTCCTTGTGCCAATCCCGCAGAGCAATTGCGTCCGATAAGGCGTTGTGCGGGTGCACAGGCTTCGGCCCGCATTTGCTGTCGATAAGCTCCATGCGCATAGGCATGAAGAAACTGCCGTCATGGGAATCCGCACGCATCAACCGCATAAGGTGCTCAAAATCGGCGGGCCAGTCAGCATAAACGGTGCAGTTCCTTCGATCCGACAAGTAGTTGTGCAGCGAGCACAGAAGCTCATGCCGCTCGCCCGTAATCGTCGGCGGCATGACGTGCAGCTTGGGGGCGACGTGCTCTTTGACCCACGGCTGCACGCAAAATTCCTCGAAGACGCCGTACCAGTGCGAACCATCGTCGCCAGCAAGAGCGATGGAGATCAAGTCCCCGCCGAAGCCGTCAAACTCGGTGTCAAGGTAGAGGTTCATCGCTTGATCCTCACTTTCTTGGACTTGGCGATGCGTCGTTTCTTGCTCGCATCATAGGCGTGGACTCGGGACAGCTTGGTCTTGCCGGTGGCGTCGGTCGTAAGCTTCACCTTGCCAATGGATTTGGTGCTCATTCGTAATGTCCCCATACGAGGTCTTTTCTCAACTTGCGACGCCGTGCATTGCGTGCTTCGCGTTCCCGTGCGTGATACCGTTTCGCCGCTTCACGAGATTGCGCAGACTTACGTTTCAGGGCGCAGGGGTAACACCTGATGGCGCTGTTAGAGGACGCGGGGCCGTTGCAGTCAGGGCAGATTTTCACGGCGCTTCCTTCAATTCGCTGCGGCACGGATGGGCGACGACTTCGCACCTCATGCGCCAAGCTTCACCGGATACAGCTTCGGCAAGGCGGCCAGCGGCGGTCTCATTGGTTTCGCTCCTGGCACAGCGGAACTTGACGTGCCGCGCGGTGTCGATCGACATGTATTTCTCGCCGTGGTCGTATCTGGCTATGGCCTGCCAATGGCGCTTTGCGGATTGCATCGCCTCGGCTTCGGTGAGGTGCGGCGTGCCGTGTGCTCTTATTTCGCCCAGGCACATTGCCGAGTGATTGCTAGGCGGCAGCGGCTCGGGCTTGTGGTAGTGATGCCGGCGCCATGCGCGGACTTGGGGGCGGGCTCGGTAAGGCCGATGCCGCTCAGCGCTGCGTTCCCGCACGTAATCTTCCCAATTGCGGGTCCAATAGCGATCCGTTGAATACCGTGTCTCATCCGCATGAGCTGGCACCAGGGCGGCGAGGATCAGCAGGCCGGTTACGATGGCAGCAATGATTAGCCACTTGAGAGCTTCGGTCATTCTGCGGCCTCCTGCATCGTGCGCGTTGTTTCCAACTCGGCTAAATACGTCTCGATGTCGGATTGTTCGGTCTCATGCTTCAAGCGCTTCTCGGCGGTCATGGAATGCACCTTGATCGCCTTGCGAAGTGCAGACTTCGAATAGCCCTCGCTGGCGGCGTCGTCGTAAGCCTCAGCAAGTGCCAGCTTGAGTTCGTCGATCTCTGCGGTTAGCCGCTCGATCTGTTGGGCGCGGCGGGATAGATCACTGTTGGTCATTCGCGTTCGCCTGACATGCGCTTGGATGTAGTGGTGAGTTTCTGAAGATGAACCGCGTTGCCGCTGGCCTGCTGCATGGCTTCAAACTCAGCCGCGCGACCGCGCTCCCATTGCGCCTTGCTTGCCTCGCCCGCGATCTTGCCGCCGCCCTTCATGGCCTCCACCAGAGCAGCCGTAACGGCTGGCGCTTCCTCGCGCGAGATCGGCTTGAGCGGTTCGACCTTCGGCCCCTTGCCGCGGGCCGCAAGGATCATGGCCACGTCATAGTTGAGATGCGATTGCCCGTGGCCGGCGTAGTATTCCACGTCCTGGCTTGGCATGCGGAAGGCCATCATCATGGCCGGCGTCGGCAATTGCCCGTCGCGGTCGTAGCACTGCCGGATCACATCGCGCGCCACGTCCTCCAGGCTTCGCCCCCATCCTTGGCTCATGGCCATGTCGATCAGAGACGACTTGCTGTGCATCATGTACTCGCGGGCGGCCTGCTTCACCATTTCGTCGCGATGCTTGATGAGCCGATGCGCTTCGCTGTCGCCGGTTGGCGCCGGCAAGGCGGCTTCGCAAAAGTCGATCAGCTCGGCAGGCTTCGGCCACCACTTGCAATGCCTCAGAGCGCGGTCGCCGGCCTTGCGCAGCGTCGTGGCGTCGAAACCGGACAGCGCCGCCACGTATTCCGCGAAAAACTTGGGCGTAGCCTCTTCGGTCAAATTCTGCGGCATGCCGAACACGGCCGCCAACCGCTCAAGCATCGCCGTGACATGAGCGTCTGATCGCGCGTTCATTGGGCGGCCTCCATGCGCATGCGAGCCAGCACGTCGAAGGCGTTTTGCGTCCGTCGAGCGGCGTCCGAGATGGGTTTAGGCTGCGCTGCGCCTCGGCCATAAACGCCGTCGTGTGCTTTCGCGAAGCTCGATGCTTGCAACAGAAAGTCGAGGCTTGCCCGCCATCCGGTGTTGTTGCTGCCGCGCAGGAAATCGCAGGTTTCGATATTCTTGAGCGCTCGGCTCCAACCATCCAGGCCATAGTCGCGCAGCCGGGCAATGATCTTGCGTTGGCGATCCGGCGTCATCCGTGACGCCTGGGGCAGTCCGCAACGCAGCGCCGTTTCATTGTAGGCGTTGAATGCTTCAAGCGCCTGCGATGGCGTCGGTCCCCCCTTGGGGGTAAGGGGGATAATCTTTTCTTTTTGGCTCTGGTTATGGCTCTCTAAAGAGACATTGATTTCTTGTGGTTTTTCGGAAAACTCTAGGGGGGTATCTTGGTGGGTATCCCCTAGGGCATCCTTATGGGTATCGGTCAGGGTATCCGGGCTGGTGTCCCGTCCGCGTACCGGATCAGCCGGTCGCTCTTGTTCCCTTTTCGCATAGGCAACGGATGCGAGCTCGCGTTCTGCTCGGGGGACGGTGTAGCCGTCTGCGGTGTGCTTGAGCTTGCCGAGGTCGACGAGTTGGGTTTTGAGTTTCCGATATGCATTCGTGTTGGCTCCAATGAGCTTTGCGGCCTCGCTGTCGTTGAGCGGCAGACGGCGGTTGCTTTCGTAGATGAAGGCGCAGACGCGGACGTAGAAGCCTTCCTGCTCAAACGTCATGCCGATGCAGCCGGAGCGCCAATCGGATGGGTAGAACCTCACAAAGCGCGGGCCGCTCATAGCTGCACCGCCTTGAAATTGCCGCGAATATGTTGCATATGATGTCTCGCTTGTCGGTCTATGTACGCCTATGCGTTCGCACGCTTCCAAACGCCCCGATCCTTCCCAGCCCTGTGGATCGATCGGGGCGTTGTTCGTTTCAGGCTTCTGTGATTGCGAGGCCCGCCTGCGTCACGCTCGGTCTAGTCGAGGGGACGCGAAGCTCGTAGTCGTGGCGTTGTTGTGGGGGCGCTGCGGGCTTGTACGCACGGCGCACATGCGCTTCGCAGTAGGGCAATCCCGTCACGCGGCGGTCGCCGCAGTAGGCCGGGTCAAAGATATTGCGCACGGGCGCACAGACCCATTTGCAATGGCATTCCTCGAGGTCGACAACGCTCACCTTGGCGATGTCGGTGTTGACTTCTGGCGGCAATGGCTCGGATTTCAAAAGCGCCTGGATGCGGCTTGCCTGCGTGACTTTCGGTTGCCGGGCTTCGCGCTCTTGGCGCTCGATCTTGCGGAGCCTGGTCATCGTGCGGGAGATGCGACGGTGGGTTTCAGCGGTGCGCTGTTGAGACATCCCCAGCCTGTGCACGCGACCGATGATGGCGTTGCGGGTGCGGCCTCCGAGGCGTTCCGCGATAATCGAGGCGCTTAGCCCCTGCTTCCACAATTCAACAAGCTGCAAATCTTCATCTTTATTCCAAAGCATCGCAGTGCCCCTGTTTTGCTTGCCTAGTCGTAGTGCAAGGCGCTCGGGACGTGGGAGCCAAGGAGCGGCGGAGTTGCCGAGAGAGCCAGTGCGCGGCAACGGAATCCCGAGCGCCCAGCGCTAGGGCCGGGACGGTACGCAATGCAACTTGTACGGGGACGCTTTACGCGGCGAGGCTATTTCTTGTAGGGCGCGCCCGTGGTGCACCATACAGGTCCGGGCGGAGCTTCTTCCGATTGATTCCGGTCGCGGCTTCCAGCTCTAACACACGTTCGGCCGGGATGCGTTTCCAGTTGGCAACGCTTGGCCCTTTAATATCAAGAAGGCGGGCAACGCCGCGCACCCCATAGAGGGCGATCAGACGTTGCAGCGGTGGTTCGCGGTCATGTGGTTTTACAGCCATGGCGACAGTGTAAGTGTTGGGCTTTGCGTCGTCAAGCGCGATCAGCGCCGCGTTGCGTCGTCAACACGTTTTCAACAATTTTTGCGCGGCTGCATTTTTCCGGTTGACGAATCGTTAGCGTCGGGCTTACAGTCTGCATATCCACCGGGGCAACCGGAAGCGTGATCCGGCCGACAAGCATCGTTCCCCCATACCCGCCCCGGTGGATTTAACAGGGGCACACCATGAACGAGATTGAGATTGAGGTCGATCAGATCGACGTGATCCTTCAAGGCCACGAACTGACGTTGAGCTTCCACGGGGTCGTGACGTTCAATCCTAAAAAGCAGGTCTTGCGGATCGAGCAATTCGGCAAACTGAAGCCGTGGAGCCGCCAGTACGAGCGCCTCGAGGTCTGCCCGAAGTCGAGCCGCGATCTCTATCAAGCACTCGAAGCCGGGTTTTTGAGCGCATACGCGCAAGATATCGATGACGCCATTTATGACTGGGCCGTTGACAACGGCGAATACGTCGACCGGCACGAGGACATGTTCCCGCCGCGTCGCATCCGCGACTACATCTGAAATTCAAACACCGACGCGGGGCAGCGGGGGTTGCCTTGAGGGCAGCGTCGGTCAGGCGGGGGCGGCTGCAAGACGCGGACGGGGACCGCCCCCGCCGACACTCATTCAAACGGAGGCAAATCATGCGGGTCATCTGGATCATCATGAATCTTGAGGCGGGAAAGCCGGAGCCCGGCGACTACGCATCAGAGCGCGACGCAAAGCTTGCCATCCTGAAACTAGCAGACGCGCAGAGCCGCCCCGTCAGTGATTGGCGCGCGCACCGTATCCAGTTTGAGGAATGACAATGCAGCGTGAAGTGGCGTTCGCTTGGGCCGTGCTTTTGTCGGCCATGTTTGTTTGCGGGTATCTCATAGGGAGCAGTTAATGGACAGGGCAACGGATGGACAGGTTGATATGGCTGCGAGGGATAGCGGGGGCGATAGCGCATCTGCTGATCGTAGCGGTGACGTTGGTGATCGGGTTGTTGATCGGCAAGGGAATGGCCGATCTTGCGAGGTATCTCGCGGCTTGGATCGGGTGACGCCGATCCCTGCGAGCATCGTGCAAGCGATTTGCCAGATAAAAATCACGGTTGATGCCGTGAAGAAATCGAGCCGCAATCAGCACGGTGGCTATCAGTTCGCATCTACCGACGACATCTACGCGGCGATCACGCGGAAGATGGGCGAAGTCGGCTTGATCCTGATGTCGCTCGAAGAACGCTGCGAGATTAAGCGAATTGAGAAGGACGGCAAAACGAGCCAATGGGCGCACATGGAGTATTCCTTTGTGCTCGCCACGTCCAAGGACACATGGAGCCATCCGACATTGCGCCGGACGCTCTACATTCAAGTTACGGGGCCGCAAACCTTCCAGGCTGCGCAGAGCTACGCGGAGAAGTCGTTCTATCGGTCGTTGTTCTCGCTGCCGACCGGAGATCAAGATCTCGACAGCATGCCGCAAGCTGACAGTGAGGAAGAGCAAGCGGAACTAACAGCGCCTCGCAAGGCCAAGTCCTCTTATCGCGCAAAGAAAGACGGCACGGACACGGTATTCAACGAATTGCGCGGCGCCATCAGCGGCGCTGATGGTCCGGCTGATCTTGCCAACATCAAGCGTCAAGCGTTTGCGACGTGGCAGGCAATGCCAGACCGCTGGCGTCAGATCCTCGATGAAGAATTCGAGGACCGCATGAAGGAATTCGAAGCGGAGACGGCGTGATGAAAATCCGCACCTCACACGTTTACCCGCCGATCCCGATCCGCGATTTTGATTGGGCCGCCGTGACTGACGATTACGAGCCCGGCCATCCAATTGGACGCGGCCCAACAGAGCAGGCGGCGATTGACGATCTCAATGCCCAACTGCGGGAGCTGGCCGATGCTGACGAATAAGCGCCGGCCTTGCAGGTCTCAACTCTATTCAACTGAAGCGTGCCGCGTCCGTAACCTCGTCAAAGGCTTTGTGGCCGATGGATTAGGATGGGAGGACATATGCCGCGAGTTAGACCGGCAGTATCGAATCAAGGCCGATCGCAAGCAACTGCGCCGGATGGTGCTGGATTGGTCGACCTTATCAGAGACGCTGAACGATCAAACGCCGAATTGCTCAGCGCCCTCGAATCTCTCCAGCGACGCGAGCGCGTCAACGATCAGCTTGTCATTGCCTCAGCCATGCGAGCGCTAGGCCGGTGTCTTGAAGCGGAAGGCTTGAGCCCATCGGCTCGGGAGCAAGTGAGAAGCGCGCACAAGATGTGCCGGGCAAGTATGGGGTTGCCATGAGCAAGCCGAGAAGCATTGACCAGCACCGCCGGTTCTTCGGCCTCATTGCAGCGGCGTTTCATCATTGGCCGGAAAGCTACAAGAAGTTCCAGCCCGACAGCGCCGAGCATTTGCGCGCGTGGCTGCTGGTGAAGGCCAAGCGCCGCACCATCAAAACCTTCCACATGCACGACGACGCCAGCGACACGGCGGCTCTGATCCCGATCGTGATTTCCATGATGACGGGCAAACACTCTTGGGCGTGGGCAAAAGGTAATGACCTTTATGTGTGCGTGCCTGAAAGCATCGCCTTTGACAAGTGCACGCATGCCGAGTTCTGCAAGTTGAACGATGACGTTGACGAGGTAATCCGCGTTGAAACCGGCCTCGATCCCGAGGCGCTGTTGAGGGAGCGCGCCGCATGAGCGATGAACTCGACAAACTAACACCCATGGGCTGCTGGATTTTGCGATCAGCAGTTGAGAAAGCAATTGAGAAAGCAGAAGCCGACATTGCACGGCCCGCGCTTAAAGATCTGCGGCCCGATGCTAAGGCGTATTTTGAAGATCAGCACAGGCAAACGATGGAAGCGCTTCCCGTGCTTCGAGCCTTGTCTAAACGGCTATGGGTTTTGTCGGTCAAGGACATCACATGACCCGCGCTTTCCCTAAGTCCGTAAAGCTCGCGGCGTGGGAACGCTGCGGCGGCAAGTGCGAGTGTGGTTGCGGGCAGAAGATCCTGACCGCCGAATACGATCACTGGCCCACGCCCTACGCTTACGGCGGCACGAACGCACTCGAAAATTGCCGCGTTCTAAGCGCGCGATGTCATCGCAAGATCACGGCAGAAGTCGATCAGCCACGCATCGCCAAGGCCACGAGGATTGAAGAGAAGCGCGCGGGTTTGCGCAAGTCCAAGCGCCCGTTTCCAAAGCGGCACGATCCATGGGGCAAGGGGCTATGACGCACCGGCTATGGACAATTCAGGAAGTTGCGGAGCATCTTCGGTGCACGCCCCGCCATGTGCGCAACCTCAAGATCCCGGTGGCAGGAACGGACAGGCCGTGAACGAATCTCGAAATTCCCCAGCATCGACCCCCAGCAGCGACACGGCCACCATGTTGCGCCCTTGGATTATTGAGGTTGACGGTCGCGCCGTCGAAATGCGGGCGCCTGGACCGTACAAGGCCAGACCCGCCAGCGATCAAACGGACGACTGGCCGGCTTGGTATGTGACTGACAGCGGGGGCCGGCGGAATGTTGCCGGCTTTGGTCGCGGTGCGGTGCTGTGTGACCGGGAGTTTGCGGAGCGGGTTGCGGCTGTTGCCAATGAAAAAGCCCGGCGGTGATGCCGGGCTGTGCAGGTGAGTGGCCTTTCCTTTACAAGCCAATTGCGCGGCGGATTTCATCTCTAACGCTCAATTCGTAGTCATGCGACACAGCCATTCTCGGTGACATGCTGGAGCCGCTCATGTAGGCGCGCAAGTCTGCTTTGGTCCGCTCAAGTTCCGCGTCATTCATCAGGGCAAATCTGAGCGCAGACTGAGCGCATGAACAAGCCGAGCGGCCCCACGTCTTGCTTCCGTGGTCGCGGTTGTGGTGATTGTGTCCACATTTCCAGACCACCTTGCCGGACATTTTGATGGCCCCGTGCCACAGGCCGCTTTGTCCCGCATATGTCGCTCGTACCGACTTCATGGTCTCGCCCATGGTCCCGGCCTTTCCGTTACGTTGCACGCGCCGCGTCAAGCAGAGCCGCAAGCGTGCCGCCCACTGCCGCTTGCGAACGGCGCACCTGATCTGTCAAGTCTCTAGCGTGGCCGGCTCTGATTTCCTCGCTTGCCGTCTTGAGAGACGCCGCGATCTCGAACATCTCCAACGCCAAATCGCTCATGCCTACCCGTTCCAACGCCGTTGCAATCGAACGGATCGAATAGGCACAGTTCGAAACGGTGACAACGCCGTCGTGAATTGCATCCATAGGAGTCTTGTCGGTCATGGTCCTGGCCTTTCCTATACAGGCTTCACGTTCTTCACGGTGACGGTCACGGGGCCGTCACGGAATCTGCCGCCAACGCCCTCAATAGTGCCGATCGCCGACTTGCGCTCGGCCGGCGAGATGTTCCTGTACTTGGCGACATCGCAATCCCCGTAATAGATCAGCGTCGGCGCTCCGCGTTGCATTGAGCCGACTGAATATCCCTGCTCTTGGCACCACGCCTCCGCTGCCCGGTAGGCGCTGAACGAGTCGCCGTCGATATGCGGGAAAGTCTTTTTCAGCATTGTCCTGGCCTTTCCTGTGGTTATCGCTTCGGGGTCGGGCGATCCCCGTCGCCGCTCAGAAGGTTCATGCGGTCCATCCAGTATTGCGACTTGGCGAACAGCTTCTCCGCCTTCTCCATCCGACCGGACTCGGACGCCTCGTTGGCGTCGGCAAGATAGCGGCTGGCGCGCTGTTCGGCATCGATTGCGCGTTCCTGAACCGTCTTTTTTGTCGCTACCCGCATGGCCACGTCTCCCTTGCTCGATGTGGATAGATATAAATTAACCGTTGACGTAATGCAAGTGTTAAGTTAACGATATCCACATGAAACGATTCACCGACGAAGACATCCGGCTAGAGGTCGCGGCCTTGGCCGTTGAGATCGGGACGCGCCAGCTTGCAAAGAGGCTTGGCGTGTCGCCCGCGTTTGTGTCGTTGGTAACAATGGGCAAGGCAAAGCCTGGGCCTACGGTGGCCGCTGCGCTTGGCTACGTGGACGATGGCAAGCGTTGGATCAAGGATCGGGGGCGCTGATGTACGTCTACATCATGGTCCGAAGCGACGGTTGGCATAAGATCGGGCTATCTGCCGATCCTCAACGGCGAACAAAGCAACTGGCCGAAAATGGCGAATGTCCGCGCGTCGTTCGGACGTTTCGAATTGGCCGATATGCACCAACAATTGAGAATGTGGCGCACTTTGAAATGGGTCGCCTCGGGGTAGCAAAGCGGCAGGGCGAGTGGTTCGAGAGTGACGCGAATACGTGCGCCAAGGCCATTGTATCGGCCAAGCGAAAAATGGCAAAATACGGCGGCTATGACGGGCTTCGGAAACACGTCCAGAAGCTCAAGGCACGAGTTCCGCCGCGTGAGCCTGGGGAGCCCTCTGACGGGCAATTGTTCATGTGGGAACGACAGTGGTTCAGCCCCGAGTTCTCGACCGATGAAAGTGCAGCGCGGCGAACAGGCTTTACTGCCGAGATGTGCCGCAGGCGTTGGGGTTCCAGTGGCCGGCCGTGGCCTAAGCGGCGAAGGAAATCGTAGGAGGGGCACGTGTCGAAGCCCGATCACCTTGCCGACATGGTTAAGGCTGTTGCCCAGCTCCGCGATGTGTTGGCGAACATGGGCCACGGCCACCGCGTCCTATCTATTGAAATAGATGACGACGCAGACGGGCACTCGTTTGATGCGTGCATACGGTCGTCACCGTCATATGTGCACATGATTGAAGAAGAATACGGGCGGCCATCGGACCGTCCCTGCGGCGGTGTGAAAATCAAGGTAAAGAAAAGATAGGAGAGGACGATGGAACCACGTCACCCAATAATTCGGGTCGGTCGCTATGAGGTTTGCGACATGACGCTGATGCCCGAAGATCCACGGTTCAGCCTGCTCGACACGATCGAGCAATGCTACGTGCCGGGCTATTGGCCATCAAAGATCGAAGCCGAAGCGGCGGCGCGCGCGATGGTCGCCGACGACAAGACTGTTCGATAAGGGAGACGTGACTGTGACACGTGTTGACCGGGAGACGGGCAACTGCTGGGAGTGTCAGGGCGGGCTAACTTGCATGCACTGCCACCCGGAGGACAATCCGAAACAGACACGGCGCATCTCAGAGCTTGAGGCGGCGCTACGCTCTATCGCAGACATGCACACCGATGCTGATGCGGCTGTTCCCTATAGTTGGGGGCAGACGTATTTCATGCGCGCGCACAAGATCGCCGTAGATGCGTTGAGCAACAAATAAGGAGGCAACTGTGATCGACAACTGCATAGGTTTATACGATAGCGACACGGGCGAAAGCCTGAAAATCGAAAAGACGCTGGATCTTGGCGCCGACGTTGATGGCGAGCCGTTGAGTGTTGTCTACACGACGGCAAAGCGCGGGCGCATCGCGCAAGTGCGCAGCGGGTCTCTGCGGTGCCACTACTTTGTGGCGGAGTCGTTTATAGCCGAGGACGTTGACCGCCTCGGTAGATGGCTGCGCATGAACGGCAAGGACGCAGTAAAGCTCATTCGCGACAACGCCAGCTAAGGAGGCGTGGCTATGGACAATTCACCGACAGAACTGGACCTGCTGCGCCGCGTGGCGTCGGCAGCTCGTTGGGCCATTGACAGCAACCGGGATGACGCTGTCGGACGCGATGGCCGCGCCCGCGTCGGGTTGAACTGGATTAAAGCGAACGGCGCGCTGAATGCGGCGTTGAAGGAGTTGGCGGCCCACTACGCAGTGCCGGCGTTGCATGACGCAGAAAGAGAAGAGGCCGCCACCATCCAGTGCCAAAACGGCCGGCGGTTCACGATTGGAAAGCGCACAACGTAGGAGGCGACGATGAGGACGGTATGCTGGTTCAGTTCTGGCGCGGCATCCGCCGTCGCGACAAAGCTCGCGCTGCGTGACGATCCGCATGCCGTCGTCGCCTATTGCGAAACGGGCGCCGAGCATCCCGACAACGAGCGGTTCATCGCCGATTGTGAAGCGTGGTTCGGGCGCCCCGTCGAGCGGCTGCGGTCGGAGCGCTACGCCAGCACTTGGGACGTATTCGAGCGGCGCCGCTATCTGGCCGGCATCGACGGCGCTCTATGCACCGTCGAGCTAAAGGTGATGCCGCGCCTCGCGTGGCAACAGCCGCATGATGTGCATGTGTTCGGATACACCGCCGACGCTGCTGACGTGACACGGGCGAGCCGCCTGCGCGAAACATATTTCGAGATGCAGATTAGGACGCCGCTCATTGATCGAGGTCTAACTAAAGCCGCCGTCATCGACATGATCGACCGGGCCGGCATCCGGCCGCCGCCAATGTATGCGCTCGGGTTTCAGAATAACAACTGCATCCCGTGCGTGAAGGCCACCAGCCCGAATTATTGGGCATTGGTGCGCCGCGAGTTCCCGGCCGAGTTCGACCGCATGGCGAAGCTGGCGCGCGAGTTGGACGTGCGCCTCTGCCGGATCAATGACGAACGGCGATTCATTGACGAAATTCCAATCGACTGGCCGGTGGTCGAGGCAATCGCACCTGCGTGCGATTTCCTCTGCCATATCGCAGAGCAAGACCTAGTGACGGCGTAAACCCATGGAGGCTACATCCTCCAGACAATCTGAAATGCCATTGCGGCTAGGATGATGGCAACGGCAATGGTAACATGGAACAAAAAACGCCGCCTCATCGCGTCAGCTTCAGGATGGTCGCCGCCTTCTCCACGATCTCCGCCGACTTCCCAACTGCGAGCATGGCCGTCGCGTAGATAAGGCCCTGGACGGCGCGCTCTAGATAGGAAATCTTTCCCTTGTGACTGTCGGTCACGACTTCCACCTTGGTTAGCCGGTTCTCCAACTCGTTCGAGTGTGATTGCCTTTGCAATCCGCCGAATCTGTGACTCATTCATGGGGTCGCCTTCGCGATCTTGACCGGCGGCTTAGATCCGCACCAAGTCTGATTCGCGGCGTTGTTCCCGGCGATCTGCTTCGCTGTGTCGTCGGTCAGCACGTCCTTGCGGCTTGGCAAGATCGGTTGCCACTGCTCACAGATTTGCGCCGCATTCCCTTTAATCACGGAGCCACTGCCGCACGCTGTCATGAGGAGCGCGCTCAGCGTCACGGCGAGCGGTACGAGCTTTTTCATTGACCTTAGTTCCCTGTTCGATGACGCTCGCACGCTCAGCTTGCACGGCTTTGTGTTCGACTCTTTTGGTCCACGCGAAGAACGCCACAAGGATGCCGGCCCCGAGTGCGAGATGCGTCCCGAAGCGGGCAAGGATGCTGGTCAGGATCATTGTCATAGCGGCGGCTCCTGTTGCTCGAGCATGGATGCGCCAGCGGCAGCAGCAGGCGGGAGCAGGCCATACTTGCGGAGGATCTGGATTAAAGAGTCGTCAAACACAACGTAGTTGCTGGTCCCGCCGTCAGCGCCACGGCTCATGGCGTCCTTGTAGCGAATGCCGGGGATACCAGCTTCGCGGAGTGCCGCCGTTTCTTCCGGCGTTCTCGGGATGTAGCGGCGTGGTGCTTGCGGAAAGCGACCCTGCGCCCTAGCCTTCGCAAGAGCATCATTCACAAACGCGGATTGTTCGTTGTGCTGTAGATCCCAATCCAGAAACCTTTCAGGATCGGCGTTTATGGAGACCTCGTACATGCGGCCGGGAAGTTCCACAGGCTTGCCCCGGAGCCCCTGAAGCTCTGCCATGTCCCGGTCAATGGTTTGCATCATCCGCGTGTCGCGCCAGCCTTCCGCTGTTTTGCGAGCTTCGGCCAAATCAGCAAGTGCGCGCTCAACGTCGTATTCGTTGCGCTTCAAAATAACAGTTGCGTTATCCGATGGCGTGACGCCGCCGTACTTGACATCCTGGCGCTTTCCTAACGCCATGCGGTAGTTGTTAGCGACGCCTTCGCTTTCCGCAAAATAGAGCCCGTGCCCGTAAGCCTGCGCCTTTTCTCCCGTGTTGATAAAGCGACTATCGAACCGATCAAAATCGGCCGGGCTTCCGTGATAAGCGCGGATGCCTTGAGGCTTGGGAGCCGCCTTTGATATTGCATCAAGTAGCGGGAAATCCGTTTGTGTTGTGCCATCAAGATCAATGAGCCGAACGGGTGCCGTTTGCCTGCCTTCCGCTGCTGCTTTGGTCAAGCGGTGGTGCCCGTCCTGAACAAAATACTGCCCGTCTTTTTTCATGACCATAGGCGGCAACTGTGGCTCGCCACTGTGGACGGGGTTCATGAAGTCGGGGTTTACCTTTGACTGCGTTGCGGTCATTGACCGGATCGGCAGTTCCACGTCCAACCAAGATTGATTGTCCACGGCGTTGTTATACGCCTTCCATTCGCCCTTCTGCATAAGACCGTGAGGCTTGCCGACGCTCTTAAAAACCCATCCGGTTTGCGTCAAATCAGGCGGCGCAAATGTTGGGCGCGGCAGCTTCACGCCCGGTGCGAGGAAGTTGGCCAGCAACCCCAGCCCGCCGATGCCCTCTTGCACGGTCGGCGGCAGGTTGTCCAAGGCGGTTGGCTCGGGCGGTACAGGCCGCCCATCGATCGGAGAAACGCGCGTGACTTCACCAATGCCGCTCGGGGCTCGGTTTGTGTAGCGCTGCAAAGCCTGCACGAGCGGATTGCGATTGATCGCGGTCACATCCGACCCGCGTAACAGCTCCTCCCAGCGTGGCGCTGTGCTCGCGCGGATCTCGCCCGGCCGGTTCAAATCTTGCGGGCCGGGCATTCCGTAGGTATTGCGCCATGGATCATATGGCGAAGCCATCAGGCGCCCCCCTGCGTCGAAGACTTGAACCGATCATCCACGTAAGCCGACACAATCTTGATGCCGGTTGCAACGCCGATGCCGAGCGAGATCGCGCGCACGTTGCCGCCCATTTCAAGCATGGCCGTCTTAACGGGATTGAGCGCGGTCAACGCCGCAACCCAATCGAGAGCCAGCTGGCACGACTTATCGAAAAAGCCCGCCGTTGCAGCCGCGCCACCCGCCACCGTGTTTCTGACCGTGCGAGACTTGACCAAAGGCTTGACTTCTACCGTTGCAACCACGGGCACCTTGGCCGGCACGTCAGCGCCAGCCGGCCAGCGATAGCCTAATAGATCGCGCTTGGGGTAACTGGTGATCGATACCGCATCGCCCTGATTGCCGCCCAAACACAACACGCGGTCGCCGCGATCTTCCAAAAACAGCGTTACATGCCCGGATTTCTCATCCGCGCCGCGTCGGAACACAGCCACCGCGCCGGGCTTAGGATCTTGCAGCGGCACACCCCAATCGAGCCACGCACGCGCGCGAGCGGCTTCCGGGGGCACCGTGTAGCCAGCGCCTGCCACCCAGGCGGCCATTGCAGCCCCGCACCATGGGACGCTATCGTCCTTGGCCCAGTTGGCGTTGGCCGCTTTGTAGTAGTCCATAATGCGGGGATTGCTTTTAGGCCCTGCGATCTCGTCAATCCCGAGATCGGTCCTTGCGATTTCCAGCCATTTAGGCTCCATGGCACACTTCCACCAAATAGGATTCGAGCGTTATGGTGTCGCCGCTGTTGGTTAGCGTGCCTGAAATCACCAGATCTTGTGATGAAGTTGTATCGCGCGCCCCGGTAATGACAGCAGCCGTCGACGCGCCGAAACCGACTTGCAAGTCAGTGGTTGCAATTTGGCTGTTCGTTGCGTTGCGGTTCTGAATTTGCGTCTGATGCCGCCACGATTGGAAATTGGCAAGCGCAACGGCTGCAAACGACGTGCCGGCCAAGCCGCCAAGACGCACGCGACCCGTCTTGCCGTTGGCGTTGTTCGTCATGCTCATTACAATGGTGACGCGCAAAACTCCGTTCGGACCCATTGAATTTGCGGGGATTGTAATCGTGGCTAGCGCCGTTTCGCTTGTGTTGCCTGTATGAGCAGAAGCCAACCCGCTACGTGCCAGAACATACCAAGTGCTGAGATTCTGCACGGCCGCCTGCGCGGTCGAGGCACCTGTTCCACCGTCCGCAACTGCGACATCGGTGCCTGCCGGCTGGTAGTAATCGGTCCCGGCAACAGCAGCCGCAAGCACGCCGCTCGTTGCCTTAAGAAGTCCCGTGGTGCTGGCCCGTTTCAGCAAACGTCCGGTTGTCGAGTCATACAACGCAATTTCGCCATCGACAGACGATGACGGCCCGCCAACCGTCGCGACGATTGTTGATGAGCTGCTATTTGAGATTGTTGCGCCCTGTTGGACAGAGACTCGCCCGTTGGTCGCGCTTGCATCGATAGTAACCGACGTTGCAATGCCCTTGATGTTGAACGACGATGTATTGGCCGACGCATAGACGGCTTGATATACGCCATCCACATCGACGGCCGAGGCGTAGTCAATGTAAAGGTCGCCCATATTGGCATTCAGCCGAACGGTGGCCGATGCTGTGCTGCCGCTCGCGCCGTCAATTTGCCCAAGGTTCACGCCGCCCGTGCCCGTTGCAAAACAACTCAGGCCGTGCAAAGTGATGTCTTTTCCGTGTCTTACCTCCCACGAAGAGGCGGTTGTGTTAAAAATGCTGACGTTCGTTACAGTAATGTTGCGAATCCCTACGATGCCCGTCGTCCGGGCATTGCCGTCAATCAACAGGCCGTAACTGAACAAATCGGAATTTGTTGACCCCGTTATATTAACATCATGAATCGAGCAGTAGTCCGGCGACCCGCCGCCCGCCTGTGCTTGCAGATAAATTCCACTGGTAAGTGTGGCACCGCCACGGTTGCGGATCGTGAGCTTTTCGATCATGCCCCCGCCCTCGGTCGATCCATCATACAAGAGGCAATTGCCACTTGCCTGATAGAAATCTAAGACCGTGGTCGATTTACTCGTACCGACAAGACGCAAGCCATAGGTGATTGTGTTGACGGCGGATGAAAACCTGTAAACCTTGCCCGCACCAAGCCGGATCGTGCGGATACCTGCCGTTAGAATGTTATTAAATGCGGTCGTGTTATCGGTCACTCCATCACCAGCTCCACCATACGCCTCTAGGGTTGTCTCTCCCGGCACCCCAACCGCATAATCGGTTCCGGCAACTGCCGCCGCAAGAACACCAGACGTAGCCTTGAGCATGCCAGTCGTGCTGGCGCGCTTAATCAGTTTGCCGGTGGTCGAGTCATACAACGCAATTTCGCCATCGACAGACGATGCCGGGCCGACCACATCGCCGGTGCCGGGACCACCGGAAGCCGTAATCGTTGTTCCCGTAATTGACAAACCCGAACCAACGGTCAGCCATGTAACCGCGCCCGCGCTGTCATCCCAAAACAAAACACGATCGGCGTTGGGGTCGGCAAGGCTTGCACCCGTGCCGCCATCAGCAAGCGCAACGTCAGTGCCGCCCGCGCGATAGACCGCGTTGCCCTCGATTGTCATGTCACCCGCGCCAGAACGCGCAAGCGTGGTGTCGGAAGCGTGCCCGAGTTGAATGGTCGTCGTAGCAATCGACGCAACGCCCGTGATGTTGTCGCTATCATCAACCGTGATGCCGGTGCCCTGGACTTTTTTAGTGTCGGTTCCGTCCGTGCGCACCAGACGATTGTCAGTCGATCCGAGCCCGCCAGTGTAGACGCTTTCAGTAAGCGCCGTCTCGATGTCCTCGAGCAACGTGTTAAAATCAGATTCGTCGATCCTCGCGCCTTCGACGGCCGGATTCCACGAATTAGACGGCGCGGTATAAGTGCCGGACGATCTGGACATGCAAGCCCCTTATCTAGCTGTAGCTTCCTGAACGAGAGCGGCAATCGCGCCTTGTAAGAGGCTTAGTTGCTCGCGAGTGTCGGCAAGCGCGCGGGCGGTTTCTGTGACTTGCGCGCGTAAGATTGCAATTTCGTTGTACGCATCGGGCGGCGTCGGCTGCGTCACGGACTGCACAACGATTTCGCGCACGATTTCACGCACGGCAGCGGTGCCGGCTGTGTCTCCCGTGCGCAGAAATTGCACCCGGATTTCCTCATTGTTCTCGAAGGCGTCGAAGGATTGCACTGGCCTAACTGCAAGCTCGGTCCAGCCCTCGCGATCCGTTGACGTGCCTGCGATCTCGAAAATCGCAAGCCCTTCCCGCGTTGCGCTGGTTAGGATCAGTGTGCCCCTGTGGTCGTGGTTCGTGGACTTGTCCCACGTTGCCACATAGCGCGACACATCAGGATTGCGCCGATCTAGGCAGGCATCGGACAGCGAGATAATTGACGAAGTTGCAGCGCTGTCGCCGTTGTAGCGCAGCCCGCCGCCACCAGGATCGCCAGTGCTGACTTTTGAACAAAACCGCCACGGAAGCCCGGCAGTCTGCATGTCACAGCTTAATGATAAAAGTGGTCAGGAACGCAGGCGGCATGTTGCTATGAGCCGCACCGCTCCCCGTTGAGGCCGTCGCGCCGCCGATGGTGTGCGTATGCGAGCCGCCGGTCACGCTGATTGCGTTGGCACCAAGCGGGACTGTATTCGCACCAGACGTTGCGGTCGTGCCACCGCTGCCCGCCGTTATGCCGCCGGAGACGGTGTGCGTGTGGCCACCATCCGCGTTCGCGGACAATGTTCCAGCGCCGTGCGTGTGGCCCGGTAGCTGCGCCTCGGTCAATGTGTGCGTTTCGGTGCCGCCACTGGCGCCGTTCGTTGTCTGCGAGGTAATGACAGAGCCCAGGCGACCCGCCGCGCTGTTGCCCATGTCGTCAAGACCGAAGAGGCCACGGCCGCGCAGATCGGGAAGCGTGATTGTCTTATTCGCGGCATAGTCTGCGGCAGCACTCGCACCGCGTCCACTCGAGACCGCACACACGCTGTCGCCGTAGTTGGTCCACAGAAACGTAAACAGCGCCGACGTGTCCGCATTGGCCCGCTCGGTGCCGCCAGAGGATGCGCTACCAATCGTTCGGCCGTTCGCTCGCACCCAGCCAGCCGGCGCCGTGGTTGCGCCATAAGGAAGGATTACCCCCGGCGGCATGCCAACGATGGCAAACGCGTTGGCGTCGGCAAGGCCTGACTCGCCGATGGTTCCAACCTCAGCGCCGCCGGCAACGATGCCCATTGTGTTGCTGGCTTTGCGATAAAAGCCTGTGTCCGTATCGGCCGAGAACGAGAGACCTGGAGCGCTGACTGTGCCGGACGAGCCTTTGAGCTGGCCAGTCATGGCGGCTTGACCGTCACGCGGCAGAGATCCGGTGATCTCGGAGGCGATGTCGGAGAAATTGGCTTGGACGGGTGACGCGGAGATAGTTTGCCCAGACGATATCGTATTGGGCAGACTCATGGTTCCGGAGCCGTTGCGAGGCATCGGTTAATCCCTATTGGGGACGCGGGACAGGGTGAAGAGAGTTAGCGGCTTTCGCGCTCTTGCGCGGTCAGCCCGGCGCCGATAGCGCCAAGAGACGGCGATCGAGGCCGAAGCTTGGGAGCGACCGCAGACTGTGCGGCGACATATCCAGCAGCGTTGCCAACTGGCGTTGACTTCATGAGCATCTGCGAGATCTTGGCAAGCGGGCCATTGTAGGCGCCCAACATAGCCAAGGCAGCTTGGCCCCACTGCCCGCCAAAGAACAATTGCGACACGGCGGAGCCGCTTGGGTTCGGGTCTTTATACGACACGTCCTTGAGAGCTGCGCTAAAGCGACGGATAAGGGCAATCTCGTCCGGCTTATACAGCTCGCGCATGACGGAGCCCTGCGCGTTGAACGCTTCATCGAGGCGCTTCACGAGCATGGTTGGCGAGTGCAGATTGCCGGCCGGCGTCTTTACAAGGTTCATCCAGTGCGCAAGCCGAATGTCATTCCAAATCGGCGCGGCCTGATCTTTGGGCAGGTACTTGTCCACGCCCGACTTTATGCGGCGCAGCGCTTCGATTGTTGCGGCCTTGGGCACAGATCCCGCATCCGTTCCAAACAGGCCCCGCACAATGGCTTCCGGTGCCAGAAAATCGTCTTTCGCTATCTTCTCGATTAGCTGTCCGCCCGGAGTAGAGCGCCCCGACATATCCCGTGCCGAAAAAATATTTTTAAGCTCTTTGGTGCGATCGCGCGCGGTACGGAATGCAGCCGCTGTTAAGGCATCCCCTTTTAGCAATGCTTCATCCGCTGATTTTTCTATCCACTTATCAAAGCCTCGGTAAATGTTGCGCGCAACGGTTCCATCAAAATCTGCCGCGTCGGTCCCTTTAATTAAAGCGCCGAGCGTGCGCTGCATTTGCATAACTGTCGGCGTTGTCCGGTTGCCAAGCCATTCGTCAGCCTGGCCCGGCGGCCCTCCTGTTTTGTAGTTGCGCAATGCGTCAAGCATTGCGGTTGCTTTTGGCGCGGTCTCTTTCGTCGGAACAATGCTTAAACCGTCCAACTCGCTCGCGATTGCCTGCGGCAACTTTTCGAGCGCTTGGCTAGTCGCCGTAAGGTCACCAAGGTCTTCAACTTTTTTCCAAGCTGCCTTGGCGTCAGTCTTGGCTGCGTCGCTCGCTGACCGAACGCCGCTGCGAATGCCCTCGCCTATATCCCCCGGCCGCACGCCCGCCGCCGGCCGAGTTGGGTTAATCACATTGGCAATGCTGCGTTGCCCGCCGCCAAGCGCCGCTTCCGAGATTGCCGCCGCTTGACGGTCATCGAAGCCCTGCATGGTGGCTTTGGCGGCATCACCAAACGCCCCGTAGCGCATGGCCTTTTCATTGAGTAGGCGGCCAGGATCTTTTTCCATCTGCCCGCGCGTCACCGGAATATCGAATTCCTTGCCGCGCACCGTCTGCCCCGCCACCATAGGGTTTCGGATTTCGGCGTACTTTTTGACGAACTCTTGCGCCATGTCGCCGGTAATGTCGGCCGGGTCAAAGCCAGCTTTCTTGGCAACCTCTTCGCCCTTTGGCGTCAACTTGCCGGCCGACTTGTTGTAAAGCGACGGCTCGGTGATGAAGCGCCGCCCCAGCATGCCCGCAAGAGGCGACAAGCCCTCAGCAGCACCACCGATCAAGCCAACCGCAGTGGCACGGCCGAAGTCAGGCCCCTGCTCCGATCCCGCGCCCATGGCCGCGACATCGCCCAAGACGCTAGTTGTCGAAGCCATGCCCGATTGCCCCATCATCTTCATGGGCAAGCTCATGTTGCGGGTAAGCCCCTGCATAATGCGCCCGCCGAGAAGATACGGCAGCGACTGCAAACCGAAGTTGTTTACGTCTTCCATATCGAGGCCGGGCTTGTTGACGTAGGCCGTCGCCTCCTGCCCGTCCTTGTCCAGATAGCGCACCACGTCCGCGCCATAGGCGTCCTTTTCGGCGCCGATAAACCGCTTACCCAAAGCGCTGCGCACAATGTCGGCGTGCGCCTTGTCATCGGGCGTCAAAGACTGTCCAAGCGTGATCTGGCGATAAGCTGCCCGCGCGGCGTCGCTGTTGTCGTCATAGATTTCGTTCTCAAGCACGCGCGAAATTGCCGGCGCGTTGGCATAACGCGGGTCTTTGCGGCCGGTGATGTTGTTATCCATCCACTCGAACCAGCCCTCAGACTTCGGGTCTTTGTAGCCGGGGAACGTGGGAGCCGCTGCGACGGAAGCCGGGGCCGCTGGCGCTGCGTCCTCTTGGAATATGCTATCACTCCACCGCTGCGGCGCTGGCTGTGCCGCTTGTGCGGGCGCAGGTGCCGGTGCGGGTTGTGCAGGCGCGCGGCGAGCCGGCGCAACTACATCAGGCCGTTCGATTGGCCCTGGCCGCGCGATTGGTGCCGGCCGCCGGATCGGGTCTTGGACCTCGATCAGCTCCGGGTCATCAGCGAAAACGAGATCCGACCATTTTGTCATATGTCGAGCCTAAACTTCTGGCGCAGCATTGACTTGACGGCGCCGTTGATCTGTTCCGGTTTGGCGTTCGGGTTTTGCGCCCGCAACTGCCGCGACATGGCATCGCCTTCCTGGTCAATGATGCGGCTGAAGCCCTCGATCGATAGCGCCTTGGCTGCATCGTCGGCGTTGCCGGACCACGGCTGGCCCTTAAACCCGTTTTCGCGCAAGTACCGCGTGCGCGCGATGGCCATCAAAGACGTGCGCTCGATTGCGTCAATCTTGGCCTTAAACGCGGTTGGTCCGTCGCTTTCGTTCGGAATGCCCTTCATGATGCGCTCGGCCTCAGGGATAGCCATGGCCGCGCCCGTGATTTCTTTGATGTAGCGATTTACGTTGTCGATAGCGTCACGGCGGAACGAGATGAACTCGGCGTGCTTTTGCAGCATTTCAGGCGGAAGCTTTGACCGCATGAAATCAAACTTATCGGCAAAGCCGATGCCGGCCTGCTTGATCGCCTCTTCATACGTTTGAAACTCAGGCCTGAATTGCCGCTTGATGCTTTTGATGCGCGAGACCTGTTCGGTCAGATCAAGCTCTGCGGTGTCAACCTTGTTGCGCGCTTCCTTGGCGAGCTTGGCCTGATCTACAGCAGGGTCCGCAATCATGCGGCCGGCATCGCCCTTGCCACGCATGGCCAGCGCAAGGCCAAGCTGCCGCGCACGGCTGGCCGGCATCCTTCCGGCTGGCGTATCAACCATTGGGTCGTCATTCTGCGGCGCGGCTTGTGGCTGGCTTGCCTGCGTGCGGATTAGGTTCGGATCAGCGCCCGCATCCGGCACAAACGATTGCGGCTGGATGGGTGACGGCGCGGCCTGCGGCTTCTGACCGCCGCCGATAATCCCCATGATGTATTCATCCAGCGCGTCTTTTTGGCCGGCGGCTTTAATCCGCGCCTCTAGTTCTTGCCGCTTCAGCGGGTTCATGGCCCGCGCTTCATCAAGATCAAACCTCAGCTTTTCGGCTTGCAATGCAGCCGTCGGGTCCATTTTCTGCTTAGCTTGGGCAAGGAAAAGCTGTTTTCCCATGTCCTGCGTGTAAGGGTTCGCCATCATGGCCTGCGGGCTCGGGTTGCCGCTCATCATCTGGACAATAGATGCCTGCCCTTGACGCTCGCCCTCGGTTGCCGCGTTGTCGTGCATCCGGCCGACGCCGCCCTGGATCACTCGAGCTAGGGCCTGTGTCCAGTGTCCTACAGGCGAGGCGTCCGTGGCCTGTCCTGCAAGCAATTGCGCAAGCTTCCTATGCTTCTGCGCATCTGCCGGCATCATGCCGTCGTAAGGCGTGATCGGTGTCGTGGGCGTCATGGGCGCGGCGCCTCCTGCGATGGGTTGGGGTTGAGCGGAGGGACCGCCCATGGTGACAGGCCGGCCGGCCTCATAGGTCGCCATGGCTTCCATCAGCGCGGTGCGCTTTTCAGGAGGCACAGGCATATTCGGATCGATGCCAAGACGCTGTGAAACCGTGCGAATGTAATTGTCGGTTGAATTGTTGTCGTACTGGCGCGGCGCCCATCGGTTGATAATGCCGGATACGGACTCGAGTCCGTGCTTGTCGCGGTAGGTGTCCAGCAACCCGCCCATGGCTTTGAAGCCGGTTTCGCGATCAGGAAACACGGCTAGGCGGCCATCCGTGCCGATTGCGCCCCACTTCTGCGCAAACGGCCCGTAATTCATAGCGCCGGGATTGTTGGTGCGTATCGAGCGCGGGTCTGCCACTTAGCGTCTTATCCCTGCCCACGGCGCGCCGATCAGCGACCCGCCAATGCTGGCCAAGCCCCCGAGCATCGCGTTACGTTGCTGCATCTGACTGTTATAGTTCTGCCATTGGCCCGCTTGATTCATGCCGGCCAAGCCCGCCACGTCTACATTGCCGACGTTCACGCCTGGAGTGTTGACGAGGTTCGGCTGTATCGCGCCCATGCCAAACTGTAACCCCGGCTGCATCTCGCCCATCTGCTGCTGGCGATCCGCAAGACCTTGCTGGAACATCTGACCTTGCAGACCCGTTACGAGATTGTTGCGGGCTTCGTTCTGCTGCAAGGCGAGATCGTTCATAGACGACTTATAGGCCTCGCTGGTCGGGTCCAGACCTTGGTTGCGCAGGCGGTTGATTTCCGCATCCTGCGCACGCTGGAAGCGCGGCTCGAGGTTTGCGCTTGCGTACCCATAGGCCCGGTCGAATGCGGCATTGCTGCCCAAGTCCGGGCGCTGGCCCGCCGCGTCGAAGTAGCGTTGGCCCAAGCCTGCAAACCCGCCCGCAAACTGCTGGCCCGTCTGGCCAAGCTGTTGCGTGGCGTTAAAGATCGGGTTGCCTTGCGCGTCGGTTCCGCTCTGCGAATACGTCAGCGAGTTGCCGAGCGCGTCCGTCTGGTTCAAACGGTTGAACGACGACTGCTGGAACGCGTTCTGCGTGTTTTGTTTGTTCGCCGCTGCCGTGGTCGCGCCAACGTCAAGCGGCGCGGGCGCCTTCCGCGTCGTGAACAGTGAGCCCATAAATCCACCTGCATTCGTTGGGTGTCATTGTGTAGGCAAAAGCGTCTTGCTTTGGCCCATAATACTCGCGCTCTACAGCGTGAAAGCGGAAACCAAACTTGGGAATCACTCGCTTCATCTTGTGGCGGTTGCGTGCCGTGCGAACCTCTAGCCGCCAGATCCCCCACTCGAGGAACACCAGCCGGAAAAACGCCTTCCAAACGTCATTCGAGGTCTTGCCGTAGAGGTGAAGCTCGGCTGTCGTGTCGTTCTTCCATGTCACCACAAAGCAGCCACGCAACACGCCTTCGTCATCGATGACCCCGAGCACCGCACGCGGCGTCTGGTAGACGGCCACGCCGTAACGCCGCGAGAGCCAATCAAGAATCGTGGCCTCGTGCTGGTGGTCGCCAACGATTTTCATAGTTTGGCGATGACAATCGCAGCAAAGCCAACCAACAGGACGCAAATCATGATCAGCCGAAACCGCTCGATTCCGAGCTTCTCCGCTAGTCGGTCAATGGCTTTCATCATAGGTATTCTCCTACCTCATGCAGCAGCACGAAGCCTTGAATGCGCATTTCCTCGGTGCCGCTCGCGTCTGAGCCCCACAAGGACGAGCCCCACACCGCAAGGCTCCACACATCACCACCCGAGGCCGTGCCCGTTTGAGCGGTGAACTTGATCGAGCCGAACGTGCCAAGCGCCGGGAGCGAAGTCCATTCCGAGCTTTGCACCACCTCCGAACCGCCCCACACAGCGCCGCCGTCCCAGGTCTGACCACCGTCCCAGGTTTGCCCGCCGACAGCAGCAACCGCAATCGGCGTTGAAAGGGTCGAAGTCTCTACGAAGTCCGTTGAGAGCCCGAGCGCCGGCCGGTTGGTTCCGGTCGCGGTCACAAGCGGCTTGACCATGCTGAAGCGCTTAATATTTGGCGCCCCGAACGCGCTGTAGGCGGTCTGTCCAACTGCTAAAATCGGTACGTCAACGTCAGCCCTGCCCGTGTCGGCGCGATACACGTCACCGTCGTTGCCTGCGAAATACAAATTGTCGTTATAGACGACCCACGTATTGGCGTTGTGGTTGTCATATTCGCACCAGGCACCCGTCAGCGTGTTCATGACGTACTGTTTGGCGCTTTCGTTCTCAGCGGTTGGCACATTGACGATTAAGCGCGTGCCTTTGCTATAGACGCAGGCTTCCCAACCCCAAAGCGACTGGTAGGACAACGCCGCCTCGTTGAAGGCTTGGCTGATGCGCTCAGAAATCGCGACCCGATCGGCTTGGCTTTGGTCCACAGACAGCAGTTGCGAAAGCGGGAATACGCCTTCGACCGTCGTCAGCAGCACGTCGCCGCCGAAGCGCGTAAAACAGCGCCGGCCGATCGGCGTCGGCACATCGAACACACCCACAAGCGCCCAAGTGTTTGCGCTGCTCGGGTCTGTGCCTTGGTAAACGGCCACCTGCCCCCGGCTCGAGATGGCGACGAAATAGTCATCCGCGCCGCTGCCGCCGTCGCGTGTCCACGTCGCAATCGCCAGCAGATAGCCGCCCCTCGTAAACAGTGAGCCGAATTGAAATTCACTCGCGGCGCCGGCTACAGCTTCCGTGCCGAGATAGGCGCCCTTAGTCGAGTCCTTGATAACGAACCAAAGCCGCTTTTTGTGGCTGATGACGCCAATCGCATCGCTTGAACTAATGCCAGTGATGGTGGGCGCCACCCACGACGTTCCGTTGTAATGCAAGGCCGCATCGGTGCCGTTGACCAAAAATAGGAATGCGCCCGCGCTGGTCGTGTGATTGCACCATTGCCAACGGTTGACGCTCCCGGATGAGTAACCAAATGTTGCGGCTGCGTTGCTGGTTACGTCCCACATGCAGCCACCAGCGGCGGCAATCATCTTGGAGCTGGACGGCCCCTGCCATACGGCCAGCGTTTCCACAAGCGGCTCATCCGCCTTGAATACGGTAATTGTGCCAGATCCCGCGCTGGTGATGTCGACCGCCGCGCCGCCGGCCGTTGTGGCCAGTTTGAACGTATTCGTGGCCGTGTCGCGCACGTAGTAAATGCGCGTCGCGCTCAAACCGGCCGGAATGGTCGTGGTGGCATAAATCTTGACCGCCGTCCCATCGGCTAGGCCGTGCGCATTGGACGTTAGCTCATCAGTCCCGGTATCAATGGCGGAAATCGTCTTCGGGGACGATCCCATGTCCCACGAATGCCACTTGTAGCCTTTACGCACTTCGACATAACCCGGCTGCGGAAACCAGTTGCGCAACTGCACTGCCCGCGTTTCTTTCATGGACGCAAGCGCGCTCGAGGCATCCCAGCCCTCGACCGGGGCCGGAAGAGCCTTCGACTTGACGACTTTAGCGCGGCGCAGATTACGGGCGAGCGGTTGCCGTAGGCTCATAGATTCCAGTTTCCATCAGGCGTGCGAGCCCTTGGCGGGAGGTATTCGCTGTCAGGTCCACCCATCACGATGATCGGCGACCCGCCGTCACGGTTCATGGCCCGCTTCACGGCAATTTCATAGGTTGTGAAGGCCTCGCTATAGTCAAGGCCGCGAGCGCGCAGAAAGCGCCACACCACGCCGAGCGTGATAAGCTCTTCGCGTAGCCACGCAATATCGGTGTCTGACTCAAATCCGTCGCGCGTCGGAGCCGTGCCGTCCGCCGCGCTGGCCCAATGCAAACTGACATATTCGTAAGCGTAAATGTCGCCAGCCGTAGGCGTCGGGGTAATCAGCAGCGAGTCGCCGCGAATGCGGAAGCCTTCTGTCACGTTCGGCGCAACGGTGGCTTGAATGGCCTGCCAATCCTGAATTGTCATCGGCCCCGCAATCCAGTTGTCGCGGGTGCGATTCCACATGCTGCCGTCAATCATGCGGTCGAAGTCGGTAGGGATAGCCCCCGGCTGCGCTGCCGTAGCAACCGCCGTGAAAGTTTTTTCTTTCGTAAGCGCTTGCCAGTTAAAGCGGGACGCGAGGTCCCGCCCTTCCTGTTGTGCCAGACCCAGCAGGTTGCGGACTTGTATGTCGGCAGAGCCGATAATAGCCGTTGGGCGGACAACGCCGATCCGATCCGCTGCGGTCTGGATGATGGTGAGCAAGCTCATGCGGCTTGAGCCTCAGACTTGGGCGGGCGTCCGCGACGACGCGGCGGGCCGTCGGCATCGTCGTCATCCGCGTTAGATTGCTGAATGACAAGCTGCCGCAGCTCTTCCAACTGGTCGCGAAGATCGGTGATTTCCGCATCCTTGACGGCCAACTGCTCTGCAACCTTGTTGGTGTCTTTGGCGGCCAAGAACGCTTGCGCCTGGCGCTGGAGTTCTATCACGCCCGGAAGCTGGACCCGCGACACGACGGAACTCGAGGCTTCGGCGATGTCTTCGACGGAGCGCAGGCCGAACGTCTTGAATACGTCCGCTTGCTCGGGCGTGATGCCGGGCCAAGCGCCAAGCGGCGTGCCGTTGGCGGGGATTTCATGGCCTTTCTTCCAAGCCTGATAGGCAGGCTCAAGCTGCGCCCATCGATCGCGGGCATATCTGCAGGCGATATTATCGGCGTCGGCGTCCTCGCGGATCTTTGACAGCGAGTCGATGCGGGCTACGGTGGTCGACCGCTGCGCCATGCCGGGCGCGCAGTATTCGACCATATCAACGGCTTTCACGCCGTCCTTGGCTTTAACGTATGTTGTCCAAAATTTCACAATTCTCAGCGTATTCATGGTGTCTCCTCAAAGGTTGCCCCGAGGCTGTGAACCTCGGGGCATTGCCTCGGTTTACCAGGGGAAGTCGCACATCACGATTTTTGCCGACGCGTCGACCGCGTAAGCGACGATCGAGTCGGTAACGAGCGCCGACACGTCGAGCGTGCCGTCCGTCGCACCGACCGCAGTCAGGGCGTTGCCGTCTGCGCCAGCGGTGAGCGCCGTGTTAAGCGTGGCGGAACCTTTGATTTGAATCCAGCACCATTCGCCGTCTGCCGGTGCCGACTGAAGCACGCCAGCGCCAAGACCCGCCGAGTCCGACAGGTCGGACGTGACGACAGTCGTGGCACCCGCCGAAACACCGCCGGGCGCGTAGTAATAGCAAACGTTGCCCACGACGGCCGCCACCGGGCCAGCGCCCGTGTCGTATTGGACGAACTTGTAGACTTTGCCGTCCGGTCCAATGAAGTGATCGCCCGCGCCCGGCGCGTTGCCGTCCGTGCGCAACTGCGAAGTCGTCCAAGTGCCCGTCAAAAGGGCTCCAATAGAAAGAGTCATAGATTGCCCTCCTGATTAGGTCAGATCGTGGATGCGGCCCTGGAGAGCGAGGTTGCTCGCGCAAACCGCACCCATCCAATAGATCGGCACCAACACAGCGTCTTGGTTGGTCGGGACTTTTTCGTCGTCCTCAGTCCACTTCGCGTCGGGATGCTCGGTGAGATACAGATACTTCGTGTTGAGGAAGTAGCCGAGCTCAGCGGTTGTCCCATAATTCGTATTGTCGTCGAAGATGATCGACGCCGACTTGTACTTGAGCGCCTCAAATCCGAGGTCACCCATGCGGGCATCCGCATAGCGCTGGAGATCCTGCAACCCGCCCTCGAAAATCGTATAGATGTCGTGGGAGAAAATCAGCAGGTCCGGTTTGTCCGCGCCACGGTTCTGCGCGATCCATTCCGCGTTCATGGCAAGACGCAAGTTCGCATAGGTAATGGCAGTACCGCCACCGGCCGCGATTTCGTTGAACTTGTTCTTCCAGAACGTGTAAGTGCCGGCGTTGATGCCGCCCTTCGTTCCGGTGCCGTCTGCCGTGATGAGATGGGCGAAGCCGCCGATCTGGTTGGTCAGAGCGCCGTCGGAATACATATCGACGCTCATGTTGTTCGCCGCCGTGGCCATGGCCACGTCCGTGCGAGCTTTCACAAGATCAATCATCTTCTGCTCGGAATTGTTCATCCGAAGCTCGCGACCGGACGCCGTAACGTGCAGCGCAACCTGCGACCAGTCATACTTGGCAGCGCTCAGCACGTCCGAGGACGCGACGTTGAGCGTGTCGTAGCCGCTATAACGCTGATAGGTCGCGTTTTCGGCGTAGCTCAGCGGAATGGCAATTTCGTAACCGCCTGACGTGTCGGTTTTGATGTTGCCGCGTTCGCGCATGAGCGTCAGCGCGCCGTTGTGCTTGGTAACGTTGTCGACCACCTTCTTGTGGTGCTTTCTCATGGTCGTGCTCACCATTTCGGTAAACACGCTATTCGGGCTGGGCATTTATTCGTTTCCTTAAGCTGAGTTGTGACGGCGCCAGACGCCCCGCAAATCGTCGTCGATTGAGACGTTTGCATTGGCTGGCGCGGGTGAGGAGCGCACGTTGATGCTTGCTGCCCGCCGGGCCTTGTCGGCTGCGGCTTTGGCGTCTTCGATCTTCTTGCGTTCGGCTTCCTGTGCCTGCCGCTCTAAGAGTGCAGCTCGCGTCTGTGGGTTGGCCCATTGAGCCCGCTCATACGCTTCCTTGAGCACTTCCTGTGGTGGCCGGTTAGGGTTGGCCTGCATGATGATTTGCGCCATGGGGAGCATGTCCGACATCAACTGGTTGATGTCTGGTTTGTCCTTGGCGAACTCGTCAACGATACGCTGATATTCTGCATTCTTGGCTTCCTGTTCGACCTTTTCGCGGTCGATGACACGATTGCCAACTTCGCCGAGACGACGTTCCAACTCCTCAATCTTGGCCTGTGAAGCGCGGTGCCGCGCCTCCCATTGAGCGGTTTGTGGATCTTGGACGGCGAAAGGGTCTGGCACGAGCGATGCAAGATCGATCCCATGGTGCTGGGCTGCGAGCTTGATGAACTCGACCGGATCGCGCGACAGCATGGCGTCGGCGCGGTAGAGGTTGCTGATGTATTCAGGCGTGCGCGCTTCGTTGGGCACGTTTTGAAGAATTGGCGCCAGCGTGCGCTGGAAATCGTCGGCGAAGCGGGCTTTTTGGCCTAGCTCGCTGATCTTCGCATGTGCTTCGGTTTCACGCTGGTTGATGTAGGTCTGCACCTCTGGCGGCAGCTTGTCCCAATGAGCGCGGCTTTCAGCGCTCCACGACTGCGGCGGCGGGGTTGCGGGGGCTTTGGGCGTCTCGACTGGCGGCTTGGCTTCAACCGGCTTTTCAGCGGGCGCCTTGCTTTCTACAGGTGCCTCGATAGGTGCCGCTTCACCGTTCTTCGATGCAAACTTGCCATCCGGCCCGCGCTCGCGCGTGGCGTTGCGGTAGACCTTGGCGAGATCGTCCCGCATTTCCTGCTCTTCGCGCGTGATGCGATCGCCGGGGCTTTCGCGTTCGGCTGGCGCTTCAACTGGTGCCGGCGGCGGCGCCTGCGGGACTTCTGCGACTGACTGTTCGAGTTCCATTAGTTCCTCACCCGTTTGCGACGGCGCCGTGGCGCGTTGCGCTCTAGGACTTGTTTAACGTCGTGCACGTACTCACTATTCAACGACCACATGGCGTCGAGATCCTTCTGGATTCGCGTAGCTTTGCGGTCCTTGCGGTGGCGTTGGGCCTCTATTGATTCCTCGCAAACCCGGACGCCTTGCTTCTTGGCGAATGTCGGATTGACGTAGCCGCGTTTGCGCTTCGGCGGATCGGCTTCGACGCAGTTGTTGGCCTTCAAGTCCTCCCGACGCCATGAGCGCGATGTAATCCACCTGTCATCGATGGGGCTGCGATAAGGCTCGATGTCCCGCATCACCATCGGCGCGCGGATCTGGCTTTCATCGTGGGCAAGTTCGTTGTGGCTCAACATTGGGAAGCCGTCGCGGTCGACGATGTTCCCGTTCCTGTAGAAGTATCGTTGTCTCATGCGACCATGGATAGAATGGCTAGAATGTCTTCCTCGTCTTGCCACTCGCGCATTTCACGTTGATGCGCGGCGACCATCTGGCGAAGAACGCGGAGTTCACGTTGCAGCGCCAGCATCTCCCCACCGTCCACAATGGCCGTCGCCTTAGAAATCGCCCGGACTTCGGCCGGCTTGATCAAGGCAACCGGCTTGGCCTCTATTGCTTCGATCTTCTCCGCAATTTCGGGCTCGAGGCCCTTGACTTTGCGGTAGACCTTGGCGAGCTGTTCCCGGATCTGGGCCTCAGCTTCGCGTTCTTCACGCTCGCGGCGCAGGCGAGCCCGGCGGCGGTCGTCGTCCTCGACCCAACCACCCGTAACGCGCGTGTTATCGACGACGACAAGCGCAACAGCGTTGCCCGAACCAACTCCCGAGGCCGAACCTGTTGCAATCGCGAGAGATTGCCCAACGGCGGACGCCGTGCTGGTTCCCGATGCGGTGCCAGTGCCAGTTCCGCCGGAAAGGCTTACGCCTGAAGCAGCGCCTGCGCCCGATGCGGAGCCCGTGCCCGTGGCGAGCGCTGCACCTGTGGCGGTCCCCGTGCCCGCTCCGGCCGCACTGCCCACGCCAACGGTAGACGCCTGACCAACACCCGAGGCCGTTCCCGCTCCTGCCGCAGAGCCCGTGCCGGTGAAGTTCGCACGACCAACGCCAGACGCGGCACCTGTAGCCGAAGCGCTGCCAGCCCCGGCAAAGTTGGCGTTTCCGACACCAGATGCAGTGCCCGTGCCTGTGGCCGAACCAGCCGCGAGTGCATTGGCCTGGCCAACACCCGAGGCCGTACCGGTGCCGCTCGCTGTGCCGGTTGACGCTCCAGCAACAGAGACGCCCGTTGCCGCACCCGTGCCGGCAGCACTGCCAACGCCGATCGCAAGCGGGGCACCAACACCAGAAGCGGTGCCCGATCCTGCGGCCGATCCAGCCGCTAAGGTGGCGGCTGCGCCAACAGCGGAAGCCGTGCCCGTGCCGTTTGCGGAACCGTCAGCACGCGCAGTCGAAGCGCCCGTGCCCGACGCAGCGCCAGTGCCCGAAGCCGACCCGGCAGAAAGTGCATTCGATGCACCGACACCGGAAGCCGTGCCGGTGCCAGCGGCCGTTCCTGCCCCGGCTGCGTTAGACTGACCAACGGCGGAAGCCGTTCCAGATCCCGACGCTGAACCGACCGAAATCGCGGCAGCAACACCGACGCCGGACGCCGTTCCAGATCCAGCCGCAGAGCCAACGCCAATCCCTAGCGCCGCTCCAACAGCAGATGCGGCACCAGAAGCTGCCGCAGCGCCAACCGCCGTAACAATGGATAATCCGACCGCACTCGCGGACCCGGACCCTGAAGCGGTGCCCGTCCCAACAGACGACGCGGCGGCATTTTCAAGACCCGCAAGTGGTTGGGTCGATAACGGGCGATGGCCTAACGCCATTAGGGAAGCGCCTGGAAGTTAGCGCGGGCGAGAACCATCCCGTGCGTGTCAACGTCGTTGAGGAAGAACGCAATGGCGTCCACAAACACGTCCTTGGTGCCCGCCGAGAAGTTCACCGCAGAGCCCGCGTTGCTCGATGCCGTGACTTCCGTTCGTTCGATCTGATTAGACGCGCTGTAGGTGCCGCGACCCGTCTCCCATTCCGCCGCGCTTTGATGCTGGATCACGTAGGGCACGCGATCTCCGACTGCATACACAGCCGAGAACGTTTGATACCCTGTTGGCGCCGTGCCGGTCACAGTCACAGTGCCCGTTCCGGTGGTTGTCGACGTGTCCTTGACGCGATCAAAAAAGCCCCAGCTCATCACCAAGCCCCTATTATCACGAGGCCATCACCACCACGGCCGCCCGCACCACCGACGCCAGCGGCGTTGTTCGTGCCGCCGCCGCCACCGCCGCCCGATCCATAAGCTCCATCACCGCCACGGCCAGCCGTCGCAGCACCAGCGCCACCGCCGCCCGCGCCGCCCGTGAAGAGCAACGGAGGAAAGCCGGCGCGCACGTCGGTGAAGTCAATTCGTCGGTTTGCCTGAAATCCGGGGCTTCCGGGGTTCGTCGTGGTAGCGCCCGCAATTGTCGGCACAAGGCCCGCTCCCGATACTGCGCCTCCCGCGCCCGTTCCATTGCCGCCACCCGCGCCGCCGCTCACAGTTATGCCAGAGCCGCCAAACGTGACGCTAACTCCTGTTCCGTTGCTGGCGCCTGCACCCGCCGCACCGGCTTGGCCTTGGATTGAAACCCACAAGCCTAACGCACCCCATGCAAAATTTCCGGAGCTTCCGATTGCGCCCGCCGTTCCCGCCGTAGTCGCCGACGCGCCGCCGCCGCCGCCCGCCTGCGACATAATGAGGTTAGCGCCCGTATTGTTTGGCTGCACGGACACGAAGCTTGTCGTGCCTGTTGTTCCTGCGCCTGCCGTCGCACCACCCGCGCCGCCGCTTCCAGCACGGACAAACAACACATCAGGTAAAGCAAAAGCCGGCCCAAACCAGCGCGACATGCCGCCCGAGCCACCGCCACCAGCGCCCGTGGTGCCGTTGCCAGACACACCACCACCACCGCCGCCACCAGCTGCAATCATCATAATATAAACCATGCTTGCGCCGCGCGGTTTCTTCCAAGGGCGCCAGCCTTCCGTCGTGGTGGCGCTGTTTGGTGGGTAGAAAACTTCCCACGAGAACGGCTGTGATTTTGGAAGCCCGAAACCGTCAAGCATCTAGGTCGGGCGCCCATGCTGGCGGCGTCACGCCGATGTGTGGCTCGGCGCCGGAATCTATGGTCGTGTAGTCGCCGCAGTTCGGGTCCGGCGTGCCATCGTCCTGGAAAATCGCGCACGGCGTTCGAGGCTCAAGGTTTTCGTTCATGACCTGATAGCCGAAGTCACTGCCGCCGTTAAAGCGTATCCGCCAAAAGACCCAGGCCATGTCAGTATTTCCCTGCAATCACGGTCGGATTAAAACCAGTCGTACCGGCGCCCGTGCTGGTGCCGAATGTGACGAAGAGCTTGGTTGAGGCCGGCAAGCCAAGGTTTAATTGCAGCTCGTACTGCGGCGATGCCGTGGTGTTGCTCGCCGTCCAAGCTGCAATCGTGATTTCAGCAAGGATTGACGAGTTGGCCGCTGTGTTGGTCGTGCCGGGCGTGAATGTGCCCGTATTCGAGCACCAGAACACCCGCGCCACCGTGGCTGCGATTGTGCTAATCGGCTTGAAGATAATCGACCGCACATAGCTGCCGTTGGTCGCGTCCGCCGTATAAACGAGATAGCTGTTGGCGCCCGTTCCATCCGTTGCGGTGTTGGCGCTTGAGCCAACCACCGAGCCTGCAATGCTGATGTCTGGCGTCCTGGTATAAATGGGGTCTGTATTTGCCGGCATTTATTCTCCTCGCTCGATGATGCCGAGCGCCTTGCGTTCCCGTCTGCGCGCTTCCATCATTTGCGGCTTGACGATCGCCGGGTCAGTATCGCCATTGGCATAGCAGTCATGAACCGCGTACTCCATGGCACCCCGAATGCCATCGCGCACGACCGGGATGGGCGAGCCAACCGCAATGCCAACCGACATGGCCACGCGCGGGCAAATCTGCTCCGCGCTTGGTTTCAAGCGGTCAGGCAATTGTGATGGCAATTGCCGCTCGGTCAGCCACCGATGCGAATAGGCCCGCATCCGCAGCGGCACGCTTTCCGAGGCCGTGCGCGCGGCGTGAAGTGCTGCCAGCGTATCGGCATCAGACTTGGGTTGCGGCAGATGCGGCGAGATCTTCGCCCACAGCGCGCGAATACCCGGCACATCGAGATCCACGAGACAGCGACGAACAGCGGTTGCAATCGACATGTCGTCAAGCCAAGGTGATGGTCGTGGCCGTGGAGAGCTGCGGAGTCACCCCGTTGCCAGTGACTATGTTGGGACTCACAGTTCCGTACCAAAGCACCGCCGCTGCGCCGCCTCCGCTCTTGCCGGTTGCGAAATGTGTGACCGTGCCAGATCCGCCGGTCCCCGCCGGGAATGAAATTGTTGCTGCTGGCGAAGTCGACCCGCCAGAAGCCGCGTTCCATCCGGTCGATCGCGCGACGTTCACGCGAGCGTATGACGTATAAGTCGTCTCGTTCGACGAAAGCGTGCCGCTGTCGGTGTAATCAGCAGTCGCAAGCGCAACGACGATATTCGTTTCCGGCGACGTTGCCGCGTTGTCTGCGTAGTTGGCCCAAGCGGTGGCCCGGAACACCAGATTGAGAATAGCGTTTTCGGTTGTGTCGGAAATGGCTGTCATAAGTCGCCCTCAGTTCATGCTGATGTCATCAAGGCCAGCGATGCGGCCGTCTTTGTCACGGACAACGGCCATGCGCTTGCGCCGCCCCTGCCCGTCTGCCACGGTGGCAAGCACCGCCTTACTCACCTCGACCTGTTCTGCGACCGTCGCGGTCATCATCGTCACGGCCTGCGCCATTTCTTGAATGGCGGTCACGGTCGGATCGACGATCGAGCCATCCGGTGCTTCCACCATGCCGGCCTCGCGCGCTGCTTTCTGCCGATCGATGTCGGCAAGCTCGCGCTTCGATCCCACGGCAAGCTCCCGCTCCTGCATGGCCAGCGCGTTGGCTTCTTGCTTCATCTGCATGTCGGCGGCATGGGCCTCTTGACGCGATTGCATCTCAAGCGCGGCCATTTGCTGCTTATGCTGGAGTTCGGCGGCGCGCTCTTGCGCCTTCATCTCCATGTCCATTCGCGCCGCTTCTTGCTTCATGCCCATTTCAGCTTCGCGCGCCTTGGCGTCGGCTTCGGCTTTGGCTTGCTCGGGCGGCGGCGCTGCGGCCTGTTGAGCGGCAAACTGTTGAACAAGCTGCGGCATGCGATCAAGCGCGTCCTCAGCTTGCTTGCCCAGGTCAAACTTGCGCGCAAACGCTGCGTAAACGTCCATCATCGGCTGCAACAGCGGCGGCACAGTCTGGACCAAAGCGCCAACCGATTGCACAAACTGGCCCGTACCTTCGATGAATTGATTGATCTGCTCAAGAGAGCGGGTGACATCGCCTCGAACGGTGCTGTCGGTTTCGATGTCGATCCGGTAAGCCCGCATTTCAGGCGACCGTAGGATAGGTTCAGCCATGTGTGCCGGCAGACCGGTCATCATGGACAGGTTTTCAACTGAGAAGTGGCGGCAGAAAATATCTGCCTTCATGCGAAACAGATCGCGCGCGACGCGGGCTACTTCCTTTTGCAGCGACTGAATGCGCAGCCCGGCATAGTTGGCCTTGATCTGCTGCGCCGTGGCGGTTTCGGAGGCGTCCGAAGCGCCGCGCACCACGTCGGCCATGCCTGTGACTTCGTAAATGGTCTGTTTAATCTGGTCGCGCTGGACATACAGCTCGCGCAGGGCGAGCACTGTCGGCTCCATCGGGAAATGCGCCAGAGCCTTCTCGAGCCCGCCGCCCTGCGCAAAGCGGGTGGCATCCGAGGCTGGCAAATATGTGCCGTCCTCAGCCGATGAAAGCGACGCAATGTCAGCCTTCAACTCGCTGTCATAGATGCCGCGCACCCGAAGCTGTTTAACGAGCTTGGCAATGCGCTTGGTGATCTGATCCAGCTCGTCCACCAGCGCCCCGTAAATCGTATAGGGGCAGATTGGCGTAAGGCTTGTTTCGCGCACAACCGGCTGCAAAGGACGCGGCACCGGGAAAAAGCCCGGAAGCTGCAGCGGGTCAGGTTGAAGCTTGAGCGGCTGGCTGTCTTTCTTGTCCTCAACGAAAAAGACCGCGCCCGTCTTCTTGTCCCAGATCTCATAAACCTTGACGGTCTTGTAGATGCCGGCGTCCGGTTGCGCGTCGTCCCCCTTCTTGCCCGTGTTTTCGCCGTCAAGCCTCGCGTCTTCCGCCTTCTCCGGGCCGGCTAGTTCCGCAAGCTCCTCACGGGTCATGTCATGCTCGAATGCGACCCACGGCACCTTCTCCCATGAGCGGGCCGGGCCACGGATGAAGCGATCCCACGGCACAACCTCGCAGGTCACTTCCTCATATGACTTCTGGTCGCCTTCAACCGTGGGCTCGTAGCGCACTCGCGGAACACCGCGACCGCTGACCAGCGCCCCGCGAACGGTTGACCGCATTGTCCCGTCAAAGTCGTATTGGTCAATGCTGTAGGACAGCGCCCGCTCGATCACGTCCACCACGAGCTTGTGAATGTCCATCTGCGGCTGCTGCGGGGGCATCGCAGGCGGTTGGACCTGTGGCGGCTGGCCTCCCATCGCTGGGGGCGGCGGGGCTGGCTGCGGGGCGGCCTGCTGCGCGTCGTCGTAGCGTCGGCGGATGTCCGGGATGGGCGATGAATTATACACCGCCGGCACCATGGTTTCGATGTTCGAATGATAAATGTTGAAGCTGATGTGCTTGGCGCCGGCCTTGCTGATGGCCTCGTCATCGCCTTCATAAATGGCAATGGCCCTGGCCGCCTCGGTGCGCCAAGGTTTCTCGTCAAGTTTGGCCTTGGCGATCTTCTTAAGCCACAGATCGGTTGGCCCTATGCCTTGGGCAAGAGCTTTAACGTCCGTGTCAATCTGTTGGCCGCCGGTCGCGTCAACCATCAGCGAGGCGCTTTCTCTTCTTCAATTCGATGATTTCCCGAACCGTCATGTTGGCCTGCAAGCGGCCGTCTTTGACTTCGTAAATGAGCTGGTCCTTGCGGGACTTCTCGACTGGCGGCGGCTGCATTGCCTTCCAGGCCATGGCCATGTAGCGGAAGGCGTCGGCGTAGTGGCTGGTCCAGTCGTGCTTGGGCGTGTTCTTGAAGACCTTTAGTTTCTCGTCATAGTCAGCGCGGTACTGGCGCAAGGCCTCAATACCGGGTTTGCAACGCAGAGCATCGAACCAGAAGCGCGGGAAGCTCACACGCGCGCCGTTGATGCCGTCCATGATCGTGTGCGCAGGGACTAGGTGCGGATCGGTCCCCAACAATTGCAGCGTCTCAACTCGGGTGCGCCCGGTGCCAAGCTCGCGGGCTCGAGCGTCATGAGGCACAAACAGGCGGCCCCGGTATCCCTTTTCACGCAAGACGGAGACGTAATGGCTCAACGGTTGCGCGTTGTTCTCGTAGCAATCGACAACGCGGACCCCATCGGGAGCAATCTGGAAGCACCAGATGGCGGTACTGTCGCCGATTCCGAGATCCCATGCCGAATGCACAGGCAATGCCGGATCGACCTCTACAGTTGTAATCCGGCCGGCGCGCTCAGCTTCTACAATTTCCTTGCCGAAGTAGGCGCCCAACACGGCAGAGTCGAAATTGCATTCTATCTCTTGCTCGTACTGCTCCGGCGTCATGGTGCGGCGCATGTCGATTAGTTCTTCATCGTCCAGCAGGCCGCTAGTTGAGCCCTGGAGCATGAGGCTAAACCAGCCGTCTATCGTCCTGCTTTCCTCCCACTTCGCGTGGAAATCGTTGCGGCCTTTGGGGGTGCCGATAAACGTGGCCCATCCCTTGCGGTCTGCGAGCATGGGCCGGATGACTTCAGGCCATGCCGCCGGGTGCATATCCCCGTATTCGTCAAGGATCACGCCGTCGAGGTATGCGCCGCGCAACCGATCGTAGTTGTCGGCACCCGCGAGGCGAACGCGGGCCTTGTTGTGTTCGAACTCAACGTAGAGTTCGCTTTCGTTGAGCTTCACGCCTGGAATGGGCGCGGTGAACCGCTTGATATAGAGCCAAGCCACGTCCTTGGCCTGGTTCCAGTGAGGCGCCACGTAGGCAAAGCGCCCATCCTGCTTCTTGCACCTCAGCGCCTTGTCCACGAGGTCCATGACGCACGCCACGGTCTTGCCGGCTCGTCTATGAGCAACGAGGCACGCCCAACGCTGGCGGCGCTTGTGGAAGTCTATGAACTGTTCGCGAGGCCGATAGCCGAGATCAATGACTTGGTGCGTTCGGCCGTTGATCGTCGTCGTCTTCAGACGGGACTCCACTTGCAACTATGACGGACAGCGGGTTGTCCTGGTCTCCGCTGTGCTCAACTGCGGCAAGGCGCGGGTGCACATAAGGTGCTGCGGCCTTGGCAGCTTCGAACCTGTCATCAAACGGCTTCTCTTCGTCGCGAAGCACGTTCAGCATGAACTCGAGCGGCGTGAGCCCATCAGCAGCGGCACGGGCCAGCATCTCTTGGCGATAGACTGTCGCCTTAGTGACTGATCCCTTCTTTCTTCCCGCGCCGCTGCGCTTGCCACCACGCACGTTTGAATTCCTTTGATTTTATTTCAAATAATCAAACGGCTTAGCCGCGTTTCACGTGCAACAGTCACGCGGCCTTAAGCAACTGCTGTACGTCGGGGCGCTCTGCCCAACGGCGGGTGATTTCATCGGCAAAGATGATTGTGCGGTCCTTACCCTGTGTGGGTTGGGCGGGCACCGGGGGAGCCGCAGTGAGGGAGATCACTTGCTCCTTATCTTCGGCAACCCGCCCAATCTCGGGAGTGTGGTCGTCGGAGCGCCAGCCGAGCAATGAAAACAGCATCGGCGCAATGCACAGGCCAAGCGCCAGCCATGTGGCGAGGCCGCGATCGGTCCATGTGGTCGCCTCTTCGGATGGGCTCAGATCGATTTTGACCATGGACGCGAAAAACGAGGCCTGACTGACGGGCGCGGCAACCACCTTGTCATGGGTGGCGGCCTTGTCGCGATATTGAGCGATCACGCGCTTGGTGGCCTCGATCTGTTCGGTCAGGGTCGCACGCTTTTCGGCAATGGCAATGCGAGCGGCGAGGTCGTCGCGCTCTTTGGTGCGGGCGAGGCATCGTGCCTTGCAGCCACCCTTGGCGGCTTCCTGCTCAATGGCAAGATTGGCGCTGGCGAGCTGGGCGCGGAGTGCTTCGGCGGTCACGGATGCAGACCAGCCATTTGCCGCTTCCAGGTCGGCTTTATGCTTTTCAAACATGGCGAGCGAGGCGCGGCTCTCGGCAACCTGATCCTGCGCGTTGTCGTACCGGACGTTCTGGACCTTAGCGGCAGAGGCAGTTACATCCCGTTGCCAGCCCACGGCGCCGAGGTTGCTTAGCAGGTTGAGGCTGAACACGAACGCAGCGCCGAGCGCGACCACGCCAGCCATGAGGCGGTTGCTGCTGCGCCAGGCGTCAACGACAAACAGCATAATGTAATCGGAGGCCAGCGAGCAGGCGACCAGGAACAGCGCGCACATGCCGGCGAGGATGAAATACGGGTTCTGTTGAAAACCAAACCACGCAGTCATCACAGCCGAGGCAATCGAGCATGAGATCGCGGCGTAGCGGAAGTATTTGCGGAAGGGGGCGAGTTGGTCCATGGGGCCTCTCAGTGGAGGGTGTCTGACTCGGACATCAGTTGGATATGTATGACGGGGTAACGTTCTTTAATGACTTCGAGGGCTTGGCTTGATGAGATGCCGAACGCGATGAAGATTTCCGCAAGGTCTAGGCACACCAAATCAACGTCGTCGAGATCGGTTTCATCGATGTCGTCGATGTCAATGGCACTCATCGGCTCAACACGTAAGCAAGCGCGGCCATGGCGATGCCGGCGTTCTGGTCAAGGTTGGGGGTTCGCCAAGTAATCGGCGCCCCGAGGGCCTTAACGGCCATCAGAGCGGCAAGAATGGCGAGAGCGAGTAAGCCAATGCGTTTGGTCCATTCAGCGATAAGGCTGATGACCGCTTGAGGCGTCATGTCCGGGCGCATTTCTGGATGGGGGCGGAAATCTATGTCCGCAGGGTCGTCGAGGCTGCCCGGATTACAAGCGCTAGAGGGTGATGGTACGCGGCAGGGGCGACGGTCGTCCTATGTGTGCCCGTCTAACGTGATTTGCGGGCTGAATCAATAGCTAGTCTATCATTTCCTCCGTAACTACTACCTCATGTGTCTTGCCAAGCATTTCAAACACAGCAACGGGGCGGCCGCGAGCATCGAGCCGGGCAACTAAGGCCTCAATAACGGCGTGGTGATTGCGCCGGATGGGAATGCGCGCGCCTATGCCAATTCGGCGCGTCGTCCGTTCGTTTTTCACGATGGGCTGAGATAGCGCTTCGACCGCATCGATCTCCCGCTGGCTCAACATCGCCGGCTTGCCGTCAACTAGATACACGGGCCGCGATTGCAGGCCGTCGACATTGCGCAGCATGCCCCAGTCGGTGATGACCGCGAACACATAGCGCGGAAACAACGGAACGGGCGTCTTGTTCGCGCGCTCTAGCTGGCTGTCGCGATATTCGATGGGCACGTAGGCAGGCACGAAGTTAAACGTCAGCTCGTTGCGAACCTTAAACTCGCGCTGTGGTGCGGTCAACAAGACGGTCCAGGTCATGTGCTGGCCTTTGCTTTCTTGAGTTTGGCGTTGAGCGCAGCAACGCGGGCTTTGAGCGTCTTGCGTTCTTCCTGTAGGGCTTTGATCCGGCTTTCAGCGTCCGCAATGTGGGCCGTTTGATTTTCCAGAGGCGATTGTTGCCAGACAGTTGCCTGGAACGAAAACTCGCCGCACCAATGGTTACTGAGTGCTTCCGTCCAGACGGGATAACGTGCGCATTTGCCTTTCAATGGCGGGCCTTTTTGCACACGCTCCCAATACGTGTGGGCGCTTGTGCTTTCAGCCTCTAGCCAGTGGCAGCAGTAACGGCAGCTCATTTCACGCTCATGAAGCGGCCCATGGTCCAGTCGGTTGGCCATTTGAGCGGGCGCAAGTAGAGCCATTCCATAAAGGTCTTGCAGCGCAGGCCTTGCTCGGTTGGCGTAACGCGGCCGATGCGGCAGTGGGGGTTCATTGTGCGTTTTCCTTGTGCCAATCCCGCAGAGCAATTGCGTCCGATAAGGCGTTGTGCGGGTGCACAGGCTTCGGCCCGCATTTGCTGTCGATAAGCTCCATGCGCATAGGCATGAAGAAACTGCCGTCATGGGAATCCGCACGCATCAACCGCATAAGGTGCTCAAAATCGGCGGGCCAGTCAGCATAAACGGTGCAGTTCCTTCGATCCGACAAGTAGTTGTGCAGCGAGCACAGAAGCTCATGCCGCTCGCCCGTAATCGTCGGCGGCATGACGTGCAGCTTGGGGGCGACGTGCTCTTTGACCCACGGCTGCACGCAAAATTCCTCGAAGACGCCGTACCAGTGCGAACCATCGTCGCCAGCAAGAGCGATGGAGATCAAGTCCCCGCCGAAGCCGTCAAACTCGGTGTCAAGGTAGAGGTTCATCGCTTGATCCTCACTTTCTTGGACTTGGCGATGCGTCGTTTCTTGCTCGCATCATAGGCGTGGACTCGGGACAGCTTGGTCTTGCCGGTGGCGTCGGTCGTAAGCTTCACCTTGCCAATGGATTTGGTGCTCATTCGTAATGTCCCCATACGAGGTCTTTTCTCAACTTGCGACGCCGTGCATTGCGTGCTTCGCGTTCCCGTGCGTGATACCGTTTCGCCGCTTCACGAGATTGCGCAGACTTACGTTTCAGGGCGCAGGGGTAACACCTGATGGCGCTGTTAGAGGACGCGGGGCCGTTGCAGTCAGGGCAGATTTTCACGGCGCTTCCTTCAATTCGCTGCGGCACGGATGGGCGACGACTTCGCACCTCATGCGCCAAGCTTCACCGGATACAGCTTCGGCAAGGCGGCCAGCGGCGGTCTCATTGGTTTCGCTCCTGGCACAGCGGAACTTGACGTGCCGCGCGGTGTCGATCGACATGTATTTCTCGCCGTGGTCGTATCTGGCTATGGCCTGCCAATGGCGCTTTGCGGATTGCATCGCCTCGGCTTCGGTGAGGTGCGGCGTGCCGTGTGCTCTTATTTCGCCCAGGCACATTGCCGAGTGATTGCTAGGCGGCAGCGGCTCGGGCTTGTGGT
>Ga0315909_10000713_pt1 | contig 44862 bp, 56 predicted proteins | sample LakEriMetagenome_11_FD_203527 | JGI IMG/M metagenome (GOLD analysis project Ga0315909, IMG submission 203527) | Freshwater fungal communities from buoy surface, Lake Erie, Ohio, United States - Buoy 2 MA125 | ecosystem: Environmental > Aquatic > Freshwater > Lake | place: USA: Lake Erie, Ohio... | reverse complement strand
CCCTACCTGCCGCATAACTAGCGGCCATAGGTGAAAATCTTAGAGGGGGCGGGTGGGGTAGGGGTTTTCCTGAATAGTTCAGGCGAACAGTGTTCAGCCGAACACCCACGGGGTAGTTCTGTTAATTCTTTGCCCTTTCAAAAACACAACCTTTAAAAACCAAACCATCTCTTCTAGTCTCTCCTATATAGTCTCCGTCTATACCCCTGCTAGGAAACACCCCCCTATACGCCACCCATTTGTCTAAAAACTTTGACCCGCTCTTTTAAAAAGCCCTAATAAAAAACAAAAAAATACGCGGCGAAATCTTTTTCTGGGAGCATTTTGCTCGCCGCAGGGCATCCATTTCATGGATTTATATTCAAGCATTTCCCTAAGCTAGAAAACCGCTCATTAAAACCTTGACAATTAGACCCCCAATAAACCAAACAACAAGCCATTGGCGCACCTTTCTTGTCCTCTCTTCCATTTATCCAGAATTTCAGCCGCGAGTCTTTTAAGAAGCAAACACTTTTGGCCGTTTCCCAAATCTTGTAAAAGTGGCGAGTGTTTGTGGCCACGGGTATCAACATTATAATTTCATTATTTCGGGCGGAAAATGTTTCGGCAGATTTATTCACCCAATCCAACAAAGAAGTCTTGTCTTCTGAGTTTCGGCCATACGGCGGATTACAAAATACGCGGCCAAACCAATCTTGCGTTAACCCATGTGGTTTTCCGAATGAAACTTGTGCCCCAACCAAGGAATGTTCGTTTGAACACGGGTCTAAATCTATTCTTCCGCCAAAAAATTCTCTAACAACGGCCAAAATCTTTGGCGGAGTGTTCCAATGTTTGGTTGGGGAATTGTTTTTGCGTCCAGCACTCATACGGCCAAAAGTATTATCAAATTTGAGAATCGGCGGTTCTAAATTTCCTTTCTTCCTCCCAAGCGGCCAAATCCCAAAACATTGGGTGGCCTATTGGCACATCCAAGCAATGATTCACGCGATAGATGAACCTATTTTGAACCTCGTCTGGAGAAAGGTTACTATTGTTGCAAACTTCCGCGATTTCTTCACTTGCGGCGCGGAAATTTAATTGGGCCGCCTTACAGAAGATTTCTAACCTACAAAGGCGAATTTCTTCATTCTTTAAGAAGTTTAATAGACCGATGTTCATCGCTCAATAACAGGCGAAACCCCATACTCCAATTTAGCACTTCCGCCCTTTACTGTTAAGCGAATGTCCAAAGTTTGGCCGTCTTGTTTTTCTAATTCGGCCCAAAAGTAATCAAAAATAGGCCCAAGTGATTGCTGGATGCTTGGCAACAAGGAAATTCCGCCGCGCCCTGTTTGAAAATTGCCATCATTTTCGGCGGAAAATAGGTCGGTTAGTTGGTGGGTTTCGGTCATATTGTTTATTATTTTGGGCCATTTTTCTTTTGGCGGCGGATGTAATTTACATTAGGGTGATACCATGTGCAACCGTTTTTTAGACATTGGCCAGCTCCTTGATAATGGTCTTTGGGTAGTTCGCCGCAGTCGCATTTTACTTTGGATAGTTTAGTCATCTTTTCTTTGATTCAAGAATCGCCGAAATTGTTCTTTTTCTTCATTTCGGCGGAATTCAATTTCTTCTTGTAGGTTTAGGAAACCTACTTTTTGCCTAGATTTTTGAAGTGTATATCCTCTTTTTGCCATCCACCACAAAAACACATCAATGATGAAAATGTGACAATTAATCCACCCCAAGCTTTGAATTTCTTTCGGGAATTTGCCGAGGTCCATGCTTGAATGCATTGTTTTGAAAACATCCTTTGCATCGTGGAAATCCCTAATAATCGGCGGAAGGTGTTTGCCGCTGGTTATGAATTCGTCTGGGGTTTGTTTAGTCATCTGATAAAGCGTCAGCCGTTATTGCGGCGCATTGTTCTTTAAACCTTTTCTCGGCCAAATCGAGTTGCAGTTGGTGATAACTTTTGGCAAACTCGTCAATGCCCCAACTGATTTTGTCGTAGAATGCGATTGGATCAACGGTTGGAGAATTGTATCCGCCGACTGATAAATCGCAAGCGATTCGGCGGAGAATGTCTTCTAATGCGTCGATTTTAGCCATTGCATCCTCAACCTTGCACCACATTCCTTTGGGCGGCAAGACTTTTCCTTCCTTGTCTGTTCCGCCGAAATCTCGCGCAACCATAGTCCCGTGATCTGGATAAGGATACCCACCCTGAACCATGTCGTAAACGTTAAATGGGGGCCAGTCACCAGTCTTTTCTTCTGGTTTTAGGGTTTTATAAATCCACAAGAGGCGGTCTTCGGATTCTTTGGAGATTAGGTTGTCGGGGTAATTCATTAAATTTTGGGAAAGAACGTCCGCCCATCTTTTTGCCACAGGATATTTGCTTGATAAACTTCGGGGGAGTTTTCACCATGTCTTGCGGCGATTTCCTTGAACCAGCCCATTTGGTAGTCGTGTTTTTTGAGGCGGAGTTTGCTGCGGTTAGCATCGTCTGTTTTAATGTTGCCTTCCTTATCGCGAACAACGAGCAAATGGTATAGCTCATGATCTAGCAATGCGATCTTTTGAGGATTATTTAAAGCATCGTATGCATTTTTGTCAATTGTAATTTCAGCATCAGCAAATCCTTTGACCCTATTCTTTAGAGAGTTGATGCGGATACATGCAAGGGCTGGGTATCCATTAGCCTTTACAGGATAGCCTCCTTTGTCATCAAAAGCCATGACGGCTTCGATTGTAACTTGGGCCTCTACAAGCTCTGGATGGTATTTGTTAATGGTTTCATTAATTAGAGAGATGATTTCTGGGGTTGCTTGATCGTAGTTTGGCATTGTTTTTGTGCTTTTTTGTTATTTACTATGTGTTTTTAACGTGTAACCATTATTGCTTATGAATAAATATCAAAAATGGTACGATAAAATTATTGCTAGGGCTAAAAATAGGGTTTTATGTGGGTATTTTGAATTTCACCATATAACACCTCTCTGTGTTGGTGGTTCTGACGATGATGATAATTTGGTAGCTTTGACGGCTGAGGAGCACTATGTCTGTCATCAGCTTTTAATAAAAATATATCCAGGAAATAGAAAAATAGTTTTTGCAGCGAATATGATGTGCGTCGGAAACACTGACGCTCAAAGGCCGAATAATAAAACGTATGCATGGTTAAGAAAGAAACTAAAAGATTCTCTAAGCCATCAAAGGTCTAACTCTTTTTGGATTAACAAGGATGGTAAAAACAAATGGGTTAGTTCTGACAAAATTAATGAATTTATCAATAATGGATGGGAAAGAGGCATGTGCAAAGGCAGACTATCGGAAGAGTGGAAGGAAAAAATACGGAAAAGTAGGAATGAGAAATATAAGTTAGATGTTGATAATTATTATAAACAGCCATTAAAATGTCACATATGCGGAGATGTATTGCCCTATCAGCATTCAAAAGCGAGGGATGAAAGATTGAAAAGAACCAATGGAAAACCAAGGTGTAAAAAAACAGAGTGCAATTCAATCACAACAAAAAAATTCTTTGAAGAAAAAAGGCTGAATTCACCGCCGAAAGAAGCCTCCTATAGTTCTTGCCAGTGTTGTGGGGGCAGAACAAATGGGAAGAAAAGGAAGTATTGTTCTCAAAAATGCCACTTAAAAGTACTAAACGAAAGCAAGAGAAAATCTGAACAAAATAATAAAGCCTATTAATAATAGGCAAAAATACTGTCAACGGTTGCATTAGCCTCTACCAGTTCGGGGTGGTTAGCTTCAATGAGTTTGGTGATGGTTTCAGCGATTTGTGGGCTGGTAATATCGAATGATGGCATGGTTTGTGTGTTTTTGGGTTTGTTTGGTTAAAATTTAGTCTTTCTTTTCGGCCAGTTTTAGGCAGGTTTCTCTGATTTTACTATCTAGACAAGCGGCAACGGCCAATGTGACCATGCATTCTTGAATATGTTCAAGCTCTTCGGGCGTGAAGTCCCAAGTGCTTTCTAGTTCGTCTAGGAGGGTTTGGATCATGGGCAAAATATAAACTCTCAGGGTTAGTTTGTCAAGGGTTAATCTAACAAATCTTCTTCTTCCACGAAATAGCCGTAAGAGTCTAATTCTTTTTCATTCAATTCGGCGCATTTACTTTGGGCCGAACTTTTGTTTCTATAAGCGGCCATTAATTGGGCGGTTTCGCATTTAGAGTGGTCGATTGAGAATAGGAGGTAGATTTTCATGTTAACAATTCTGGGTTTTCAAATCTGTTGCCAATGATTTCAACAATGTTGTCCACTTCTGAAACTGGAACAATATCTCCGTAGCTTTCATCAATAAAAAACATTCCCATGTCAAAGATTACTTCTTTGTTTCTATCGCCAATTTTTACAATATCTCCCTCATAAATCTTGCGGCCATTTTTATCTAGAAGGCCAGTGAATTGTTGGATTACAAGGTTGTCGCTACTCTCATGCGTGTTATACCATTCGTCATAGAGGTCGCTAAAGGCCCAAACTTCTAGTTCTCCTGTATGAGCATTGATGAGGAATTTATTGAGATTCCCGCAAAAAACTTCGCCGATTTTATCCCATACTCGGAATTTGATTGGTCTATTCATAGTTTATTAAATTCTTCAATATTTAAAAGCGAAAACGCTTGTTTGCAGTCTTTTTCTGTAATTCCTAGCTTGGAAAAGAAATCGGCCAAGTGAATTTCGCCGCCAGAAATTCCAACCATGCCGTCATACCAGCCGCCGATTCTCAAAGAGTTGGCTGATTTGATGTATGTTATGTCAATACCACTGTGTCTGGCGTTTTCGGGTAAGTAAATTTTCTTGGGTTTGGCCATAAGTTAATGTGTCAATGATGCTAGTGCCATAAACAGAAAAAATAAACCTAAAATATAGACTGGCGCATCTTGGATTAGTTGTTCGGTGGTCATGGGTTAATTTACTAGCTTTTGGAAGATTGTCAAGTTTTAATCATTCGCCAACTCCTTCATTTTTGGTAAAATTTTGTTCAACTCTTCTCCCAAAAGAACGCGACAACAGCTAATAAAAACGGGCGAAAATTCTTGACCACTATCACTTTCTTCTTTAGTGTCTAGGATTTCGAAGAAGCGTTTGGTTAGGGTTTTGAGTTCTTGGGTTGATTTTTTGTCCTTGGCAACCGCCAAAGCTTTATCGTAGTCAAAAGTTTCGTCGTGTACGCTCATGCTAATCTTTCCATTCGTTTTTGAGGTTTATTTCAAACCTTTTTATCTTTTCTCTACGTTCAATACCTTTAAAATATTGGACAATTGATTTGGCCGCTTTGTTGTATTGTTCAATTTTCGTTTCCTCAGAAACGCTCCAGTTAACCATCCAGTCAACGTGTTTGGCGATTAGTTTGGATATGTGTTTTTGGTTTTTAGTCATCTTTCCAGCCTATTTCTGTTAAGCCCCATTCGATCATGCTTTGGGCTACTTTTTTGTTCTTGAGTTGGGAGCGTTCAGTGTTGACAATAACTTGTAAACCAGTGGGTTCGTGAATTACTTGGATGCCATAGGAAATTCCCACATGTTGACCGCCTTTGTTGCGGGGAGGGTAAGTGTTAATGGTTAGGTCAGAGTCTTTCATTCGCCGTAAAAGTTTTCTTTGCCGTCTCGGTAGCCCCAACTATAGGCTTCATTTGTTGCATCGTCAAGTTCTTTTTTGGTGTAGAGTTTGGAATTTGGAGTCCATTCTCCTTTTAGGCGCAGGTTGAATACAGCGTTCTCTGTTTCGGCCCATTCTAGGCGGGAGTAGAGTTCGTCCACAAAACTAATTGTTTCTGCCGACCATTCGGGGAGTAGTTTTTGGCGGGTTGCGATTAGGTCTTTGATTGGGCGGCTCATACTAAAATTTCTTAGGTTCTCGAACGTCTGGCGCTCCACAGCTTGAGCAGTTTTTGCCGACTTCTGTTTGTGTTTTGCAGTAAGAGCAGGTTCGCCATTTGGAGGGCGTTTGATACATGGATGGAGATGCTAATGGGCCAGCGTAGAAGCCGCTTACAGCAAAAGATAAGCCTGATATTGAAGAGTAGTCTTCGTGGTATTGTGGATTGGACATAGGTTAGTAAATAATTCCTTCTTCTGATTCAGAAATCGAGTAAATAATTCGGCGAAATCCAGTTCTCTTGAACAAAGCCTCGCAGTTCTGGCAAGGACGGGCTAGGGCTACTTCGTCTTTATTATTGATGCGAACAATGGCAAAAGTTATTTCGGAAGGATCATGTTTTAAACGTTTGATAAGCGCCACCTCCGCGTGCAAACTGGCAACATATTTGGCATTCGAGTCGCGAGTTGGCTTGTAGTGCCCATATCGGTGATATGGATGGAGTTTGTTGTAATTGTTAAAACCCAACCCTACGAGTCGATTTTTCTTAAAAGCACCCGCCAAAATAAAGTGCTGGCCCGTCTGCTTTTCGGGCCGATAGATTCGGGCGAGGTCGATTAAGGTTAGGAGTTTTTTGTTCATGCGGCTAATTTAACGCTTTCGGGCGGAATGTCAACGGTTTTTTCTCCCGCCAATTCTTCGCAAATATAAAAACCCTTTTCGCCAAGCGACGGCGGAACAAAATGCCCGCCTGTGATTCTTTGTTTGCAATTTGGGCAATTATGAAACCATGTAGAGTAGTGTTTGCGCTTATTTTTTGTTTCTTTTGAAAGTTTCACTTAATTTTGTCCTTTATTTTAAGAATTGCTAGTATGAGATTCTGTTCTCCTCTTGTGAGGCCGAACTGTTTGAGGTATTTTCGGGCGAGTTTCCAAGATTTGGGGATTTTGTTAGTGATTAGTGGGTGGGGGTTCACAAGTAGGAAATCTTACAATCGCCCGCTTGTTTTGTCAAGAGAATAGCCCCACACTGAAAACCGCCAGTTGTCCAGTCTTTTGGCGTTTCTGTATAAAGAATTTCGCGGATATAGAACCCCGCCTCTTTAACCATGCGAAGCCTTTTCTTGAGGGAGAGGATATGGCAGACAGTTCCGTAGAATACTACATTATTGGCGATAGATAAAGACTTCTCCAAGAAATCAGCGTATTTACTAAATGGAGGGTTTGTGATGATCCAGTCATAATCCAGACCCCTCCACTCAAAAAAGTCTCTACCTTTAGACAACTCGCACCAATCAACTTCTCCGTTCGCGTATTCTTTTAAGTTATAGTAGAATGATCCTTCTCCCATACAAGGCTCCAATATAGAACCACTTGGATTAAAGTGGCGAACAATGTTTTGAGCCAAACTAAATGGTGTCATCACCAAATCCTTATCTGGTGAATTTTTGGGCGGACAAAGGTTTTTCTTTTTCGGAAATTTAATTCCGCCGAGTTTTGGTTTGTCCAATTCAGACAGAGGCTTGAAAGCCATCCCGCCCGATTCAAATTTGCGAATAGCCTCCATTGCTTCTGGGTTTCGTTGGTTTCTTGGTCTTCTGTCATAAGGTGTAACCTAGTCTAGGTTTAAGGACTTGTCAAACAAAATGTTCGTTTCTAGTAAAAATTGCCCAATTTTCGCCAACTTTTTGGCCCAAAACTCCGCGCCAACGACAGGGCAATTCTTTTTGGCGACAGACGCATCTATCTCTGTAGATAGCAGCTTGGAACCAAATCGCGTTTTCGGCCAGTCTAGAGTTTCTGATGATTTTAATGTAGCTGGAGCGCAAATTGGCAAGTTTTCGGCTACGTTTTTGCCACTGATTGGGCCGAATTCTGCCACGGAAACACAAAATCAGATTGCTTTAATAACAGGATTAACTGGTGATTTCGCTACGGGTCACAACATCAAGTTCGGCAACTTCTCCCTCAAACAATGCTATTTGTCAAGTTTGAATTTGGACATTTCGCCGCAAACAGTTGTCGGGGTCAAGGCTGATTTTGACGTTTACAACCTATCAGAAATCACTGGCCAAAGTTTCACAGGCCAAAATGTTTCGCACATCTTAACAAACAATGGTTCTGGCGCGTATTTAGAAAGTATTCACGCTTTGGCGGTGGGAGTTTCTGGTTCTGGCGTTAGTTTGCCCGATTCTAAAGAGCAGATTTCGATTAGCTATAGGATAAACAGACAACCTGTTTATAATTTAGGCGATACCTACCCATCAACAGTAATCTTAGATAGTATAGAAAAGCAAGTTTCAGTGAACGGCGAAAATGTTGGAAATTTTATTGGATTCTCTGGAGAACGTGCCGTCTTGAATTTGGCGTTTCATCCTTTTTCGACATTTATTACAGGAACGGTGACGAATAATGGGTTGTTCGACATTTGCACTACGGGTAAGGTTGTTTCTCAGAATTTGGATGTTTCGGCGGAAGGTGCTGGTGGAGCGGTAACTATTTTAGAAAACGTCTATTGACAAACTCTTGTTTTGGGATAAATTGGGCCGATGATTGAAAAACTAATTTTGGGCGATTGTTTGGAGAAAATGGCGGAAATTCCTAGTGGGTCGGTGGATTGTTTTATTTGTGATCCTCCATATGGGCAAACGCCGCTAAAGTGGGACAAACTATTGGATTTTAAACTTTTATGGAAAGAGTTAGATAGGATATGTAAAAAGGACGCTGCGATTTTATTGTTTGGACAAGAACCTTTTTCGTCTTATTTAAGGCTATCTAATATTTCGGCATATAAATACGATTGGTATTGGCAAAAAGAAAGACTAACGAACGTTTTTCAAGTTAAGAGACGGCCTGGGAGAGTCGTAGAAACCGTTTCTGTTTTTTATAAAGAGCAGCCCACCTATCAACCTCAAAAACAAAAGCACGAAGGAAAGTTAGTTTCTAATAAAATTGGAGAAAATGCCAGATGGTCGGAAACAATGGCTGGCGCTAATCCGAAAACAAAACCATTGGAATATTTTGATGACGGCACTAGACATCCTCTTCAAATTCTAAAAATAAAACGAGATAATTGCAGAAAACTCTTGCATCCGACACAAAAACCACTTGAGCTATTGGAATATTTCGTCAAAACATATACCGTAGAAGGTGACGTAGTTTTAGACTGCTGTATGGGTAGCGGCACAACATGTCTTGCCGCAAAAAACCTTGGACGGCAATTTATTGGCATTGAAAAGGACGAAAAATATTACAATATCGCCAAAACTAGAATATTTGGAGAGGATTCTGCCGCGCCGATGTAATATAATATATACATGGCTAAAAAATCTGCCCAACCAAAGGTCGCCGATAAATCTCCCAAGGTTTTTCAACGCGAGAAGATTTCTTACGAACTTAATATCCGCGAAAGGGATGATCTGACTGAAAAGCAGATAGAGATTCTAAAAACGGCCATTAATAAAGACACGAAGGCTATTTGGATTGATGGAATTTACGGCAGCGGAAAGACTTTTTTGGCCGTGCTGGCTTCGCTTAAACTATTGAGCCAAAAGAAAATTGACCAAATCATCTACATTCGCAATCCAGTAGAAAGCTCTACGACAGGGAAGGTCGGCTTCCTAAAAGGAGAGCTTTCGGAAAAGATGAGTCCCTATGCTTCTATCGTTTACGATAAGTTAGACGAGCTTCTTCCTCAAGGCCAAATCGAAATGCTGAAAATGGAAGAAAGGGTTGATGCTATCCCCCTTGGATTTTGCCGTGGCAAGTCTTGGAATTGTAAAGCTATTATTGTGGATGAAGCGAGTTCGATGTCGGCTGATGACTTAACCCTGCTTTTGACAAGATGCGGCGAATTTACTAAGATTTTCCTAGTGGGTGATTCTCACCATCAAAATGATATTGGCGCAAAGGCTGGATTTAGAAAACTATTCGATGTTTTTAACGATCAAGAGTCTAAAGATAATGGAGTATTTTGTTACGAACTTCAAGAGAAAACTGATATTGTTCGGAGCGGCTTTGTTCGCTTCGTGCTAGAGAAATTGGGCGCTTTCAAATAAAAGCATTATAATTTCCATAACTCTCTAGGAATTTTCCCTAACCTGTGTAACCACTCTATATGGACGAACAGGTTGTTGCCTCACACATTGCCCAAATTATTGGAACTCTTGCCGCAGGGTTTGTTTTTTTGGCCAAGTATAGGGAAGTTTTAGGGTTTATTTGGCAGCTTTTTCTTCTTGCAGCCAAGCCTTTTCAATGTTTTTGGCGGTGGATTAAATTGGCACGGAAACTAGAGGCGTGTCAAGCGAAAAGCGAACAGCGCTTTGATTCAATAGAAAAGTCCATCAAAGACTTAACCCTTTTTGTAAAAGAAAAACTCTCTCCTAATGGAGGCTCCAGTCCCGTTGACGCTATTAAAAGAATTGAAAACCGCCAAATCGCCTCAGACGCTCGCCAAGCGGCCCTTTTAAACGATGCTAACGATGGAATTTTCTATTGTGATGTAAATGGCCGAAACTCTTGGGTAAACAGAACCTACGCCCGATTCTTGGGTTGCGGCACAAATGAGCTTTTAGGCTTGGGCTGGAAAAAGTTTATTCACACGGATGAGCTAAAGCGTTACCATCAAGTTTGGTCCGAGGCTTTTGCCGATGGTTGCGAATTTGAAGACTTTGTAACCTTCTATGACGTAGAAAACAAGCCAATCAAACTAAAAATCGCCGCAAACGCCATCCAAAACGAAAAAGGCGAAACAGTTAGTTACATTGGCCAAGTGATTAAGGTCTGAAATTAACTATAAATAGTGTAACGGCTGGTGTTACTATTAAATATGACACCAAAGTATTGTCCCAACTGCGGAACCAAAGCTCCCTCCGCCACAGCCAAGTTTTGCACCAATTGCGGCCAAAGTTTAAATACGTTAACTTCTACCCTTGACAAGAAACTAGCCTCCCTGTCTAAGCTTGACTGGAGTGATAAAAGCGAGGCGGAAGAAACTAATGTGACTGAATTGCCAGATATTGAAGAACTCCAAGTAACAATTTCTGGCGATGATGACGATGAAAAATACGTCAACACCTTAACCTCATTCTCCTTTACCGCAAACGGCGGAACGGTTTTCGTCAAGCCAAAGAAAGTTAAACCCCGCCACATTTAATGCTAACCTACGAAGATTGCGCCGAACAAATCGAAAAAGAACTAAAAAAGCGCCGCCGAAAGTGGACGCTTGATATTCATCGTTGGCTGGATTGGGACGATGTTGCGCAAAATCTTCGCCTTCACATTTCTAAAAAGTGGCACCTTTGGGATCAAACGCGCAAACTTGCGCCGTGGATTCAGCGCATTGCGAGCAATCAAATCTACAACATGTTTCGCAACCTTTACACGAATCACGCCCGCCCGTGCGTGCAGTGTAAATTTGCCGTTGGAGAAGACGGTTGTTCTGTTACCGAAAGCAACAACCAATGCAGCGAATGCCCCATCTACGAAAAGTGGGAAAAGACTAAAAAATACGGGTATCACGCCAAAATGCCGCTCGAACTTGAGCATCACGCCCAAGAAGTTAACAACAAAATTGACGACACAATCAATTTCCAAGAAACTATGCGGCGCGTCTTGGTTGAACTCGAAAAACACATGACCGCCAAAAGGTTTGAGGCGTTTAAAATGCTGTTTATCGACAATGTGCCAGAGGCAGATGTTGTAGTCGCCCTAAGAATTCGCGGCAATCCCAAGAATAAATATAGCCAGAAAAAATTACTAAGCGCATACCGTGAAAGTCTCGCCAAAGAGGCTAAAAAGATTATCGCGGAGAGCGATATAGCAGAATATTGGCCCTAAACATGGCAACCCCGCCCAAAAAACCCTACATCTTAAGCGAGAATCAAAAATCCTTGATTCTGGACAACTTTGGCAAAGGAGTAACCGACGTTAACCTCCTTACTAAACTCGTTACTGGCAACGACAAAAAGGATGGCCGCGACATTGAAGGCAAAGCTGTTCGACTATTTTTGGCCGAAAACGGCAAACGCTACAAGACGAAACATAATCCAACACGCGAAGATTCGCCAGAACTCTCAGAAGAAAATAAAAAGCAGATAGAATTATGGATGGCCGAAGACAAGACAACCTTGGAAATGGCCAAGGCAATTTTCGGCGCGGAAACAAAAAAGTTGAGCCGCGAATGGCGGGCGGTTTTTGCCTTTGTGCAAGAGGTGAATCCAGATTATCGACCCGAACAAACGCCGCTTTCTACCACAAAATACTATGCGCCGAGGGAATTGAGTCGTGTAGTGGCTTACATTAATCAATCGGTTGGAATCTCCCTAGACCCTGAAAAAATCTCTGGCAAATACAAAGCCTATGTCGAAAAACTAAAGTGCAACATGGGGTCGATGAGGTTTTCGCGCATTTGTGATTCGTATTTAAACCAGAAAGACCGCGATTTGTTTATCGAAGAGTTTGTGCGCTTGACATGGGACAAGCCAGATTTAACGGCAGATGAGCTTAACCTGTATATGAGTGTTTGCAAGGATATTGTGAACGGGGAAATTCTTTCGGCTCATATTTTAACGCTAAACTCGGTGTTTGATGAAATGGGCGAAGACCCGACTGAATTTTCCGTCAAGTTTTCGGAGATGCTCAATGCCAAAACCTCCGAATACCAGCAGAACCAAAAACGTGTCGCAGATACGATCAAAAAACTACAAGGTGATCGAGCGGATAGATTAAAGAGTCAATCCAAAGACGAAACATCGTTTATTTCTATTGTTCAACTTGCCCAAGAAGAGACAGAGCGTAAAAACATGCTTAGATTGGCCGAATTACAACGGGCCGCAATTACGGAAGAGGCTAATCGCTTAGAATCAATGGAAGGGTTTCGTTGTAGAATCATGGGAATAGGAAAAGAAGATGTTATCTGAGTGTAAAAAATGCGGGAAAAAATTCCCAACAGAAAGAAGTCTCCACGCGCACTTTAAAGTGCATGGAATGACTTTGGCTGATTATTATTGCGAATTTTTTCCACGAAAAGACCTTCTAACGCGCCAAGCTCTCCAGTTTAAAAACAAGGATGAGTATTTTGCCACGGATTTTGCAACCCGAAACAATATGCTGGAATGGTTTTCGCTGGCAGATGAAGAGTCTGGTCGTCAAGTAGCCATGTCTATGCTCTTGTCAAGAATCAAATCCAAGAAACTAACCGTTGCTCCAAATGAGGTGGAGCTATTTTTTGCCGACCTTCCGCCGATCAAAGAATACAAAAGATTATTTGGATCGTTCACAAGGGCGTGTGAATTGGCCAAAGTTCAGCCAATGTTTTCAGGCAAGCTACCAAAAGAATGGTCTAATGATTTTTCTGGCCGCAAAATAGCCATTGACACAAGAGAGCAAAAGCGTTTGCAATTCGCGAATTGCGAATCTCTAAAGCTGGATATTGGAGATTATTCAACCCTTGGAAGCGAATATACAAATACATTTGTTGACCGCAAATCATTTGATGACTGGTGTGGAACTCTGGTTGGCGATAATTTGGAGAGATTTCGGCGCGAAATTAATCGGGCGAAAACCCAAAACTGCTTCTTGTGGGTAGTAATTGAGTGTCAAATGGAAGACGTTTGTTCTCTAGCCAAGAAATCTTACCACAAGCCAAACATCTCCTTTATTACTCATAACATGCGGCTGCTTCAACATGAGTTTAAAGATTGTTGTCAATTTGTTTTCTCTGGTAGCCGCGAAAATAGTCAATTAATCATTCCCAAACTATTGTGCTTGGGACAAAAACTCTGGAATGTGGACATGCAATATTTTATAGGAGGGAATAGATAATGGCGTGGATAAAAGGCCAGCAGGCAGACTTGCCTAAAGATAATTTGACAGAAAAGCTTTCTCTTGCGGAAGGATATTTGGAAGAGAAGGACGCTAAACTCTGGCTGTATGATTTCTTTAAAGAGAATACCCAATTCGCCGTGGATATGTTGATGGGGGTTGAGTTGTTTCCATTCCAGACAATGATGGTGAAAACCATGATGAAAAGCGATTATTTCTTGGGTATTTTAGGTCGTGGGTCATCGAAAACTTTTTCGTGTGGTATTTTTCTTGCTTTACATGCGATGCTAAACCAAGGTGTTCATATTGGTGTATTATCAGCATCCTTTCGTCAGTCCAAGGGGATAATGAAAAAAATCCTTGACATTCAAAAGTCGCCGAAAGCAAAACTTTTCAACGACTGTGTTACAAGAGTATCATTGCAAAATGACGAGTGGAATATTGAAATCGGCCAAAGTAAAATTACCGCTTTGCCACTAGGGCAGGGGGAAAAGCTTCGTGGTTTCCGTTTCCAAGTGATGGTAATGGATGAGCTTCTCTTGATGCCAGCCAAAATTGTCAACGAGGTTGTAATTCCGTTCCTTGCTGTTGTTACGAATCCTACGGAAAGAAAGAAGGTCAAAGACGCAGAAGATATTCTGATTTCTCAGGGCAAGATGACAGAGGCTGATAGAAAAGTCTGGCCAAGTAATAAAATTATCGGTTTGTCTTCCGCATCGTATCAGTTTGAACATCTTTACACGATGTACAAAAACTACGAGGAGCTTATCCTTTCTGGCAAGAGTAAAAACGCTCATTATAGCATTTTCCACATGTCATATGATGCGGTGCCAGATGCATTGTATGACCCATCTCTTCTTGAGAAGGCCAAGTCTGAAATGTCGGAGGCTCAGATGGACCGTGAATTTCGTTCAATTTTTTCGAGCGATTCATCTGGATTCTTTAAAATTTCAAAAATGATGGCTTGCACATTTGCGGATGGAGAAGGTCAATCGGTAGAATTGTTTGGAAATAAAGAAGATAAATATCTGTTAAGTATTGACCCCTCATGGTCTGAAAGTGATGCTTCCGACTATTTTGCCATGCATGTTATGAAAATCAACGAGGCGGACGAAAATGGAATCTGTGTCCATCCATACGCTATTGCTGGCGGTCAACCCAAGGATCATATCGCGTATTTTCATTATCTTTTGACGAATTTTAATATCGAGTTTATCGTTGCAGACTTTATGGGCGGCGCTCAGTTTATTGCGTCATGCAATGAAAGTGAACTTTTCAAGTCGTCCAAAATTCAAATCAAAACTATCGACGTAGAGGTAGAAAACCCAGAAGAGTATGGCGAAAATATTAAGGAAATTCGCCAGCAATATAATTTGACAGATAATCGTATTTGCTTTTTGAGAAAACCATCTGGCACATGGATTCGTTCAGCGAATGAACTTTTGCAGCGCTCATTTGATACAAAAGATGTAATGTTTGCTGGTGGGGCCATAGATGCAGATTTTACTAGACAGATTGCAAACCCTTCTAGAGTTGAAGGTTTAAAGTTTATTAGGGAGGAAAAGGGTGAAAGTCTTTCTATTGTGGATTTTGTGGAAAATTTAAAAGATTTGCTTACGTTGACAAAAACGCAATGTGCAATGATTGAGGTTTCGTCCACTCCGACTGGTCATCAAACATTTGACTTGCCCAAGAATCTAAAGCAGCAGAGAGGATCAAACCGCGCCCGAAAAGACTTGTATTCTGCATTGGTTTTGGCCAATTGGGGCAAAAAGATTTTCTTTGATATGAAGAAAATGCCAGTGGAAACAATTCAATCTACTTTTACGCCGTTTTTTGTTTAAAAAATTGTCAAATTGTCAACTTTAAAGTTACTTTTGCCAACTTTCCATGCCCGCGTGTAACTACCCTTATATGGCCCGCACTTACACGAAAAAAAGCCCCTACTGGTCGCAATTTTCTCAACCACAACCCGCCCCAACCCAAAACGTCGCAACCGCCTCTTGGGAACCTGTAAGTGCTGGTAATCCGTTTTATACCTCGTCTTCCACGGTTTTGGCCAACATTGCAAAAGCCTCAATCGCTGGCCGAACTTCCGCCGATTCAAACGCCACAACTGGCCGACGAATTAATTCCGCCGCTCTAGTGGGCGTTCCAGACCGTTTCGCCGCTATTCGTGCGGGAATGCTTCCTTATGTTTACTCACCAACAAGTGATTGCGTTGATGTTCGTGACGCTATTGAACTTTGCCAAAAAGCATATGCCAATGTGGCTATTTTTGCTAATGCTATTGACTTAATGAGTGAGTTTGCCAACACGGAACTCTACTTTGAGGCGGGAACTAAAAAGGCCAAAAAATTCTTTGAGGCTTGGCTGAAACGCATTAAAATTTGGAAAGTTTGTGATCAATATTTTCGCGAATATTATCGGTCAGGTAATGTGTTTATCTACCGTGTGGATGGCGCATTTGACGAAAGGGACTACCGCCGACTCATTCAAGTATATGGAGCCGAAGACTCTATTGAGGGCAAAAACAATGTGCCGCTCAAGTATATTTTCCTGAATCCTTACAATGTTGTGGCCAAAGCTTCTACTACTTTCGGTAATGATCAATATGAGCTTATCTTATCCAAGTATGATTTACTGCGACTGGCCAACCCTCAAACCGAAGACGACAAAAAAATCGCCGAAAGCCTCCCAAAAGAAGCAAAAGAGGCTGTCCAAAAGAAAACTTGGCAGTCAAATGGCATCCGAATCAAGCTTGACCCCGCCCAATTAGTTTCTAGCTTCTATAAACGCCAGGATTACGAACCGTTTGCTATTCCCTTTGGCTATCGTGTCTTGGACGATATTAATGCTAAACTAGAGATGAAAAAAATGGACCAAGCTGTTCTAAGGACGGCGGAAAACATGATTCTTCTCATTACAATGGGCGCAAAACCAGACGAGGGTGGAATTAATCCCGCCAACTTGACGGCAATGCAGAACCTCTTCAAAAATGAGAGTGTTGGCCGCACTTTGGTTAGTGATTGGACTACAAAGGCCGAATTCATTATCCCTGACTTGCAAAAAGTTCTTGGCCCCGCCAAATATGAAACTCTCAACAAGGACATTGCCGAAGGCTTGCAAAACGTTATCATCGGCGAAGAAAAATACGGCAATACGCAAACCAAGGTTCAAGTCTTTCTTGAGAAATTGCGCGAAGCTCGGAATACTTTCCTAAATGATTTCCTCCAGCCTGAGATTAATCGTATTGCCAAAAATTTGGGGATGCAGAGTCCGCCGAAAGTAGCCTTCAAAGTTACAGACGCAAAAGACCCGACTCAAATGTGGCGCGTGGTTACTCGAATGATGGAGTTAGGATTGATTTCTGAAAAACAAGGGCTTGACGCTATCAGAACAGGTGTTTTCCCAGACCCATCTTCGGAAGAATTCGCCGCAGAACAAGAAGATTTTGTTAAACGCCGCCGAAAAGGGGAGTGCAACCCGCTCTCACCAGCGCCAGTGCTTCCGCCTCTTCTCGACCCAAATACCAAATACTCTATCGACAATCAAAAAACCGCCGAAACTGCCCCTCCAAAAGCTAAGAGCAAGAGTACAATGCGTCAGTCTGGGAGGCCGAGGGACTCAAAAACAGCCAAAGCTAGCGTCGAAGATATTAAATCTATCGTCTATGAGACAGAAAATTTACTATCCTTTATCAAGGCGAAGATTCGTGAAAAACACGGACTAGAAACCTTGAACGATTTCCAAAACCAAGCCGCTGAATCTTTAATGCAAAGCGTTGTCTGCGCGTCTGTTAAAGAAGATTGGCAACAATTGGCCGCTGAATGTGTGGCAGACCATAACAAAATTGGCGGACTCAGTGTTCGGCCCGAAGTTCTTCAACTTGCGGCGGAACATGGAATCGAGAGCTACGAAGCAGCTTTAATGCTTTGAGTTATCCGAGCCGTTGAATTCTATCGAGCATTTTAGCATTTTTTTTGTCAAGTTTTGACAGAGTTGATTCTAGTTCTTGAATCTTTCCTTTTGCGGCCAAAAGTTCCATCCAGAATTCTAACTCAGCGTTATTTGGGACGCCAACGTATTCATCATATCTAAATAGTTTATAGGGGGCGACTTTTTCGCCTGTTTCTTGGATTGAGTATTTCATGGGTAGTTATGAAATTTAATTTCATCATTTGCGGTTTTTTTATCTAGAAAAGCGCGGGCCTCTTCTAGGGATTTGAATTGGGCGGCTTTTTCGCTCATTCTGAAAGTGTTGCGCATTAGCTCATCATTTGATATGCCTCTCCAAATATTATCAGGCCACATTTGTTCTGGATAAAAAAGTCCGTCTTTTTCTGCGATTCGGTATTCCATACTAATCTTGCCCCAAGTAGTTAATCTGACTGATTATTTCTTGATGTTGCTCCTCTTCTAGGAGAGATTGGCGGTGTTTGTTTTTATTTTTGGTCTTTTCGGCCAATTTAACAATGTTCAGCAAATGGCCGATTGTTAGTTGGTGTTTCGGGCCGTGTCGATTTGCGGCGATTTCTAGGATTTGGATTAGTTCTTTCATCTTAGTCTTCAAATTTATAACCTCTAACACTTTCAGAATAATCATAATCGGTATCCAAAAGTCTAGCCATTGCCTCTTTATCTCCAACTGTCAAAGCCGCCAAGTATTCGGCTATTCTTTCTATTTGCTGTTCTAAATGGCCGCGTGTTAAACTACCCGCAATAATAGAACGGGGGTTTTCTGCAAGAACATCTTTGTCCACCCATTCCACTCTTTTTCTTGGGCGTTTGTATTTTACCCCTTTTTCGCTATGAGTAATGGAGATTTCTTTTTTGATGGAGAGTGTTTTATATAGTTTCATACTAGTCAACAACTTTGGCCCATGTTCTTTGAATTGTCAAGACTTCTTTTTCTTCACGGGTTAAATAGTAGGATTCCCCAATCCAGTCAATGCATTCTGGCGATCCGTGCTTTCCGCCTCCATGCCAAAAATTATAACCAATCCAGCCATCGTCTGTTTTTAGCGCCCGAACCTCGCATTCGTAGTGTCTAGAAATTGGTGCAGGTAGGTCGGTTTCAAACCCTTCATGCCTTACCTCGTTTTTGATACCAAAAAGGTCTTTGTCGATTGTGTGTTCGTAAGCATCTTCGATTTGCTGCTCTGTTTCTAGCGGGCCGCTATAATTAAATCCACGGTAAGCCGTGTCGTTGGCTTGTTGGACGATATATTTCTTTAGGGCTAGTGGGGCGGGTAGTTTTGTTGTCATTTTAGTTTTTGTTTTCCTCCAAAGCTTTCGCGGCGATTTCTTGCATTTCATTGGCGGAGAGTCCGATCCATGCGCAACCGCCACGTTTTTTGGGCGTTTTTACACCTGATGCAATTTGTTGAAGGGCGCGTTTTAGGTTTTCGATTGTTCCTTGGTAGTGTTTTTCTGGGTCAATCATATTATTTTTCTATTTCTTCTGGAAATCTTTCAAGGATTTCGCCCTTTGAATTTCTTACGTCATAGCATTCGCTGTAAAAGAATGGCCGATTTGTTCGACCAACGACTATCATCTTTTCGCCCGTTAGCTTATTGGAAACAATGTCGCCAGCCTTGAATTTCCATTCATTGGAATTTGATGGCTCGCAGCTAACTAGGAGGATTGATAAAAGAAAGAATCTCATTTTCGGCCAAAATAATAATCCAAAAAGTCCAAACTGTCAAACAAAATGTTCGGCCAATACTTTCTGTTATGCCAGAATCCGCCGCATGCGAAGCAAGAATGAGCCTCGAATTCATGGTGTTTATAGATTCTAGAAAAACTAGAAGCAGTTAAGGAATCAACCATTCTGCAACGCTCTCCCATAGCGCCTTTCAAATATCCGCCAAGTGGGCGCAATTCTTGGGTGTCACTATTCTTGCAATACGGGCAAAGGCTGCTGTTCTGATAGCGTTTCTTCCTTTGTAAGAGATTCGCGAGCTTGTTTAGCCTTGCGCTGTAATTCGGCGATTTTAGAGAAGAAAGCGTTGTTGTCGCCTTCATTTTTAACTTCAAAAAGATATTTGTCATTGGTGAATTTTTCGGCGAACATGGTTAGATTAGTCTATCTATAGAGGCTGTTTCCAGCCATTTGTTTTTGTCATTTTCTGTTGGATTTGATATTCCAAGTAGTTCGCAATAACAGCTAAAAGATAGGGCCAAATCAGTTTTAGGCGTTTGTTTGGACGTTTGCCCTCCAAATTTTACGATTTTTTGGAAGATTTCGTTTAAGTCCATAACTATCGAACCCAAACAGCCAACCTTTGGCCGTCTTTGTGGACTTCTAGGGTGAATTTGTTTTGGTTGTTTTTCTTTAGTTCGGCGGATTTTTCAATCAGCGCGGACAAGCAGGAATCGGCAGTTATAATTTCTGTTGAGCGAAATGCCACGCCAAAATTGGCGGGTTGGGTGGTTAGGGTGTATTTTTTAGTCATTTGTTGTTATTTGGAATGTTTTGCAATTATTTTGGGCCGTTCTCCAGTATTCTTTATAAGATTCGGCGGCTTGTTTTAAGTCATATGGTTGGCCGTTTAGGCTGCTCCAGAAAGATTCTAGGATAACTGTGCTCATGTCGTCAGGATGAGAGAATCCAAGAGATTCCATGTGTTGTTTTAGCTTTCCGCCCGACCATAAGTTCCAATGGTTTCTCATCCAGCGGCCCATTGTGTGGTGGTATTGGCAGAGGGATGATTTGTGGCAGTTTTTGATGGATTCTAGGTCTTTGTTTGTCAGCCGTTCTAGCAGGAAGTTGTGACACTCTTCTATTGTAGATGGCAGCTTAGGCTTGAAGAAGGATTTTAGCTTTGAGAGAAGATTCATTTCGGCGGGGGAAATATAATAGAGATTGGGCCGCTGTCAAGAAGATTGATTGCGTTGGTTAGAGAATTGGTCGGCCAATCTTACAAGATAGGCAATAATTAAAACACCAAAAAGTGGCGCTCCAATGACAAACCATAGGGGTATTGGGGTTGCAAACTCGTCTGGCCGACTCTCTCGGCTCGAATGCGAGTGGGGAATATACGGAATGTGTGGCCTATGAGGAATGTGGGGGATTAGGGCGATGTTCACGAACAAACATACCGCACGCAGGCTAAACTGTCAAGAAGTATTTCGCCGCGCAAAGAAGAAACCAAGTAACAAAATTGGGGAAACTTCTCGGACAATGCTCCCCCACCCCTCATAAAGAACGAAGGAATTAGGAGAGTGCTGACCAGATTTAGTTTATTCTCGCTCTGGTTATAAACCCCCAACGAGTCTCCCGTTTTGTATCGCGACGGAACTTAGGTGTCTCACTTCTAGCAACAACCGCTTCCTCTAGAGTTTCCTCTTTTGGATATAGAATCGTGTTTGAGGCTAAACTTACGATTAGGAAAAGCAAAAGACCACTACTTTGCGGGGTGTAGTGGTCTCTGCCAAGGTTTTTGGGGAGATCGTTCTCCCCGCAGAGATTGACCTTTGTGAACTATATTACACTGAAATTGGCGGAAAATCAGAAATTTTTTATTTTGGCGTGTAATAATTTCTATACATGCTCAATTTGGAACAATATCCCCACGTTAGCCGCTTTGACGATATTCCCATCTCTTATGCGTCAAGCCTGACAGACAAGCAGTTCTCAGAAGCTAAGGCTAGTCTAGATAACCTCAAAAACCTTCTTCCAGAGTGGCAAGTTAATCTGGACAAGAATGTTGACCTTCTAGGAATTTCTTTTAACGCGGCGGTGGTTAATTCAGCCAATAAGAATGGCGATGTGATGGATACGGCCACGGCCATCAAGATGTATGACAGCTTTCGGAACAAGCATTTAAACCGTGAGCACAAGCGGGATAAAATTATTGGCCACATTATTAACGCTCAATTTTCATCCTACGGGGAGTCTAACTTGCTCTACCCAATGGACATTCAAGAGACAAAAGACCCATTCAATATTGCTCTTGGGGCGGTAGTTTATAGAGTTGTTGACGGTGACTACGCAAAACAAATCGAAGAATCAGCCAACGAAGATTCGCCAAAATATAACTCCCTAAGTGCGTCCTGGGAGGTTGGAATGGCCAATTATAGGATTGCAATGGGTAGCCCGAACCTAAAAGAGTGCCAGATTATCGACAACCCAAAGCATGTGACCGAATTAAAACAATATCTTCGCGCTTACGGTGGAGACGGAACATACAACAATGCCCCAATCTTTCGCCTCATTGGGGAAGAGTGTTTGGCTATCGGCTGTGCAATTACTTCCCGCCCAGCCGCCAATGTCAAAGGCATTCTCACTAGAAAAAAAGAAGCCGAAATGACTGCTGAAAATTCCCGCGCATCTTTTTTTAATAATTTTTTCGACAAAAACCAAAAACAAAGTGTAACCCCCATCAAGACTCCTCAAAATATGGAAAAATTTGAACAAACTCTCGAAGAAATCAAGGCTCACATCCTTAAAGAAAACACCTCGAAGGAACTAGAATCCTTCCTATCAGACCATATTCGCAAGGCGTCTGAAACTTGGGTTGCCCAAGCTGCTGAACTAAAAAATGCCAAAGAAAAGGCCGAAAAAGAAGCCGCCGATTTCAAAGCTTCCCAAGAAGCTCTCGCCGCTCAACTCGCCGAAACAAAAGACAAGCTCGCTAAAATTGAAGCCGCCGCTTCTGCCAAAGAAGCTGCCGACCTTTATTCCGCTCGCATGGCCGAATTTGACGATGAATTTGAACTCGATGCTGATGACCGCCAGATTCTCGCCAGCGACCTCAAAGAAATCACCTCCGAAGACGCTTACGCCGCTTATAAAGACAAAATGGCCAAGCTGATGAAAAACAAGAACAAGAAAGCCAAAGAAAAGATGGCCGAAGAAGCCAAAGCTGCTGTTGACAAAGCTGTTGCCGAAAAGCTCGCCGAAATTTCCAAAGCTTCCACCAAAAAGCTCTCCGACAAAGAATTGGCCGAAAAAGCCCTAGAAGAAGCAAAAGCTTCCGAAACTAATCTTCCCAATAACAACGGTGGCCAGACCGCCGAAAACCTCAAAGAACTTTTCGCCAAAGCATTTTCCGCCGAAAACGTCAAAATTTCCTTTAACTAATCTACCCCTAAACTAATATGGCCAAACGCCTCCTCCCCTACCAAAAAGAAAATCCTTACGATATTATCGTTGGATACGCTCTTGATGATTCTTTCATCAACAACAACCCCTCTGTCACTGGTTTCGGTGATGAAGGCGTTCTTGTAACCGTCTCCGCTGCCAACCTTGACCTTGATCCTGTGAGTTTCTCTGCTGACAGCTATCTTGGCAAAACCTCCTACAATGGAGTTGGCTGGAATCAGCGCCCAAGTCTCACTCGCAAAATCAAGCCTGCCGTTTCGGGCGATATTCCCCTTGGCTTTACCAAGATGGAAACCGCTCTTTACGACGAAAACGGCGAATACTTCTCTCGTTACAAGCAGAAAGCTATTGAATGTAATGTTGCAATCAAGGGCCAAGACGTTCCAATTCTCACCAAGGGCGAACTAGACCTCTCTGTTCTTGCAATCGACGGCACTCTTACTGTTGGCCAAGGCATTAAGCCTTCTACCACAAGTGGCAAAGTTACTGGTTGCACCTTCTCTGACAACCAACGTTTCGGTGTTGTTCTAGGCACTGGCTCTCGTGGCACCAGCAATCGCGGCACTTATGCTGACGGTTGGAGCGGCTTCCACGCCATCGTCAAATTCGACTGCAAATAATTTCTAAAACTCTAGAAAGACCCATTTCACAATGAAAATTACTCTTAAAGAAACCCCCGAACAAATCCAGCTAATCCAAGCGATGGCTTCTCGCGATCCTCTCGTTCGCGTGCAAGCTCAAACCAGCTTTGCCGAATACATGGGCAAGCCTCTCGCCGAAGCGATCATGCAGGCTCCTACCATTGGCAACTTCTATACGCCAATGACTTTTGCCAAGGACACCAACCCTACTATTCCGCTTGACCTGTTCAGTGATGTGAATGACGTTGGTTACTTCTCTGTGTGGAGTCAGCACGCCGATGGTGGTCTTGGCACCAATGAAATCAAGCCCCCTTCTCAAGAAATGCATGTGGACACTTACAAGCTGGAAACAGCCGTGAGTTTCCTTCGCAAGCATGCGGCCCAAAGCCGTCTTGGTGTGGTTGCTAAAGCTATGAGCCGTCTTGGTCAAGAAATTCTCTTCCTTCAAGACAATTTCGCCGCTGGCCCCCTCATGAACGCTCTTGCCAATGCTCAAACGAATGGCCTACAGCACGTTTTCCGTGTCGGCGTAACCGACCGTTTCCTTCCCCAAGATTTGGCCAACATTCGTCTTCGCATGAAACGCATCAACACCTCTTGGATCAAAGGCACTCCTGTTGGCGCTCAAGGCAAAATCACTGACCTTCTCATGAGTCCCGAAGCTGCGGAAGAACTTCGTGGTATGGCTTACAACGCTATTAACACAAAGGCTGCCCCTCAAACTTCCGCCGTTAAAGATAGCGTTCCTGCTCCAGAAAGCATTCGTCAAAGCCTGTTTGAAAGCGCTGGTATCAGCGAATTTATGGGCATTACAATGCACGAATATAACGAGTTCGGCGAATCTCGCCGATTCAATACCGTGTTCGACGTTGCGGCTGGTTCTACCACTTACGATACTTTCGCAGGTGGCAGCGCAAGTGCCTTCTCTGATTCTGGCGACCAGCTTATGCTCGGTATTGACCGCTCCAAAGAATGCTTGCTTCGCCTAATTGCGACCGACTCTGAAACTGGTTCTACGCTTGACCTTCAAGCTGACAATCAGTTCGGCGTTCTTAACCGCGCTCAAGAAAAGATTGGCTACTATGGCGGCATGGAAGAAGGTCGTCTAGTCCTTGACGTTCGCGGCTTGGTTGGTTTGATTCTCTAATCTGTTGGTTGTGTGTTGTGTTGGAAGCCCCGCCCATAAAAAGGCGGGGTTTCTTGTTTCTTGCCGTTAATATATAGATATGGCCAAAGACCCAATCCTATCCGCCCTCCAAAAACAAACCAAGGCTATTAACGAACTAACCAAGGTTATTATGAAACTCAATCTACCAACTCTAGAAGTTGCAAACGGACAATTCGATCCTTTGCCTACTGCTGATAATACAGAAAAAGTTTCCGTGCCGCTTGAAAATCTAGAAACTACCACTGGACAACTTCCCCCCGAACGAGAAAACCACGGTGTTGAACGCGAAAAACTTGAACGCGCTCTTAACATCAATCAAACCAACATCTTCGGCACCACAGATTTCGACACTTTCAAGGCTAAATTGAACGACATGACTTACCCAAGCATGCAAGATTTGGCCGAAAAACTACAACTTAACAAATTCGAAACCCCGCCGATTCTTAAAAAACAACTGGAAGAATCATTCTTTTCGCGCAATGCCGCCGCTGGAGCCATGAATAAAATGCCCAAACCATTTGTGCGCAAACCTCTCAATCCAGCCAATCCAGAAGACCGAAAGGCAATGGAAGCCTTGGGGATGAAATTTTAACGGTCAAAAGTATGAACGACCAAATCAATCAGTTAATTAAGCTATTTTTAACCGACCCCGAAACTGGAGAAGATTGTGTTGTTTGCTCCCCACTGGAACAAGATGGCGAATATTCAACATTTCACGTTCGCTCAAAAAGTGGTAATATTTGGAAACACACTTTTAAAACAGAAGAGGTTTAAGGTGTAACCTACTGGATGCCCAACATCTATTCCACCATTGCCACTGGCATTTTCGACTACGAGTTTGACGGTAACACTGGCATTGCCACGGTTACACAAATTTCTGGCTGGCTTTCGGCCAACATTGGCGGGTTGAATGTTTTGCTGCATGAGAATTTTACGGGCGAAGACCCGAGCATTAATGACGCTGCCGCTGACATTTTCGGCAAACAATATTTGGCCGCTTACAACAAACGAGCGGCCCGAAATGCTCTACGAGGCGTTATTAACTCTTCTACTAATGGAGACAACATTCTTTCTGTAAGCGACGGCGACAACAGAATTTCGTTTGTTAATAAGCGGGAGGTAGCTCTCAGTTTCCAAAGTGCCGCGAAAGATTTGGCCGAAGAAATTGACGCTCTCTCTAACAAGTATCTCATGTATAAAGCCGCTCCGTTGCAAGTCGCTGGCTGGGAAGCGCCTTTAAGTGGCGCATATCCTTGGCTTATTGATCCTCCCCGAAGTTAAAAACAGCCAAAAGAAAACCCGCCAGATTTGGCGGGTTTCTTATTTGAGGGTTTAGCCGCTAGTTTTTAGGCTAATGCGGCCTTTAATTGAAAGTTTTTATATTTCTGGACGTAGAATATTACACTTATGGAGAGAAGTGTCAAGCATTTGAAATTAAAAATCGGCCCCAAAATAGACAAAACTGGCCGCCGCTATGGAAAACTAGTTGCAATAGAGAGGTTTATCCGTGGTAACATCAAAAGAAAAAACATTTGGTATAAGTGTCGGTGTGACTGCGGAAACGTAATTGAAGTTAATTCGGAGGGGTTAAAGGGTAAAAAGAAAACCCATTGTGGATGTTCAAATTTAAGAAAAGTTCGTAAGCATGATTTGCGCGGTCAAAAATTTGGAATGCTAACAGCAATAGAAGAAAGAAGTGACGAAAACAGGGAAAGAAAAGGGAATAACGTTTTTAAGGCATTCTGGCTTTGTAAGTGTGAGTGTGGTAAAGAGAAACTTGCCTTAGCTTCAACCTTAATGAATGGAACAACCTATTCCTGCGGCTGCGTCACACGAATACCAGAATTAAAAAACAAAGATAGGAAAGCGGCTTGTATAGATAGATTATACGCCTCCTTGCGTTCAAAAAATCAAAGGGTTTTTGGAGGAGAAGTTGACATTTCAATAAAACAGTTTTCCGCTTTATGCCAAATGAACTGTTTTTACTGTGGGTGCCCGCCGTCCTCTATAAGAAAAGACGAAAAGCATGGAAGGAAAATAACTGATTTTGTTTTGTTTTATCATGGTTTAGATAGAATTGACAGTTTCAAGCCATATGTGATTGATAACGTCGTTCCATGTTGCGCCACATGTAATAGGTTAAAATTTCAAGATAGTCTAATCAAATTCATTGAAAGAAATATCAACGGTTTCCATAATTATGAGAAAAGAAAACATATTGAATGTTAGGGTTGGAAAGCTAGTTTCAACCTCTTATTGTGGGAATGGTAATAGCGGCCAATTATTAAATTGTTCCTGCGATTGCGGTCAATCAACCGTTGTTCCTATTTTTTATTTTTCTCGCGGAGCAGTTACTTCTTGCGGTTGTGAAAAAAATCTTGCGCTAGAAGAATTTTTATGGATAAGACTGTATAGGGATAATGTCGTTTCCACAAATAAAGTTCGGGGGTTTAGCAGAGAGAACTTATCATTCGATAAATTTAAAAAACTTTGTTCTGCGCCATGCTTTTACTGTGGAGAATTACCGTCAAATACTAAGTCTTTTAGACAGAAAGAATGGGATAACAGTGATTTTCATAGCGTCATTAGAGTCACGCATGTCAAATATAATGGATTAGATAAGATTGATCCACTTGGATTTTATGAGGAGGGCAATGTTCGCCCTTGCTGTCCTCAATGTAATGTTGGCAAATTAGACGAAAGCGATGAATTGCTTATTTCAAAATTTAAAATGTTTCGTGATAAATGGGGGTCAAACCCTCCTCAAAAAATTTTGGATTGCATGAAAAAGCGCATGGAAAATCTCCATGCGCTTATCAAGAGTATTGAATAGTATCCGTTAAGAGAATACCGCGTTGCTAGACGACCCAGAAACGAAGACCCCCTTATTCGTAGTATTCGGAGCGCCAAGCTGCGCAGAAAACGTCAGGTCAACGGTTCGATTAGAACCAATATCAACCGAAGAACTTTCGCTATCAAACTGACATCCTTTAAGGGTGTAAATCATAGCGGCAGCGCCATTTGGTTGATTAATATTGATAGTAATATCATTTGTAGAGGTGTCGTCAAGATAGGCCGCGAGGTTACGCTTAACCTGCTCATTTGCAATGGCCGAAACAGAAAGGGTTGCTGTTACAGGGAAATCCACTGGACGAGCAAATGGGAATCTGGAGCCAAGTTGTTCAATCGGCGTACGAGAGAGCGGAAGTGAGAGCGATAGATTTTGGACACGAATACCGTCTGTTCCATTTAGGTTATGCATTGGAGATGCAAGACCAGAAGCAGTTCCCGTAAGATTCCCCCATGTGATGGAAATATCCCCTGGTCGAAGAGCGATTGGGCCAGTACCAGTTGTTGGCAGCGGAAGTCGAACGCCAGTATTTTGAGCAAGCGCTTGGCCATTCACAAGGTCAACGGCTGGTGAATTTGTTCCAGTGACGGCTCCTTGATGATAGTAAAGATCACCATTAATATTCGCTGCATCAAATGACACACTTACGGTTGGGAAAGAGCCAACGGCAGCTTCAAGAGAGTAGTTGTTTAGGAAACAGTTTCCGATACCGAGAACAGCCTTGCCAGAAAGAGAGGTTTCATTGTTAATGTCAATGCCTTCTGATGCTTCTACAACGTAAAGATTAATACCGCTAGAGGTTACGGCGTGGCCAGAGGCGAAGTTTGCCTGAGACAGCGAATTTGGATTTTGAACGTAAAAGCCCAATGCCCTTTCTACCTCTCCATCTGTAAGGATGTAGGAAAGGTCAAAGGACACGGTTGGAGGGGAGGTCACAATGCTTCCCACCCTTGATAATTCCCCAAGCTGCAAGACATCTGTACGCGCAATTTCGTCAGACCAGCCATAGCTCTGAACACGTTTAAGGTGATAATGAGAACCAGAGCCAGTAGAATTGACAGCTTGGCTTGCGTAAACGGCCAAAGCATTGTAAAGTGAGCGATTTTTTGCCATATTTTAAGAAGGGTTGTCTTTGGTTACACAGACACGCGAGGATTTCTGTATTGGGCGCAACTAAAATCCACAAATCCAACATAAAGTTCTGTTTTTAGTCCGCGCCGAAGTGAGTCTGTCATTTTGCTGGTTGTTACTTCATCAATAAAAATGTTGTTCGTGCCGCTGGCCGCAACAGTTTCAGTGTAGGAGTAACGGTTGTTCTTCAAGCCGCCCCATTCATTTAACGGACTAGCTTCTAATGGCAATTCTTTGAAAACTTCATCGCTTGTATCGGCGAAAAGTCCCAAAACCCCGTCTAGTTGGTAGGGGTCTTTGGCAAAAACAACCATGTTGGCGCGAATTACAGAAGAATCTGTCCCGCCCAAAGCTAGTGGCTCATTCTTTTGCGACTGAACGTTTACAAAAATCGCGGGAATTTTTTGAGCATACGGCGGAAGGTATGGGGTAGAAATGTCTGTGCCGATTGTATTGTATTGGTTGTTGGAATTCTGGCAAACTTCGACAATGAGAGCTTCCTCGTCTTGGTTTGTAAGGTAAATGTTGAAATCTTTAACGGAATAGCTTCCCGTAATGCTTTGAGAGGAACTTAAACCGCTTGTGAGAACGCGGCCATTCTGGAAATCCATGTTAAAGTAATCGCCGCTAGGAGTTTGAAACGAACCATTGATGTAAAAACCGCTCGGAACCACCGCTCCAGAAACGGAAGAATCTGTGACCCATTCTTTGAATGGTGAACCCCATGCGCGAAGATGGTCTGGTAACTGAGTGTCGCTGTAATGTGTCAAGGCCCCTCCAGTTACAGTAAAAGCGCCCCCTCTTTGTAGGAGGGTGTTGTCGGCCCAAAGCATGAACGAATTGGTAAACTTGTGGATAAATTGCGGGGCGATCATTCGGTTTTAATAGGGATAACTTTGGTATTGGAAATGGCCAAAAATTGGTTTCTGTATTTATTTACAATTTCGGAAATGTATTTCGTGGCGATGAATGGTTCGCGAAAGGATTTTTGTGTTTTTACCTGAATACCAGCGCCAGAACGGCCATCTCTATATTCAATGTTCAAGTAACGGCCCAACCCAGAAATGCCTTTTTCGATTCCTCGCGCCCAAGATTCGCCATCCTTCCACGGCATTGGTGTTGCGGCGAAAATATCCGCCGCTGTAGGGAAATTTCTCACCTCGTAAATCCACTCCAACCCTTTACTTGTTACTGAAAACAAACGCATTCCTTTGATGAGTTTGCGCACTGGCTCTGTTGGATTGTCGTTGCGATCAAAGCCAATAAATGAGAACAAATCGCCATACCCGCGCAAAAACTTCGACTGGTAGCCGAGTTTTGGCCCCATGTCAATTTCTTGGGTAACTGGATGATTATCAAACTCGTCTAGCATTTCTTGGCGGATTTGGTTGAAAAGCGGGCGAATTCTCAATTCCACAACTTTTCGCAGGGCAAATTGCACGACTTTACTCTCTTTAACCTTGCGGGTTATAAAATCGGAGATTCTTTTAATGGAAAGACGGCGGGCCATTAGTCTGTTGGAACGAGGAAAAATTGCCAATAGTTCTGTTTGGCGAAAAATCCAACGGGCCGAGGATTTCCTTGTAAAATGTAACGCTTGCCAGCGATTTCGACTCGTTTCGCAGTTTTGAGAAAGTCGTAGGCTGTTGCATCTACCGTTAATTTGACGCTGCCAACGGGTAAAATAATTCTGTTGGTAATAGAAGTAACTTCCGAACCGTCTTTGTGGTCGAAAACTTCTTCTTCTGATTTTAAGTAACGAATTCGGGCATTAAAAGTTAACGATCTTTCGGCGGAAGAAACTTGGGCCGAGTTTACGCGATATGCCGAGTTGTAATTGGGATTTCCCGCGAGACTGGTTTTTTTATCAATTTGAAAAGCAGTAACTTCTTGGGCAAACGTCGCATGTACATTATCTACGAGCGAATCAACTATATCCTTTTGCGCCTGTGATAAAAAACTTGTTGCCATGATAAGGAAATTACACTTTTAACGTGTAACTCTCTCAAAGGTTTAAGGATTTCCATTATGCAGGCGAAGGCTTCTCTACAGCAACGTCAGCGTCGTCTTGTCACGGCGCTGTTCAAAGAGTTTCTAGAAATTCTAGAAGAACAAAAAGCAGCCCACGACGAATATTTTGGAAATCTACTCGAAAAACTACCGCCTGAATACTTGCCCGTATTAGTTGTTGGAAATCCGTGGTCGGACGAAAAGCATCTTCGCCTCCGAAAAAAGGTTCTTGACAAGGGTAACAATGTTATCCGCGAATCGGATTTAGAGCTGGATAACTATTCAGTAGGCTTTTGCATTTCTTAAAGTTATTATTCACATATGATTAAATTCACCCCCCTCTACGAATTCACCGTCCAAGAAAAGACCGAAAAAATCAACAAGGTCAAAAAAGAAATTGACGGCAAAAACGTTACTGTCGAAGAAACTGAGATTGTTGAATCGCCTGTCAAGGTGTTTTTCAAGAAACCAAATCGCCGCGATGAAGAAGATGCCGATCTTTTCTTTGCCAAGCGCATGAATTGGTATGTTAATGAGCACAAGCTGATGACCAAAGCTATGCTTTACAACAAATACAAGGATTCGGGCGGGTTGGTTAGCGAAGAAACTGTTAAAGAGCTTGTGAAAGTTTATGCTCGTATTGGTGAAACCGCTAATGAAATTGCTCTCCTCGAAGCGGCTAAAAAGAATTCGCCGAAACAAAAAATCAAGCTTGACAGCCTGAAAGAAGAATACGCCAACCTGCAAAAACAGGTTATCGACTTGCAGCAATACCAAAACTCCCTGCTTGCCCAAACCGCCGATTCAAAGGCTGAAAATGATCTTTATTATTGGTATCTTTTCAACTTCACTTACACGCAAAAAGAAGATGAAGACCCTGTTAAACTCGTTCAAGGTTCTGAATTTGAAATTCAAAAGGATTATTTCTACAATCTTGAAGAGGAGCCAACCGACCTTTACAATCAAATGAAAAAGAAAGTCGATTTGATGGCCGCGATTTGGCTCTACAATAAGGGTCTTGCGCCCGAAAAATTCAAAGAATTGATGGACAAGGGCGGTGAATAATTACACCAGCTTAATCTGCGAAATTTTCAACGGCTTCACCCCCATAAAGGTTGGAGCCGAACTTTTATATTTGCGCCACATCAATTTGCACGATCAAGCAAATTTAACCGCCGCATTTGAGAAACAAAAACAGCGTGCCATTGATTCAAGCATTCCAACAGAGGCGGAGCTTACGGCCAAAATTAAGGAAAACGGCGAATGGCCTGAATCGGACCAACTTCTTCTTGTTGAGAAAGAATCTCATGTAGAAACCCTCAAAAACACTAAGAAAGCGCTCCAACTAAAAAGCCAAAAGGACGAAATCCAAAAAACAATAGACGAAGAAACGGCCAAAATAAACGAATTGTTATTTAAAAAACGCGCCGCAATTTGTCAAATCGCCCCAAGTGGCCGAACTGCCGAAGATTACGCAGTTCAGTTTTCCAACGAAGAATTCATTCGGCATCTCGTATATTCCGATAGGGAATTAAAACAATTAAGATACGACGAAGAAGAATTCGCCAATCTAGATTTAAAACCCTTGATGGACGCTTATTATAAAGTGGCCGATTCAATTACTGACGACACTATACAACATATAGTGTTGAGTGACGCTTTCTCGCTATATATTGGGCAAACAGACAAGCCGTATGACTTTTTTGCGCGGCCAATTGTATCTTTAAGCATTCATCAATTAAAGCTTTTAGTGTATGGGCGAATGTTCCTAAACATTTTCCAAAATGTTGAAAACATTCCCGAATCAATCAAAAAATCTCCCCAAGAACTACTAGATTTCGTTGACAGCCAAAGAAAACGCGAAAAAACCCAACAAAAGGGCGGCAAAAATCACAAAAACATGGGCCTAGTCGGTGCAACGGGCGAAGATTTGGACTACTATGATCCCTCCGCCAAGAAAATGAGTTTGGCCGAAGAATTAAAGAAAAACGGCGGCAAAATGAATGCCCAACAAATGATGGCGTTAATGAATAAGTCCTGAGTGTAATCCCTTGACAAGGATTATGGCCGAAAAATTGACATTTGGTGGAGTATTGGACCTCGAAACGAGGGCGGCAGCGGCGCGTTTAAAAGCGATTGAGGGACAGGCCCGCGATTCTTTCCGCAATATCAAGGTTGATTTTAATTCGGCCCCACTAAAAGCAGGTAGTGCTGCTCTTGGTAGAATTCGCCGAGATGCTGACCAGTTTGAGAAATCAATGGAGGCGGCCAATGCCCGTGTTCTTGCTTTCGGAACAGCCGTTGGGGTTATTGAGGGAATGCGCCGTTCATTCCTAGCTCTGATTAAAACTACTGCTGATGTTGAAACGGCTCTGACTAAAATTTCTATCGTTGCTGGCTCTGATTTGGAGAAAACTGGCACAACCATTGAAAAGGTCGGCAAACAAATTTTCAATGTTGCAAAACAAACGGGCCAAACATTCGCGGTTGCGTCCGAGGCTTATCTTGAACTCTCTCGTCAAGGCTTGGGACTTTCTCAATCTCTCGAAAGAACAAAAGTTTCCCTAGATGTTGTTCGCGCTTCTGGCGCAGAACATAGCAAAGTCATTTCTGGCCTAACCGCCGCATACAACGCTTTCTCTGACACGGGGCTAACCTACACGCAAATTGCCGAAAAGATTGCCAACGTTGACGCCAAAACAACAACCTCTTATGAGGGTCTTTTGGATGTTCTTTCTCGCGCATCTTCGACGGCTAGACAAACTGGCACCTCTTTTGAGGAGCTTTTGGCTGTTACTTCTACTCTCAAAGACTTAACCGCCCGTTCTGAGAGCGTCATCGGTAACGCTTTTCGTTCCATTTCCACAAGATTGCTTGATCCAAAGATTTTGGAAAATCTTCAAAGTCTTTATAACATCGACACTAGAGCGCTTGACACTGGCGCGTTGCTCAAGCCTGTTGAAATCCTAACCAATGTCTCCAACAAACTCAAAGAGATTAGCGACCCATCTCAGCGAAACGAAATTGTCAAAAGCATTTCTGGCCTTTATCAGGCTGACCAATTAAATGCTTTGATTAAAGCTTTGTCTGACGCAAGCAATCTTCAAGGAATTTACCAAAAAAATCTTCGCGCCTCCACGGAAGAATCTGATGTTCTTGCTCGTTCAAGTCAAAAGTTTGCCGACACACTCAACAACCAGTTTGCCGTTCTTGGTGTCCAATTAACAGAAATTCTCAATTCTTTTGGCAAGCTTGGATTAGCTCAACCGCTTTCCAGCCTTCTAAAGACTATTTCTGGATTGGCCGAAAACTTAAAAGGCGCGGCAGAAAATACAGATTTCCTATCCCAGGGCTTTCAATTTGTGGCTAAAATTCTTGGTGGCGCTATTTTCTCGAAAGCTGGGTTGGTTGCTATTGGCGTAATTATTGGTAAAATCGCCAAAGATTTCGTAGCTTTTGGTTTAGAAGCGGGCCGTTCGTTCCTTGGCTTGAATAAAGCTGCTCGCGATCAAGCCGCCATTCAACAAAGCATTGCGGCCTATATTCAACAATCGGGCCAAAACCTCAACGTTCTTCTTAGCAGCGAACAGGCAAGACTAAATTTGACAAAACAAATTGCCGCCGCATGGAACCAAAGTGTTCTTTCGGCGCAACAAATGGCTGCTGTTACCAAACAAATTGCGGTGCCGATTTTTAACTCTGGTCTTCGTGCTGGTCCTACTGGACCATCTAGAAGAGCGGCAGACGGATTCGTTCCTCTTGTCAACGCGGAAATGAATGATGTAAAGCGTGGTGTTGGCGGCGCGAATCCTAATTCCAAAATTGTGGTTATGCCGAATTTTCCGTTTGGCGGCGGAAAACGCGGAATGATGGTGGCCAATTCGTCTGAAACTCTTGTTGACTATGGTGGCGGAAAGTATGGGATAATGAATCCAGACATGATGGCTGGTAGAGCGGCTAGTGGATTTTTAAAGGGCCAAAAACCTCAAACTGTTTCTGGTAAATTTGCCCCTGTTGGTAATTTAGAGTCTGGGCTAGAAGCTCTTGTTAGCTTATATGTTGAAGCTGGCAAAAGCGCAAAAGAAATAAGTGGTTATGCTAAAATTGTCGCTCAATCGTTCAATTTAAACGAAAAGTCTTTGGATTTGGTTGTTTCTGCTACTGAAAAATACGCTGTTTCATTAAAACAAACCGCTGTTCGCCTAGAGCAGGAAGCTATCGCTGAATCCCGAAGAATTGCTTTAGGAAAAGCAGATCAAATTATTCGTTCTACCCCAGAAAAAAGAGCGGCATTTTTAGATGCTCCAATTCTCCCAACCGCATCTGGTAAATTTATTGAAAGGCCATCTCCGAAAGCTATTGAAAGAGCTTTAAAAGAAAGCTCCGAAATTCTAACCAAGGAAATAGCTGACGCGGCTTATCAGGAAATCTATAACGGAATCCTCAGAAAAAGACAGGAAATTCTTGAGTATGTTAAGAACAATCCGCCGAATCCGTTAGCTTTTGGCGCTCCATCTAGAACCGTTTTAAGCGGAATCGAAACAAGTTCTGGAGTTCCAAGATATGATTCAAGTGGAAAACGTGTTTCTTCTCAAATGGGAAATGTTATTGCTGGACAACCAAATTATTTTGGTAATCCCACCTTCTCCTATCTAAACCAACCAATCAGAAACCCTCTCTCGCCCCAATCTGCCGACCCCTTAACAAGAGCACAGGAAATTGGTCGTCTTCGTGAATTGGAGAGAATCAAAAACCAACCGAGAGGCTTGTCGAACGCTTCATCTATTCTTGCAGCTCAAGAAGACGCCGCATTTAGACAAAGAATCAAGGAATCAACCTCTAGGAGTAATTCATTGGCGGCCTTTGGTGCCGCACAAAGAATATCAGCAGAAAAAGAATTTCTTCAATCTAACGCTCCGAAAGGTTTCGACCCCGAAGCCTTTAACAAATTTGCCGCTAAATCTTTCGTCGCAATAGCCACCTTAGAGGGGTTTTCTTCCGCCGTTAGAGGAACGTCTCAGGGTCTTGACACGCTTTTAGGCGTTGCTAATAAATTGACTTTTGCTTTTACTGGTATTGCGGCGCTTCAACAATTCGGCGGAATTAATGTCACGAATCTTTCTGATAAGGTTTTGGGATTATTTGGCAAAGGTGGTGGTATTTTTAGTAAAATTGGTGGATTTTTAGCTCCCCTAGTGAGGTCGTTGCCTGTTATTGGGCAATTGGGCATAGCTTTGACTGCGGTCAACTACTTATTTAAAGACCTTACTGGCACCAGTATTGTAGAAAAATTTACTGGAATGTCTGAAAGCGCCGAACGAGCTAAGGATAAGTTTAATGAAATCGCCCAACAGCTTTTTGATCCATCAACTGGAAAGTATGTGGGCAGAGGTCTTTCGGAAAGACAAACATCACTTTCTCAAACTAGAGAAGACGCAATTCAGCGTTTAAACGCAAAGGCTCGCGGAATAGATGTTTCTGGGAAAAATGCACAAGAAATATCTACTGCAAATTTTGGTAAATTTTTGTCTGAAAGCGTTTCTGGGGTAGAAACTGGAAATGTAAAAACAAGAGCAGCTAGAGTTGGCGGTATTGTCGGAGAGTTAAAAAGCGAAGCGGAGAGAACTTATAGGGAAACCATTTCAAATTTAACTCCCGCAGCTCAAGATACTATTATTGAGGCATTGAAAGACGTTGTTGGCGGGACGCTAGAGGAACTTCGCGGTTTAGCCTCCCAAAAGGGAATTAAAAGTATTGGGGGAATTAAAGTCGAAAACGCTGATGCCGAAACTTTACAAAAGTCTCTTGCAAGAGCCTTTTTGGAACAATTTATTAGAGAACAAAAACTAAGAATTGGCGGCGCAATTGATTTGGAGTCTGTTTTAAGTGGTGAGCGTGGTAGAGCCAGAATATCTGGTGCTGGTTTCAGATTTTCTAAAATTAATCCTACAGAACAAGCTGTTATTGGCACAAATAACAAGCCAGTTAACCCAAAAGACCTAATTAGTGCCCGTGTTGGTCAAGAGCGCATTCAGAATCTCGTTGACATTAAAACTCTACAACAAGATATTCTTTCTTTTGAAGAACTATCTCTTCAAACACTTGTCCGCACGGGAGAGCTGAATGATTTAGAAATAGCCAAATTAGAGGCGAAGCAACGTCTTCTCGAAAATGAAAGAGAAGAGCGTCAAAGAATTGTTGACTTAATTGGCCGTTCTGTTTCTACTTTCGGAAAAGAAGATTTAAAAAAGGGAATTGAGGCGTCCAAAGTTGACAGTCTTGAATCGCGTATTAAACAGTTCAATGGCGATGCCGAACAGGCCCGCTCTATTGTTGCTGAAATTGGCGAGCTTTTTGTCCCAGAAAAGGCCAAAGAGCTTACTCAAATTTTTGAAAGCGAAGTCAAAAGACTAGAAGAGCAGAAAAAAATCCGTCAACAAATTCTTCAACAAACGAACGATCAATCCATTAAAGAGGCCGAAATTCTCCAAAGGCTTGAAAGACAGCGCGGAATTCTCCAATCTGGATTTGAGGCGAGAGAAAGTGGTAGAGAACTATTCCGAACTGGTTTGGAGGGTAGGGTATCATTGTTAGAAGCTCGCGCTAGCAGAGTAAATATAGGCACTGCTTCATCCGAAGCTATGCGGCGCGAAGCTATCGGCCTTCGTCAACAAGCTATTCAATCATCTATTCAGGGAATTGAGGATGAATATACAAAACTTTTGTCTGAATCTTTTTCAAAAGCAGTAAGTGAAGGTCTTTCTGGCAAAGAAATTGAAAACGAACTTTCCGTATTGGAAAACCAAAAAGCGCAACGAATTCAACAGCTCAAAGATGAATCCGCCGCTTTGGAAGAAAATTCTCGCCAAATCGGCCAAACCGCCAACAGTTTAGTTGAGTTTGGCAACTCTATTCTTGAATTCGAGAGAAGTCTTGGCTCTAATCGTGCCCAAAACCAATTCAACCTCTTACAGGCAACCGACAAATCATCCATTGTCGGCGGTTTAATCAGCGAAGGTGTGTTTGACGATTCTGCTGGCAAATCGGGAGAAGAACTCGTCAAGTTTATCAGCGAGCAAAACGCTCTACGCCAACAGCAATTCGACATCGCTACTGCCGCGAGCAAAGTTGAAAAACTCAACCTTGAAACAGAGCTAGAACTAACCCAACAAATTCTCTCAATCAAAAACAGCGATTTGTCTGTTAGTGAAAAACAACTAGCCATCGAATCGGCCATTAACAACAATCTCGAAAAACGCCGATCATTTGGTTTTGGCGTTCAAGAAGCTCTTGGCGGAATGCAAGACGAGGTTAATAATTTTGGCAACACTTTTGGCAAAACAGCCACGGAAGGTTTTCGAGACGGTCTTGTAAGCGCAATGCAAGCTGCTGTTTCTCAAACAGACAACCTCAAAGATGCTCTTCTTGACGTTGCATTGACTTTTGCAAACAAACTTCGTGACGCGGCGCTAACAAATCTGGCCAACATTATCACTTCTGGCTCTAGAAGCGGCCAGGGGTCGGGCGGATTTGGCGGCATTGTTTCTTCCATTTTGGGCGCTTTTACTGGAAACAGATATGCTACTGGCGGAAAAGTAACTGGCGGCTCTGGCACCAAGGATGACGTTCCAACGCTTCTCATGGGCGGCGAATATGTTATTAATAAAAAGAGCGTTCAAAAATACGGCCAAAGCTTTTTTGAATCACTTAACCGTGGCTCTGTTGGTCAAATGGCTCAAGGTGGGTATTTCGCGCCTGGAGTTCGCGGCCAAGGAAACATCACGGGCAAAGAAAACTTGTTAGATTTTGCGACACAAACGGCAACTTTTGGTGGACAAGACATTCGCCGTTCATTAAAAGGCGGCGCTGGAATGGTTTCTCTTGAACCTGAGAGTCTCCGTTTGTCTAACTTTGCCCGATTTGGGGATTCGCCAATTGTTCAAGCTACTCAAGAGGCTAAAGAACAAGCATTTGGCTTATATATTGACCAACTCGGCCAAGAAAAACAATACCAAGAAGAACTCGCCAACTATTACCGCGAATTGGAAGAAGCTCAATCCGCCAAAAAGAAAGCAGAAAAAGACAAAAAGAAACAATTCCTGATTAGCTTGGCTACGGCGGCTGTTAGCGCTGGACTCTCCTATGGTTTTGGAGGCGGTGCTAAGACTGGCGCAAAAGCTGGCGGAACTCGTTTTTCTGGAGGCAGAATTCGTGGAGTTTCGGAAAGACCGTTTGGAAGTTCTTCTAGTCGAAACTTGCCAGCAGGATATTCTTCTGCGGCAAGGTATTCCTCAACGGCGAACGAATTTCAATCTTTCCCGACTCAATTTGAACCAGATATTCCCCTTTCTCCATTATCTAATTTTAGCAATTATGGCGGGCCTCAATTATTGCCGCCCCTTTCCTTTGATTGGAGAAATTGGATGATGGGAATTACGTCTAGCCTTGCAAACGGGGGGCCAAAAATAGCGCAACCAATTCAGGCGAACCTTCGTCAAAAGACGATTTTCCCTTATTCTAATAGCTTTTATAATAGTTATGTAAGAAGAAATTCTGGCGGCGCAATTTCTGGTTCTGGAGACAGTGTTCCAGTCATGGCCAGCAAGGGAGAATTCATGCTTAACTCTTCTGCCGCGAAAAAAATTGGTTACTCCAACCTTTATGCAATGAACAACGGCGCAATTCCTAGCGGAAGCTCCGATAATTCTGCAATTGTTGTTGCCAAGCTTGACGAATTGATTGAAAAAACCGTTGGCGCAAGCAATGTAACCGTAAACGTAACAATTTCCAAAGACGGCGAAACTTCATCCTCCCAAGAAGGCGGTGATCAAAACAATAAACAATTGGCCGAAAAACTTCGCGGCGCGGTTGTTCAAATCATGCAAGCGGAACAGCGTCCTGGCGGCGTTCTTAGCAAAAGATAATGTCTAAAACAACAACAATCTTGAATTACGGCCAAAGCTTCGTGCTCAATGGTTATGCGCTGTCTGGAATTTCAAGCGTCAATCTTGAAACGGATTTTGGGGTCGGCGTTATTCAAACACTTGGACGTAAAAACTTTGGCCACTCAAAAACCAATCCTTCCATTGGTAAGGTTAATTTTTCTAGAAGTTTAGTTTACGCCGATCCTGTTTTGAATTTTACAGGAGAGTCCTGTTTTTCGGGGCAGTTTTCTTATGGAAATAATTCTTATAAATTTGAGTCGGGATATTTGAACAATTATTCTGTGTCTTGCGCTGTTGGGCAAGTGCCGAGTGTATCATGCGGATTTTCCGTGTATGGAGAAATGAAAAGCGGCGCAATCTTTTCTACAAATGAAACGCATCCTAGTATTTTTGTGCCGTCTCCAAAAAGCATTCAGATAACCAATGATTATGGAGATTCTAATCGCATTAAAAGTTTTGATTATTCTCTTGAAATTCCTAGAAGAGTAAGATATTCAGTTGGAGCAAATCCTTTCCCAGACGTTGTAGAGCTAGTTGGGTCAATAAGTGTTTCTGCCTCCGCAACTTTTGACGTAGGCGGGTTTTCGGCGTTAGATTTAAACAATTTTGTTCGTTATATTTCGGCCCCAAATTTTACTATAAATATCAAGAATAGAGATTTGTCTCAAACACTAATGACCCTGCCAGTTTCAAACTCTCAAATCGTTAGCCAACAAATTGAAGGAACGGTTGATGCGCCGCTGTCTGTCACTTTAAATTATAGGGGATACATTGAATGAGCCTTTTTTACAACAGAGACAATAACATTTCTGGGGTTGCTTTATTAACGGGGTTAACCTTTTCGCCAGACTATGGTTCGTCTGTTCAATTTGAGGCAAAAAACAACTATTTATCGGCCTCGGATAAAACGCCTTCAATTGCGCCGCTCGGAATTAACAGCGTTGTTGCTAATTTTGATTTAAAATTTTCACTACGAAAAAATGACGCCCAACAGCTAATAAACTTTTATGAAAATCAAAGCGGAACAGGAATCTTTGGATTTAGTGATGGGTCAAATATCTACAAACTTCTCAGCGGAACAATTGATTCTCTTGGCGGACTGGATTCTGCTAATAATGGCAAGTATAATGTTTCTTTAAGGTTTGGTGTTGAAAGAAACGCCCCATCTCTCAGTTGGAGCGGCGGAAGCTTTGTAAATCATCAATTTCAAAAGTGGGAGACGGGCCAATCTTACAGCAAATACGATGTTGTTTATTTTGAGCACGATATGGAGGAACCTGTTAACAATTGGTTTTACGCCACTCAAAATCACACATCGTCCATTTCCAATAACCCTCTTTCCACGGGCGAAAAATGGACAACCAACCTTTTTGAAGATTCCAACGAGGGTTTTACAATTAGCCAAACTCCAACGGTAAAGAAAACAGAGTTTAAAAACTCGTTCATTCAGCGAGTAAATGACCAAAAGAACATTCATTCTTTTGACTCTATCGAAATTTCATACAAGGATATTTCGGACAAAAAAACAAAAGCACTGCTTCATTTTGCGGAATCCAAGCTTGGATACAAAAGGTTTAAACATCAATTCCCAGAAATTTACAACCGCCCAAAGCTTTTCGTTTGCCCAAGCTGGAATCATCAATGGAACTCTAAAGAGAGCAATAACCTGTCGCTATCCTTGATGGAAGACCCTCTTGGAATTGAAGAAAAGGGCTGCCCATCAATCACTATTACGCAGCAAAGCGGAAGGTCGTCTTTGAATTTGAATGTAACTGGTTTAGATTATTGTTTTTATCAAACGGGCGATTCCAAGCAAACCATACAGTCGCAAAATCTTAGCATATCGTGGCCAAATACTGGACAATCCAATACTCTTAAACTTTTTGGGCCGATTGCTGGACTAACTGGAACTGGCCAAGGCATAATTAAAGCTCGATATGATGTGGCGAAAAATCTTTCCCACTTAAACTTGAGTGGCAACAACATTTCAGTCACTAATTTGTATTTTGCGCCGAATTTGGTTGATTTTAATTATGCGAATAATTCTGTTGGCGGATTTGACCTGAGAGATAAGCCCCTGTTAAAAACAGTCAAAATTCAAAACAATAACGCGACATATTTTAACATCTCAAACTCTTCTGGCGTTACTGGAATCTTTGCAACTGGAAATCGTATCAGCGGATTGTATGTTAAAGAAACCTTTGGCGGTCTTTATAGTGGAAACTTGCGTTCTGGTTACGCTAATTTTTCTGGCAATGGCGAAATTTCAAACCAAGAAATTACATTCATTACTGGTTTGACTGGCCGCTCATGGACGGTCGGTTACGAATACAATCCATATTTTGAGGAAACAACAACCCCAGAGCCAGAAGACAATCCAACTTTTTATGAAATTGTCGCTCTCGCTGGTGCTGATGCATATTCAGCGTGCAATAGCATGGTTAACATCACGGGTTATGGCGACTCCGCATTCTTGGAAGATTGTTTGAAAATGAATTATCGCAACACTCCATATTATGATGGAAACATTTATTTATCTGATGGTTCTGGATATTTTGCATTTCAAAAAGTTTGTTGCGGAAAGGGTATTTTTTTGGAGAGCGGTCTTTGTTCTGTAGCGACTTCAACTACAGAAGAACCAACCACAACAACCACAACGGAAGAACCCTCAACAACAACCGAGGAGCCTACTACTGCTCCCCCATCGTATTGCGCCGACCCAGCGGCAATGAATTATCTAGAAATAGGCCCATGCATGTATCCCTAAAATGGACAACCTAACCATTGGCATGGCAACTTTTGATGATTTCAATGGCGTGTATTTCACGATCCAAGCATTGAAAATGTATCATGGCGAAGCTGTTAAAAGCGCCGAAATCATTGTTATAGACAACAATCCAAGTTCAAAGGACGGCCAAGAAACAAAAGCTTTCTGCGAAAAAGACAAAAGAATAAAATACATTGAATCAGACAACTCTCGCGGGGCGTTCTCCAAAGAGGACGTTTTTGTTCACGCCGAAAATGAGAATGTTTTGGTTTGTGATTGTCATGTTTTATTTGCGCCCGATTCTATTCTTTCCCTAAAAAACTTTTTTAAGAGCGGAGAGGATAAGGGAAATTTAATTCAAGGACCGTTGCTTTCAGACTCTATGGAAATTATAGCCACCCATTTGAAACCAACTTGGGGTAGTGGAATGTTTGGGCAATGGGCTTTAGACAAGAGGGTTTACAGTGAAAAAGCCTTTGAAATTCCCGCGCAAGGAATGGGTGTTTTTGCATGCAAGAAAAACTCTTGGGTTGGGTTTCCAAAAGGAGCGAGCGGTTTTGGGGGAGAGGAATACATAATCCATGAGAAATTCCGCCAAGCTGGCAAAGGGGCGATATGTCTCTCTAACTTGAAGTGGCTACACAGGTTTCGTCGTCCTAGCGGTGCTCCATACTCTCCAACTCGTGAGAATAAATTCAAAAACCACATTCGCGGGTTTCTAGAAGCAGATTTGCCAGTCTTTGAAGTGTTGGAGCACTACAAATCCATAGGAACGCCCGAATCTGAAATAAACAAGTGGTTGGAAGATGTAACTAAAGAAAATGGCTGATTTTATTAAAGGTAATTCCTGCTTGTTTGCAGTTGACTCCTCTCCCGCTTTTAAAACTGGAGAAAGTCTAGGGTTGTATTTTTTAAGTCTATTAGAAAACGTAGATTTTTCAATTTCTCCCGCAAGAACGCAAACTCGCCAAATTGGCGGGCAGGAATTTGGCGTTGATTGTGTTAATTTTTCGCCCGATATTATAGCGAATCTCAGCTATTCTTCGCGGCAGGATTTTGATTCGGAATCCCTGCTTGGAACAGTTTTTAGACCGTCTGGAGATTATAGGGCAATTTTCTCTGGAATCAATGATTTTTCATTCAATGGGTATTTGTTCTTCTCCGATTCTCAAGGCTATGATTTAATCAAACAAATTCAAGATTCCAGCTCTTTTAGCGGGGTAAATGTCGTTTCCTTGGGAAATTGTTATTTAACGAACGCATCGCATTCTTTTAGCGCGGGCGAATTAGCAAAAACAGCGTGCCAGTTTGTTGCGTCCAACATTGTTTCCGAAAGTCTTACTGGAAATCGCATGCAGATTCCAGCAATTAACTTGGAAAGCGGAACAACTGGAAATGCCGCCACAATATTCTTAAATCCATTACAAGTCAATCGTTTACCAACTGGAGGTTTGACGGGAATTTTGCCGAATATTTGGACGGCCAGATTCAAACCCTCTTTTGAGAGTCTGCAAATTCCAAACCAAAAACTAGACTCTTGGAACAGCGCTCGCGTTCAAAACATGGAGCTGTCTCTTTCCATAGACCGTGAAAATGTTTATGGATTTGGTAGCGATCATGTTTATGGGCGAGATGTCAAATTTCCAGTTCAAGGGTCTATTTCCATTAACGGACTAGTTTCTGATTATCAGACTGGCTCTTTCGAGGAACTGATGAGAAACGAAAGAAAACAAACAATCGAAATTTTCTATCGCGATCCAAAAGATGAATTTTTGTCTGGATTATCTTTGGCCGAATTTTCTGGCTTGAATGAAACTGGCCACATTGTTAAAAACCGTTGGCTAAAATTTGACAACTGTGTTTTACGCGAAAAACGAGACTCTCTTTCGGCCAACGGAATGTATGAGTTTAGTGCTCAATTCGATTTCGGTGCAACTGAAAACGGCGGATTTTCTTATAAACAAGGAGACGAACTATCTGTTGACGATTTCGTTTTACGGTCAAGTGATTTGAGGCGGTTGGTTTCCTCTGACGGTTACAGCATTATTACTGATCCATTTTGCAGAGCATATGGGAATAATTGTGAAGTTGAAACAATACTTTCCGCCGATGGCCGCATCATGTGTACGAGGGACAACTTTGTGTTCGAGGGATCGAATCCTGTTTGCTATTTGCCGCCGAATCTGCCTAGCGGGGTTTTCGCCCTTTATCTCTCCTTGACAGATGGATCGTCTGGAAGCTTTGTTCCACTTGCTGGCTTTCCAGCTTCGGGCGCGGGCGGAGGATATTTACAAAGTGGGACTCGCGTGTATTATAATTATTCACCAACATTTTTGGCTCCCTCGTCTGGAGAGCTTCTTGATTCAACGGCAACAGGCGATTTTCCAAATCTTTTCTATAAAATGGGCGCACACAAGTTTCAGTATTCTGGGGGATATGGAATTTATAATCTGGATTATAATTTTGACAACGAAATTTCTCTTTCTCCGCCGTCTATTACTGGAAGTGGCTATTCAAGCAATCAATTGGTTGGGGCCAGATTCTCAAGTGGTAATCATCATATTGTTGAAATACATAAGTCG
>Ga0315909_10000710_pt1 | contig 44874 bp, 51 predicted proteins | sample LakEriMetagenome_11_FD_203527 | JGI IMG/M metagenome (GOLD analysis project Ga0315909, IMG submission 203527) | Freshwater fungal communities from buoy surface, Lake Erie, Ohio, United States - Buoy 2 MA125 | ecosystem: Environmental > Aquatic > Freshwater > Lake | place: USA: Lake Erie, Ohio... | reverse complement strand
GGCCTGCGGTCGCGGCGACGAGCTAGAAGGCGCGCTAGGCGAGATAGCCGCGCTTAAAACTCTGTTGGCGGCAGTCGTCAGCGTCTTGTCGGACGAAGACCAAAAGCGGGTTATCGGCGCTGCAGGCCTACTCTGGGAGGCTTCCGATGCGTGAATCCGAAATTGAAAAGTACTTGGTAAAGCGTGTGAAGGAACTTGGCGGCGAGGTTCGCAAAGTCCAGTGGGTTGGGCGTGTTGGTGCGCCTGACCGACTGGTGATGTTGCCCAAACTGGCTTACTGGGATGATCTCTACCGCACGAAGTACGCCCCAGCAACCATCTGGGTCGAACTCAAAGCCCCGGGCCAAAAACCCCGCCCCAGCCAGTTACGCGAACACGAGCGCATGCGCGCCATGGGTCAGCGCGTGGTGGTGATTGACAGCATCGAAGGTGTCGAGGAGCTACTAGCGTGAAGCGCACTATCAGAAAAATAAATGCCATAACCCAGGCCCATCTCATGCGCCTGCTGGTCGAGGGCAACTACAACTGCAAAGAGCTGGCAGAAGAAACCGGGCTACATTACGTGACGGTGTTGCAGTACACCCGTGAGCTGCATCGCTTCGGCGCGTGCCATATCTCCGGTTGGGATAAAGACGGTCTCGGGCGTGACATTATCAAGATTTACAAACTTGGGCCGGGCAAAGACGCCAAGCGCGAGAGGCTGACCGACAAAGAAAAGCAGGCGCGGCATCGGTCAAAGGCGCACCACTTGGGGTTGATAAGTGCAACTGCTGGAACCTTGAAAGACCGTTCGCTAGAGCAAGCCTTCGGCGTAGGGAGGGCAGCATGAAGTGTCCTTTATGCAGCACTTGGGCGCGCACCCTAGAAACCCGGGCAAAGCCCGGCAACGTGACGTACCGGCGCTATGAATGCGCAAACCTGCACCGCTTCACAACAACAGAGACGGTGCTACGCGCAGACGCGGAAAAGCGCCGCTACACAATACCCCGCAAAGATGCGTAAGACCTACGCCCCCCGGGCCTTCGCCACTTTGGCCGAAGCTCATTTTGCAAACCAGCCGCGCTGCGCCTTGTGGGCCAAGCCCGGCATGGGCAAAACCGTTATGACGCTCACACACCTGGACGCCTTGCACCGGGTGTGGGGCGAAAGCCGCCCTACCCTTGTACTGGCCCCCCTGCGCGTGGCCCGGGACACTTGGGCGACAGAGGCCAGCAAGTGGCAGCACTTGGCGGGCCTGGATGTTGTGCCCGTCGTCGGGGACGCCGCCGTGCGCAAGGCAGCTTTGCGCCGGGACGTACCTATCTACACAACCAACTACGAGCAATTGCCATGGCTGGTTGAACACTTCGGTGACGCTTGGCCGTTTGGCGCCGTGGTTGCTGACGAGTCCACAAAGCTCAAAGGCTTTCGACTTCGCCAAGGTACGCAACGTGCTCAAGCCCTTGGCCGTGTCGCCCACAAGAACGTGCAGCGGTGGATCAACCTCACGGGCACGCCAGCCAGCAACGGGCTAGAGGACTTGTGGGGCCAGACGTGGTTCTTAGACGAGGGTCGGCGCCTAGGGCGCACGTTCTCCGCGTTCCGTGACCGCTGGTTCCAGCCGGTGAAAGCGGGCCAGTTCCATCAGTGGAAAGCTGCACCCTGGGCGCAAGACGAAGTGCATAACCGCCTTGCTGACATTTGCCTGACCCTAGACCCCCGCGACTGGTTCGACATGCGGGAGCCCGTGGTGAACGTCGTCAACGTGCACCTGCCCCGCGAGGTGCGCGTCAAATACCGCGAGATGCAGCGCGAGCTTTTCACGATTATTGCGTCAACCCCAGTGGAGGCGCCCAGTGCCGCAGCCAAGTACGCCAAGTGCCTGCAAATGGCGGGCGGCGCGGTGTACTTAGAGGATGGCGTGCAGTGGGTCGAACTGCACCAAGAAAAGCTGGACGCACTTGAGGAGCTGGCAGACCAGACGGGCGACGACCCGCTGCTGGTGGCCTACCACTTCAAGCACGAAGCTGCACGCATCCTGGCCAGGTTTCCTGACGCGCTGGACTTGGCCAACGCTGACGACCTGCGGGCAGCGCAAGCTGGCCGGGGCAAGCTGTGGCTGGGCCACCCAGCCAGCATGGGGCATGGCGTGGACGGGCTGCAAGAGCACTGCAACACCGTAGTGTTCTTTGCCCAAGACCCGAACCTAGAACACCACGACCAGATCTTGGAGCGCGTTGGCCCCATGCGCCAGATGCAAGCGGGTAAAGATCGTCCAGTGTTTCTGTACTACCTAGTAGCGCAGGGCACGCTGGATGTTGTGGAGATGGCACGCCGTGAAAGCAAACGCAGCGTGCAAGATTTATTGATGGACTTTATGAAAGGCGAGCTATGAGAAGAAACCTCGGGGATTTTGAATGCTCCAACCCCGGTTGCCAAGCACCCCCTCTTGGCTTTCACACCCCACATTGCGAAACCACAGACGTGTTTCAGGCCGCGGTTTACCGCCCAGCTGGGTTGCAGCCAAAGCAGGCGGATGAGGCGATGCGCCCCGCCAGCGGCGGCGGCAAACTTGCAGGCGACCACTACTACCGCGTGAAAGTTTCAAATCCTATCAGCCCAGAGGTGCAAGCGTACACCGCCGAGTGCGCAGACATCATAGAGGCGCTAAACATGACCTTCAACGAGGGTGAAGCGTTTAAGGCGCTGTGGCGCCTGGCTGCCGCCCGGCAAGGCCGCGGCAAACCAGGCAACAAGGCGCAGTACGACGCGGATAAAGCTGCGCACTACGGCCATCGGGTAGCCGCCCAAACCCGCGCACAAGAGGGGGGCTGACCATGGATGATTTTTACCTATGGAACGCCGGTCTTCTAGTCGTAGTTTACGGATTCGCATCCTGGTACGGGAAGTCAGTTCCCGCGTGGCAAGCACTGACGCTTGCTGTTTGTTGGTTTATGGCCGAGTGCCATCGTGTTTTAGGGGGTTGACCATGGATGACGCCGACCGCGCAAACGCCGAAGTGGAACGCAGCTTGCAGGAAGCACTGCGCTCTAGGCGACCCGAAGGCCCCCTCCCCCAGGGGGCGTGCTTGCTCTGTGACGAACCAGTTGACGGCCAGCGCCGCTGGTGTGACGCAGATTGTAGAAACCAGTGGGAGAAACGCCGTGCACGAAGCTGAAATACAGGCGGCCGTTGACCGCCACATAGAGATGGAGCGCAAGGCCGCAGCGTGGGACGCGTGGCGAACACTAGTAGGGCGCAGCGGCCCCAACACCGTATGGGGGGAGGGCATGCGTCTGGTTGAAGTGCTTGACGCTTTGGAGCGCCCCGTGCATCCTGCACAAGAACCTAGCAAAAGCTAGAGTGGCTTTGAGCACGATGTTTGGTGTAAGTTAGTGCCCGCTTTAGCAATTTGCTTGGGCATTTTATACATTATACGACCTCGGATCAGGGTTTTTGCTATAGCGTCTGCTAAATTATCGTGTACACTTTGCTTCATCGAGTCGCCAACCAGGGGTACAGAATGTCACTCATCGAGTGGATCAACCAGCACGATTGCGGCGTCACTCCGACAGCCGTTCAGTCGCCTAACGGCGGCATTGAGATCCGCGTTCTGGCTGTGCACGCCGACGGCTCAACCAGCATCGAGCGCGCTGTCGTGACTTGTTACAGCGAAGCCCGCGACGCGCTGGGCTATTGAGCTTCTAGGCCATTTAACAATACCCGGTGGATCGCGTACTCATTGCGCGGCCGCCACAACTTGGGAGAAGTGAGATGGGCGAGATCGTCGACGGCATGTTCCAAGACGGCCTGCCGGACTGGTACGCCGACGAGGGCGAGGAGGCCGAGTACGGGGGTCGTGTGCCCGGGATGGGGGTGACGTGCCGCAACTGCGGAGCGAAGCATCTCTGGTGGTTGCCGCGTGCGCGGGGTGACTACCGACTGATGAACCCCAACGGGGACTTCCGCATCTACCACCCGGCTTGCAGCCCCGGCGAGTTCGAGGACCTGAGTGCGCAAAGCACACCCCAACCCGCTGACGTGCGGGCCGATTCACCCACGACGAAATCGTGATTATGCGAACAGAAATTACCGCGAACTGGCAGCCGATTGAGACGGCCCCGCGTGACGGCACTGTGGTCGAGTTGCTTGGCGAAAACGGAAAGCTCGACGTTGGTGAGTGGCACGAATGGTCTGAACATTTCGACAAGACCGCCAACGGGATCGCTGAAGGCGTAACCGGCGAATTCTCGACAGAGTACGGCGAGGGGCCGCATACACACTGGCGACCACTGCCCGGTGCAGAAAGCACCGCCCAACCCCCGGCCCCGCCAACCAATCAACCCTGAACGGAAGAACCCTTATGCGAACCGCCGAAGACGCCAGCGCTTGCCTATCACTGGCTTACAAGTACACCGACTTGCGAGGCTGCGTGAAAGATCAGCGCCCCGCGTTGATGTCTGACCCCCTGCTAGCGGCACTGGACGTACAGATCGCGGCACTGGAACAAATGTTTGAAGACCGGGTGCGAGCCCTCGCCAATGCTTGAAATAAACGAAAGGCCCCGCCGTGACCTCAAAGCCCTTATCGAACTCATCGGCCAGCGCCGCGTCGAGCGAGAACTTAACGTGCACCGCACCACCATCGCCATCGCCAGATGGTTGGCCGGCCAGGTTGCAATGCCTAGGGCACAACATCTGGCGGTGCGAGAACTGCTCGGGCGCCTTCCAGGCACTTGCGGGAAGTGGGAAGGCTGGCGGTTCCACGACGGTCAGCTCCTCTCCCCCGCCGGAGACGTCTTCAGCCCCGGGGATGTGCTAAGCCTAATCCTGCTGCGCCAGCAGTTGTCTGCCCAGCGCCAAGAGCTTGAGCGCCTTAAAGTCCGCCTAACAGTGGCCGAGAGTGGCCACATGCATCAGGCAGCGAACGACACCCAGCTTAGGGCTTGAACACCCAGACGCGCACCGTACCGCTTGCCAGATCAACTGGCGCGCCGTCTTTATTGAGCAAGGTTACTCGCACGGTGTTGGTGGCTTGAACGTGCGCGCTAAGCAGCATGTTGCGCGCGCCAATGGTTGACAGCGTGGCGAAGCACGCATCCCCCACCTCGGCCCCACCCACGGTGAGCGTGGTCGCTGCCGCGTCGCCGTCTGCTATTGAACCCGGGTCCCAGGTTGTCGTGCTGGTCAAAGACTGCACCGCGCGCGGGCTTACGGTGTGGGTGTCGGCGGGGACGCCAGCGTCAGTGTCGTTGTCCTGAAAAATCGCTCGCGTAGTGGAGCCGAACACCACGCAGGTCTGGGAGCCAATCACATCCGCAAAGCGGTTTGACCGGAACACAATGCGCGAGTTTGTGGTCGCGGTGTCGTTGAAGTTGCAGACGTTGGTTGACTGCGCGTTGATAACGTTCTGCTCAATGGTAACGCGCCGATTGCCCAGCCCGCTGTTACCAACGATGGCGCCGTTCAACCAAGCCTCAATGTAATTCTGGGTTATCAACACCCCCTCAGCGCCGTCAAGGTCAAGCGCTTTGTTGCCGTTGCCCGAGCCTTCAAAGTTGTTGCCGTACACCAAAATGTTTTGGCCACGGTCAAAGACCATGCCTATAAAGCTCGCCTGGTTGTTGCCCACAAAGTCGTTGTTGGGGCCGCACACTCCAGCGTTGCAGCCTACCCCGCCTGCAGACACCAGCCACAGCCCAACAAGGTTGATGTTCTCAAACTTCGAGTTTGATACATACCAGTGGTAAACGTTGGTCAGCTTAACGCCGTAAGCGCCCGCGGTCGTGAAGTCGTAGAAGTCGCAGGAATCAATAACGACGTGATCGCCTTTGTCGAAGTGCAGCGCGCCAAGCGCGGTGGCCGAGCCCTCAAAGCCTAGACCCCGTACCTCAATTTTCATGACGTTGGCGGGCAGCTTGGTGGCGTATGTTCTCGACATGCCAATAATGGCGCCGTCCACCTTGATGATGGCACTGCGCCGCCCGTCGCCTTGCAGCACCGCGTTAACCGGCACGGTGATTGTTGATGTGACGCGGTATACGCCTGCGGGAAAGTAGACTTGGTTGCTGCCGTTAAGCGCCGCCTGTATTGCTGCGGTGTCGTCGGTTGTGCCGTCGCCCTTTGCACCAAAGTGCCGAACGTCTCTTAGCTTTGTTTGGTTAACCAGTGCATTGCTCATGCTCTCCCTTTCATTTTGTAACGCCCTTGACTTTTTCCAGGGTGCGTAAGCCGCCAATGCCCAGCAAACCACCAAGCGTGTAAATCAGAATGTCTGCGTCAACCGCCGGCGGCGCTGGCCAGCCCTTAGCCTGCGCCAGCCACGCCAGCAGGTTGTGCCCAACGGTTGCGTAAACTAGGCCGATACCACAAGTCCAACCCACGAAGGGGCGCCAGCCAGCGACAAAGATGCTGGGGTGCGCGGCTTCACGAGCGTTGATCTCCAACTGGCCCAGTACCGTTTGCAGATCGCCAGCTTGCGTCAGCTTCAGCAACTCTAGCTCGGCAGCGGCTTTTGCTGCGGGGTCTGGAAATAGGCGGTCAATTATCTTGCCGCCAAGCTCAAATACAGGGCCGAGGAGTAGAGGATTCATGTTACGTACCTGGTGTGTACTGCCACTTGCCCGTGCGCATCTGCTCGGACATGCGCCTTGCGCGGGCGGGCGTCTGATCTGCCCATTTGCTTTGTAGCATGCCGCGTGCTGCGCCTTCGTAGTCGCCCGCCTGGACCATGGCAAGGGTGTTCTTAAAACCCAACAGGCCTTCAACGCCCATTTGAAAAGACATATTGAGCAACACCCCTTTGCGGGCATCGTCCAGGTTCTGGAACCAAGGCAGGCGGCGCGTAAGCTCGTCAATGCGGTCGTCGATGTCGTTGTTCAACAAGAACGCAATCTCACCAGAGCGAAGGCCAGCGCCTTTTTTGTTGGGGTCGATAAGACGCCCCACACCAATGGTCAGAAACCCGAGGTGATCGCGGTATGCGGTTGCACGTTCGCCCTCGTCCCCGCGTAGCTGCCGTGTAAGTTCCGCACGCATGTCAACCTTTCAACTGTGAAGCAAACCACCCGATGGCTGCACCGAAAGAACTTGCGGCGCCGCCTAGCCACATCAACGTGCGCCAACCACCTTTGGCCTCTGACAGTTTTTCAAGAACAAGATCGACCTTGGTTTCGACTACCGCTTGCCGTGCTTTGAAATCTGTCATTTGGGCTTGCAAGGAGGCCACGGCCCCTTTGATCTCGCCAAACTCCACCGGGTCAATCATGCTCAAGTCCTTATCGAGGCGCAGCTGTAGGTGCGCCAGTTGGTGGTACACATCCATGCCGCACCCTTCCCATTGATTCTTGCAGCATGGTATTTGTTTGTGCGTGTAACACGGACACGCGCACAGGTATCAGAACCAACCCATTTGCAGGTCTGATATTTCAAACTGCCATGAGGTTCCGGGCGTGTCAGCAAACACGATGCCTACAGTAAAGCCCGTTGCTTTCTGAATCTTGACCAGAGAGGGGCTGTTTGCGTTGTTCACGTAAGTGCTGAAAACAAGCGTGTTTGTCACGCCGTCGAAAATGCTGTAGCTGTAGCCGCCAGCGGCTGAATGGATAGCCACGCGGTAGGGCCTCCAGTCCAGCAGCACAGGGCCGCAGAACGCACCGCCAAACAACCGGTTGTCTGCCGTGCCGTCTGCGTTCTCATGCCACGTTTCTGGCTGCGAACGTGTACCGCCTTGGCAAGCCCCGCCCGCAGACTGCGTTAGCTTGTCAAGGCCGCCAACGATAAGCCCTTGGCCTATGTTGCTAAGGCCAGTGGACAGACTGCGGGAGATAAAGGCTACGTGCGCGTCGGGGTTAGAGGTAAACAGCCCGCGCGAGGTAAACGTCCAGGTTGCCCACATGGTGCCGGTGTTGGCGGGCCTGTCTGTGGACATGATGTACGCCAAGTACCCTCGGTCAGGTTCAGCGCTTGGCCACGCGGGCAGCTTCACCGAACCAGAATCGTAGTGCTCTGTTTTTGTGGCGGCGTACGTACCGTTGCCAAGCGATTGGCGTTCAAACGTAACCCCGCGCAGCGGGTGCGTTACCTGGGTTTCTGCGTGCGCAAAGCTGGCAAGCATGAGACTTAACAAAATAAATAAGCGTTTCATTGCATGGCTCCTTAAAAATATGTTTTGCTTTTACGCAGGGCGCAGAGCAAGGGTTATGCGGCAGGTGTCGTAAGAACCCCCCGAAGTCCAAGCCCCCGGCGTTTCAGCCCCACTTCCACTCCATGGCTTGGACGCCATGCCCGTGCGGGCCTCCATGGTGCTTCCAAGCCAACTATAGGAGTCGGTCTGGGCGCGGATAGCGGTGTTGGAGTACCCCGACGGAACCGCCTGCCCACCCCCGAGGGTAGAGGTGAACTGCCCGATTATTGACAGCACCACAGCCCCCGCCGTCACGGGGGTGATCGCTGGGCCGGAGTCTGTGCCGGTCGAAACCGTGGAGGTAACGTCAAGTATCTGAGACGCCGAACCCCCACGCCACAGGTGCGCTACTGCGTTAATGCGGTTGGCGCCTGCGGTCTGGCTAAAATTAACAACACTTTCCGGCGTTGTGGTGAACCGTTTAACGAACACCTGTAACCGGTGCGTGCCGGTAGCGAAGGTAGAAGTTGCATCACTGGTGTACCCCGTGCCGCCAAACGTGTTGCTAGGGGGCGTTGACCCTGCTTTGTTTGCTACATGGACAACAATGATTACCGCGTCGTCAACCTGCGCACCTGCAGGAATTGAAAGGCTGAACGACGCCGCGTCAGAGGTAGTAGTTTCGCTGCTCACAAAAGTAAGCCCAGCGGGGGGAGCCGCGGCAAGCAGCATTTGTTGAATCGCCGCCATCAGGTCAACCCCGTCCCACTAATGATCCACTCTGTGCTCGTGACCTTGAGCGCAGTGGCAACGCCGTTAGCGGCGAGTGTGCGTGAACCCGTGGTGCCAGCCCCTGCTAGACGCAGGGTGTCCGTCGTAATGGCAATGGTGATCACGCCAGCGCCGTTCTGGTTAACGAACGTGATGGCCGTACCAATGGGGTACGCCACACTGCTGTTAGCTGGGATCGTGAACGTGCGGGCTGTGGTGTCAGCGCTTGGGTGAAAGATGTGCTTGCCAGCGTCTGCCAGCACTAGGGTGTACGCCGCGCTCTGGCTGTTTTGCGGAACGTTGCGGTAGCCAATAGGGAAGGTGTCAACCGTGCCGCCCGTCATGGTCGGGTCAGTCAGCGTCTTATTGGTCAGCGTCTCTGTGCCCGCCAGCGTAGCCAACGTGCCGGTGGTCGGCAATGTCACGTTGGTGGTTCCGGTCTGTGTCAGGGTTAGTGCAAAGTTGCCGGACGTGGCGAAGTTGTTGGCCAGGGCCAAGTCACCGGACAGCGAGACAGAGCGGGCTGCGTCGTTCAGGTTCCAGGTTAACGCGCGCCCTGCGGTCAGAGTGCCGTTGTGTGCAACCGTCATGTCAAACGTGCCAGCGCCCGCGTTGCGCACTGCCAGTGTGGTCAGTGCCGTAGCTGCTCCGCCGTCGATTGTCGGGCTGGTCAACGTCTTGTTTGTCAGCGTCTGGGTGTCGGACGTGCCCACCAGTGCGCCAGTGGGCAGCACCTTGGTGCTATCTGCCAGCAGCTTGCCTGTTGTGCCGTCAAACACCGCAACGGCGTTTGCAGTTGCACTGGCAGGGCCAACAACGTCACCGCTACCGCCCCCACCACTGCCCGTAGCGTTAATGGTCACGGTGTTGGCATCACTGGAAAACGTGACGTTGGTTCCGGCAACCAAAGACTTGAACTGGAGGTCAACACCGGACTTGGCGGAAAACAGCCCAGTGCCAGCCCCCAAGTTGCTAGCGGTGTTTGCTTCGCCCGTGTCGGGCGGGGCCGTCCAGCTAAAGTCTGCGCGCAGGTAGTTGGCTGTGCCGCCGCCAGACGCAGGTACTAGCCCTTTAGTAAGCGCGTTAGCAGGGGGCAACAGCGCCGTAACCTGCGCGGGCGTCAGGTTTGCCGTGGCTGCAGTGTCGCCGGTGTCGTTACCCCGGATGGTGTTTGCCGGGGATACTTGGTCTGGAATAGCGTTTGGGTCTAGCGTCCAGGACGGGCCCGCGACAATCACATCCCCCTTATCACCGTCGCGCAGCTTGTCAGCATTTTCGCGGGCCTTACTCATCTTTAGTCTCCCCTACGACGTTAGCCACGCGAGAGCGCTCCAGCGCCTCGACTAGGTGGCGCACTTCACTAAAGGGGCGGGTGCCCAGGTATTCCAAAACAGCGCGCAGCGCTTCGGATTCGACGACGTACTGGTTAGGCATTGATGATCTTTCTGACAGTGAGTTCACGGATCAAGGTGCTAAGGCCGCAATACAGCGGGCGCAGAACAGTCTCGACTTCTACGTTACTGGGGCTGCTGGACATGAACGTGCGCAACGTGCCGTCAGTGCACAGCCCGTTTATGTCTAGCGTCGTCGTATTGGTGAAGTTCCGCGCGGTAGTGCTGCCCAGGTTTAGCCAGGCGGCAAAGTTCTCAAACCCGTCGCCCAGTGCGCGGGTAGCGCCCCGCACTGTGATCCCCGCTGTAGTGAACCGCGCCACCTCGTTGCCCGCGCCTACGTTCACGCGGATCGGAGGGTCCGACAGCCCGGCGCCAAAAGCCTCTAGCCGTGCCTCGGTGTTGTTCATGCCCAGCCCGACCATGCGGTATGTGGTCATTCCCGAAGCGTTTGACATCCACATAGTGGTCACGTTGCCGGTGCCAGACGGGGCTATCAGCACGTTGGTTGCGCCGTTCGCCTGCGACGTGCGGATGGAAGTCCACTTGGTAGGGTCGGTGCTCGCGTCACTGACCAAGATGCGGCGGGCGTCCCCTGTAAATTTCAGGTTTGCCTGCAAATCAAGTTCAGATTCCGACAGCGTAGCTTTTAGTGTTGACCCAATCTTGATCTCTAGGGGCGGGCTGCCAGTGCCCACCAAGTCAAGTGTCTCAATTCTGGCGGTCGTACCCACCATGCCCAAACTGACGGACTTGGACGAAATTATGTTGTCGTTGTTCGCGGCAAAGAACACAGCGTCTTGCGAGCCGTCAGGGGGCGTGAGCACCATGCTCGTGCCCTTGCCCGGTTCTCTTGACTGAAAGCGCACCCACTTAGGGAAATTCGTAGGCACGCTATCGGTGCCGTGCATAAGCACGCGGCGCCCGTCACCGACGAACAGCAAGTCGCCCTCCAGCTCGGCCCCGTACTTGCTCATTCGGTCGCGCTGCTCGGTGGCAACAGTACGTGGCGGCCCCCACGTAACTTTAATGTTGGTGAACTCAATGCTCCACGGCACCAGGTCGTCGGCAAACACCTCGGCAAACAGCACGCCCTCTTTGCTGGTGTCGTAAAAGGCGTTGCTGTCTAGCACGTCGCCGGTGTCAACCTCGGTTTCCCAAGCCTGCTCTGCAACGTTGAAACGGTAGAGCCGCTGGCGAATGTACCGCTGCCCGTTATCCGCCACTGTTGACTCGATGATGCTGCGGTACTGCACCCCATCCTCAAGCAGCTTATTGCGGGGGCTGGCGGTGTTAGGAATGAGCCGGTTATCGCCAGGCAAAACGCCGTTGGCCCAAGTCTCGATTACCGTGCAAGGAAAGTGCGCTGGGCCTTCGTCCGCGCCAGACAGGTCGCCAACGGCAATGCCCGCGCCAAACACCGCGGTGTTGACCACGTTGGTGTCAACGCGGGTGGCAACAGCAAAGTGCCCAATGGGGTTGGCAGCAAAGTAGCTGTTGCTTATCCACTCAAAGTCCAGCGTTACTTTGGACGGTCGGGTGTTCCAGCCGTTGGGGTTGGTGTCCACGTAGGCCACGTACCGGCTTGGGGTTGCGGGGGACAGCGTGGTGTCGGGCAACGTTGTGCCGCCGAGCGTTGTATCCTCGCCGCCTCCCCCACCACCCCCGCCACCGCCGTTGGTGCCGTCAAAGGACTCCAGGCCCGCGACCATGACAACGCTGTCGCCCTCCTCAAGCGGTGACAAAAATGTAACCGTCGTTGGGTTGGTCTCGGTGTAGTCGATACTGCCGCCCTCTAGGCGCAACCCGTTCAGGTACACCGCAAGAGCGTTTTGGTTAGCTAAATAACCATCAGTGATGGTGAATACCGTCTGGCCAGGGGTGGCCGTAAATCGGTAAACCTGCTGATACAACGAGCGCTGGCCAACCGCCCGCCCGTAACGCGCAAGAATCTGCGCGCCCGACACTGGCGGTGTTGTGAAACTTAAAGTGTTGCCGAACACCGTGAAGTCGGTGCCCGGCACAAGGCTCAAGCCGTCAACCGACAAGTCAACGTTGCCGACACTGGCGGGGTCGCGCTGTAGTGCAAACAGCGTGCGAATGCCGTCGCCCGTAAACGTTTCGTACAGCCAGTCTGAGAACACAAGTTGCCCAGCAAGGTCAGCTATTTCTGCGTTAATCAGCGAGGTGCCGGCGGGGTTCCAGGCAATGAACTTATTGGGGTCGGGCAGCGGGAACTGGGGGTTTGTCCCGGTTGCGGTTACTGGCAAGCGCAGTGCGCGGTCGGTGCGTTCGACCAGCTGCTGAATCTGCATCGTGGTGCGGTCAAGCTGGTTTTCAAGCGCGATGGCGCTAAACCGCCCACCCTCTGGCAGGTCTAGTGGCTGGTCGTAATCAAGGTCGCCATAGATAACCAAGCGGGTGCCGCCGGGCAACGGGTCGCCCAACAGTGGGTAAATGATGGAACCGCCGGGCGACGTGTCTTGATTGGGGTTCAAAGACACCGCGTAATCGACGGACGACAACAAGACCTCGGCCCCGTTGACCTGAATGCTCACAGCCAAGTCGGCTGCGTCGAACACTTTGAAAGTGAAAAACCAGGATGTCTGCGTCCCGTTTCCTATAAAGGCGTTCCGTCGGGGCGTGGCGGATATGGTCATGCGGATAGCTCCTACGTTACCCACATGGTACGTAGGAGCTGCCGTATCACGGACACGTTAAGGCTGTTTGCTGTCCGCGCTTGCCGTACCAGTGATCGCGCCGCGCACAGCGTCAGCAGGGCTGGTTGGTTCTATGCGCCCTTGCGCCACTCCAGCGGCGTACCCACCAGGGCGGGCAGCGGCGTAGAACGGAAGCCCGGTAAGCATCGTTGCTGCGGCAGCCGTGTCGCGGATAGCTTTTTGCGCACTGCCGTTGTCCGCGATAGCTTTGTACACGCTAAAGGGCGCAGCCACGCTCGATTCGATAAGGCTTACCGCCGGGGACAAGCTGAACTTGTCGTCTGCCGGGTTGTCGTTAAAGCGGTTAAGCGTAAGCTGCCCCAACTGGGCTACACCCGGCACCAACGCCACTAAGCCTTTAACCGTGCCGAACCCAAACACCGAGGCCAGCCAGTCGTCTAGGTACTCGCCGTCCTTGTCCTCATCGTCCGGGCCGCCTTTGAACCCCAGCGCTATGGACTCGGCCACCCAGATAGGAACCAGCAGGCCCATTAGCGCAACGTAGAGCAACCTGCCAGCGCCGCGTCGCACGCCCACTGCGTCTACCACCTGTTTGAACGCAGTGGCGTTGGTGTTGGCCAGCATGTTGAAGTAACCAACGAACTGCGTGAACACCCTAGCGTAGGCAGGGCCCGTCTCGAAGCGGCTCACGTCCTCGGGCAACGTGCTGCCTTGGGTCTGCCGGATAACGCCGTCTGCAAAACGCACAGCATCGCGGTCGTTCATGCCCTCGGTTGTCGCCTGGTTGTAGGCCGCCGTCCAGATAATCGGGCTCATGGTGTTATCCACCGCCGTCTGGAGAAAGTAGGCGTGGCGGCGCGTCCACTCTTGGCTGCGCTCTAGCAGGTTCGGATCGAGCATGACACGCTCGGCCACGTCGTTCATAGCGCTGATCTCGTTCAGCATGCGGTCGCGCATGTAGGGGGATGCCTCCGCAACCGCCCGCTTGAACTTCTTTGGCGATGCGGTGAAGCTGGCCACCGACGAAAGCATCAGCGTTGGCTTGACCTTAATACCTGCAGTTGTGAAGCCAGTGATCTGCTGCACGGTGTTACTGACGTTGGCAAACATCAGGGCCATGCCCGCGCTGGCGCGCATATGGCTCAAGATGCGCGACACGCCGCGGTCACCCATGACAGGGGTTTCCACTACCTGCTTTGCCGCGCGGCCAAGCCAAGGAATAAGCATGCCTTCGTAGATGCCTGGGTCAACGCGGTTAAGCGCGTAGCTCACGTCCTTGCGGGTCAGCAAGCGCCGCACGTCGTTGACCGCTGGCTGCATGTTGGTAAACAGCAGCACCTTGTCCATGTGCTGGGCCAGTGCTCTCAGATCCAGTAGCAGGGGCTTGTTGTACTCGGTACGCGCCTTGGTAAACCCGCTGGGCGCTGCCGGGAAAGCGTAGGCAAGGGACTCGTTCTCGCCCTCGGCCAGCTCGCGCAACCGCTGGTCATTGACGATGCGCGTGTCGGTTTGGGCGGGCACGTAGCCGCCACGGTAGGTGCCGAACGGCGTGGTTACTTCGTTCGCTGTTACCTCGGCAAAGTAGCGACCAAACACCTCGCGGTGCGCTTTCTGCGCCCCCGGCTTCATCTCCTCGAGCAAATCCCACACGCCTTGAGCGAAGTCCCAGTGGGCTTTTGTAAGCACGCCTTCATTGTGCATGCGCTCCACAAAGGCATCCCACCGACTTGTATCTAGCGTGCCGTCCGGGTTCTCTGTTGCCCACTGGCGACCCAATAACAGCTTGCGCTTGTTGCTATCATTTCCAGAGTGCAGGATGGCATGCAGCAGCTCTGCGCCCCCGCTGTCGCGGGCGTTACCAAAAGTGTAGCCAAGTTCGGGCGCTTCAATCGGGCCGCGCTTGAGTGCAGGGGCAATCCCTTCTAGCAGTGTGGTGAACTTCTTTCGGTATTCAGCACGTTCGGTGCGGTAGCTGTCTGCGGCGTCTTTGATAGGTTGAAACACCAAGCGCAGGAACGGCCCGCCATACTTGCCGTCCAGGCGTTCAGTCCACTGTTCTACTCGAGTAAGGAACGCACGGAAAAACTTTAGCTTGATGCCCGCTTCTTCTGCAGTCGTTATCGCACCCTTTTCGCCAGGTACGCTGGTCGGCACGCCTATCTGCAGCATGCGGCCCACCAAGTCTTGCGCGGCGTCCTCTATGTCCAGCAGGTTGCCGTCAACTTCCATCTGGCGGCTGCGTTTAGCCAAGTGCCACATGGACCGTATTTCGTCATTGAGTCCGCGCAACTCCTCTAGCGTCATGTCGCTTAAGGGCTTGGCGGCTTGCAGTGCGCCCTGTACAGAGGGCTCCAAAGCGGCGTACATAGCGGGGTCGTTACGGCGCACCACGTCCATGTATTCGGCAGCAGTTTTGGTAGTAGCGGTGGTCACGCCGTAAGCTGCAAGGATGGCGCGGGCGGCGTTCACCACATCGGGGTCGCGCCCACGGTCTACGGTCTTTTCGTCGTTGCCCTTGGTGACACGCCGGAAAAACTCTACAACCTTTTTAGCTTCGGCTTGGGCTTCGTTAAGCGCTTTGACTGCGGCGTTGTTCAGTACCTGATCGCGCTTGGCCTGCACTGCCTCTTGGGTTTGCGCCTTGGCGGTAGCCTCTTGCCAGTGCTTGCCCGCTTTGGCCTCGGCAGCACGGTGCCGCCCTGCTGCGCTCTTGAGGTCGCGCACGCGGGTGCGGTCTGCCAGGTTCTGGGCAAAGGTTTTGGCTGCACGCTGCAAAGCGTTAACGGTTATTTTGCTGCCGCTTTTCGACACGTTCCCGGTATCTGTCCGGGCGTTCAGCATATCGGTCTGCGCCTTAAGCTCTGTGGCCAGTGACCGGGCGCGGGCCTCGTTGTGCACAGCTTCGGTTGCTGCTTGCTCTACGGCCTCGGGCGTTGCCAAGTCGCCGTGACGCTCTAGCATGCGCTGGTCCGTCATGCCCTCGATCACGCTGGCCATGGGCTCGGCGTCTGCGATCTCGCGCACAAGCAAGTCGCCCGTGGCAAAGCCAAACATCTCGGCCACTAGGTCTGGGTGCAGCCCGTCCTTAGAGGTCATGCCCTTGAGCTTGGTAAGGTCAGGGCGGCTTAGCGCGCTGTCGGGGTACATCTCGGCCAAGGCTTGCGTGTTTAAGCGGAAGCCCTTTTCTGCCTTGATCTGTTCACCGTTGGGGCCAATCATTGACCCCTTACGCAGCCAGCGCTGGGCAGCGTACACCGGCGTGGCTTCAACCTCGGCGCGCACCTCGGCCTCTACCGTTTTGCGCAGCGTGGCAGCTTCTTTCTGCAACGCCTTAATTGCTTTGCTGCGGGCGTTCACCGTCCACTTGAGGTCGCGCAGACTGCGTGCTTGTAGCTTTTCTACAGCTTCGTCCGTGGAGTTGAACTCGGGTAACAGCCTCGCAGCTTCTTCGGCCTGTGCAATCTGCTCGTCGGTAGCCAACATGCGGTCGAACACCTGGCGCACTTCGTCGTTTAGCTGCAGGTCGCGCCCGCGCATGAACTGCGACAGCGACTTGTAAACGTTAACTAGCCAACTGCGGAAACGGCGGAACAGCGGTTGCAGCTCTTGGCTAGGTGCCTTGCCTTCCAGCAGGTACTGTTCAAAGCTCTCGGCAAAGCGCTCGTGGTGTGGGCGCTTTTGGTCCAGCGTCATGGCGTTCCACACTTCCGAAGGGGAAGCGCTGCGGCTGCGTTCTAGCACAAACTCGTTGCCACCTAAATGGGCACGCCTAGCCTCTACCTCCGGGAGGTCAACATACTCAATGCTGGCGTCGTTGCCGTAGGAAGTCCGGTAGTAGTCTGCGTACTTAAAGTCGTCTGTAAAAAACTCGCCCGGGCGATCCGTTGCGTTTGACCCGAGCTTATCGGCGTCAAACACGTCGCCAAACTTGACGGTAGGAGAGGATGCACGGAACAGGCGTACAGAACCCCGCGGCGCGGGGGGCAGCGCGGCCAACGTTGAGTCAACATCCGCCGATGTAGATCCTTTTTGCAGGGTGATAGAAACGGGTTTAGTGGCTAAAAGCGACTCGCCCCCGGTAACACCAAACCACGCCAGCAGTTTGCCCATGTCGTCCTGCATTTCAGCAGGCGCGTCGGGCTGGCTGGCCAAGTCGGCCATGGCCTCCAGAAAGAAGTGCCCGGACTCGTGCAGGAACGTGGACAAGTCCGACGCTTCGCCCAGCGTGATAAGCATTTGGCTGGGGCTGAACGTGCCTCGGGATTGTTGGTTCAGGATGCTGGGGTTTTGCGGATCGAAAGCGCCCGTGTTGCCGGTGGCGGATTTAATTTGGGTGGGGGTGAACGCTACGAAAATGCGGTTATCAACGTCACCGCCTGCGTTGCTGAACCCATCCGCAACAACGCCGTCAAAGCCGGTGACCTCTATAGCTGCGCGGTTTACGTGCTCAGGATTCACGCCGCTACCGACCACCCCGCTCAACTGATCCAGTGCGGTTTCGTCAGCGGCGATCAGCCGTGCGGCTTCTTTGGTTACAGATGTAAGTCCGTCGGAGTACACGTCGCCAAAGTTGGACAAAAAGCCGTCCCCGATTTCCGTGCCTTCCGCTTCGGCTTCACGCTCGGCCACCCGCTTGACTAGCTTTTGAAGCACCGCCGGTTTGAAGCCCTTGGCGGCGTACGCTAGGGGTTTTTGCACGGCTAAGTAGACCTCCATTGGAGGCCCGTAGCCCGACGCTACGTCCCGGTTAGTTGTGAAATAAAACCCGGCGCCCTCGGCCCGTCCTTGCTGCCCGATGCGCCCGAAGTCAAATTCGGTGAACTCCGCGTTCGTCCCGTGGTACACCACCAGGGGCTTACCCTCGGCATCGACCACGCGCGAGTCGCCAAACCACCGCCAGAAGTTGCGCACGCCCTCCTGCGTCGGGTGAATCGCCTGGCCGTTGCTGTTCGTGGTCGGACGCTGCACGCCGTCCACGTCGATGGTCGTGGCGTCGCCTATGGGCGTGCTGCCGGTCTCGGGGCCGTCGAAGGCGGGGGATTGGTTCAGTTGCTGGGCGGGGCGATACATCGCCTCGCTGATCTCGTAGTCCTTGTTGCGACCCTTGTTCTCCACAAACCCGAAGCGCTTGTAGAACTCGGTCAGGCGCTTTTTACTGCCGCCGAAGTCGCTGGATGGTGTCAGCTCGATGCGCTGGCCCGTGCGGTCGGCGTAGGCCACCAGTGCCTGCATGGCCGCCGTACCCTTTCCGGTGCTACGCTGGTCCTGCGGCACCACGATTTGCGACAGCACCAGTCGCCCGTTGCTCTCGATGATCGAGTGCTTGAGCCCCGCACCGTCCCACTGCGCGCGCACGTCAGCCAACGTTGCGCCCTGATCCAACACCGCCCCCTGCTGCCCACCAGCGCCCACGCGCAGCGGGTAGCGCTGGTACATCTCTTGGGGAGTGACACCAATACGCCCAGCCATGACGCTGTAGAAGTCGCGCACCAAGGTGGCATACGCTTCGTTTACGTCAGGGGTAAACCGCCCTGCGGTATTGAGTTGATCCAGCAGGGTTGTCTTGACGGTCTCGGCGTCAGCGGCCCAGGCCTGTTGGTCGGCAGCTTGCTGCGTGATTCGCGCTGCCTCTTGCTGAATGAACGCCTCGGCCTGTTCGCTGGCTTGCTGCGCCTCGACCATAGACAGTGCTGTCTGACTGGCCCGTGCGTTCTGCAAGAACACTTGCTCCAAGGGCGTGCCGGGCACTGCGGTCAGTACTTCACTTAGGGCAATCTCCACCATGCCGTTGCTGGCCAAGGCCGCGTCGATCTGCTCTGCGGCGCTGGGGAACGCTTCGGCTACGTTAACGCCTGATTGGGCGAGCACGCTGGCGTCGATAAAGATCGAAGTGGGTGCGCCCTCAGTTTCCTCGACCATTTGCTGCACAAGCTGCTTGAACGTCTCGGGGTTGCGCTCGCGCAGCTTGGACTGCGACGCAGCCTGCATAGCGGTTTGCAGGTCTTGTCCCGCGTCTTGCGCTTGCTGCACGCTGGCGTTGCGTTCGGCTACCACGGCGTCTATGCGCTGGCCAGCTTCGGTAACCGCCTGAAAGCCGCCGCCCATGGTCAAGCCTGCGAGTAGGCCCTGCGCTGCGGCCTTGCCTACGCCCTGCCCGAGCGGCCTATCCATGGCCCAGTTCTGCCACATCTGTTCTTGTACAGACTGTGGCAACTCCTCGAACACCCCTTCGGACACCCCGGCTTTTGCGATGGCGGTAGCAAAGCCGGTTCTGAGGGTCTTGGCCGAAGCCTCGTCTACACCACGGGCAACCAGTGCGGTGTCAATGTCAGCCAGGCCAAGGCGGCGGGCGACGCGCCCACCTGCTGTGCCAAAAAGTGCGGTGCCAGTGCCAGACATGACGGCGGCAAAAGTCTGCTTTGCAGACAGCACGCCGTCCTCTGTCTCTTGGCGGGTTTGCTCTGCAGCAGACCCTGCGCCCATGACGCCTTCACCAAAAGCGGCGGCCAGCCAGGGGGCTATCTTGGGCGCTGCACCAACAAGCGCCCGCCCTACCCCCGCCCCGCCCAGCATCTGGGGGGCAGATTCACCTACGGTGGTGGCGATGGTGCTGGGGTTTTCCAGCATGGCGCCCAACGTATCCAAGAACCCCTTGGCCTCGGCTACGGCTTCGTTGGACTGCTGCTGCGCCGGGGAATAAAGAGTATCCAAGAACGCCTGCGTATCCTCAAAACGGATGCCAGAGGACTCTACGGCCTTACCCACAGACACCCGCCCGTCAGAGGTGATGCCAAGCGCCTTGAGCGCGTTGCCCACCGTTGAGGTTGGCATCCCGGGAGCGTTGACAAAAATGTCAGCCAAACCAACAAACGACTGCGGCAGGCCCACTGCACCTTTGGTCGCGGTGACAAGAATGTCACCGCCTGTGCCCAGCAGCGTGCGGTCTGCACGTTTCGCGATGGTCTTTTCAAGAGACGACAAAGTGGGTAAGTCGTCGTGCGCCTGCTGCGCTAGCCAAGTCTTATCGCGCAACGCCTGCGCCAGCTTGGGGCTGGTGCGCAGTTGTTCGTCGGCAGCGTCAACCGCTGCCTGCAAGCGCACGTCTGTCAGGTTGCGGGCAAGCACGTCTTGCGGGGCGGGGTAGCGCTTGGCCAGCTTGTCTGCCTCCGCTGCTTCGTCAGGGTTAACGCTTACTGCGCCACGTAGCTTGTTGCGCAGGTCTTGCCCCCGGTCGCGTTCGATAGCATCAAGGCTAAACGGGTTGCCCTCGCTCGGGGGCAAGGACGTATCGGCGCTAATGTTTGTCAGGGAAAACGGGTTGTCGCTCACTTGATGCCTTTCGCCAGCTTGAAGCGTTCCAGTACTTGGGCTTCAGTTGGGTTCTTAACGCCTTCGGCTTCTAGTGCAGCACGCACTAGCTTGCGGTCGTCAGACGTTATTGTGGGGGCAAAACGCTTGCGCTCCTCGGGCGTGGCTTCGTAGAGTTTCTTGTTGGGGTCGTTCATGTACCACGAGCCCGACAGCACCTCGCCATCCAGCATGAGGCGGTCAAGCAGCTTGCGCTTTTCTTCAAAGCTAGCGGGCTTGCCTTTCTCGCGCTCAAACCGCGCAAGCTCGTCAAACGCTGCGCTCTGGAACTTGGCGCGCTTCTCTGGCTGCCAACCGCCGGTGTAGGTGGACAGCAGTTGCGTGGTGGTGGCCACGTCCTTTTCCTTGTCCGGCTTGCCAAGGTCGCGCTGCAACCTGGCAATCTGCTCGAGGTCAGAGCCACCAATACCGTTTGTCAAAGAGACTAGTGGTATTTTCTTGAACTCGTCGGGGTTGTCGCGGGCCAGGTCGTACACCTTGGCAAGCAACGTAGGGTCGGTCTTTACCGGGGTGTTGCCTTGCTTGGCCAGGCGCTCGGCGCGGGCCTGCAAGTGCTCTTGCAGTTGCACTCGGCCCCGACCATCCATCTGCGACAACAGCACTTCGGGCACTTTGCGTCCTTGGCCCACGAGCTGCCACGCTTGGTCCGCGGCTTGCCGTTCGCGTTCTGCCTCGGCTTCGCGCACTGCGGCATGGTTCAGCTTGACCTGCTGCAAGGTCTTAGCGCGGCGCTGCGGGTCGGTAATTTTGCCAGCTTCTGAAAGCTGTTCTGACAAGGGTTTGCTTGCGTTCTCTGCTGCAAATTTAGTAGCGAACTGATTGTCTGCTTCGCCCTTGAGCACTTCTTCAACGCGGGGCTGGTTAGACGCAGGCACCTCGGCCTTGTTAAGGTCGTAGTAGGCGTGCGCCTTTTCTGGGTCTTGCTCGGCCAGTTTAGTGATCTGGGCAAGATGCAGCGCACCAAGGTTCTTGAGCTGTTCGGCCTGCACTTGCTCGGTCGTCCAGCCTTTGCGTGCGCCCACTTCGGCAAGCGCTTGGCGCACTTGCTGCGCGGCGCCTGCGGTGTCGCCAGTTGTGACACCAAACTGAATGGTGCTGCTGATACGCGCCGCTGCGCTTTCGTCTGCGTGACGTTCTTTCTCGGCGCCCACAAACTGCATGACGTTGCCAATGGCGCTGTTCTGCTTGCGCAACAGTGTCTGCGACGCCAAAGACTTGGCCCGCGGGTTCAGGTCTTGGCCGTACTCCTCGGCGGCCTTTTTCCACCAGTCCTGTGCGGCTTGCGTGTAGCCGTCAACATTCTGGCCCCGGTACTTGTTGCGGTTCTCGCTATCCCATTGCAGCCAGGCGCTGGTTATTTTGGCATCGGTGTCGTCTGCCAAGGCGCGGTCTTGGCGCAGCGCTTCGCGGTCAATGGCAGTGGCCACACTGGAAAGCCCCTGGCCAAGCCGTTGCAGGTCACTGCCTACATCTGGTGCGCGCTGGAACCCCCCTTGCAGGGCCTGTTCACGAACTTGGGGGCCTTGGTATACGGGAACGGTTGCCATGTTTAACGAACGGTTGGGTTGCGGTAGCTGTTCCAGCGGTCAGCGACTTGACCGGCGCCTGACAGCAACGTGCCCCCAGCGGCCATCCAGGGGCGTGAGGCAGCTGCTTCGGCCTGAAAGTTGGCGCGCTGTGCACGCAGCGCCCACGCTTCTTTGCGGGCGTTGTTGCGGGTGGTGTCGGTGTCTATCTGGCCGAAGAAGTCGGTTTCGTCCTGCAAGTCCGCAGCGGTGCCACTGTTCAGGTCAAGACCTTTTGAGGCGAGGCTTACCCGCTGGCTGGACTTGAACGCTGCAGCACGGCGCTGCACCGCTGCTGCTTCGGTCTCGCCGCGGCGCTGGGCGTCTTGCGCCTGCCACTCGGCTACTTGCGCGTTGTTGTTTGCAACTTGGCGCTGCACAGAGGCTTGGTTGTAAGCACCTACTGCAGACACAGCTGTGCCCACGGCGGACAACGCTAAGGTGGTGGCCTGCGCACCTGTCAGGCCAGCTGCGGCGATAGCGGCAGGTAAACACATGGTCTAGGCTCTTTTCTCAAAACGATGGAACATTGCCCCGTGCGCGCCGTAGGGTTGCGCCGGGTGCAGGGTAAACCCCAGCCTGCGCAACCACCGGATGCTGCTCGCGTTCTCCGCGTGGACGTAGTTTTCCAGAGTGGGGAATGCCCGCTGCATTCTGGCAATGTAGCGGGGTGTCTCGCGCACAAGGACACGCGAGTGCTTGTCCAGTACGGCGGTGCCTAGCATCCAGGGGGAGCCGATGCCGCCAAGCACGCTGACGGGCGACACACCGAGGATGGCGGCCAGTTGGCCGTCAATCTCCCCCGTCCAGCAAAGTATTGAACCCATGACGCTGCGCGCTATGGGTTCGTACAGGGCATCGTAGCCGTAGGCTTGCACCTCGCGGCGGTCGGCTTCGCGGATGTTAGCCACTAGGGCGGCAACATCCGCAAGCGTGGTTTCTCTAATCAGTACCTTAGCCACCCGTTTGCAGTTCCAAGGCCATGGACAGTACCGTTAGCGGAAGGGGCGCGTCCTGGCGCACGCACACCGCCCCGTCGCGCGTCCAAGAAGGGGCGACGGGCACCTGAATCTCCTCAGTCAACAGCGCGGGCGGGGAGTTGTAGTTGTCGTCTGTCGAGCGGGTTTGGTACGTAACGAGCTGGTCAAAGCTAGGGCCCGCGCGCACAACAGACGAACGGCTTACCCGCAGGTGTACGCGCGACACGTTCTTGGTCGTGCCCTGCCCTGCAGCCTGCATGCCCTCAAGCACCAGGGGCAAAGTCTGCATGTCCGAGGTGTATGGCAGACCCACTGTCACCTTAGACGCCGCGGCTTCCAAAGTTATCGTGCCGTTAAGAACTTGGCGGGGTGGGTGCACTGCGCCGTCGGCAAGGACGGACACGTCTTTACCATTGAGGTGCTTTAGCCCGCTGATCGTTGTGGTGGGCGTGCCTTGGTACGTCAGCCCGCTGTCAACAAAGAACGCATCGGCGGGTGTCAGGAACGTGCGCTGGCGCATGCGCTCGACGTAGCGCACGGTGCGCGGGCTGGCCACACCAACAGTGCGGCGCACTACGATGTAAACGGCGTCCTCGTTATCCTCGGCCACGGTGCATACGCTCTCCACAGCCCCGTCGGTGTCGTGGGCATGCCAGCCATACACTTGCTGGTCCGGTACGTAGGTCAGGCCCAGCAGCACGCCGTCGTTACGCACGGCCCACAGGATGGCGTCAGGCGCGCGGGCGAAAGCCATTTGCTTGATCGTAAAGCCCGTGAAGCGGTGCGGGGCCATGATGCTCATGTCCACCGTGCGGTAGGCGCTGCTTTCCCAGCTATAGGCCATTTCCCGCACGCGAGAGCCTTGGGCTTGCACGTACAGGATGGAGCCCGTAGTCACAACCGGCTGCACGCTTGCGGACCCTGCGTAGGCTTGGGGCTTGATCGACACGCTGGTGGGCGTGATGGCCGGGGCGTTGTCCGAGAATATGCGGAATTCGCCGCCCGCGGTCAGCGCGATCATGTCCGACAAAGGAACTAGGTGGCGGATGCGGTTGTTCTGTACCGCAGCCAAGCGCAGCTCCATGGCGTCGGCGTCTTGGCTGGGCAGGGAGCTTGTCAGGTTAGACACCGTGCCAGTGCGCGTACCCCACATGGTCTGGGGCTTCTCGTTGGTGCCTGCGAACCAGCGGCGTTGCTCGTGGTACGTAGTAGCGCCGGGGTAGCTGTTGCTGTCGTCGTTCAGCGTGATGATGTCCTCGGGCGGGGACTGCGTATCAGACGCCAGTACGTTGTCGTCAATCAGCGATAAGGCAAGGTTGGTAACCGTGCCGTTGCTACTGACGTTGAAGCCCTTTTTAGTTGACTCAAAGCGGAAAGTGTCGGTGTCCACAATCTCGGTGATAACCCACGCGCTATCGAAAGAACCAACCCCTGTGCCCTGTATAAGTACGGTGTCACCAAGAGTGCGACCGTGAGCCACGTCTGTCGTAACGGTAACCGTGCGGGAGTCACTGCCCCTAGCAATGCTGTCGATGTTGACGGGGGACGACACGGGCGCGGGGCGCACCTGGCCAATGTAGCCAAAAACGCCGCCCCGCTTTTTGTACACGTTGTAGCGGCTGGCGCCGTTAACCGCGTTCCATGTCACGGTGTTGTAGTTGCCAGCTAGTGTCAGGTTGTTTGTTGCGCTTGCGGCGGTGCTTGCCAGCGATTCGGTAACGCCGTCAGCACCAACCGCAGTTACAACGTAACTTTGGGGCGAAGGGTTGCTCGGGTCTGCAACCGTTGGCACAACGGCAACGCCCGTTGGTGCGTCACTGGGCGGGGCAAAAGATATGTCGGTTAGCGTCCAGTTTGTCGCTCCCAGTCGTGCTAGCTCTTTAGCGGGGTATGACGGGTGCACGAGCGTAAGAACGTCAGAGTCTTGCGCGTAGTTAATGTCAAACAGGTCGGCGGCGGCGTAGGGCGTGGCGACCGTGTAAACCCGCTGCGCGGTTACGGAGCCCCCGGGCAGGATTATCGCGGCGGTGCCATCTAGGTTGAGGACGTTGAAGGTGTCGGCATCGGTTACTGTTATTTTGTAATAGCCGTTGACGATGTAGAGCCAATCGCCCGTGGCGTAACCGTGCGCGGTAATCGTCAACGTCCCTGTACCCAGACCGCCCTCTACTGTCTTGGCGTCCTCTAGCACCGTGCCGCCTTCAATGTGAAAGCGGATGTACTGGTGCCCGAACTCAAGCACGGCGGTCTGCTCGGCGTTGAACGAGAACGGCACCAACCGCACCGCTTGCGTGCTGTCCTTGGCCTCGTTTATGAACTCCAGGCCGGCGCGGCGGGCAGCAGGCCCGTGAGGCAAGGTAATGAAGTTGCGGCACAGGGCCAGGCCTGTTTGGTACTTGGTCAGGTCTAGGCGGCCAACCAGTTCTGGGGTGATCTCCCCGCCCGCGAAGGAACGCAAAGCGGTTTTCATCGGCGGGCCTCTATGCTGGACGGCAAGAACTCGTGCGGTGTGGTGCTTGCGTTAGCGGCACTGGCAGCCGACGCGCTCGCCAAAGCGGTAGCCCGCTGGCGCATTGCGTCACCTATGCGGATGCCCTCGTTGCCTCGAATTATCGGCCCGGCCAAGTAGCTAGCCAGCAGGTAAGACAGCGCAGTAACGAAAGTCGGCGTGAACTTGAAAGGGTCTTGCACATCGTTCACGTAGAGCAAGGTGGGCTCCTCGCTGTTGGTGTAGAGCGTGCGGCCCTCAATGGTGAACGGCGCCCCGTCGTTGTCGTCGGGGCTGTAGTAGGCGCTGTCTTCTTCAAAGATAGTGCGGCCCAGGCGCACGCGCAGTGCACGCATGCAGTCAGACGGCAGAGCGTAGGCGAAGGTCCAGGCCTCGCTGTCGTTGGTAACGGGCGGCAAAGACGCACGTTTTAGTGAGAACGCCCAGTTGCCAGGCTCCAACATCTCGGTGCGGGCTTGGTCGTAGAACGCAGCGCAAAAGTGCGCCTCAACACCGCCGTCCGGTGGACTGATACTGGCGACGTTCGCCTGTGCGCCAATGTGGCTCAAGGCCATGTTGCATATCTGAACGATTGAGGGCATGGGGGTCTCCGGTGGGCTTTAGTTTAGGGATGAGACCTAGCACCACGGACACGCCAAGAAAAAGCCCGCACAAGGCGGGCTAACAAGGAGACACATGAAGGTGCAGGGATTATAGCACTACGCCAACGTGTCAGGCTCCGGCGGCTTCTTACGCGGGGCGGGAACCTTAGGAACTGCTACTGGTTTTATAGCAGGGGCCGCAATAGGCTCCGCGCTTACGAACCAGTTGCCGTCTGTGTGGCCTTCGATAAGGTCGAAGGTTTCGCCGGGCTCTACGACACGACAGTGACCGGACGCCAGCGGGTAGTAAGCCCGCTGACGCGCGACCGCCTGGCCAACAACTTTTGGCATAGGCGGCTCCTACTTACTTGACGCCGGGCACAGTGGTCGGCAGTGCGGGTGCAATCTGCAGATCGTTGGCCAGGAAAGCGGTCACGGTGCCGTCGGTGGTGGTAGCGCCAGTCACGCGGTACACGATGCGCAGGTAGCGCAGCAAGCCGATAGGCAAGCGACCGCGGTACTGCAAGCTGTTGGCCGTCAGGGAGGCCACAGGCACCGCAGCGGTCAAGGGGAATTCAACCGGCGCGCTGAAGTTTGATGCAGCAGATGTCTGCAACACAAACTGCACGCTGGCGCCTGCACCAACGACTGCTTCGTTTACCTGAATCTGCAGCATCTCCTCTTGGCCGATGCCAACATCGGCGGCGGCGCCAGTGTCATAGATGTCAGTGGACACCACGTCGCCTGCAGCCGAGGCCACAGACTGAGCGTCACTGAAACGGGTTTGGCTGTCTAAAATCATTTTTCAGTTCCTTTCACGGTTTCAATTACGCTCAAACTACGCGGGTTTCGTTTTCGACAATGGAATCCACAGTGCGGATTGGGATGCCGAAGAAACGCAGGTCGCCGTCAACAGACGCGATACCAGGCTTGCCAAACTCGCTTGCAGCGGGCTGGATAGACAGCGCCGACTGGTTGCGGTCGAGGGCGATTTTCTGCAAAGAAGCCTTGACCTTGCGCGAGGCGTAGAACACTGGCGTGCCTTTGCCCATGAACGGGATGGCGTTCATTGCGTCCATCATCAAGTAGATGATGTTGGTCGAAGCAGTGATCGCCTGCGTACCTGTGCGGGCCAGCAGCGCTGCAGTATCGATGTTGGCGATACGCGATACATAGCGCCAGTCGCGCAGGGACAAACCGCATTTCCACTTCCAGTGGTCAGCGTAGGCACGATAGCGGTTGTTGTCGCCGTCAAACGCATCGATGATGCCCAGATCTTCGTGCTCCAAGCCAGCGGTGCTGCCCTTGGGGAAAATGCCGTGCACGGTGTCCTGGCCCCAGCATGTCAACCAGATGGAAGTCAGGTTGGTTGTGCCGCCGGCGTCAAAGATGTTGCGACCGTTAGAGGCAGCCAACGAGCTGAAGCGCGGGGCCAAGCCCTGTGGGCGCTCTGGGTTGACCGTCACGTCGTTGTAGATCATGGCGGTCATCATCGCTTGGTTCATGGCTTCCAAGAAACCTTGAGCCTCGGACAAGCGGAAGTCGGACGTGTTGCCGTTCAGCTTGGCGATTTCTACGTCCACCTCGGCGCGGGCTTCCAGCATGCCGCAAGCGTCGTCAACCTGCGCGCGGGTTGTCTTGCTTGGGGGCACACCCTTGTACATCTGGCGCCACACGACAGATGGCAAGCCAGTGCGAATGGTTGTGCGATGGCCCGTTGGCAGGTTGCCTTCAATCCAAGGCATGTCCTGCAACATGGTGTTGGTCTGGTTCAACAGTTCCACTACGGTGGCTGTCTTGCCGTTGGGGTCAATGCTCTTGGCGAAGTCCAGTAAGGTGACTGCACCAGCGGTGGTTGGGAGGGTTGCCATGATTTAATTTCCTTTCAGGTTTTACTGCCATACAGCACTGCTGCTGCATCGCGGCCTACAGCCGAGCGCGAAGCCGCACCGGCCACCATTACGTCATCGCTAATAGCTTTGCCCGCTTTGAAGAACGCCTTTACCACCGCGGGGTGGTTGCCCAAGCCCGTGCTTTCCAGCACTGCCTTGAGTTCTGGCGATCCGAAGGCGTCAATTGCCTTGCGTGCTACGGCTAGGTTCTGGTCTAGCTTGTCGCCACCGATCTCTTTGTCGGTCTTGACTTGCTCGGCCCAGCCTGACACCAGGTCGGCATGGGCTTGCATTTGTCGCTGGGCCATACTGGCTGCGATACCTGCAAACTTTTGCGCGGTTCCGTTGTCGAGCTTCAGTTCCTTGGCCAAGTCGGTGAACTCTTTGGCGGCTGCCGTATCGAGCTCTACGCCTTCTGGCATCTGCAAGTCGTAGCTTTCAGGCACGTCGGGCTTGGCCGCCTCATCAGGCTTTGCAGCCTGCGCGTCGGGTTTCGCCGTTGTGTCGTCGGGCTTCGTGCTCTCAGTTGCCGGCACACTGGGGGTTTGCGCTTCAGCGCTTGCGTTTCCACCGTCGGGGGTCGGTGTGGTGGTGTCCGCTGTGATTTCACTCATTTTTTAGTCCTGCACTCCGCGAGTACTTTGACAAACCCGTCGGGCGACGCTTCCGAGAGTTCGGCGGTCAACCACAAACCAACATCGCGGCGACCTTCGTTGAAAGCCATCACACTGCCACTGTGGTTGAACGAAGTCCGGTAGATACCGGTCTGTTCGATCAATCGGGATATAACGCGCCGCCCTTGGGGGTGACCTAGCATCCACCGCAGGTCGTCCAGCTCTTTGCGCCGAATATCACGAACCTTGGCCTCATCGGCTTCGGTGTCGCGCTCTATGCGGTTCAGGTCTGTCGGATCGTTGATGTTTGCCACTCTCGCAATGTAGCGTGTGGCCTTACGTTCACGGACACGCTACGCAGCGGACGGGCTTGGCGTGCCGTAGCCCATGAGGCTGTTCATAACGTCCTGCACACCCTGCACGTTGGTATCACCCACGGTCTTTGCCATGTCGGCAGCCATAGGCGCAGCGGCAGCGGCTTGCTGCGCAGCCATCTGCTGTGCGCGCTGTTGGCGCGTCGCAGCCACCGCATCGTCGGGCACGATGAGTTTGGGGTTTACGCCAAACATCTCGCTGTAGTCGTCCACCACTTGGTCAAAGTTGACCTTATCCAGCACGTCAGGCTTGAGGGCGGCAAGCTGACCAACACTGCCCAGCAGGCGGTCGACACCTTGCGCCGCAACAGCACGCTGTGCCTGGGCCAGTACGCTAATGAACTCGACCTTGAGCTCCATGCCCTGCAACTCTTGCGGGGGTTCGGGCAGGATGTTGGCGCGGGCGCAGTAGTCAAACGCCATGTCGATCATGGGTGACAGCAGCTCGTTGTGCAGGCGTTCCAGTACGGGACCAAGCATCAACAGCTTTTCCTCGTGGCGTTCGGCTACCTCGGTGGCGGTGATACCGCTGCGGGAGTCGTTGGCCAACATCAGGAACAGGTCAGCGTAATAGCTCGACTTGATGCGGTCGCGCACGTCCTGAATGTCCATCAGCAAGTGCTGCAGGTTCAGGTTGACCTCGAATGCGCTGCGTACACCGCCGCCCTGCCCTACGTTATCCACGTACATCACACCACCAGGTAGGCGGTTCGCTGCGGCTTCCTTGTAGGCAGTGGGCACTTGCAGCGGCGGCATGACCTGATAGTCAATCGCCTGCGCCTTGCGTAGCTGCTGGTGCTGCAGTTGCTTCACGTCGCCCAGGCACTCCATGCCGGGGCTGCTGCCATACACGTCGTTGCCTGTCACCACCCAGCGGGGGCACAGCGCGGGGAACCGGTCAAAGCCTGACTCGGACAGGTAGGTGTCCCAATTGTCTCGGCCTGGCTCAAAGTAGTAGCTGGCAAACCGCTTGTTGCGCTTGTCAGCCTTTGTCACGTCGCGCCCACGGCGGGGCTCAACCAGGTGAATGACCTCGACCCACTGGTCGTAAGCGCCGCGATCCCACAGCGTGCGGACAGCGGGGCTGCAATTCTCTAGGCCGAACATCTCGACCAGTTGCGATACCGTCATAGACAGCTCGCGGGCAATCGTATCGACCTCGCCACGTTGGTTGGTGGCCAGTGCGTACTCGCCCACAGTCAGTGGGTAGTGATGCATGACCGTCTCAAAGTCGGGCAGCACCACACTGGCAGCCGTACCAAACAAGCCCAACTCCTCGTACATTGAGTGCAGGCTGCGATAGGTGTTGGAAGTAGCGAACACCGCGCGCACCAGCTTGCTGGTGTCGTGCAGCCAAGTCTTGACAGCTGCCGACTCCATGAGCTCGCTATCAGCAATCTCCAGGCGGAACCACGGACGGGCCGGACTGGTCATGCCCGACATCATGCCCGCAGCCAGTGTGCGGGCGGCGAACACCGCGGTGTTGTCATGGATCTTGTTGAAGCGCTTGTTGCCCTTGTTGCGGTCAGTCACCACAAAGCGTCCCGTGCGGGGCTGCTGGTACTCACTGATCTCGCGCCAGTGCTCTACCCAGGTGGTGCGTTCAGTCCACAGCGCAGTCTTGCGGGCAAGTGCGCGGCGGCGTCCGTCTAAGGGCTGGCCGGGTGTCATTGGCCAAGCAGCGTGGTGCGCCCTGTTGCCACGGCGCTGTTAGCGATGCCAGAGGGGCCAGTCAGCATGCTGCCGCCAGCCATACCAGTTTGCTGGTTGCGCGTGCGGCGTGCTGTAGTCGCGTCAGGCTGCTTAACCTCTTGGGGAGGCGTTGGGGGTGGTGGTACGTTGGGTTTGCTCAAGCACACGGTGTGGGCTCCTATGATCTGGGGCCATTGTGCACACGCCTTGCAGCGCCACGGACACGGGGGCTTACATGCGCCGGTAGGGGTCGTAGTTGGCGATGCTGTCTAGGGTGGCGTCTGCCGACATCAAGTTGCGTATTTTCGGTGTCGGTATCAGGGCTAGAGCGAGGGCGCTTGCTCTGTCCGGGCTTCGCCCAACACGCGACACAATTGCCTCTCTGCTCTCCACCTTTATCGTCACGCCTGATAGCTCCCAGCGGGGGGCGCAAAGCTCTGCCAACAGGTCTTTGTCGGGCGGTAGCGCGATGCCGTTGTCCGCAGCGGGGTCTAGCGCCTCGCGCATTTGCCACCACAGTTGACTGCGCAGATTGAAAAACCGCAGGCGACCCGACTTGTCGGTAGTGGTTGCGGACTCGGCCACGTTAACGCCGTGTATCTGGTGCGTACTGCGCAGAATGTCGTAAGGACTGGCCCCCACGCCTATCACGTCGATGTTGATTGGTGCGTTGTCTCTGTGCTGGGCTATCACCAAACCCGCAGTGTGCTGCCCCGTTGGAGTCTCTTGGCCAGGGTAAACGTGCAGTCTGTCAAACCACAGCTCGCTGTTTTCTGCGCGATGGCGGGTCGAGATGATGGTCTGGTCCCGGCCCCCGCGGGCAACGTCCACGCCCATAGCCATCATCTCCCCGCGCGGGCTGCGTTCTCGCCAGCGGGCCATGGCCACCTCTACCCAGCGGGTAGGGATCACCTGCCACGGGTCGTCTTCCATGCCCGCCTCGAAGTCGCCAAGCAGCATCTGGCTGCGTAACGGCTCGGGGAGCGCTTGAAGTTGAGCCATGTAGCCTGTGGACACCAAAAACGGATTGTCCGTAATACGCGACGGTATAAAGGTGCGCGACTCCGGTTTTATGATGTCTTCCAACCTGTAGTCGGAAGGGTTAAAACCGTACACGCGCTGGCCGCGCTCCAGTACGAAGGGCCGTGGGTCGTCGTCAGTCAACCACACGTCTTTGCCCGTTTCTGGGTCAACGTACACGTAGCGCAATGCACCTGGCGTGGTTGGGTACAGCGGGTGGCGCTTGTCTAGCCAGGGGGCAAAAAACTCTACGACCCACCTGCCTTCGGCGTTGGTGGGCGGGTTAAACGTAAGCAGTGTGCGCGTGCGCTGCCCGGGGCGGGTTGTCCGCACCCAACCTTTGAGGAAGCGAACCTGCGCCTCCAAAAAGTTGGCGGCCTCGTCAATCACCAACAGGTCTTTTGGGCGCCCTTGGTACTTCGTCTCATCCCCTAAGTTCGGCACGCTGTTGAACTCAACTTTTAAGTCGCGCGAACTCTCGATGTACGTGGTTGGCTTGCCCGTCACGTTGTCGCGCGACCCAACAATCTCTACCAGGCGGTCGATGATGCCAACAAGCTGTGGGCCTTCGCGGCGGAACATTTGCGCGCGGTGATGCTGCGTAAGCGCCATGCCTATGGCTAAGTCGGTTTTACCCCCGCCTGCAGCGCCACCAAACCCAATAACGTCGGCCATACTTTCGTAGGCCATAGTCTGCGGACCAGGGAGGGGGCGCCAAGGTGTTGCGCTCAAGTCGTCAGCGATAAGCGCCGACAATTCGTCGCGCTCTGTCGGTGTCAGGTAGCGCTGAAGTTCACGCGCCTGCTGCGGGGTCATTGATCGCGGCGCTTGTATTCCGCCCAAGCACAGCCAGCAACAAACCCCATGATCAGGGCGGTGATAAAGGCGGGTATCAGGTCGACCATGTCAAGCCTCTCCACATAGCAACCCAGACGCAGATAAACGCCGTCGCCATTAACCCCGCGGCCACTACGCGAGCAAACCACATTGCGTAACCTTTTAATAAGTCCAAGCCCATGACAAAAAGCACAGAGCTTACGGCTAGACAAAGCCCCAAAAACAGAATCTCAAAAACTTTCATGCCAAGTCTCCAAACTCGTCCTGCTGCGCCTTGCGCTGGGCGGCTATTGCCATCAACTGCGCTACCCGCGCTGCCTTGGCGGTTTCGTCTACCTGCTGCACGGGGCCGCCATCGGCACCAGTAAGCTCGGTGCGGTCGGCAAAAACCTTTTTGCGCCGCCCCTTGAGAATCAATGACAGCAGGGCATCGCTGTGCTTACGCACCGTGAGGGGTACGGGCTGTCCGTTCGCGTCCAAGATGGGGCGGTAGGCTTCCTTGCCCTCTGCGTCCACGTAACGCTCGTAGGCATAGGCTAGCCGCCCCTTGTCGATTACAGGCTCCTCAAAGCCCGTTACGGCGCGTCTAAAGGCCTCTTTCTCCGCGCGATCAATCCCGTCCTCTACGGCGTTGTCCCATGCCTCGGCAAAATGCGGGTCAACTTCTCGGGCGCGGTACGCCGTGCTGCGCTCAATGCCGGCCGCCTCGCAGGCGTGCGTTATCACGGGATACGCCTTGAGCGCAGCCAGGAACGGGGGCTTCCAGTCGTAAGGGTGGAAAAGTGACATGTCCAAGATTCTAACGCTTTGCTAAGAAACCACGGACACGACGCGGGCGGCTACCTGCGCACGCCTAAAGCCGTGCCAGATTTTCCAGATGCAACCCTTGGACACCTCGAACTTGTCGGCCACGTGCTGCATGCTCATGCCGTCTTCAAGCAACTGAAACACCAGTTCGATTTCTTCGTCTGTCAGCTTCGCACGTGGGTGGCATTCGCCAATTCTGCGACCAAGTTCGTTTAGTCGAATTTTCATACCAGGCCTTTCAGTATAAATTCGTTGCTTGCAGTTTTTTGCAAATTGCCCCTTCCAGCACCCTACTCGCAGTTTTTTGCAGATTGCCCTGTTTTTAGGCCCCGATCCCTACCCTACTTCCTACTTCTCCTAAAGGAAGAAGTAGGGAAGTAGGGTGGTTTTGGGATCATCGCAAACCCTACTTTTGCAAAAGTAGGGTGAAAAGTAGGAAGTAGGGTTTTGCCTTTCTGCAATTTTTTGCATGCTCTAACTTGCAAAAATTAGCAAACTGAAACGGTGTTGGTGTCCACATCCAACCAGTAAGGCGCGTCATCGCCTTCGCAAAGCGAGTTCAACGCACGCCTGGCCAGCGTCTTGCAGTTGCCTTTCTTGTCATCCTGGATGCCATCGCGCTCTTTTATCCTGCGAACGGACTCAAGAATCACAGCCCCAACCTCGATGCCTTCGCTCTGGGCTTGCGCCATCTCTTGAATAACCTCGTTCACTACCTTCTCGTTCTTGCCCATTTTGCGCAGCGCATTGCCCCCTACTGGTGGCAGGGCGGCCTCCTCTACGACGCACGAGGTAATGGGGTCTAAATCCTCATCCACACCCAACTGCACGACGTTCAAGGTAAAGCCCCAAGCCAAGTCGTCCACGCCGTCTTTAGACTTTGTAAGGCGCAACGCCCTGGCATCGCCCTCCCGTACCACCTCTATCTCTGCGTCAGCGGCAGCGCGTAAGCCCGACCAACCACGCGCCCCCTTGCTGGAGTCCTTACCGCTGTGGTGAATCAACAGCACCAGGGCCCCCGTAACCTCGTGGATGCGCTTGCAATGGCCTAAGGCCTTGCCCACGTCCTCGCCCGCGTTCTCGTTCGCGCCAGGGGTGGTCTGGGCAAAGGTGTCCACGATGATGAGGTCAGCCCCACCACTGGCGCGTATGCCCACCACAATGTCCTTAGCGTCCTTGACCTCAAGCAAGTTGGGTGCGCCGTTGAGCACCGTCATGGGCACGCTGGCAAGGTCAACCCCGTGGTGCTTTGAGTAAGCCGCTACGCGCTTGCGGAAGCCATCAGCGCCCTCGGCCGCTACGTAGGCCACCCTGGACTGGCGCACGCGCCTTCCGCGCCACTCTGCGCCCCGCGCTATGGCCATGGCCATGTCCAGTGCCGCAAAGCTCTTACCGCTGCCGCTGGCCCCGTACACCACCCCAAGCGCGGCTTTAGGCAGCACGCCCTTGATGATCCAAGGCAGTGCGGTTGTGCTGCTGAACTCGTGCACTGGCTCAAAGACAAAACGTGGGGGTTTGGTTTCCGATATCGGATTTCCGATATCGGATTCCACCATCGCCTCAAACTCATCCGCACTAGCCGGGCCGCTAAAGGTCATGCCAGCCATGTGCATGGCAGTGCGCAGCGTCACCGTGCGGTCGTTGTGCCTGCCGAAGCTGTCCCACCGCTGGCGCAAGGCGTCTGCACCCGGGTACTTGCTGCTACGGGCGCTCCAGGCGTCCCACAGGTCAAAGCCCTCGCCCCGGGTCTCGTGGTGCAGGCCCATGCCCACATGCAACCAGTCGTCATGAGGCATGTCAGGGTCTAGGCGGGTCAGTAGCTGATCCACTTGCACCGGCAGCAACCCCACCGGGTCTACGCCACTTGCAGGGGCCTCTAGGGTTTGCGCTACCCGCTGGAACCGTTGGCTGTGCAGGTTCAGTACGGTGTCGTTGATGGGGGCTACAGTGTCGGTGTTGCCCAGCAGCTCTGTAATGTCCAGCGTGTTGCCCGTGAACGTGACAAACCCACGGGTGCTGAAGCACTCCATACCGAAGGGCCCGTCGCGCAAAGCCTTACCGTTTCCTAAGTCGCCTTTGAAGAAAAGGCGCACGCCCTGCCCACTGGGGGAGAACTCGGCGTAGGTGTCGGCCAGCAGGGGCTCAACGTCGGGGTGGATCTGACCGTTGGTGATGCAGTTGTCGAAGTCCAAGGCGCAGATGCCGAACGACGGCAGGGCAGCGAAGCCCACACCATCAAAGCCCCGACGTGCTGCTGCAGCCTTGGCTGCGTCAAAGGTGACTAGGTTGGAGACGTCGCCCGGGCTGCCTTGCTCGCCTGCCCGGCGCCCGCCGTTGGCGTAGTAAGGCACCTTACGGGGCTTGCCGCCCCCAGGTACTGCCTCGAAGCGCCACAGCAGCCAAGCTGGCAGGTCACGGATCGCGGCGGGGGCTTCTACGTCGCGCAGGTGGGGGGTGATGCGTTGCACTGTGGTCATGACGCCCCCTGACTAGGGCGGCGTTGCCACGGGTTGGATAGAAAAGGCATTGGGCGCTTTCGGAAGAAAGGCCCTCTGGTGGAGGCTGGGCACGAAAGCGCCAACCTCCACCCGCGTGTACGGGTTACCCAGCCCCCACCAGAGGGCACACGTTAACAAGGTTGGCGGGCACGACTTTAGCAGAAAGTACAGTGCTTGAGTAACCATGCCCGCGAAAAAACAACTTCACCGCGCACGCGCTCGGCGTAAACGCACAGCCAGTCCGCACCTTGCCGCTGGCGCAGCTCCACGACCCGCCCGCTGGGCAGACGCAGTGCCAGGCCCGCTTGCAGGCGCTTAATCTTGGTCTGCGGGATTGACATGGAACAGCGAGAGCATGACAGCAGCGCACACGAAGCCAAGCATGTACGCCACCAAGGCCACAACCAGTATTGACGCATCCATCACTTCCCACCTTTCTGCCAGGTGTCGCGTTCCTCGTCGCTCAAGGCGTCCTGCCAGGTGCTTTCAGTCCATCGGCTCGCATTCGGTGCGGGTGGCGGCGGCGGCTTGCCGTCGAACAGCCCGCGAACCCACATCCACGCCGCCACTGGTGCCAGAAGGATGGACCAGCCCCATCCGCGTTTACCGTCCATTAGGTTGCTCCTTGAGGTTTTGCACCGCCCAAGCCCGCATGCGCTCCCATCGCTCCCGTGGGTGGTTATCGCGGGGGACTCGCACTGACCGCGTGTGCATTCCCCAATCTGGATGCCAGGGGCGCATAGGCCCGCAAATCTCCACATCAACCCACTCCCAGCAGTAAAACATGTGCTCGTCGTTCAGGTACATGATTTCTGCCGCCATGGCTCTAGCGATGCCAAAGCGATGCGCAACTTTTTCGGGGTCGCAGTCTTTGTACTCGTCCAGAAGATCATCCATTTTTGTGCCGCGCTTGGTGCCAAGCACACCAAGGGCGCAGAACTCGCCATCCGCAGTAGCAAAGCTACCTGGGTACAGCCGCTTGTCTTCCATCGCGTCTAGTGCTTCCACCAGTTCTTTCAGCATGGCCTGCCCACGTCGACCCTCAAGTGCGCTTTTGACAGCACCACGCCACCGACCGTGCGCCAGAGCGTCTTCTTGATCGTAATCGTCCACGTATCCGCTGCGACTCATACCCCACCCCCTTCCCCAAGCCGTGCGCGGGCTGCTGCATCAACATCAACACGGTAGCCTTTCAGGTCACTAATGGCCTCCAGCATCTGCCGAATCAGCGCCTCGTCCTGCTTGCGGACTTCCGCTTCAATTGCACGGGCAACAGCTAAAGTTTCCTCAGGTTTTAAGTTGGAGATAATCCAGCGTGCATCTTTGTCTTCTATGCCTGAATCCATGGCGCATATCGGATGCACCTCCCAAATCTTCGTGTGCCCAGGTTTTGGAAGGTGCGGTTGTGCTATGTCGTAAATTTGTTCATCCGTAAGCATCACGCACTGCCTTTCTGTGCGGCCATCGCGGCGTCTACAACCGCAGTTAGATCATCGACTGTCTCGCAGCCCACGATCGCGTCATCCAGGTCTGCGCGATCGCCCACAAGGTAATTGGCAATCCAGTGCCAGCGTGCGGCGTTTATGGCCATTGGCGCTTCTGGTGCATTGGCCGCTTCGGTGCCCTCTGTGTTCCCGTGAATTACTGTAAGCATTCGGTGCATGTAGTAATACGAGGCGTTCTGCTCTCGTAAATACTTGAGCACTTCGCAGGCCGCATCAAACCGCGTTTGGTCACGCGCCATCATTTGGCTTGCCTTGATGCCGTACTCTGCAAGCTGAGCTTCGGTGGGGGTGAAATGCTGTGGTGCTGCGTTTTTTATAGCTGCATCCGCTTGCCCGACGATGGTGGCCATCGGTTTTTGATGGGAAAGCGCCTGCACCCCACCAGCCCCAACAGCCTCCAAGTCCAGGCGCAGCGCATCGCGCTCTGCAATGGCTTCATCCAGCCGTAGCTGCATGTTGTGCACCGTGGCCTCGTAGGCCCGGATCTGTCGGCGCAATTCTTCGTTTGTTGTTTCAGTCATGGTTGTCCTTTCGTATCAATCGCCTGTGCGTCGCCCAAGTTAAGTTGCATCTGGCGAGCGTCCACAATCGGGAACTCGCTCACTACAGCCCGCTGCCCCAGGCACTTTGCGGCGTAATCACAGCCCCGGCACGCTTCGCAAAGGTCAGTGCGTACGATCTTTGGCAGACGCCCTTTGCTTTGTTTTGCCATATCGGCGGTAACGCGCTCAATCGCACCGGCCAGGGCCGCAGACGCCTGCCGGTTGCCACTGGACAACTGGTAAAGCTGCCCGCGGCTAGTGCCCGCTTTCTTCGCAAGCAGTTCTTGTTCGTCTACGGTGGCCGCGGCCATCCAGACCTTCATAGGGTGGAGTGTTTTAGTGTTCATGCCCTGCATTTTACACACAGCTAAAGTTATTGCAGCAAGTAGGGCAACTTTGCTACGCTGCCCGCGCTATGAGAACTGTGTACGACCAACGCCGGGATAACCTGCGCAGCCTGATCCACCAGTGGGGTGGCCCCACGTCCATGGCTAAGAAGCTGGGGCACAGCAACGGTAGTTATGTCGCCCAGCTCGCAGGCCCCAACCCCTCGCGTGAAGTCAGCGAGAAAGTGGCCCCACCTAGATCGACGTAAAGCCCTGCAACCGTGTGGGGCTTTTCTTTGCACTAGACATTTAGCATCTGCTACACTACCATTGCATCATCTGCTAAACCACAACCGAAAGGACATCTTGTGTCAATCCAAGTAACGCTCAACTTCCCCACCGAGGCCGACCTGCTGGCGTTCTTTGCCAATAAGCAGGCCACGCTGGGAAACCCTGTGGCGCAGCCTGCCGGTGGCCAAGCTACTGCCAAGGCAAGCGCTGCGCCAGCGCCCAAGGCCGAGAGCAAGGCCACCGCTGCACCATCTGCGGAGACCTCACAGCAGGCCTCGACTGCTGCGACAACACCCCAGGCGACAGGCGCGTCTGAGGGAAACGCAGGTGCGGCCCTGTCTGCAGAGGCCCAGCCGTCTGTTGCCTCGACTGCAGCCCCAGCCTCCTCGCAAACTGGAACCGTCGATTACGCGACACTGCAAAAAGCGGTGTTTGCCCTGGCGGGTAAAGACAAGCCCGCAGCGATGGCCCTAGCCACATCCTTGGGGGTTAAGACATTCAAAGACCTGCCAGCGGACCGTTGGGGCGAAGCCCTCGCCGCCGTTAACGCCAAGCTGGCTGAATTGGGCTGATCATGGCCGAAGCCGCACATTCAAAATGGAGCGCATCGGGGTTTGAGCAGCGCATGCTCTGCCCCGGCTCCCATGTTCTGCAGGCTGGCTTGCCGCGCAAGTCCAGTCAGTACGCTGCCGAGGGCACCGCGGCGCACCAGGTACTTACCTGGGCGCTGCAAGAGGATCGCCCTGCCAGCGCTTACATCGGTCGCGTGATCGGCGCTGACGGGTTCACGTTCGTGGTTGACGACGACATGGCCCGCCACGTTCAGACCTGCATCGACTACGTGCACGACCTGCGCGGCGACGACGGCATTCTGTTCGTTGATACCCGCGTCAACTACTCCAGCTATCTGGGCACGCCAGAGGATGAGGCCTGGGGCACCGCCGACGTGATCATCGCCCGTGGCGAGGAGATCATCGTCGTGGACTTCAAGTACGGCATGGGTGTTGAGGTCAGCGCCGAACGCAACCCGCAGATGTCGCTGTACGCCCTTGGCGCACTTCAGATGTACCAAGGCATCGCCGGTGAGTTCACGCACGTGCGCATGGCTATCAGCCAGCCGCGCATCAAGGCCGCGCCCAGCGAGTACGACACCAGCGTCGAAGCCTTGGAGGCTTGGGGTCGTAGTACTGGGCGCAGTACGGTGAACACCTGTCGGAATGCAGTGTTGTTTGACGAGCCGTACGCAAAGCAGGGAGGCCCCCATTGGCAGGAACTGTATTTGCGCCCTGGTGAGAAGCAATGCAAGTTCTGCGCGGCCAAGGCTACGTGCCCGGCGCTGCGCAACCAAGTCGCAGATACCGTGTTCGGTTCCGTGCCCGCCACGCCCGACGAGTTCACTGATGTTCAGGACATGCCAGCCAGTGAGATGCACCAGACAGACGCCCAGTGGCTCGCCGCCTGCCTGGCCAAGGCCGACCTTATTGAGGACTGGTGCAAAGCCATCCGTGCCGAGGTCGAACGCCGCCTGCTGGCAGGCGAGCAAGTACCTGGCTTCAAGGTTGTGCAAGGTAAGAAGGGTGCACGCCAGTGGACTGACGCCGCTACGGTTGAGCAAACGCTCAAGACCATGCGACTGAAGGCCGAGCAAATGTACGACTTCAAGCTCATCAGCCCGACCACAGCAGACAAGCTGGCCAAGGCAGGCACTATCGGGCCTAAGCAGTGGCCCAAGCTGCAAAGCCTAATAGTGCAATCAGAGGGCAAGCCACACGTGGCGCCCGAATCAGACCCCCGTCCCGCGCTCGGAATCCGCCCGGTCGCAGAGGACTTTGAATCCATCGCGGACGATCTTGCTTGAACCACAAACCCAGAAAGGAACCGCAAAAATGACTACTACATCCGCCCCCACCCGCCTAATGCTCCGCAACGTGCGTTTGGCTTTCCCCGCGCTATTTGAGCCCCGCGTTGACGCCGACACCGGGCGCAAGTCCTACGGCTGCGCGCTCATTCTACCTATCGATCACCCCCAGATCGAAGAAATCAACAAGGCTATGGACTTGGCCGGGCAGGGCAAGTGGGCCGACAAGTGGCCTGCTACTAAGAAAGGTTTAGAAAAGCAGGATCGCATGGCGTTGCACGACGGCGACATAAAAGCCAAGTTTGATGGCTACGCGGGTAATTTGTTCATTAACGCGAATAGCAACGAGAGCACCCCACCCACTGTTGTTGATCAGTCTCGCAACCCTCTTAAACGCGCATCCGGCAAGCCGTACCCCGGCTGCTATGTCAACGCCAGCATTGAATTTTGGGCGCAAAAAGACCACCCCAAGGGCGGCAGCCGCATCAACGCCCAGCTTCGTGGTATCCAGTTCCTGCGCGATGGTGACAGCTTCAGCGCAGGCCGCCCTGCTGACGCCGACGAGTTTGAGGAAGTGACCGACGGCGCTGGCGCCGAAGACTTCGCGTAAAGCACCCAGCCCTGGCAACAGGGCTGTTTGGTGAGTGGTGTTGACCGACTTAACCGGCGAACAACCCTGGAGCGGATCTCAAGGCTTCACCACTCACCAAACAGCGGGGCCACACGAAAGAAAATCGGCCATGGTTCCAGCCGACAACAAGCTGACAGATGCTAAGCGCCCCGCACCCGCTGCCTTCCGCGCGGGGCAACGTGCAAAAACTCAGGTGTGGCTTAGAGAAGTTACTGAGGATCTGTCGGAACGGGCCACTATATTTTTGAAAGCAGCAGGATGAATCTGATTGAATTTGGCGACTGCCGCGAAACGATGCGCAGGTGGGCGCTCCAGGGGATTAAGGCGCAGACTTGCGTGACCAGCCCGCCTTACTTTGGGCTGCGCGATTACGGTGTGGATGGCCAGATTGGACTGGAGCAAACACCAGAGGAATACATCGCCGCGATGGTTGAGGTGTTCCGATGCGTGCGCGACGTGCTGGCTGACGACGGGACGCTGTGGGTCAATATCGGTGACAGTTACGCGCGCGATCCTGGCAAGGGCGGTAGCGGGCCTGGGGGGAAAAACACCGCCTACAGCGATAGCTACACGGACGCAGCCCGCATTCGCAGCGAGGCAAAGGGCAGCAGTGACGGCAAAGTTGGGCGAGGAGACAGAGCGCCGGTTCGGGTTGGCGGCGCGGGTCTCAAACCCAAAGACCTCATCGGCATCCCCTGGATGCTGGCCTTCGCCCTTCGCGCCGATGGCTGGTATCTGCGCCAAGACATCATCTGGCACAAGCCAAACCCCATGCCTGAGTCGGTGCGCGACCGCTGCACCAAGGCGCATGAGTACGTGTTCTTGCTGTCGAAGTCGGAGCGGTACTTTTTTGATATCGAGGCGATGAAAGAGCCAGCGGTTGGCGCGAATCTGCATGACGTCACGGGGCGCTCGAAACAGCGCGGCATGGCCGACACCTTCAAGCGCAAGGACAGCAAACGAGCGCAAGTGATACCCGGTCAGTCAGTCGGTACTCATCGTGAGGATCGGGCCGAAAGCACCTATGACGTTTTCACCCGCAACCGCCGCTCCGTCTGGACAGTCGCCACCCGCCCCTACAAAGGCGCTCACTTTGCCACCTTCCCGCCCGCGCTGATTGAGCCCTGTATCCTTGCAGGCAGCCGCCCAGGCGACATCGTGCTCGACCCTTTCATGGGCAGCGGCACAACGGCAGCGGTGGCCATCCCGCATGGACGTCAATACCTGGGGTGCGAACTAAATCCCGAGTACGGGCCACTCCAGCAAGAGCGCATCGCGCAAGTGTTTGGAGATTTAGCATGACCATTCTCTGGCTAGACCTTGAGACCTACAGCGAGTGCGACCTGAAAGCGCACGGCACCCACCGTTACGCCGAACACCCAAGCACTGAGGTCACCGTGGCTCAGTGGGCTATTGACGATGGCGAACCTGTGGTCGCGGATTGCACGAACCAGAACCACCGGGGGGCAGTGGACGGTCTGTTCGACTTGCTTTCAAACCCCGCAGTCACTGTCAGGGCCCATAACGGCATGTTTGACCGCACACTGCTGCGCCATTGCTGGAGCGTCGACGTGCCTGTAGAGCGCTGGCAAGACACAATGATCAAGGCCATGGCGCACGGCCTGCCCGGCAGCCTTGACAAGATAGGTCAGATCGTGGGGCTTGACGCTGACCAGGCTAAGGACAAGCGGGGGCGCGAGCTGATCCAGTTGTTCTGCAAACCGCGCCCCAAGAACAGCACCCTGCGCCGCGCCACGCGAGAGACACACCCAAAAGAATGGGCAGAGTTCCTCGAGTACAGCCGCCAAGACATCGTGGCCATGCGTGCTATAGACAGCAAGCTACCCACTTGGAACTACCGCGCAGGCCATGCCGAGCTTGGACTGTGGCACTTGGACCAGCGCATAAACGACCGGGGCGTGGCTGTTGACGTAAGCCTCGCGGACGCTGCTATTGAGGCTGTGGCCCAAGAACAAAAGCGGCTCAAGGCTGCGGTGACCGAAGCCACGAACGGCTTGGTTACGAACGCCAGCCAGCGCGACAACCTGCTGACCTACATCCTGGCCGAGTACGGCGTGGATCTGCCTGACATGAAGGCCGACACCTTGCGCCGCCGCCTAGAAGATCCAGACTTACCAGACGGCGTTAAGCTGCTGCTGTCCATCCGCCTGGAGTCCACCAAGACCAGTACAGCCAAGTACAAAGCCTTGGTAAAAGCCACCAGCGCAGACGGGCGTTTGCGCAACACTTTGCAGTTTGCTGGTGCCCAGCGCACAGCGCGTTGGGCCGGGCGGATTTTCCAACCCCAGAACATGCCCCGCCCTGACATGAAGCAGGTGCAGATTGACGAAGGTATCGACGCGCTGAAAGCAGGGTGCGCCGACCTGTTCTTTGACAACGTGATGCGCTTAACCGCCAACACTGTGCGCGGTTGCATCGTAGCCCCACCAGGCAAAAAGCTGGTTATTGCCGACTTGTCTAACATCGAAGGCCGGGGGCTTGCGTACCTGGCTGGCGAACGTTGGAAGCTTAAAGCCTTTGCTGACTTCGACGCCGGCGTGGGCGAGGACTTATACAAGGTGGCCTATGGCCGTTCGTTCAACATCGACCCCAAGGACGCCACGGGCCAAAAGCGCCAGATTGGTAAGGTCATGGAACTTGGCTTGGGGTATGAAGGCGGTGTCGCTGCGTTCCTGACCTTCGCTGCGGTCTACAACATGGACTTGATAGAACTGTCCAAGGCGGTGATGGTCACCGCCAGCGCCGAGGCGTTGGAGAATGCCCGGGGCATGTGGTCTTGGGCGCAGAAAAAGAAGCGCACTCTAGGCCTGCCAGAGGATGTGTACGTGGCTTGCGAGGTGCTGAAACGCGCCTGGCGCGATGCACACCCCATGACCTGTGCCCTGTGGAAAGCAGCGGGCGACAGCGTGCGCGCTGCCATCAGCAACCCAGGTGCAATATTTCCAATTGGCGAACACCTGAGAGCACGGCGTGACGGGGCTTGGCTTCGCATTCGCCTGCCCAGCGGGCGCTACCTTTGTTACATCAACCCCAGCGTGGACGACGATGGTCAGATCACGTATTTCGGGGTTAACCAATACACCCGCCAATGGGGCCGCATCAAAACGTACGGCGGGAAAATAATTGAGAACTGCACGCAGGCGTTTGCCCGCGACGTACTGGCCTACAACATGCCGGGCATCGAGCAGGCCGGCTACGAGATTGTGCTGTCAGTGCACGACGAACTGCTGACCGAAACCCCCGACCGCCCAGAGTTCAACGCTGACAGGCTTGGCCAGATGATGGCCACCGCACCGGCGTGGGCGAAGGGCATCCCGCTGGCTGCTGCGGGCTTTGAGACAACACGCTACAGAAAGGACTGACCGCGTGAAAACCCCACCCCGCTATGGGGTTTTTATTTGCCCTAAGCGTTTAGCATTTGCTACAATGCACCATGTCTAAAACATGCTACCCCTGTAACCACAACTGCAACCAAGGGCGCACCTGCCCAGCAAGAAAGACCAACATGCTGAAACCTTCCCACTTCCAAACCCCCCGCAGCCTTAGCGATTGCAGCTTCACGCCCAGCGCCGACCCTATCGAGCGCCTGCGCAGCAACGACAAGAGCGACACCATAGTGTTTGTCGCTTGCGCGCTGGCTGCGATAGCCGCCGCTGTGATCCTCGCTGTGTGGGGTTAACCATGCCTCTTCTTTTTTCACACAAATATTACCCCTCATGCAACGCTTTTTCCGCGCCTGAAGTAGTTGTCTTTGAGGTCGATAACGCGGCCTGCGGTCGCGGCGACGAGCTAGAAGGCGCGCTAGGCGAGATAGCCGCGCTTAAAACTCTGTTGGCGGCAGTCGTCAGCGTCTTGTCGGACGAAGACCAAAAGCGGGTTATCGGCGCTGCAGGCATACTCTGGGAGGCTTCCGATGCGTGAATCCGAAATTGAAAAGTACTTGGTAAAGCGTGTGAAGGAACTTGGCGGCGAGGTTCGCAAAGTCCAGTGGGTTGGGCGTGTTGGTGCGCCTGACCG
>Ga0315909_10000706_pt1 | contig 44948 bp, 39 predicted proteins | sample LakEriMetagenome_11_FD_203527 | JGI IMG/M metagenome (GOLD analysis project Ga0315909, IMG submission 203527) | Freshwater fungal communities from buoy surface, Lake Erie, Ohio, United States - Buoy 2 MA125 | ecosystem: Environmental > Aquatic > Freshwater > Lake | place: USA: Lake Erie, Ohio... | reverse complement strand
AGGCGAAACTGACCACCAGAAAAGCGTATGGCTTCCGGACGCCGCAAGGCATCGAATTCGCGCTGTTTCATGTGATGGGGAACTTACCCGAGCCTGAATTCACCCACAGATTCTGCTGAGCAGGCTTTTCTTTTTACTCCAGGGCGATTTCCTCGAGCCAGGCGCGGATCTCGTTGTCGTACTCGCTCGCCAGGCCCCCCACGATGAGCTGGCGATGAAAACTCGCCGCGCCCCCCTTGCGGTGGTCGGCGTCCTCGGCGGTCGGAAACCGCAGGTCGGGATCGTAGGCCACGAGGCCGCGGCAGAAGTCCATGAGCAGCTCGTTGCAGGTTACCTCGCTCGGGAGCAGCTGCGGCAGCCGATGGACGAGCGACCGCTTTGCCTCGACCAGGTCGGCGAACGACTTCAGCCCGGAGAACGGCGACTGCCCGGCGAGCATCTCGACGAGCACGTAGCCGAGGCTGGCGAGGTCGGACCGCGGCGTGTTCTCACGCCCTTCGAGGACCTCCGGGGCGGCGTAGGCGGGCGTGCAAGTGCGGATCGACGGCGGCTCGTCGGCGGCGTGGGCGGATCCGATGTCGATGATCTTCGCGTTGCCGGTCCGCTTGACCATGATGTTGGCGGCCTTGATGTCGCCGTGCACGATCCCCTCGCGGTGCAGGGCCGCCAGCGCCGCCAGGCACTCGCGGACGATCGCGATCGCCACCCCGGGCTTGAGCCGCGACTGTCGCGGCCCGGCCGTGACGATCACGTTGTTGAGGTGCCGCCAGCGGTCGTCGTCGACGCGGGCCCGCGTCTCCATGAGCAGTTCCGGGGCGAGGAGCCGCGACAGGTCGTAGCCGTCGATCCACTCCATCTCCATGATCCGGATGCGACGCTGCTCGACGAAGTTGTGGACGTCGAGGAGGTTGTCCTGCTGGATCTGGGCGACGCGGGCGGCCACGGCCGCGATCTTGTCCATCGCAGCCACGTAGAGCTCCTCGGAGTCGTACCGCTCCGGGGAGAAGATCTTGAGGGCCACCGGAAGCGTGAAGTTGTTGCTGCCGCGGCGCGTCGTCAGGTAGACGACCCCCTGCCCTCCCGCGCCAAGCCGTCGCGCGAGGGAGTGATATTCGGTCCAGTTGAGCCGGCCGGCGCCGAGGATCTCGGCATACCGGGAGAGCAGTTCCTCGGGGCAGCGGCTGCCGACCTCGCCCGCCACCGCGATCGTCGGCCGCTCCTCGCGCAGGATCGTGGTGTTCATCGGACCGGGCCCAGTGCGGAGTTTTCGGCGGCGGCCGGCACGGGGAAGCCGAGCCGTTTGTCGACGACGTTCTTCAACCGCTCGTCCGCCAGGTATCGCCGGAGATTATCGCAAAAAAAGTCGGTCATCGCATCGATGCGGCGGGCCGCCTGTCCCCCGACGTGGGGCGTGATCACGAGGTTCGGCGCCGTCCAGAGCCGGCTTTCCGGCCGGGGGGGCTCGTCGGGGGTCACGTCGAGCCCGGCAGAGTCGAGCTGCCCGCTCTCCAGGGCGTCGACAAGGGCGCCCTCGACCACGCACGGGCCACGGGCGACGTTGACGAGGATCGCCCCGCGTTTCATCCGGGCGATCGCGGCCGCGTCGATCATGTCGCGTGTGTGTGCGGTGAGGGGCGGGCAGAGGAAGAGAATGTCCGACTCTTCCAGCAGTCGGGGCAGTGCCTCCGGCGGTCCGAGAAACTCGACTCCCGCCGGCTTGTCGAGCGGGAACCAGTCGGTGGCGAGGATTCGCACCCGGAACGGGGCCAGGACCTCGACGAGCCGCCGTCCGTTGCCCCCGAGGCCCACGATGCCGACCGTGGCGTCGGTCAGGTCGCGGGTCGGCCGGCGGACGAATTCCCGCCGCGCCTGCTGCTCGAGGAACAGCCGCGTCCGGCGGGTGCAGGCGAGGGCGAGGCCGAGGGCGTGCTCGGCCACCTGGTCGGCGAGCACCCCGGAGGCGCTCGTGACCACGATCCCGGAATCGACGACCGCGGGCACGAGGCAGTGGTCGAGGCCGGCCGCCGACGACTGAATCCAGCGCAGCCGGCCACGGCTCACGACCGTCTCCCAGGGAACGGGCACCTTGGGATGGCCACAGAAGAGATCCGCCTCCGGGAGTTCGGCCGCCACCCGTTCCTGGCCGGCAGCGACGATTTCCGCAGCCGGCGCGACGGCCTGGATCTGGGCGACATGCCGGGGCTCGACGGGGTAGCAAAGCACGATCCGCATGCCGTCTTTTCGCAGGTGATCGCCCCGGGCGGCAAGCGGAAAAATGGGGCGACATGGCGACCAGACGCCGGGGCCGGGCTAAATTTGGCTTGCCAAGTCAGCGTTTCCGAGTTGAATTAGTACGAAGGTTCGTGCCGATACGCCCCCCGGGCGGGAGCCCGGCGAACCTCGTGCGGCTTTGCAGGCGTTGTTTTCCGATGCGTTCGACGAGCCTCACTGTCGCCGCCCTCGCGTTCCTGCGGATCGTGGTCGGCCTGCATTTTTTTCTGGAGGGTTTTTCGCACCTCCGCGATCCGGACTGGTCGAGCACCGGCTTTCGCAAGGCGGCGGTGGGGCCGCTGGCTGACTGGTATCGATCTGCCTTGCCGCAGACCGGGGCGTGGCGCGAGACGCTGGGGGCGAACGACGGGCGACCGACCGCCGAGGCGATCGAAGCGTGGAGAGAGAGCGTGTCGCGGTCGTGGCGGCAAACGCTCGCCGGCCGGTTGCTGCGACTGCCCCTCGACGCCGGGGCTCGGGCGACCGCAGAGAAAAGCCTGTCCGACGCCGAGACCGAACTCGCCGCGTACCTCGCTTCGCTAGAGACCGACCTGGCCGATTACCGGCTCCAGGTCGCACGGCTGGCCGCGATGGAACGCGGGCCGGGCGCTACCGCGATTCCGTTCGAGCGCGAACGGATCGCGAAGAAGCGGGCCGAACTCGCCAGCCTCGCCGCGGGCTGGATGAAGGACGCCGAGGGAATCGGCACCAAGCTCTCCGCCGCCTGGGACGCCCAGATCGGCTCGGACGTCGATCGCCGCCGGGCCGCCGCGACCGAGCCGACGCCGCTCTGGAAGGCCGATCGGTTCGTGAGCTGGTCGCTGGTCACGATCGGGGCCTGCCTCGTGCTCGGCGTGGCCGTGAAGTTCAACGCCATGGGCGCCGCCCTGTTCCTCGCCAGCGTGCTCGCATCCCAGCCCTTCTGGGTGGCCGGGGCCCAGCCAACCTACAACCAGTGGGTGGAACTCGCCGCCTTGCTCGTGATCGCGGCCCTGCCATCCGGAGGCTGGAGCGGACTGGACTATTTCCTCAAGCAATGGTGTCCGCTGTCCCGCTTGTGCGCGGGCTGCTGCGGCACGTCGACCGAGGTGCAGCGATGAATCTGACGGAACAGCAAAAGCAGATCGGAAAAGAAAATTTCGCCGACGCCGTGACCATCACGCGCCGCGACTTCCTCGGCGGTGCCGTCGCCGCCGGCCTCGCCTCCGGCGCCGGGCTGGGATCGATCTACTTCGGCTACGGCAAAAGCGTGGGCGACCCGCTCCGCGTGGGCGTGCTCGGCACGGGCGACGAGGGGAGCGTGCTCCTCGGGGCCCACAACCCCGACTATCTCAACGTCGTCGCCATCGCCGACATCCGTCCCTACAACGTCTTTCGGGCCTTTCACGGCGACGTCTCCAGCCCCAGTGCCAACACGGCCCGGCCGGGCCTGATGAGGAAGTATCAATGGTCCACCGAGGACGTCGCCCGCAGCCACGTCAAGGTATACCGGGCCTACGAGGATCTGCTCGCCGACAAGGACGTCGAGGCGGTGATCATCGCCCTGCCGCTGCACCTGCACGCCGCGGCGTCGATCAAGGCGATGCGGGCCGGCAAGCACGTGCTCACCGAAAAACTCATGGGCCACAGCATCCACGAGTGCAAGGAGATGGGCCGCGTCTCCCGTGAGACCGGCAAGATCCTCGCCACGGGCCACCAGCGGCATTACAGCGTCCTCTACGACAACGCGGTGCACACGATCGGCACGGCCCGCTTGCTCGGCGACCTGCACTCGATCCGCGCCCAGTGGCACCGGGGCAATCTGCCCGGCAAGGACTCATGGAAGCCCCCCATGCCCGATGACCAGTCGCTCGCCAAGCGGCTCGCCGGCTGGAAGAAGGATCTGGAGAACGCCAGGCCGGCCGACATCGACAAGCTCGTGAAGCAGATCGCACAACTCGAGGCCCAGATCGCCGATCAGGCAGTCGATGCCGCCGCCCACGGTTACACCCCGCTGACGCTCCCCGGCGGTGCGGCGCGGACGCCGCTGGAGGAATTGATCCGCTGGCGTCTCTGGAACCGCACCGGCGGCGGGCTCATGGCCGAACTCGGCAGCCACCAGCTCGATGCCGCCGGGATTTTCGTCTCGGCCATGCATGGTGCCGGAAAGAAGGTCAAGCCGCTGACGGTCACCGCGGTCGGCAACCGGAGCATCTTCCCGGCGGATCGGGAGATCGACGACCACGTCTACTGCATGTACGAGTACCCGGCACCGGGTTACTTCGACGAGGCGGGCAAGGTGGCCGATCCCAACAAGAAGATCGTCGTCACCTACTCCTCGATCAACGGCAACGGATTCGGCGAGTATGGCGAGGTGGTGATGGGCACGAAGGGAACGCTCGTGCTCGAACGGGAGCAGGACGTGATGCTCTACAAGGATTCCGCCAAGGACACCCGGGTCTCCGTCGCCAAGGCGAAGGACGGCACGCCGACGCTCGACACCACCGAAAGTGGCGGGGGTGGCTATGCCGCCGGCGGCAAGGGGGGCGATGCAAAGCCCCCGTCCCGCGGATACCAGGAGGAGATGGAGCACTGGGCGTGGTGCATCCGCAATCCCGCTCCCGAGAATCAGCCGCGGTGCAAGCCCGAGGTGGCGATCGCCGACGCGGTGATCGCGCTGGTCAGCAACATCGCCCTGGCGAATCCCACCACGCAGGCCAGGACCGAGTTCAGGCCGGAGTGGTTCGACATCGCAAGTGACGAGACGCCCGAGGGCGTGAAGCCGGACACCGACCGCGATCGCTACCAGGTGTAGTCGCCGCCGGCACGAGCCGTCGGTCCCGCGGTCCGGTCACTCCGCCGGGCGGGACTGGGTTGGAGGCATCGGCAGGCGAAGCAGGCCGCCCCGGCCCGTTCGCGGCAGGGCCTTTCGGGAGTCGTCGCTCGTGCCGCTGCGGGCGTCGACGAGTGTCAGGACCAGGATGCGGTCGCGGCTCGTCGCACGGGCGTCGTCCGTCGACTCGATCGCGGCCAGGAGCAGGTAATCGATCTCCTGCCCCTGCTGCTCCATGAAGGTGGTGAACCCGCGACGGTTGTCCGCCAGGCGCAGATCGGCGGGCCGAAGCCGGGCGGCTTCGAGCCCCGAGGCGACGAACCGGGGCGCGACCGCCTCGAAGACGTCCGACTCGTCGATCCGCTGCTGGATGATCGCGCCGAGCCGCGGCCCGATCTCGTCCCGGTCCATGCCCGCGGGAGGCATCGGCACGATGCAGATCCGCTTGGCCGCCGGCCGCCCGCTGTCGGCGGTTTCCAGCGATGCCTGGACCACCGTCGACGGGACGTGCCGGGACAACAGGGTGGCGACGGCCTCGCGAACCGGACCCCGCAGTGCCTCCGTCTCTGCGGCGTCTGCGGCTTGGCCGCCCGGGAGCACGATGCCGGTGGCGAATCCGCGGCCGACGTCCGCGAGCCGACAGCCGCCTCCGAGCAGGATGGCAGCCGCTGCGGTGCAACCGGGCAGGAGGCGGGGCGTGGTGCGGGGCGGCATCGGCGTGTCCGGGACGATCGCGACCTGGCGGGGGACGTGAGTGGTAGCAGATTGTCTCCGCAACTCCGAGAGCAGTCCCGAGGCCGCGCGGGGGCCGTGAGAGGTGCGCACGGCGGGATGCGGCGGCCGGGGTTCAGCCGATGTCGAGCCAGCCGGGAAGCGGGGCCGTGGCCGGAAGGCCGAGGATCGCCCGCAGTTCGTCGCGGGCCGCGGCGTCGAGCGGCACGAACGTCACCGGGTCCTGCACGGCCGCGGGATCGATCAGTCGCCAGCCCGTCACCTTCGTCCCTTCGAAGATCGGCGCCCGGCCGTAGCCGTACATCATGTGGTCGACGTTCTCGAAGACGTTCTGCAGCACCAGCGCCGCGGGCCGCGGCCGGCGGATGAAATACAGTTCCACCACGTCCTTCCAGAAATGGGGCACGAACGCCCCTCTGGCGTCGGCGAATCCGAAGCGGCCGCGATTGGTGCCGGCGATGCAGGCGGGAAGCGCGACGGCCGACAGGCCGTGATCCCGGCTGCGGCGTTCGACGGCATTCTGAAGATTGATGAGGAAGTCGGCGCTGAAGCAGTCGTCGCAGACGAGCACGAGCTTGCCCAGGTCCGGGGGCGATGCGGCGCCGCCGGCGGCGGCCTGGTCGCCGAGCAGCGCGTCGGCGAGCCGTTCGAAGCGAATGCCGTAGCTTTGGATCTCGGTCGGCAGTCCGTGGCCGAGGACCACGATCGTCGTGGGGCGGCCGCTGGTGGCGGCGGCACGGACGGCGGCGAGGAATTCGTCGGCCACGCCGGCGATCGTCTCGTCGGCCGTGTCGCGCTTGAAGACCGTGGCGGCGCAGCCGTAGGCGGCGGCGATGGCGGTGATCGCCTTGGGATCGAGGCCGCGGTCGGGGTCGAGAAGTCCGATCACGTCGCGGCCCGGTGCGAACACGGGCCGCTGCCCGGCTGCGGTTCGTTGCCGGTCGATGAACCGGGCCAGGGCCGCGAGGGTGCGGGGCACGTCGGCCGCGGGCAAGGCCGAGAGCCGGTCGGCATGCTGCAGGGCGAGGTGGTGCAGGGCCGGCTCGATCTGGAGGAACGTTTTTGCTGGGATGTCGAGCTGTGCCGTCTCCAGCTGCGCCTTCACGAGCGGCGAAACATCCCGCTGGAAGACCCCGAACTCCTCCGGCACGACCAGCCGGTCCGCGGCGCGGGCTGCCAGGCCGGTCGTGCCGCCGGTCAGACAGGTGACGGTGACCGCCACGGCGAGTGGGCCGGCAATCCGGATCGCGTGCATCGTGGTCGGTCCTCCTCGGGGCATCGGCGGGTCGTCGTCGGCCGGACCGTGCGCGGCCATCTGTGGCGTCAGGATACCGCGCCCCGCGGCCGCATCTGCCGCGCCGGCCCGGCTATGACAGGGGAGTTGACAGCCGCAGTCCGATCAAATACTGTACATGAGTACATACATTGAATCGGAGGTGTTGCGATGGTGACGTTCGGGCTCGCGCAATCGGTGCTGGTCGATGCCGGGAGCCTTCAGGTCCGCGAGGCGTCGCGGGAGGTGGTGCCGAGCGGATTTCAGCCACTCGATTCCTTGCTGCCGGCCGGCGGCATTCGTCGGGGCAGCCTGATCGAATGGCTCGCCGGCGGGGATGCCGCGGGTGGAGCGGCGACGCTCGCCGCTGCGCTGGCCTGCCGTTTGGCCAGGGCCGACCGCCGGTCGGAGCGGGGCGACATCCGGCCGCGAACGATCCTCGTCGTGGATCGGTCGGGCTGGTTTCATCCTCCCGCCGTGCTCCCCTGGCTCGGCAGGGACGTCGGCGGGCCACAGTTGGTCGTGGCTCGTCCCGCACGCGACGAGGATGAGATCTGGGCGATCGACCAGGCGCTGCGTTGCTCCGGCGTTGCGGCAGTGCTGGCCTGGCCGCGGATCGAGGCCGGCAGCGGTGCTCCGTGGCCGGCCGTGCCGCGGCGATCGCCGCCACATGCGCGGCAACAGTGGGCGATCGCGATGCGTCGCTGGCAGTTGGCGGCCCGGTCGAGCGGCGCCGTGGGCCTTTTCGTCCGGTCGGCTGTCGCGTGCCGTGAGCCATCCTGGGCCGAGGCGCGGATCGCCGTCGCGCCGCTGGCCGGTGGCACGCTCCTCGAACGTCGGCTGCGGCTCGAGCGGGTCGGCGGTGCCTGGCCGGGAGCGGCCTGTGCCCGGCCGGGAGCGGCTGGTGACCGGACTGTGGAGATCGTGCTCGATCTGGAGCGGGGCGGCGCGGCCGTCGATCGCGCCGTCGATCGCGCCGTTGGCCGGGCCGCGCGATGTGCCGATGACGGCCGTGATGCCCCGGCACGAACGGCTGGCCCGAACAGTCTGACCGTGCCGGCGCCCGGCTTCCCCGAGCGAGGTGCGTCATGCCGCGCATCATGACGATCTGGCTGCCGCGGTGGCCGGTGCAACGGCGGTTGCTGGAGCGGCCCGAGTGGCGCGCAGTGCCGGTGTTCGTCTGCCGCCGCGAGCGTCGTGGCGTGATGGCGGTGGTTTCGTGGGCCTGGGCGGAGCCACCCCGGGCGGCGGGGCGGCGTTCGGCAGGGCGGCGGCCCCGGATTCCGCAGGGGATGTCGCTCGCCGAGGCGATGGCGGTGCTGTCGCTGGCGCACGGCTCCCGTGCATGCCACGTCGCCGAGGTCGTGCATGACGATCCGGTCGCGGACCGGGCCGCGCTCGATCAGTTGGGCCGTTGGTGTCGCCGGTTCTCGCCGACGGTGGGCATCCTGGACGACGCCGACTGGGGAGCGGCCGAGTGCATTCACCTGGACGTGACCGGAACGGCGAATTTTTTCGGCGGCGAGTCGGCCCTGGTCCGCACGGCCGTCTGGACGCTCGCGTCCCGCGGGGTCCATGCGCGGGCCGCCATCGCCGACACCTGTGCCGCCGCGTGGGCGGCCGCGCGGCATACCGACCTGCTTCCCGATCCGGTCGACATGACGACCGGGCGGGCATCGCAGCCGCCACGCAAGCGGCGCTGGGCCGTCGTGCCCGCCGGTGCCCAGCGGCTGAAAAGCGGCCCGACGGCGCCGTTGTCCGGGCTGCCACTGCCGGCTTTGCGGCTCGACCAGGCCACGCTCGGGATGCTCGGTGAACTGGGCATCGACACGATCGGCGGGGCGCTGCGGCTGCCGGCGGCGGCGCTCGCCTCACGATTTCCGCCGTTGCTCGCCCGCCGGCTCGCCCAGTTCACCGGCGCCGTCGCCGAGCCGCTGGCGGCGCCGCGCGGCGAGGAGCTGCCGCAGGCGACGCAGGCGTTCGACGTGCCGCTGGCGGGGCGTGACGAGATCAGGCAGACGCTCGAAGACGTGATCGACCGCCTGGTGACGGCATGCGTCGCTCCGCTGGCAGCACAGGGCAAGGGCGTGCAGGCGTTGCAGGTGCGGCTGGAGCAGGCGGCCGTCGCCTCGGCGGCGACGGCCGCACCGATCGTCATCGACGTCGGGCTCTTTCGGCCGAGCATCTCGGTTCGGCATCTCGTCGATCTCGTGCGGCTGCGGTTGGAGCGGGTCCGGTTGGCCGGCGACATCGAGGGCGTGGCGGTGGAGGTAGTGGCGGCCGGCATCGTGGCCTGCAGGCAGCGGTCGCTTTTCGAGACGGACGACGTCGGTGATGGGGCCGGTATCGAGCCCCTCCTTGATCGGCTCTCGAGCCGGCTCGGCCGGGCCGCCGTCTTCGAGCCGAAGGGGGTGGCCGATGCCCAGCCGGAGCAGGCCTGGATCGCGGTGCCGCCGGGCATGGGCCCCGTTCGCACCAGCGGTCGCGATGCCGGCGGCGTCGCGACAGTCGGGCCGACTGCGGCGGGCCGCACCGTCCCACGGCCTGGCGATTTGCCGCGGGATCGGGTGCGCCAGGCCGGCGTGACGCCGCGGCCGGCGGCCGGGCGGCGGCCGATCTGGCTGCTTCCCCGCCCCGTGCTGCTGGAGCCGTTGCGGGCCGGGGTGGTGGCAATCGCGCCGGACGGCCCGCCGTTGCGGTTTCGGCTCGGCGACGAGGTGCATGCGATCGTGCAGGCTCACGGCCCGGAGCGGATCGAGACGGCGTGGTGGCGCGGGCCGACCGTGCGGCGCGACTACTACGTCGTCGAGACGCAGTCGGGGGGCAGGTTCTGGCTCTTCCGACGGCTTCGTGATGGGAACTGGTTTCTGCACGGGACGTTTGCATGAGTGACGAATCCCCGAGCCAAGAATCCCCGAGCCCAAAAGCGAGGTCGTCATGAACGGGGCACGATCGGCCGGACCGCGGTATGCGGAACTGCACTGCACGAGCAACTTTTCCTTTCTGGAAGGGGCTTCGCACCCCGAGGAGCTCGTGCAGCGGGCCGGCGAACTCGGCTACGAGGCCCTGGCGATCACCGACCGGGCCACGCTCGCCGGCATCGTCCGCGCCCATGGGGCCGCCCGGGAGGCCGGCGTCAGGCTGATCGTCGGCACGCACCTGGAGCCGTGCGATGCCGCGCCACTGGTCGTCTGGGCAGCCGATCGCACGGGGTATGCGAACATCTGCCGGCTTCTCACCCGTGGCTACGGTCGAGACCGCCACCAGGACGGATGTGCGCTCGCCTACGACGACGTGGCAAGGCATTCCGCCGGCCTGCTGGCGGGCGTGCCGCTGGCCGCGGTCCCGGGGAGTGCCGGCCGCGACGAGCGGTCGCGCTGCGAGGCGATCGAGTCGCTGCAGCACTGGCGCAGTGTGTTCGACGGCCGGATCTGGGCGTTGGCAGAGGTGGCGCTCGAGGGAGATGACGCGGACCGCCTGCGGTCCTTTGGCCACGTGGCCCGGCTGGCGGGCGTGCCGATCGCCGCGGCGGGAGACGTGCGCTATCACGAGCGGTCGCGGCTCCCGCTCCACGACGTGCTCGCGGCCGTGCGGCACGGCGGCACGGTCGATGCGCTTCGCGGCGTGCTGCTCGCCAACGGCGAGCGTCACCTGCACGACCGCAGGCGGATCGCCGAGCGGTTCGCCGCGCTGCCCGGCAGCCTCGAGCAGGCGGTCGAGGTCGCCGGCCGTTGCACGTTCACACTCGACGAGCTGCGATACGAATATCCGGCGGCGAGCGTGCCGCCGGGCCGCACGGCGCGCGAGCAGCTCGCCGAACTGGCCTGGAACGGTGCCCGGCGACGGTATGCGGGCTGCATTCCCGACAAGGTTCGCGAACTCGTCACGCACGAGCTCGCGCTCATCGCGGAACTCGGCTACGAGGCCTACTTCCTCACCGTCTACGACATCGTCCGGTTCGCCCGCAGCCGCGGCATCCTCTGCCAGGGCCGCGGCTCGGCCGCCAACTCGGCCGTCTGCTACTGCCTCGGGATCACGGCGGTCGATCCGGCGCGGATGAGCGTGCTCTTCGAGCGGTTCGTGAGCCGGGAGCGGCGTGAGGCTCCCGACATCGACATCGATTTCGAGCACCAGCGCCGCGAGGAGGTGCTGCAGTACATCTACGAGACCTACGGCCGCGATCGGGCGGCGATGACGGCCGAGGTGATCCGCTACCGGCTGCGATCGGCCGTTCGCGACGTCGGCAAGGCGGTCGGCCTGACGCTCGATCGCGTCGCTGCGATCGCGGAGGTCATCGACGCCGGCGACGGTGTCGATGACCTGCCGCGGCGGCTCGGCGAGGCGGGGCTCGATCCCGCCGAGGCGACCTGCGTGCGGCTGAGGACGCTCGTCGGCCAGCTCGTCGGCTTTCCCCGGCACCTCGGCCAGCACGTCGGGGGCATGATCATGACCGAGGGCGATCTCTGCGATCTCGTGCCGATCCAGCCGGCGGCGATGGATGGCCGGACGATCGTGCAGTGGAACAAGGACGACCTCGATGAGCTCGGCATCCTCAAGGTCGACTGCCTGGCGCTCGGCATGCTGACGGCGATTCACCGCGCCTTCGACCTGGTGGCGGCGGCGGGGGGGCCGCGGCTCACGCTCGACACGGTGCCAGCCGAGGATCCGGCCGTCTACGAAATGATCGCGCGGGCCGACACGGTGGGCGTGTTCCAGATCGAGAGCCGCGCCCAGATGAGCATGCTGCCCCGGCTGCGGCCGCAGTGCTTCTACGATCTCGTCATCGAGGTGGCGATCGTCCGTCCGGGACCGATCCAGGGGGACATGGTCCATCCCTACCTGCGCCGGCGTTGTGGCGAGGAGGAGGTGACGTACCCCAACGACGCCATCCGCGCGGTGCTGGAGAAGACGCTCGGCGTGCCCCTCTTCCAGGAGCAGGCGATGCGGCTGGCGGTTGTGGCCGCCGGCTTCACGCCCGGCGAGGCCGACGAGCTGCGCCGGGCGATGGGGGCATGGCGCCGGCCCGGCGTGATCGATGAGTTTCATCGTCGGCTGGTCGACGGCATGCTCGCCAACGGACTGTCCCGCGAGTTCGCGGAGCAGGTCTTCAACCAGATTCGCGGTTTCGGCGAATATGGATTTCCAGAGTCGCATGCCGCCAGCTTCGCCCTCCTGGTCTACGTCTCGGCATGGCTCAAGTGCCACCATCCGGCGGCGTTCACGGCGGCCCTGCTCGGCAGTCAGCCGATGGGATTTTACGCCCCCGCGCAGCTCGTGCGCGATGCCCGGGCTCACGGCGTGAAGGTGCTGCCTGTGGACGTGAATGCCAGTTGCTGGCAGGCGACGCTTGAGGTCGGGGGATCCGCTGCCGGCGAACGTCGCGAGCCGGCGATCCGTCTCGGCCTGGAGCAGGTGCATGGCCTGGGCCCGGGGCCGGCGCTGCGGATCGGGGAGGCCCGGCGACAGGGGCCGTTTCGGCTGCCTCGCGACCTGGTTCGCCGGGCTGGACTCGATCGCGAGTCGCTGCTGAACCTTGCCCGCGCCGGGGCGCTCGCCTCGCTCGGTCTGAACCGGCGCCGGGCGGTGTGGGAGGCCCTGCAGTGCCTCGATCGGCCGGAACGCCGGCCACTGCTCGACGGTCTCGCCGATCCGGACGTCGGTGGCGGGGAGAACGAAGATGATTTCCTCCCCGCGACGACCGTGCGGGAGGAGGTGATCGACGATTACCGCACGGGGGGGCTGTCGCTGACGGCCCATCCGCTCCAGTTCGAACGCGAGTGGCTCGCCGGTCGCGGGGCGGTCACGACCGCGGTTGCCGCCGCCGCCCCGGAGGGGCGGCGGGTGCAGGTTGCGGGCATCGTGCTCACGCGGCAGCGTCCCGCGACGGCGAAAGGGTTGATGTTCATGACGATCGAGGACGAGACCGGAGCGGCCAACGTCGTCGTCCGCCCCGATATCTGGGACCGCACTGCCCCCGTGGCGCGGCGTGCCGCGGTGCTCGTCGTGCATGGCAGGATCCAACGGCGCGGCGCCGTGATCCACGTCGTGGCGACCCGGCTCGAGCCCTGCGTGCCGCCGTCCGCGGACCACCACTCCGCCGCCGGCGGTGGCCGTTCAGTGCAGGCCGAACTGCCGCGAATGAGCCGTGATTTTCACTGACCTCCGAAAACCCGCTATCATCCGGCCGCGTTTCCCGTTTCCATCCCCTGCGGTGCTTCCGCACACGATCCCGCCATGCGTCAGTCCCCGAGCACTCCGCTGACAGAGACCGACCTGCCCCTCGGTGCGCCGATGCGGGGCAAGGTCCGCGACTGCTACCGCTTTGCCGGCGGCCGGTTCGGCGACGCGCTCTTGATCGTGAGCACCGACCGGGTCAGCGCCTTCGACTGGATTCTGCCGACGCCGATCCCAGACAAGGGGCGTGTCTTGACCGCGATCTCGGTCGCCTGGTTCGACCTGCTTGCCCGCGGGCCGCGGCCGATCGCGCACCACCTGCTCACGGCCGACGTCGACGAGATGGGCCTGCCGCCGGCCGTGGACCGCGGACCACTCCGCGGCCGGACGATGCTCGTCCGGCGGGCCGAGGTGATTCCCTTCGAGTGCGTGGTCCGTGGCTGGCTCGCCGGCTCCGGGCTCACCGAATACCGCGCCGGCGGGACCGTCTGCGGAGTGCCGCTGCCTCCCGGCCTCGGTGCCGGTGACCGGCTTCCGGAGCCGATCTTCACGCCCGCCACCAAGGCCGCCAGCGGTCACGACGAGAACGTCTCCTTCGAGGCCATGGCCGCGCGGGTCGGCGCGGACCTGGCGGCGGAACTGCGGACCCGCAGCCTCGACGTCTACGCCCGCGGCGCGGCCCACGCCGCCGCCCGCGGCATCGTCGTCGCCGACACGAAATTCGAGTGGGGGCGGGCAGCGGACGGCAGCCTGCTGCTCGTCGACGAGGTGCTCACGCCCGACAGTTCACGGTTCTGGCCGGCGGCGGCGGCCGGTCAGGGCGGCGTGCCCGAGTCGTTCGACAAGCAGTTCATTCGTGATTGGCTCGAGTCGTGTGGCTGGGACAAGGCGAGCCCGCCCCCGCCGCTGCCGGCCGACGTCGTGACCCGGACGCGTGCCAAGTACCTCGAGGCCTGTCGCCTGCTCACGGGACGCCTGCCAGAGGGCGTGGATGCCGCAAAAGCGGTCTAGCGCCAGCTTGTCCGGTGGAAGAAGCCATCCATGGCCTTCTTCCGCTTGGCCGACCCATGGAAACGCCGCGGGTTTCCACGGTCGGCGGTCGCCGCATCCTGCGGGAGCAGAATTGTTTCACGGCTGGCTGGGGGCCAAAAGCGGTCTAGGGTCCGATCGGACGGCGAACTAGAATCGCCTCGGATCGTCCTCGACCGCTCCCCCTCGGCTTTCGTACCGATGCTCCGCTACTGGACCGCAGGCGAATCTCACGGCCCCGCGCTCGTCGCCCTCGTGGACGGGTTCCCCGCCGGCCTGACCGTCGACGCGGCGGCCATCGATTCCGAACTGCGTCGTCGGCAAGGAGGCTATGGTCGCGGTGGCCGGCAGCGGATCGAGACCGACTCGGTGACATTTCTCTCGGGACTCTGGAAGGGAGTCACCCTGGGCAGCCCGCTGGCGCTGGAGGTTGTCAACAGGGACGCCAAGCTCGAGCGACTCGAGGATGTCGATCGGCCGCGGCCGGGGCATGCCGACCTGGCCGGCTCCATCAAGCACATGGGGGGTGTTCGCGCGGTGCTCGAGCGGGCCAGCGCCCGGGAGACTGCCGCCCGTGTCGCCGCCGGTGGACTGGCAAGGCAGCTGCTCGCGGCCTTCGGCATCGAGGTGGTCGGCTGGGTCTCCGAGCTCGGTGGCATCGCGCTGGGCAGCCGCGCGGGAGCGGCGGCGGAACTTCGCACCATCCGCGAAGGCAGTGTCGTCTACTCGCTCCATCCGGATCGCGATCCCGAAGTCACCGAACTGATCGATCGCGTCGGCAAGGAAGGGGATACGCTGGGTGGCGTGGTCGAGGTGCGTGTCGACGGCCTGCCGATCGGGCTCGGCACCCACGCCCAGTGGGACCGCAAGCTCGACGGGCGGCTGGCCCAGGCCGTCATGGCGGTGCAGGCGATCAAGGGGGTCGAGATCGGAATGGGATTCGAGGCCGCCCGACGCCGCGGGTCCGACGTGCACGACCCGATCCATTTCGACGCCTCACTTCGCATGGGCCCGCAGCTCGGCTTCACGCGGCCGACGAACAACGCCGGCGGCCTCGAGGCCGGGATGACCAACGGGCAGCCGCTCGTCATTCGTGCGGCGATGAAGCCGATCAGCACGCTGCGGAAGCCGCTCGCCTCGGTGAACCTCCGGACCAAGGAAGCCGAAGAGGCCGCCTACGAGCGGAGCGACGTCTGCGCCGTCAGCGCCGCGAGCGTGATCGTCGAAAACGTGGTCGCCTTCGAGGTTGCGGCGGCGGTCGTCGACAAGTTCGGCGGCGACAGCGTCGAGGAGATGCTGGCTCGGTGGGACCTGTATCACGAGCTGGCAAGGCGTCGCTGAGCGGCGCCGGCCGGGGGTGGGCCTGCCCGGTGCGACCGACCGGGAGCGAGCAGCAAGGATGGTTCGCGGATGTTCATCGCCCGATCGGCCCGTCGCATCCGGTTCGCCCGGATCGTCTTCCTGCTCGTGGGCGTGCTCCCATGCGCGGCCCTGGCCGCCTGGGCGGCACACCTGCGGTCCGCCGGTCATCGCGAGTCGCTCCGCGCCCGCTGGCAGCAGGCGATCGGCCTTCCGCTGCGGGTCGAGGCCGTGGAGCATCTCCGCCCCGGTGTCGTCCGCGGCCGTGGCTGCGTGCTGACGGCGCAGCACGGAGGTGTGCCGCTCGCCGTGCCGCTGGTCGAGATCGAAGACGCGCCGGGCGAACTGCGGCTGCGGGTCGAACGGATCGATCTCGATGCCGATGCGGCCGGGCTCGCGGCGGGCCTGGTGGCCGAGTGGCTGGCCCGCGAGGCCCGGTTTCCGCGCGACTGCGTCGTCGACGTCGAAGAACTGCACTGGCGGGTCCCCGGCTGGCCGACCATCGACCGGACTTCGACGGCGGGACGGCTGCGGCTCGAATGCGTGGCCCGCGATGGCTCGCGGGCGATCCGCTGCGTGCTCAGCCCCGCTGCCGGCGGCCCTCCTGCCGAGCTGCGCATCGTGCGCGCGGCCGGGGCCGGGGACCGACCGGATGCCGGCCGGCATGACGTGACTGCTGGCTGCACGGCCCCGCTGCCGCTGGCGATCGTCGCCCGGCTCCTCGAGGTCGCGGCGCTCCCGGCACTGCCGACCGGTGCCGCGGTGGTCAGCGGCGGCACGCTTGCCGCCAGCGAGGGTGAATCCGGCTGGCGCGGCCACCTGGCGGCGCGCCTGGAACGCGTCGATCTTGCGACGTATTCCCGGCGGGGCGGCTGGCGGGGGGCGGGCCTGGCGGATGTCGATGTGCGCCGCTTGGAATGGGGCCAGGGCCAAGTCTCGTTCGTCGAGGCGGAAGTCCTCGTCGGACCGGGGGACGTCGGCCGCGGCGTGGTGGACTGCCTGATTCGGGATTTCGGGTGTCGTCCCCGCGAGGGGCTGTTCGGCATACCGGTCGACACTGCCCCGCGATTCGACGCCGCCGGCATGCTGCTGCGACTCGACCGCCGAGGAGTCGAGATCCTGGCCCCGACCCGGATGCACGGGGCGCTTGCGATCGCCGCCGGGCGGCCGCTGCTCGATCCCCCGGCGGCGATCGTGCCTCTGTCCCGACTCGCCGACTGGCTCGCCGGGCCGGGCACGGGCGCGGACCCGAACGTGGGCTCGGACGGCATGTGGTCGCGGCTTCGGGACCGCCTGCCCAGAGACCCGCCGGCCGGCCGGCCGGGGTTGTGACGCTATTTTTGACACTATTTTGACCCGCTTTCGACCGGAAACCGACCAGGGGTCGATGGCGAAAAGGACGAAATAGGTCACAGTATGCCGGTATCGTTCCGCTTCGTTCCCGATCTCGAGGATCCATCCGCATGACACCGCGCCCCGACGATCTTCGCGTTGCTGATCTCCAGTCGACCGATCCTGGAGTCGGGGCATGGGAAGCCGCCGACGCGGCCGCCGCGGTTCTCGACATGGATGACGCCGAGTTCGGCAAGTCGGCGCTGCACGATCCGACCACGGCGCGAGCCGAACGCGTCGGAGGGAGATCGGCCGAACCGCGGAGAGAGGGGGCCCGGCAGCGCTGGAGCGACATCGACTGGCCGGTCCTGATCTGGATCGGGGGCATTCATCTGGCTGCGCTCGCAGCGCCGTTCTATTTCACCTGGTCGGGGTTCGCGATCTGCATGGTCCTCTACTGGGTGACGGGAGGGCTCGGTGTCTGCCTCGGCTATCACCGACTGCTCACGCACGGCAGTTTCCTGACCTATCCGCCGGTGCGCTTCCTGTTCGCGTTTCTCGGCGGCATCTCCGGCGAGGGGTCGGCCCTCGACTGGGTGGCCAATCACCGCAAGCATCATGCCTTCAGCGATCAGGACGGGGATCCGCATTCGCCGCGCGACGGCGGCCTGTGGTCGCACGTGCTCTGGCTCTTTCCCCGGCACTCGCCCGAAGAACTCGCGGCCCACGTGCGCCGGTGGGCGCCAGACCTGGAGCGGGATTCCGGGATCCGCTTCCTCCATCGGACGTTCCTTCTCTGGCACTTCCTGATCGGAGCGGCGTTGCTCGCCACGGGCTGGCGGCTCTACGGTCGGGAGGTCGGCATTTCCTGGCTCCTCTGGGGCCTTGCCGTGCGGATGGTGATCGTGTTTCACGTGACCTGGTTCGTGAATTCGGCGACCCACATGTGGGGCTACCGGAATTACGAGACCACCGACGACTCCCGCAACCTGTGGTGGGTCGGCCTGCTCGCCTTCGGCGAGGGCTGGCACAACAACCACCATGCGTACCAACGGATGGCCCGCCACGGGCACCGGTGGTGGGAGGTCGACGTGACGTACTGGGCCATCCTGGCTCTGGAGCGGCTCGGACTCGCCTGGAACGTCGTCCACACGCCGGCCGGTCCCGCCCGTGGCCGGCAGGCCGCGATGCCGACGGCGGGCCGCCGCAACGGAGGGCAGTCTTGCAATTCCACGCCGGCCCGATAGACTTCCCGGCTGAAACCTTTTTCCAACCAATCAAAGCCGCCCGCGGATGGGTGGAGTTCGGCTGATGACGCTCACCAAAGCACGCAAGCAGGAATTGATCGGTGCCCATCGGCGAGGGACCGCCGACACCGGTTCGGCGGAGATTCAGATCGCCCTTCTAACGGGCCGAATCACCGACCTGACGGAGCACTTCAAGAAGCATTCGAAAGATTTCGCCAGTCGGCGAGGCCTGCTCATGATGGTGAGCCGCCGTCGCCGGCTTCTTGACTATCTCAAACGCGTCGCGCCGCAGCGGTATCTCGACATCATCAAGCGGCTCGACATCCGCAAGTAAAGGTCCGGCCCGAAGGTGGGCGTCGGCGACTTCGGATTCGAAACGCGGCGGTGGTTGGTGCGACCCGAGCGGTTGCACGGAAAAGGCGGGCCGGGGGTTGGTGCCCCCGGTCATGTATCGGCAGGCCCGTCGTGTGGCGGTGTCGTCGTCGGCAGAAAGCCGCGCGTCGTCCCGGGCTCGAGTGGAAGGAAGGATGTCAGAAGTGAAGCATCGCGTTGAACGCCAGATCGGCGACCAGACTCTCGCAATCGAAACCGGATTCCTCGCCAAGCAGGCAGCGGGCAGCGTGCTCGTCTCCTACGGCGAGACCGTCGTCCTCGTGGCGACCGCCACCGGTGCGCCACGCCCGGGCATCGACTTCTTTCCGCTGACGTGCGACTACCGCGAGCGGGTCGCCGCCGCCGGCAAGTTTCCCGGCGGATTCCTCAAGCGTGAGGGGCGGCCGACTCTCAAGGAGACGCTCACCAGCCGGCTCATGGACAGGCCGATTCGCCCGCTGTTTCCCGAGGGATTCTTCGACGAGGTCCAGGTGCAGGCCAACGTCCTGTCGAGCGACCGGCAAAACGACCCGGACGTGCTGGCCATGATCGGCGCCTCGGCGGCGCTCTGCATCTCTCCCCTGCCCTTCCGCGGTCCGCTCGGCAGCGTTCGGCTGGCGCAGATCGACGGTCGGTTCGTCCCTTTCCCCACGCTCGACCAGCTGGAGGAGAGCGATCTCGACCTCGTGGTCTCCGGCAGCCCGACGGCCGTCCTCATGATCGAGGGCTTCGCCCGGGAGATGCCCGAGGATCGAATGCTGCAGGCGCTCGACGAGGCGCACCGCATCATCCGCGTCATCTGCGAGATGCAGGAGGAGCTGATTCGCAAGGCCGGAAAGCCGAAGAAAGAGTATGTGCTGGCCGACTACTCGGCACTCCGTGACCGGCTGACCTCCGGCTATCTCGGCGACCTCAAGTCTGCCAAGGCGATCGCCGGCAAGCAGGAGCGGGGGCAGGCGGTCAAGGCGTTGCGCGAGCGTGCCAAGGCCGCGGTCGCCCCAACCGAGCCCGCCTTCGGGTTTCAGCCGGGAGCCGCCGGCGGCGTCAGCGACGCCGACTTCGCCCACGTCTGGCACGGCCTCGAGGAGCGGGCCGTCCGGGAGCTCATCCTGGAAGGGAAGCGGCCCGATGGCCGCGACTACAGGACCCTGCGGCCGATCCACTGCGAGGTGGACGTGCTGCCCCGTGTCCACGGCTCCGCGGTCTTCCAGCGTGGCGAGACCCAGGCACTGGTCACGATCACGCTCGGCACCGGCAAGGACGAACAGCGGGTGGACGGCTTGATCGACGAGTATTCGAAGAAGTTCATGCTCGACTACTACTTCCCCTCGTTCTCGGTGGGGGAGGTGCGGCCGATCCGCGGCCCCGGCCGGCGCGAGCTCGGCCACGGGGCGCTGGCGGAGCGGAGCGTGAAGCCCGTGCTGCCCGATCCGGACGTGTTCCCGTACACGATCCGCGTGATCTCCGACATCCTCGAGTCGAACGGTTCCAGTTCGATGGCGTCGGTCTGCGGGGCGACTCTCGGCCTGATGGCCGCCGGCGTGCCGATCACCCATCCGGTGGCGGGCATTTCGGTGGGGCTCGTCAAGCAGTCGGAGCAGCAGTGGGTGCTCCTCACCGACATCATCGGTGACGAGGACCACTACGGCGACATGGACTTCAAGATCGCCGGCTCGCAAAACGGGATCACGGGCATCCAGCTCGACCTGAAGATCGACGGCATCTCGCCGGCGATCATCGAGGCCACGCTGCGGCAGTCACGGGAGGCCCGCCTGGAGATCCTGCGCACGATGCTCTCGGCGATCCGCCGGCCGCGTCCGGAGATTTCGGTCTGGGCGCCGCGACTGCTGCGGACCCGGATCAACCCCGAGAAGATCGGCCTGCTCATCGGTCCGGGCGGCAAGACGATCCGCGGGATCCAGGAGGCGACCGGCGCCAGCATCGAGGTCGAGGACGACGGCACCGTGACGGTGGCGAGCCACGACGCCGAAGGGGCGATGGCCGCGATGGCCCAGGTCGAGGCCCTGACGGCCTCGATCCAGGTCGGCCGGATCTACGAAGGCCGGGTCACGAGCGTGAAGGACTTCGGTGCCTTCGTCGAACTCGTGCCGGGCAAGGACGGTCTCTGCCACGTCAGCGAACTCTCCGACGAGTTCGTGAAGAGCGTGGCGGACATCTGCCGCGTGGGCGACGTCATGCGGGTCAAGGTGATCGCGGTCGACGACCAGGACCGCGTGAAGCTCAGCCGCAAGGCCGTGCTGCGTGAGGCGTCCGCCGGCGGCACGCCCGCGGAATGATGCCCGGACCGGGGGGCGAGGTCGTCCATGTCGTCCGCCGATGACACGGCTCGGCAGCGTGCCGAGACGTATGCGGAATTCGCGGCTCTCGTGGGCGGCCTCGCCCACGAGATCCGCAATCCGCTGTCCACGATCCGGCTCAACATGGAACTGCTCGCGGAGGACTTCGAGAACGCCGATCCCGCGTCCCCGACGAAGCAACGTGATCGCCGCGCCAAGGCCAAGATCGACCTCGTGCGGCAGGAGTGCGACCGGCTCCAGAAACTGCTCGGCGATTTCCTCGATTTCGCCCGGCAGGAGTCGCTGGCCCTGGAGCCGGGCAGCCTGAACGCGGAGATCGAACAGTTGCTCGACTTCTTCGCCCCCCAGGCACGCGAAGCGGGCGTGGAGGTCGTTCGCTACCTCGATCCGGAACTGGCGACGGTGCGGCTCGACCGGGAGACCTTCCGCTCGGCCGTCCTCAACCTCCTCCTCAATGCCGTGCAGGCGATGGAGGCGGGAGGGCAACTCGTGGTGCGAACGCGGCCGTCCGGGCTCGGCGTGGTCCTCGAACTGATCGACACCGGCCCGGGCATGGATGCCGAAACCCTGGCCAAGGTCTTCCAGGCCTTCTACACCACCAAGCAGGGAGGCTCGGGTCTCGGTCTGCCGACCGCCCGCAAGATCGTCGAAGCCCACGGGGGAACGATCGACGTGGAGAGCGCTCCGGGACGCGGCACCAAGGTCGCGATCTGGCTGCCCGCCCCACCGCGACTGCCGACGACCGGCTTTGCCTGACCGAACACCCGCAGCCGGACACCCGCAACTGGACGGGGTCCCGCACCCCCTCGTACCATCGCCAGCATGAACCCGCACGCGACCGCAACGGCAGCCGAGGAAACCCCGACGCCGCTGCGCATCCTCGTGGTCGACAACGACGTCGTGCATGCCCGCACCATGGCGGAGGCGCTGGGGAAACTCGCCGCCGAAGTAACGGTTGCGGGCAGTGGTGCCGAGGGAGCACGGCGGATCGAGCAGGGAAACTTCGACGTCGTCGTCACCGACCTGATGATGAACGACCTCGGTGGGCTGGAGATCCTCGCCCGGGCCAAGCGCGCCTCCGCCGAGACCGAGGTGATCGTCGTCACGGGGCATGGCACGATCCCGTCGGCGGTCCTCGCCATGCAGCAAGGCGCGTTCACGTACCTGCAGAAGCCGCTCGACCTCGGCCACCTCCGAGCCGCGGTGGAGAAGGCGTCGGACGGGGTCCGGCTGCGCCGCCAGAACCTCGAGCTCCACCGGCGGCTCGACGAGAAGTTCGGCTTCGAGGGTGTGATCGGCTCCAGCCCGCAGATGCTCGCGCTCGTCGATCGACTCAAGCGGATCGCCCCCACCGACGCCACGGTCCTGATCCAGGGGGAGACCGGCACAGGCAAGGAACTCGTCGCCCAGGCGATTCACCAGAACAGCCCGCGGAAGAACAAGCCATTCGTGGCCCTCAACTGTGCCGCCCTCAGCGAGAACATCCTCGAGAGCGAGCTTTTCGGTCACGTTCGCGGGGCATTTACGGACGCATCGAGCGACCGCGTCGGCAAGTTCGAGTTCGCCAACGGCGGCACGCTGTTTCTCGACGAGGTCGGCGACATGCCGCTGGCCACACAGATCAAGCTGCTGCGCGTGCTGGAATCCGGAGAGATCACCCGCGTCGGCTCCAACACCCCCCTGCGGGTCAACGTGCGGATCCTTTCCGCAACCAACCGCAACCTCGAGGAGGCGATCGCGACGGGGGCGTTTCGCAGCGACCTCTACCACCGGCTCAAGGTGGTGACGATCGCCATTCCCACGCTCCGCGAGCGGACGGGCGACATTCCGCTCCTGATCGAGCATTTCGTGAAGCAGTTCGCCCGCCGGCACGGCAAGACGATCAAGGGCTTGTCGCTGGCGGCCCGCGTCAGGCTCGGATCATTTCCCTGGCCGGGCAACGTGCGACAGTTGCGGAACGTGATCGAGAGCATGGTCGTGGTCGACGTCGACGAGACGCTCGACGTGGATGACCTGCCGCTGGAGCTGGGGCCCGACGAGGGGGCGACGGCGACCGTTGCCGCCGTCGATCCGGCCGTCGGGCTGACGGGGCTCGTGGGCCGCCCGCTCGAGGAGATCGAGCGGCACTTCATCGTCGAGACCCTGAAGCTCACCGGCGGCAACCGGGAGCAGGCCGCCGAACTCCTCGGCATCGGCGAGCGGACGCTGTACCGGAAGATCAAGGAATACAAGCTTCCCTGAGGGACGTGCCGCGGGCCGAACACGCATGGGGCGAATCCACAAACTGCCGGTGTCGGTCGTGAACCGCATCGCCGCGGGCGAGGTGGTGGAACGGCCGGCGAGCATCGTCAAGGAACTGCTGGAGAACGCGCTTGACGCGGCTCCCGCCCGGATCGACGTCGAACTGGACCAGGGGGGCGTCGCCCTGGTGCGGGTCGTCGACGACGGGGGCGGCATCGAACCGGATGATCTGCCGCTGGCGGTCGCGGCCCATGCGACGAGCAAACTCCGGTCGGCCGACGATCTGGAGCGGATCGAGACCCTGGGATTTCGCGGTGAGGCGTTGGCCAGCATCGGCGCGGTCGCCCGGCTCGTGATCCGTTCGCGGACGCCCGGCGGCGACGGAGCCTCGATCGAGGTGGACGGGGGACGTGTGGCGGAGGTCGTGCCGCATGGCTGTGCTGCGGGGACGACGGTCGAGGTGCATCAGCTGTTCGGCAACGTCCCCGCCCGCCGGGCCTTCCTTCGTGCCGCGGCGACCGAATGGTCGCACGCGGCGGAGGCGTTCGTACGGACGGCGCTCGCCCACCCGGGCGTCGCCTTCACGCTCACGCACAACGGCCGCCGGATCCACGACCTGCCCGCCTCCGACTCCTGGCTCGGCCGGATCGCGGCCTTGCACGGGGCCGGGGTCGCGGATCGGCTGTTGCCCGTGGAGGCCGACGATGGCGAGATCGCGGTGCACGGCTTCGTCGGCCGGCCCGAGGACGACATGTCGAGCACGCGTCTGCAGCACCTGTTCGTGGCCGGGCGGCCGTTTCGCGATCGCGCGATTCTCCATGCCGTGCAGGAAGGCTACCGCGGCCTGCTCCTCTCCGGCCGGCAGCCGATCGTGTTCCTGCGGTTCGACCTCCCGGCCGACATGGTGGACGTCAACGTCCACCCGTCGAAGATGGAGGTCCGTTTCCGGGAACCGTCGCGACTCTATCGCTTGGTGCTGTCAACGCTGCGCACGAAGTTTCTCGCCACCGACATGACGGCCCGGATGAAGCCCCCGGCAGGGAGTCTTCCCGCCCAGAGTCTTTCCGGAAGCCTTTCCGGACAGGCGGATGTCGCGATCCCACGCGCGGGCTTGCCCGCCACCGTGGCCTTGCCGCGGCATGCCGGGCCGCCGGTCGCGGCCGCCCGGCCGCTGTGGGAAGAGGATGCGGCCCACGATGGCGACCTGCCTGCGGTTCCGGCCGTGGCCACCGATGCCGGTGGAATCGCGACCGGCGTGCCTGCCGGAATCCCGACCGGCACCGCAGCCGGGCCGCCGGCCGGTCGCTCGGCCCCGGTCGCGGACAGCGGGGAGCGCGCCGTGCAGATGCACGACCGATACATCGTGGTCGAGAGCCGGGACGGGATCGAGGTCATCGACCAGCATGCGTTGCACGAGCGGCTGCTCTACGAACGGCTCAAGTCGTCGGTCGCCGCCGGCGGGCTCGAAGTCCAGTCGCTGCTCGTGCCGGAGCGGGTCGATCTCGGCCCCGGCGAGGTCGCCGTGCTCACCGAGCACGCGGAGACGCTGGCCCGCGCCGGCATGCGGGTCGAGCCGTTCGGTGGTTCCACGGTGATCGTCACCAGCAAGCCGGTGCTCACCGGCCGCACGGCGGCGGCGACGATCATCCGCGAGGTTCTGGACAGGCTCGCGGCCGCCGCCGAGTCCGCAGCCGCCACCGGCATGCTCGTCGACGAGGTGCTGCACGGTATTGCCTGCAAGGCGGCGATCAAGGCGGGTGATCCGCTCTCGCAGGCGGAGGTCGACGCGCTCGTCCGCGAACGGCTCGTGGTGCGGGAATCCCACCACTGTCCCCACGGGCGTCCGACCTCGCTGACATTGTCCAGGCAGGAACTGGATCGCCAGTTTCGCCGCACCTGACCGCGGGCGGAACCCCCGAAAGACCATCGCATGATCTGCGTCAGCATCGGCCGCGGTCGTCACCGGCACATGATCGCCGAGCATCGGTTTCTCGCCGAGGCCGGCATCCGCCTCGTCGAACTGCGGGTGGACTACATCCAGGCGCCGGTGCAGATCAAGCGGTTGCTTCGCGACCGTCCCTGCCCGGTGATCGTCACCTGTCGGCGGGGAAGCGAAGGCGGACGCTGGGCGGGCTCCGAGGAAGCCCGCCGACTCGTCCTCCGAACCGCGATCGTCGAGGGAGCCGATTATGTCGACCTGGAGGACGACATCGCCGGTTCGATCCCGCGGTACGGCAGCACGAAGCGGATCGTCAGTCACCACGACTTCACGAGGACGCCCGCCGACCTGACCCTGCTGCACAAGCGACTGGCCGGAATGGATGCCGACGTCGTCAAGATCGCGGCGCTGGCCAACCATCCGCTCGACAATCTGCGGATGCTGGAGATGGTGCATGCGGGCCGCTGCCCGACGATCGGCATCTGCATGGGAGAGATCGGCGTGCCGACGCGGATCCTCTCCGGCCGGGCCGGCTCGCCATTCACGTTCGCCACGTTCACCGAGGACCGTCTGCTGGCGCCGGGGCAGATCGGCTGGCGGCAGATGCGCGACGTCTACCGCTACGACGCGATCAATTCCCGGACGCGGATCTACGGAGTCGTCGCCGATCCAGTGGGGCACAGCCTCAGTCCGATCGTCCACAACGCGGCCCTCGCGGCGGCGGGCATCGACGCCGTGTACCTGCCGTTCCGCGTCCCGGCCGAGCATCTCGACGAGTTTCTCGTCTCCGCCGGCCGCTGGCCGCTTGCCGGCCTGAGCGTAACGATCCCCCACAAGGAGACGGTGCTTCGGCATTGCGCCGTCGAAGACGAGTTTGTGCGGTCGATCCGGGCCGCCAACACGCTGACCTTCTCGCCACAGGGCATCGCCGCCCACAACACCGACGCCACGGCGGCGGTGGAAAGCCTCGAGGCCGCATTGCGCGATCAGGAGTCGACATTCGACGGGGGCGGTGACCGGGTTCGGACGGCGCTCGTCCTCGGCGCCGGGGGAGCGTCCCGGGCGCTGGCCTTCGGACTGCGGCAGCGAAACGTCGACGTCACGGTCGCCGCCCGTACGGTCGAGCGGGCCCGAAAGATCGCCGCCGACGTCGGCTGCAAGGCCGTGGACTGGGTCCAGCGGTACCGGTTCGAGTACGACTGCATCGTCAACGCCACGCCGGTCGGCATGCATCCGAACGTCGACGAGGCGCCCTATGACGCGGAGCACCTCCGGCCCTACATGGTCGTCTTCGACACCGTCTACAATCCCGAATCGACGCTGCTGGTGAAGACGGCCCGCGAGATCGGCTGCCGCACCGTGACCGGCGTCGACATGTTCGTCCGCCAGGCGGCGATCCAGTTTCGGATCTGGCACGGCCGGGATCCGGATCTGCAGGTGATGCGGGACGCGCTGAAGCGGTCCACCGCACCCGCGAAACAGCCCGAATGAGAACCGCCATGTCCCGCATCTCGCTGATCGGTTACCGCGGCAGCGGCAAGTCGACGGTTGCGGCTCTCGTCGCCGAACGGCTGTCGTGTGGCTGGATCGACACCGACCTGGAGCTGGAAGCGAGCATCGGCATGTCGATTGCTGACCTGGTGGCGACGCGGGGAGAGGAGGCGTTCCGTGACGCAGAGGCAGCAATCCTCGAGCGGCTCGTGCGTGGATACTCGGGCGTGCTCGCGACCGGTGGGGGCGTCGTGCTCCGGGCCGGGAATCGTGCACTGTTGCGCAGTCACGGGCGACCGGTGGCCTGGCTGACGGCACCGGCAGCCGTGCTTCGCCGCCGGATCGCCGCCGATCCGGCCTCGGCGACCCGGCGGCCGCCGCTCGCAGGGCGGGATCCGCTCGCCGACGTCGAGCCAGCCCTCGCCGCGCGGGAGCCCTTGTATCGCGAGTGTGCCGACGTCGTGGTGGACGTCGCGGAGGAGTCGGCGGCCCAGATCGCGGCCCGGCTCGTCGCCTGGCTGGAGCGGTTGACCGGTGCCCCGCAGGCCGGGGCGGCGGGGCCGGCGGAGTCGACATCCGCATGACCCTCCTGCTCGGCAACGCGACATCGGTGACGGTCCCGCTGGCCTGGGTCGTGGCGGCCCTGATCGGCGCCGGGCTCGGCTGGTTGCTGACGGCAGCGCTCGATCGGCTGTTGGTGCGGCCCTGGGCCGGGGTCGATGATCCGGGCTTCCCGCCGCTGCGCGGGACGACGCGTCGGCTGATGCAGGGCGCCGCCGTGGCGGCGGCGGTCGCATCCTGGTGGTGGGAGACCCAGCAGGCCGTCGGCTCACCGCCGGGCTTCGGTGCGGACTGGGCCGCCGTCGCCTGTCGCTGGGCGGGGCATGCGGTCCTTTTCACGCTGCTGGCCGCGGCTGCGACCGTCGATGTCCGGCACAGGGTGATTCCCGACCTCGTCACCGTCACGGGTGTGGTGCTCGGCCTGCTCTGGGCGTTCATCGCACCGAACTTCTTTCTTCCGGTCGTGGTCCTGGAGCCGCGGTCGTTCGCGGCACCGGTTGAAGTTGCCGACGTGCTCGGCCTGACCGGCGGGTTGCACGTGATCGACCTTCCCTCCTGGCTTGCCGCCCGGCCCGCGGTTGCCGGCCTGGCGATCTGCCTGAAGATCTGGCTTGGCTGGTGGTTCGCGTGCACCGCGCCGTTTCTCGGCAGCGGCCCGTCCAGCACCAGCCGCCGGCTCCGCGAGCCACGCACCATCATTCTCGTGGCCGGAAGTCTGCTCGTCTGCGGCGCCTGGTGGCAGGGAGGCGACCGCTGGGCCGCGGTGGTGACGGCACTCGTCGGACTGGCGGTCGGTGGCGGCATGATCTGGGGCATCCGCACGGCGGCTTCGCTGGCCATGGGACGGGAGGCGATGGGTATGGGCGACGTGACGTTGATGGCGATGATCGGCACCTGGATCGGCTGGCAGGCCTGCCTTCTCGTTCTCTACTGCACGGTCTTCGTCGGACTGACGCACGCGCTTGTGCACCTCGTTCGCCGGGGCGAGACCGAGTTCCCCTTCGGTCCGAGCCTCTGCCTCGCGACGGTGCTCGTGATCCTGTTCTGGCGGCCGCTGTGGCTGGGGACCGGCAGATACCTGGAGGACCCACTCGTGATCGCGGCGGTCGCCGCGTTCGTGATCGTGGGCTCGGCGGGCTTCCTCTGGGTTTTGCGGCTCGTCCGGGAACGGGACCGGGCCGTCCGCTGACGGCCGGCCCGGTCCGCCGGCGGGCTTTGTTTTCGGGCTCGAGCGACCTTGCCCGGACCCCGCGGCCTCCCTACCATCCGGCCCCTCGGAGCCAGCCCATGTATTCGCGCGTCGTCGGAGTCGCGACCTGCTCTGCGGCAGTCTTGTCGCTGGCCTGCGGCTGCGCGAACAATCCGTTCCGCACGGCCCAGCCGGCGCCGCCGAACCTCGAGCCACCCCCCGGCGTCGCTGCCCCGGCCCATACCCTGCCCCAGCCCGCGCCCGCGATGCCGTCCTATGCCGACGTCGATGGCCGGCAACTCGAGGCCGCGCTCTCCCGCAGCCGGCAGGAGACGCAGGTCATGCAGGACGAGATCACAGCATTGCGGGATCAGCTGGCCAGCACGTCGGCGCACCTGGCGCGGCTCCGTGGGGAGGGGACACCCGCCGCCGCACCCGCTGCCGGACAGGCGAATGTGCCGCCGGCCGCGCCGGGACTGCCGCCGTCGACGCCCGCCGCAATGCAGGCGGCCGTGGCGGAGCTTGTGCTGCCGGGAGTCGATGCCCGCGGCGACGGGGCCGTGGTCCGCCTCGACGTGCCCGCGGAGAAACTCTTCGAGCCCGGCTCGGCCGCCCTCGTCCCCGGAGGCGCCGCCATCCTCACACAGGTGGCTGCGGAACTGGAGCGGGTGTTCCCCGGCCATTTCGTCGGCATCGAGGGACACCTCGACACCGAGCCGCTGCAGAATGCCTCGTGGGGGTCGGCGCATCAGCTCACGGCCGCCCGGGCCGCGGCCGTGTTCGACTTCCTCACGGCGCGGACGCGGATGCACGAGGGGCAGTTGTTCCTCGTCGCCCATGGCCCGAATCATCCGCTCGTCTCCAACGCCACGGCGGCCGGTCGCTCGCGAAACCGGCGGATGGAACTCGTCGTCTACCCGGAGCGGTCGGCGCCACGGCGCTGACGGCGCTCCCCCCTCGCCCCTGCCGTTCCGCGGCCGTAGACTGCCGCCATGATCCCGATCGCCATCGTCGACTACGGCAGCGGCAACCTGCGCAGCGTGCAGAAGGCCTTCGAGCGGCTCGGCGCCCCGGCGACGATCACCGGCGACCCCGACGTGGTCGCCGCGGCGGACCGGGTCGTGTTGCCGGGCGTGGGGGCGTTCGCCGACGCGATCGGGGCGCTGCGGGCCCGCGGTCTCGTTGCCCCTCTGATCGCCCACATCGCGGCTGACAGGCCGTTCTTCGGGATCTGCATGGGACTGCAGCTGCTCTTCGAGACGGGCTGGGAAGGGGGACGGCACGCCGGGCTCGGCGTGCTTCGCGGCGAGGTGTGCCGCTTCGACCTCCCCGCGCCGCTCAAGGTGCCTCACATGGGCTGGAACACGGTACGCTGGCAGGCCGCGGGCAGGAGTTGGGGAAGCGACGGCGACTCGTTCTACTTCGTGCATGCCTATCGGGCGCTGCCCGCCGACGAGCCGGTGGTGGCGGCCACGTGCGACTACGGCGGCGCTTTCTGCGCCGCCGTCTGCCGCGGCCGCCTGTTCGCCACGCAGTTTCATCCGGAGAAGAGCCAGGCGGTCGGGCTCCGGCTGCTGCGGCGATTTCTCGAATCCGACTGATCCTCCGGGAGCACGTGCAGCCATGGAACTTTGGCCGGCGATCGATCTTCTTGGCGGGCGGTGCGTCCGGCTCCTGCAAGGGGACTACGAACGCGAGACCGTGTTCGGCGCTGATCCGGTGGCGATGGCCCGCGACTTCGTCGCCGGGGGCGCCCGGCGGCTGCACATCGTCGATCTCGACGGCGCCCGGGCGGGCGAACCGGTGCAGGCCGGGCTCGTCGGGCGAATGGTGCGCGAGGCGGGCGTACCCTGCCAGATCGGAGGCGGAATCCGCTCTCGGGAGACGGTAGCGGCCTACCTTGCTGCCGGTGTGCAGCGGGTCGTGCTCGGCAGCGTCGCCATCGAGCAGCCCGAATTGCTGCGGGCCGTGGCCGTCGAGTTTCCGGGGCGGGTCGTTCTCGGGCTCGATGCCCGCGAAGGGAAGGTCGCCGTGCGTGGCTGGCTGGAGACGAGCCCGCTCGAGGCCGTCGATGTGGCACGTGCGCATGCCGCCCTGCCCCTGGCGGGCATCGTCTATACCGACATCGCCCGCGACGGAATGCTCGGCGGTCCGAACGTCGCGGCCCTCGAGGCCATGATCGCGGCGACCCCGCTCCCGGTGGTCGCCTCGGGGGGCGTGGCGACGGCCGAAGACATCCGGCGGGTGGCCGGGATCGCGGCCACCGGCTGCATCGTCGGCAAGGCGCTCTACACCGGGAACGTGACGCTGGCCGCGGCGCTGGAGGCCGCCGGGGATCGCGGCTGATCGGTGCGACGGATGAGCCGGGGACTGCCGCTCCGGCACAGACTGCCCGGTCTTCCGAGGGTGCCACGGAGGGGTGAAAATGGCCGTGACGCCGCCAGGAGCCCTCAATTTCGCCCCCGGTCCGCGTCGACCGAAACGGAGTCCGCGCCGGCTGGCGTTTGCCGGTGTCGCGGGGCCGTCCTACGATCGATTCCCATGGCCACAGACGTCCGCATCAAGGAGCAGTTGCCCGAACTCACCCGGCGGATCGTGGAGACGTACCAGGACGTTCCGACGATCCACTATCTCGGCCACTGCCCGCTCCCCAATTACGAATCGATCGTTTCGGCCTGCGAGGATCTCAAGGAGATTCTCTACCCGGGCTATCGACGGCGCGAGAACCTGCACCTCGGCAACGTCACCTACCATGTCGGGGACCTGATCGACGGCCTGCACGACAAACTCACGACCCAGATCGGTCGCGCCCTGCGGCACAGCGTTTCGGCGCAGCGGACGGCCGTCGAGCAGGGGGTCGAGCCGCCCGTGGTCTCGGAAGCGGCCAGGCACTGCACCGAGGAGGCCGACTTCGAGGCTCTCGGGCAGGCCAAGGCGGTGGAGTTTCTTGAACGGATTCCCGACCTGCGCCGCGTGCTGGCCACCGATGTGCAGGCGGCGTACGACGGCGATCCCGCCGTTCGTACGCTCGACGAGGTGATCTTCTGCTACCCCGGCCTCGAGGCGGTGACGATCCATCGCCTCGCCCACGTTCTCCATCGCCTGGAGGTGCCGCTCATCCCGCGGATGATGGCGGAGTGGGCCCATGCCCGCACCGGAATCGACATCCATCCGGGGGCGATCATCGGCGACCACTTCTTCATTGATCACGGCACGGGTGTCGTGATCGGCGAGACGTGTGAGATCGGCAGCCACGTCAAGCTCTACCAGGGCGTGACGCTCGGCGCCGTTTCGTTTCAGACCGATGGCGACGGCAATCTCGTCCGGGGCACGAAGCGGCATCCGACGATCGAGGACTGCGTGGTGATCTACGCCAACGCGACGGTTCTCGGCGGGACGACGCGGATCGGTCATCACTCGGTGATCGGCAGCAATGTCTGGCTGACGCGGTCGGTCGATCCGCACACGACCGTGGTGCTGGAGAAGCCGAAGCTGCGCATGCGCGGCGAGGCTCCCGAGACGGGTAACGACTGGCAGATATGACCTTGGGCAGGAGGCCTGCGCACGACGGCTCTGATCGAGCCTCGCGAGGTTCGCTGGTCCGGGCTGCCCATGCCCCATCGCCGGACGTTCGCTGCGTTTCGCCTTCCCGGCTTCGCTTGCTCCCATAGCCCGGCTCCCGGGGCACGGGCAACCCCGCCCCGTCCATCGGTTCAGCGGAGTCGTCGCGTGGGGACGTGGTGGAGTGTCGCGCCGGCTCGGGAGCGGCAAAAGTGTCGTCGCTGGGGCGAGGATACGCCCACGCTCCTCCAGCTTTCGCCGACTCCCGAGCCTCGTTCAGTCGTCTTGCATGCCTGGCCGCCCGGAGGGCGGCCGTTGTGGGAGCGGGCGGGGGCCCGCCAAGCAGACCGAGGCAGGAAGCCGAGGGTCTGCGTGAACACACCGCGGAGGCCCGCGTAAGGCGTCGCCGGCCACGACGGCGGCGACGCCGCGCCACTGAACCGGCCGCCTGGAGGGCGGCGCTAGGGGAGCGGGCGGAGGCCCGCCAAGCAGACCGAGGCAGGAAGCCGAGGGTCTGCGTGAACACACCGCGGAGGCCCGCGTAAGGCGTCGCCGGCCACGACGGCGGCGACGCCGCGCCACTGAACCGGCCGCCTGGAGGGCGGCGCTAGGGGAGCGGGCGGAGGCCCGCGTAAGGCGTCGCCGGCCACGACGGCGGCGACGCCGCGATATCCAGAAAGTTCACCATCTCCCCCAGATAGTCGGTGTCGAGCGAGATGTCGTTGTGGCCGGCGTCGGGGAAGAGCCGCTCCGTCACGATCCCCGGAGCGAAGGCTTCCACGAGCCTGCGGGTGTGCAGGACGGGCACGACGTCGTCCCGGCCCGCCGTGATCACGAGCGTCGGCACGGAAACCCGCGGGGCGTCTCGCACCGACTCGAACGGGTCCGCGAGCAGGAGCCGCACCGGCAGCCAGGGAAACAACCGCCCGGCGATCGCCAGGATGCTGTCGAAGGGGGTCACCAGAACGAGCCGGCGAACGGGCTTCGTGGCCGCCAGCCGTGTGGCCAGAGCCGACCCCAGGCTGCGGCCGATAATGTCAATTTCGGGGTGCCGGGCCGCGACATCGTCGAAGACCGCCGCGGCATCGCCGTGAAGAGCGGCCTCCGAGGGCCGGCCGCCGCTTCCGCCGTAGCCCCGGTAATGCAAGGCGTAGATGGCCCTGTCGGGGAAAGCCGCCGCCAGTTCAGGCACCGTCTGGGACACGTCCTCCGCGTTGCCCCCGAAGTACAGCAGGGCCCGCGGGCCGTCGTGCGGGCGGGTCGCGATTCGCAGGCTCACTCCGTCCACGTCGAGAGAGACCACCGCGCCGCCGCCGACTGCCGGCACCGGGTGGAAGAGCAGTGACCGCTGCACGAAAAACAGCACGCCGCAGAGCAGCAGGTAGATCCGCAGCAGCCAGCGCACGGCGCCGATCACGACGCGTCTCAGTCGCTGCATGATGCACTCCAGGATGTGCGGGCCATCCGCTGGGCTGCCGGCCGCTGCCATGCGTTCTGGGCGACTGACCGACGCCCGGAGTCTACCGCGACCGGCCGGCCGTGCGGACGACGGCGCGGGCCGCCTCCTGGGCCGCGAGCCGGGCGGCGATCGCCTCGTCCCCGGTCGGCTTCGCGGCCGCCAGCCGGGCGAGGTCGGCCCGGGCGGCGACGGCGTCGAGTTTCTCGGCCGGCACCGCCCGCTGCGTGATCACCGTCACGGCGTCATGACCGACCTCGACGAAGCCCCCTTCCACGAATGTGCTCCGGCCGTCTCCGGCCCCGGACTCGGCCGTGATCCGCACCTCACCGGCACCGAGCCTGCCGATGAACGGGGCATGGCCGCGGCCGATGCCGCGCTGGCCGTCGAACAGCGGCAGGGTCACGAACCGGGCCGGCGTGTCGAGGACGGTCGCCTCGGGGGTCACGATGACGCAGCGAAGCGTGCCGGCGGAGCGGGTGGATTCGGCCATGGTGAATTACGTCCTTGGGCGTCAGCGGAGGCGTCAGGCCTTGGCGGCCATCTTCTTCGCCTGCTCCTCGGCCTGTTCGATCGGGCCGACGTACATGAAGGCCTGTTCTGGGAGATGGTCCCACTTGCCGTCGGCGATCTCCTCGAAGGATCGGATCGTGTCGTCGAGGCTCGTGATCTCGCCCGGCTTGCCGGTGAACACCTCGGCGACGAGGAACGGCTGCGACAGGAAGCGTTCCATGCGCCGGGCCCGATGCACGACCAGCTTGTCCTCCTCGGAGAGCTCGTCGACGCCGAGGATGGCGATGATGTCCTGCAGCTCGCGGTACCGCTGCAGCGTTCGCTGCACCCGCCGGGCGATCTTGTAGTGCCGCTCGCCGACGTACTGCGGGTCGAGAATGCGGCTCGAAGAGGCGAGCGGGTCGACCGCCGGATAGATGCCCTTCTCGGAGATCGACCGCTCCAGATACAGGAACGCGTCGAGGTTGCCGAACGCCGTGGCCGGGGCCGGGTCGGTGGGGTCGTCGGCCGGCACGTACACCGCCTGCACCGACGTGATCGCCCCCTTCGACGTCGACGTGATCCGCTCCTGGAGCGCGCCCATCTCCGTGGCCAGCGTCGGCTGGTAGCCGACGGCGCTCGGCATCCGGCCGAGGAGGGCGCTCACTTCGCTGCCCGCCTGTGAGAAGCGGAAGATATTGTCGACGAACAGCAGCGTGTCGGCCCCGGTCGTGTCACGGAAGTACTCGGCCATCGTCAGGGCCGAAAGCGCGACGCGAAGCCGGGCTCCCGGCGGCTCGTTCATCTGGCCGAACACCATGCAGGTTTGCTCGATGACGCTGCGGCCGGTGTCGCCGATCTTCGCTTCCTGCATTTCCAGCCACAGGTCGGTCCCCTCGCGGGTCCGCTCGCCGACGCCGGCGAACACCGAGTAACCGCCGTGCGCCGACGCGATGCGGGCGATCAGCTCGGTCAGGATGACCGTCTTGCCGAGGCCGGCACCACCGAACAGGCCCGCCTTGCCGCCGCGGACGAAGGGCGTGAGCAGGTCGATGACCTTGATGCCCGTCTCGAAGAGCTCGGTCTTCGTGGTCAGCTCCTTGATCGGCGGCGGGTCGCGGTGGATCGGCCAGCGCTCCTGCGTCTCCACGGGTCCACGGCTGTCGATCGGCTCGCCGAGGAGGTTGAAGACGCGGCCCAGCGTCGCCTTGCCGACCGGCACGGAGAGCGGGGCGCCGGTGTCGACCACGGCGGCGCCGCGGGTCAGGCCGTCGGTGGAGCCGAGGGCCACGCAGCGGACCTTGCCGCCGCCGAGGTGCTGCTGGACCTCGCCGACGAGGTGCAGTTCGATGCCCGCCTTGGCGGTGTCGATGCGGACGGCGTTGTAGATCGCGGGAATCGACTTCTCGGGAAACTCGACGTCGAACGTGGAGCCGATGACCTGGGTGATGCTGCCGTTTGCCATGTGCTGTTCAGCCTGTTTCAGGGAGGGAGAATTGAATCGGGATTATTTTTTGAGGGCCTCGACGCCGCCGAGGATCTCCATGATCTCACCAGTGATCTGCGATTGCCGGGCCCGGTTGTACTGCCGCGACAGGCTCTTGATCAGGCCGCCGGCGTTCTCGGTGGCCGCCTTCATGGCCACCATCCGCGCCACCTGCTCGCTGACCGCCGCGTCGAGAAAGCACTTGAAGAGCCGCGACAGAAAACTCGCCGGGAGAATCTCCTCGAGGATGCTCGCCGCCGACGGGTAAAAGTCATATTCGTCCGACGCGAGCCGGGCCATGGATCCGGCGGACGCCGCCTGCGGCGGGGCGAGCGGCAGCAGCGTCTCCGTGACCGCCTCCTGCTTGGCAATCGAGTGGAATCGCGTGTACACGACGTCCAGCCGGTCGATCTCTCCGGCCGCATAGGCCTCGAGGTACGCCCGGCCGATGGGGGCCACCGCAGCGAACTCCGGCTTGTCCTCGAACTGCGTGTACTTCTCGGCGATCTCCACGCCGCGGAACCGCAGGGCCGAGATGCCCCGCTTGCCCGACACGGCGACGTGGGCCGGCACCTGCTCGCTCCGCCACTGGCCGAGCAGGGCCACTGACTGCCGCACGATGTTGGAGTTGTAGCCTCCGCACAGCCCCCGATTGCCGGTGAGCACGAGCGTCGCCGTCCGCCGGGTCGGCCGGCTCTCGAGGAGCGGATGAGCGACGTCGGCCCCGACGCTGGCGATGTTCTCGAGGATCTTGGCGAGGTGCTTCGTGTAGTCCCGGGCGGCGACGGAGCGGTCCATCGCCTTCTTGAACCGCGCGGTGGCGATGAGCTCCATCGTCCGCGTGATCTTGCGGATGTTCTTCACCGACTTGCGACGGCGATCGAGTGCCCGGGCTTTTGCCATGGTGTGCGACTTTCAGCGTGCGATTGCCACGAATTCCTACCGGGCCCCTGCCAACTGCCGGGCGCCACCGGCCTTGGCGGCCCGCTGCCGCTTGAACTCGGCGATCGCCCCCTCCAGCTGCCGCTCGCTCTCGGCGTCGAGCTCCTTCGAGTCGTCGATCCGCTTGCGGAGTTCCGGGATCTGGTCGCGGATGAAGGTCAGGAAACCCTTCTCCCAGTCGGCGACCTCGTCCCGCTTCACCTCGTCGAGGTGGCCGCGGGTGCCGGCGTAGATGCTCATCACCTGGTCGACGACGTCCATCGGGGCGAACTGCCCCTGCTTGAGCAGCTCCACCATCCGGTAGCCGCGGTCGAGCCGCTGCTGCGTGGCGGCATCGAGATCGGTGCCGAGCTGGGCGAAGGCCTCCAGTTCGCGGAACGACGCGAGGTCGAGACGCAGGCCGCCGGCCACCTTCTTCATGGCCTTGGTCTGGGCGGCACCGCCGACGCGGGAGACCGAGATGCCGGCGTTCATCGCCGGCCGCTGGCCCGCGAAGAACAGGTCGGGCTGGAGGTAGATCTGCCCGTCGGTGATCGAGATCACGTTGGTGGGGATGTAGGCCGAAACTTCCCCCTCGAGCGTCTCGATGATCGGCAGCGAGGTCAGCGAGCCGCCGCCGAGCTCCTTGGAGAGCTTGGCCGACCGCTCCAGGAGCCGGCTATGGGCGTAGAACACGTCGCCCGGGTAGGCCTCGCGTCCCGGCGGCCGGCGCATCAAGAGCGACAGCTGCCGGTAGGCGGTGGCCTGCTTGGAAAGATCGTCGTAAACGATCAGGGCGTGCTGGCCGTTGTACATGAAGTGCTCGGCCATCGCCGTCCCCGAGTAGGGGGCGATGTACTGCAGCGGGGCGGCGGTCGAGGCCCCGGCGACGATCACCGTCGTGTAGTCCATCGCGCCGTACTTGCGCAGCGTGTCGATGGCCACGGCGACCGAGGAGTCCTTCTGGCCGACGGCGACGTAGAAGCACTTCACGCCGCTGTTCTTCTGGTTGATGATCGCGTCGATGCCGATGGCGGTCTTGCCCGTCTTCCTGTCGCCGATGATCAGCTCGCGCTGGCCGCGGCCGATCGGGGTCATGGCGTCGACCGCCTTGATGCCCGTCTGCAGCGGCTCACGGACCGGCGACCGCTCAGCCACGCCGGGGGCGAGCGTTTCCACCGGCCGACGGAGGTCGGTGACCACCGGCCCCTTGCCGTCGAGCGGGTTGCCAAGCGGATCGAGGACGCGGCCGATGACGGCGTCTCCCACCGGCACCGAGAGCAGCCGCCCCGTGCTCTTGACCTCGTCTCCCTCGGTGACCTTCAGGTAGTCGCCGAGGATGATCACGCCGACCGAGTTCTCCTCGAGGTTGAAGGCCAGGCCGGTGATCCCGTGGGGAAACTCGACCATTTCGCCGGCCATGACGCCCGACAGGCCCCAGACGCGGGCGATGCCGTCGCCCACCTCGAGGACGCGGCCGACCTCGCGGACGTCGATGCCGGACTTGTACTGCGCGATCTCCTCGCGCAGGACGGATGCGATTTCGTCGGTCATGTGTGCCATGAATACTCCCCGTTTTGGATGGCGTTGATGTTTCGTTCCCGGAGGCGGCCGCCGAGGCGGGCCAGGCCCGTGGCGACCGACTGGTCGTAGATGGTGTCGCCGACGCGGACGACGAGACCGCCGATGATCGCCGGATCGACGACGAACCGGGGCACGAGCCGGGCGGCGAGGGCCTTCTCGACGCCGGCGACGACCCGGGCCTGCTCGGCGGCGTCGAGGGGCACGGCGCTGGTGAAGGTCGCCTGGCGCCGGCCGTCGCGCTCCTCCGCGAGCCGTTCGGCGGCGGCGACGACGGCTCCGAGCAGGCCGAGCCGGCCGTGGCGGGCGAGCACGTGGAGGACATTGGTGGTCGTGGGCTGCATGCGGCCGACCGTGAGCCGGTCGATGATCCGGCTCTTCTCCTCGGCCGGCACCTTCGGCGAGGCGAACACCGCAGCCGCCTCGGGGACGCCGGGCAGCACCTCGCGGGCGATCTGGCCGAGCTCGGCCAGCACTTCGCGCCGGCAGCCGGCGGCCTCCGCAGCCTCGTCCACCGCCCGCGCGTAGATCCGCGCCACCTGGTCGGCGGCGATGTCCACGTGAAACGACTCGGCGTCTTTGGCTGCGGTGGAGTTCATGGTGGAGATGGGCGAACCGTGGTGCAGGTGTTCAGCGGATCAGTTGACGCTCGGCCGGCTGGACAGGCTGGCCACCGACTCGCGAACCAGCCGCGACTGGTCCTCGGCGCCGAGCTTGTCGCGGAGAAACTTCCCTGCCACCTCGACGGCGAGGTGGCCGGCCTTCTCGGCGATCTGGGCCAGGGCATCGTCCTTGGCGAGCGAGATCTCGTGCTTGGCCCGGGCCTTCTCGTCGTCGGCCGCCTTGCGGGCCTCGGCGACGATCGTCTGCCGGGTGTTTTCCGCGTCGCGGCGGGCCTCGTCGAGCATCCCGCGGACCTCGTCGGCGGCCTCGGCGAGCCGACGCTCGTAGGAGGCGAGCATCCGTTTGGCCTCCTCGTTGGCGGCTTTCGTCTCGGCGATCTGCCGGGCGATCCCCTCCTCGCGCTTGTCGAGCCCCTCCATGATCGGCTTCCAGGCGAACTTCGTGAGCAGCAGGAGGAGCACGAGGAAGATGGCAAGCGTCCAGATGGCGAGATCGGTCTTGAACTCAGCCGGATTGGCATCCGGCTCAGGATTCATGCCGATCTCGGCGTGGTGATCGGCGTGGCCGTGGTCGGCAGCGGCGGCCGGCTCCGCACCTGCCCCGCTGGCGATCGCTACGCAGCAGGCGACCGCGACGAGAGCCAAACACATCCGCGAACCGGTGCCGGTTGAAACACGCATCGATTTCATCGTGACTGAACTCCGCTCGGGGTACGGCAGGAACACGGGAAATACTTCATGGCCGGGGTCAATGCCGGGCTGCCCGCCCGACGACCACCGGCAATGATCGGGCCGGAGCGGACGCGCTCGGGGCGGGTCCGCTCCGGGGCCGAGAGTTCCTACTTCAGGAAGCAGATCAGCAGCGCAAAGAAGGTGAAGCCTTCGATCAGCGCCGCCGCGATCAGCATCGCCGTGCTGATGCTTCCCGCCACCTCAGGCTGACGCGCCATGCTCTCGTAGGCCGCCGTTGCCAGCCGGCTGATGCCGAGGGCCGCGCCGACGGTGATCAGCCCGGCGCCAAAGTATTTCGTCAGGTCGATGAGCGGGCGGCCGGCACTGGCTACCTCCTGGGCGCTGGCGGTGTCGGCGCAGATGGTCAAGACCGCGACGACGGCGGCGGTGAACAGCGTGCGGGTCGAAAGCAGGGAACGGATCATCGATCAACTCCTTGGGAAAAAGCGACCGGGCGGACGCCCGGATGCGGGTGAAAAATCGGAACGAAGGGAACGAGTATGCCGTCTGGAGAAGCTGTGCGGCTGACGCATGGCCACTAAGTTTTAGGGATTATTCGTTGACTGTGTAGGGGGGAGGCTTGTGCTCCGCCGGCGGGTGTCAGTGCGGGTTGACGGCCGAACCGATGAACAGAGCCGACAGGTACGTGAACACATAGGCCTGCAGGAATGCCACGAAGAGTTCCAGGATGCTGAAGAGCGCGCAACTCAACACGCTCACCCCTGTCACGGACGCCCAGATGGGTGTCGCTGTTGCCGCCGTCGCCCCAATCAGGCCCATGATGCCGAGGAGGACGAGATGGCCGGCGACCATGTTGGCGAGGAGCCGAAACGCCAGCACGCCATGCTTGATGCCCAGGCCGAGCATCTCGATCATCCAGATCATCGGCTTGAGGATGAACCCCATGGGCTTCGGCAGGTCCATCGCGGGAACCTGATTGGCGAAAAAGCCAAGAAACCCGTACTTCGCCATGCCGGCGACGACGACCGACAACAGCGTAATCACTGCGAGCGCGAGTGTCACCGAGAATGAGGCCGTCGGCGAGCCGGCCCAGGGAAGCATGCCGAGAAGGTTGCAGCCGAGGACGAAGAAAAACAGCGTCAGCAGGAGCGGCACGAACCGGTCGCCGTCGTGCTTGGCGAGCAGTGCCGGGGCGTGCCCGTGACCGTGCGCATGGTCGTCGTGGTGGCCATGGTCATCGTCGTGGTGGTCGTGGCTGTCGATCGCTGGGCGGGCGATCTGATCACGCACGAAGAGAATCATCCCCTCAAACAAGTTCGCGATCCGACCCTTCGTTGGGTCGCCGTGTCGAAGGGACCGTGCCACGCGCGAGAAGAGGAGCACCAGGATCGCTGACAGCACCACCTCAAGAATCATGTACTTGGAAATCCCGAACCCCGACTTCACAGAGTACAGGCTTTCCAGTGTGGCAAACGGCTGCGGAATGAGGATCTTTCCGTCAAGCGCCTGCCGGAACTCCTCCACCGTGGCAGTCGGGTGGGCCTCACGCAGCCACTCCGGCACATCCTCTTCCGCCTGCCAGCGTTGCCGCCACAGTGCCTTCGGGACTTCGAAAAAATAGCAGTCCTTGAGGTGGTAGATCGGATTGTGGTCGGACATCGTGGCTCTGATTCTCGGCTGCCGACGGGCGGCAGAAAGGACGTGTCAGCCGACACGTCGATCGGCAGGGGCCGGACAGTCTGCGTGACGCCGCAGTGATTCGTCAATTCTCCGAGATTTCTCCGGTGTTTTTCCGATGCTGCGGCCCCCCAATGATGGTCAGGAAAATGTCGACTGCAAGGAGCACGAGGTAGAAAATCAGCAGCCACTCCCCTGCCCCGGCCTGCCGGAGACCCGGGGCCGCGGCCTGCAGCCAGCCGAGCGCGACGAGGGGGCCGAACAACCGCACGGCCGTGCTGCCGAGGCCCTGGGCCACGCGCCGGGAGGGGATGGAAACCGGCCACCGGGCCAGCGTCCAGCCGCCAAGCGCCCCCGCCAGGCAGACCCCGGCGGCGAATGCCAACGCGGCGCCGCCACCGGGCTTCTCGGCTGTTCCGGCAAGCAGCCCGGCCCCTGCGACCAGCGCCGTCGCGGTCACGAGGATCATCCCCCCGGCGAGCGTCGAAATGCGTTCGCTGGCCTGCCCCGTCCGGCTCATCGTCTGCTCCGCTGCGACAGTTGGACGAGCCAAGAGAGGCCCGCCACGAACCCGGCGACGAGGCCCAGCGGGGCGAGGAACCCGGTCCCCATCCGTGTGTCGAGCCAATTTCCGGCCACTGCAGGGAGAAACATCACGCACCCCATGGCGATGATGCGCGACGCCCAGGCGAGGGCTTCTCCGACCGGCGATGGATGAGGTGCGCGTGCCACGCTGGTAGGATACCCTGCCCTCGGTCCCGGAGTCCTTCGCGTGCCAGCCCGCAAGCATCGCCGCCGCCGCCGTCACCGCCGCCCCGACCTCGGGCCGGTCGTCGCGGCGACCGGCCTGGCGGCCGCTGGTGAAGTGCCGCCGTCCACGCTGCGCATGCTCGCCTGCGACGGAACGACGACCGAGGAGTCGACGATCCTCCGTCCCGAGGAACTGGCCGCCGCCCGGGAGAAGTGGCCCGTCGTGTGGATCGACGTCGAGGGGCTCGACGACCCGGCCTCCGCCTCCCTCATCGGCCGCGTCTTCTCCATCGGCGACCTGGCCCTCGAGGATGCGGTCACGCCCGACGAGCGGCCCAAGGTGGAGATCTTCGGCCACCAGGTCCTGATCGCCGCCCGCACCGTCCGCTTCGACGGCGAGGGGATCGTCACCGACCCGATCTGCATCTTCCTCGGCGACCGCTACGTGATCACGTTCCGCGAGCGGCAGGCCGCCGACCCGTTCGAGTCGATCCGCCGGCGGATCCGCCACGGCCGGACGCGGATCGGCACCGAGGGGGCCGACGCGCTCTGCTCGCTGCTTCTGGACGTCCTCATCGATGGCTACTTTCCCGTGCTCGAGCAGTTCGGCGACCGGCTCGAGGCGCTCGAGGAGGAGGCCCTCGACCGGCCCACGCGGCGGACGCTGGTGTCGATCCACGACGTGCGGAACGACCTGATGACGCTCCGCCGGGCCCTGTGGCCGACCCGCGACCTGCTCCATGCCCTGGGCCGCGAGCCGACGCCGCTGGTCGGGGAGCACGCCCGGGCGCACTTCCGCGACTGCTACGACCACACCATGGAACTTCTCGACCTGATGGAGAACTACCGTGAGATCGGCAGCGACCTGCGGGACATCTACCTCGCGAGTCTCAACAACCGGATGAACGACGTCATGAAGGTGCTGGCGGTGATCGCCACGATCTTCATGCCGCTGACCTTCATCACCGGCTATTACGGGATGAACTTCGACACCGCATCACCGTGGAACATGCCGCTCTTGCGGTTTCCCTACGGCAGCCTCGTCGCCGCCGGGATGATGCTGGCGACGACGGTCGGCATGGTGGTTTTCTTCTGGCGCCGCGGCTGGCTGCGCCGCTGGCACTGAACGCCCCTCGGCGCGTGAGAGATAAAGACTGGGGAACTAGGATTCGAACCTAGACTAACTGGTTCAGAGTCGCCAGCGGCCGTCGTAGACTGACTGATCCTCGTGATCGACTTTCATTGATTCTCTCGGAGAAAATGGCAAAAGGTGGTTGATTTGGTGCTACCGACTTTTGATGGATTTTGAGCCCAGCGGTAGCACCGAGGTAGCACCGCGACATCCGAGCGATTCAAGGAGGTCGCATGATCACGGCGGGGACGAGCGAGATCACGAAGCGAACGGCACCGACTCGCCGACGGCTCACGAAGCGGTCAATCGAGGCGATCCCCACGCCCGACTCCGGGCGCATCGCCATCTTCGACGAAGACCTGCGCGGCTTCTGCATCGTGCTCACGTCAGCCGGCTCGCGCACCTACTACCTCTATCGCAAGGTCAACGGCCGGCCCCAGCGCATCCGCATCGGCAACTACCCCGAGCTCGCGCCCGAGGCGGCCCGCCGCCTGGTCGAGAAGGCCGTCGGCGAGATCGCCGAGGGGAAGGATCCGATGGCTGAGCGGCGCAAGCGCCGCCAGCGCAACGCTCAAGACCCGTCCTTCAGCGAGCTGCTCGAACACGCCCTCGAGCACCACTGGAAACCCCGCTGCCGCACCTGGAAGCAGATGGAGCAGACCTTCAACACCTACTCCGCGGGCTGGAAGCACCGCCGCCTCTCGACCGTGCGCAAGATCGACGTGATGGAGCGGCACGGCCGCATCGGCCGGGAGAACGGCCACTACGTCGCCAACCGCTGGCGCTCCCTGATGCACCGGCTCTACGAGATCGCGGCCTCCGACTTTGACTTCCCGGGCGCGAACCCCGCGCACCGCGTGAAGCCCTTCCCCGAGCAAGAGCGCGAGCGGTTCGTGACGCCCGAGGAACTCCCGCGCCTGTTCGACGCGATCGACGCCGCGCCGGACGTGCGCATCGCCGACTTCCTCCGGCTCGCGCTCTACACGGGCGCACGCAAAGGCGCACTCCTGCGGATGAAGTTCATCGACGTGGACCTGGCCCGCGCCGTGTGGACGATTCCGGCCAGCGACTCCAAGAACGGCGCAGTCGTTCACGTTCCCCTCGTACCCGCGGCGGTCGAGGTCATCCGCGCCCGGAAGAGCGCGGCTGAAGGCAGCGACTACGTCTTCCCGGGCCGGCACGGGCACGGCCACCTTCAGGATCCGACCAAGCCGATCGCGACCGTGTTCAAGGCCGCCGGCCTCGAGGACGTGCGCCTCCACGACCTGCGCCGTACCTACGGCTCATGGCAAGCCGCGAGCGGTTCGTCTGAGCTGCTGATTGGCAAGAGCCTCGGCCACCGCCACAGCGCCGCAACCCGCGTCTATGCCCGGCTCACTCTCGACCCCGTCCGCGAGTCCGTCGAGCGAGCGACCTCCGCGATGCGGGCCGTCGTCGACGCCGACCGCGAGCGCCGCAAAGCATCCGAAACGAAGAAGGCTGTGTGATGAAGAAGCCGAAGCCAGTGAAGAAAAAAGCGGCCAGCGCGCCGCCGTACCTGACCGACGAGGAACTGGCTTCCGGCGACTGGGTTGAGTGCAAGCCCGCGCGCCTTCCCCCGAATCTCCGGTCGATCAACGGCATCGACCTCCCGGCCGACCTGGACGAGACGCTCAGCGATTACGCCCTGGATGCCGCGCTCATGCTCCAGCAAACGGAGATGGACGCCCTGGGCGCGGCGCAGCAGTTCCCGCCCGAGTTCACGAACATCGACTACGCCGAATGGCAGCTGCGGCAATTCGAGGCCAACGGCGAGGCCGTCCGGTCCCGGTTCGACACGATCTATGCGTGCTGCCTGCACGCCGTGCGCCAGGGTTTCTTCGCGGCGCTGACCCGGTACGCGGACGAGTTGAAAGGCACCGCCGAGGCGAGGGCGCTAGAAAAGGCCCGCGCCAGCGCCGCCAAGGCATCGGCAGCCAAGAGCAAAAAAGCTGCGCCACGACGAGAGGCGATTCGCGCCCGATACCTCGAGCTCAAGAAGACGAAGTCGAAGAAGACAAACCGGCTGACCACTCTGGAAGCCGAGTTCAAGGTGAGCAGTCGCCATCTCCAGCGCATCGTGAAGGGCCTCGACTAGGTTCTGTCTGAGAACGCCATTTTGAGGCAGCGTTGGATCATTGCGAGCTTCATCATCGCGAGGAAGTTGATGGCGAGCTTCTCGAACCTCGTGCCAATCCGCCGGCATTCTTTCAGCCAG
>Ga0315909_10000705_pt1 | contig 44993 bp, 46 predicted proteins | sample LakEriMetagenome_11_FD_203527 | JGI IMG/M metagenome (GOLD analysis project Ga0315909, IMG submission 203527) | Freshwater fungal communities from buoy surface, Lake Erie, Ohio, United States - Buoy 2 MA125 | ecosystem: Environmental > Aquatic > Freshwater > Lake | place: USA: Lake Erie, Ohio... | reverse complement strand
TTAGTAGAATTTGGATTCAAACCGCCGGCTTTATCGTCAGCAGTATAATCTTTTAAATCTTTTCTTGCATTTGGTTTTTGAGATTTTTCTAAATCTTTTGGTGCTTTGTATTTGCTTTTATGTTTTTCAGCCATGATTATTATCCAATTTTATTATAAATATATCAACGTGCATATTTCAATACTCCTAGTATTTGATTGACCGGAGCAAATGCGCCTGTTAATTTATATGTGTTACCACCATATGTAAATACTACGCCTTCTGAAGGTACAATTGCATCAAATCCACCTAGACGCTCTATGCGTTTTAATTCTTGTTCTAATTTAGAAATTGTAGCAGGATTTGGATTATTTTGTAAATCTTTTACAAGTTCGGCCATTTCTTGTTTAATTTCTTGTACTGACTTGGATGGATTTGCAGCTAAGAAATTTGTAGCATTTTTTAAAACCACTGCACCTAATCTTAAAAAGATGCTTTCAAATGGTTCCATGTTTTGTTTGTAATATTGTTTGAATTCTTTCTTGTCAAACTCCGTTACCCAATTTGAAAATTCTGGATTATCAATTTGCTTTTTAAGTACGGAAATATTAGTGGATTTGTCAAAGAATCCCCAACGATAAACTAATGATTCTAAAATTTGTTCTGGAATTTCATATCCGAATTGTTTAGCTTTAGATAAAATTACATCTCGCCACCAAGCTCTATGATATTCAGTTACACGATCTGTATCTTTCAATCCATAACGCTTTCTCAATTGATCTACTTCATTAAAAAATGCAGCTTGTTGATCTTCGAAATCGGATATCCTACCCATTTTAATTTGTTGTGGAGGAATAAATGAAAATGTTTTTTGCATATGTGCATTTGCATCTTGTATGATGCGTTGAACCATGGCGCCGCCGGATAAATCTGTTTCTATTTTATTTGCTTGTTCATCATATTCAACTAAATTATGAAACTGCAAATGTGCTTTATCATATGATATAACATTTTTAGTTGCTGGATAAATAATTTCCATGTTAGCAAATACTCGTCCGTTTTTGAATATTTGTTGTAATGTAGCCGGCGGAATTTTTTCTAATGCAGCTGTTAAATCTTCCGCACATGCTTTATATGCATCTACTACTGGTTGATAATTCGCACCAGATGCTTCGCCATTTTTTTGTATAGTTTCTCGTTGTTTGCGTTGAAAGTCTGCAATTAATTCTGCAGGAGTCATAGGATCAATTATTGTACCTTTATTTCTTGCAAATCCAGGTTGACCATTTTTCCAAGTAACTTGAATGTTTTGACCATCAGTTTTTTCTGTAACTGCTGCTTCGATGTCTAGGCGACCTTCTAACGCTCTAGAAATAATTTCTTTAATATCATTGAAAGTTAATGCATGGTCATCATATGGATGTGCCATATGTCCTGCAGCGCCGCCTTCTATTAAAACTGCGCCCATTACTGTTTTAGGAAAACGATCAAAATCATAAACAAATGATTCATCGCCTTGGCGATCTAAGAATTTATTTAGTTTGTTAATTTTCTTTTTATGACGTTGTGTTTCAGCTTTATTCATTGTAGCTGCAAATACTTCATCAACTTCTTCTTGCAATTCATTTGTCCACCAATCTTTAGTAAACAACGCTTCTTGCATACCCGTTAAAATTTGCCAAGCATTTTTAACTTCCGCGTCATTGTTATTTGGATATGATGCTCGAAATGCGTCATAATCTCGATCTGCTAATGATTGTCGTACTACGGTTGCAGAAATAGGTTCTCCATTTTTATATGCTAATGGATCAACGTCTACACTTAATTCTGTAGCATCGATGCCAGCTGGCATTTGTCGACCTTTTTTGTCGCCAATTGTAATATATTTATCAACATTAGGAACGAAATCTTTTGCACGTACATAATCATCTCCTTTAGTTGATGCAGCCATAGCATAACGACCTGTTGCATCTTGCGGCAATGCAAATAAATATTCATATGCAGCCGTGATAGGAGAATTAAATTCAGTAGGTTGTATTTCTACATTTGGATTTGAATTTAAAATATTGAATAAATCAATAGTTTTATCTCTAGTAATTCCATCGCGATCTTTTGGACCAATTAAAAGAATTACCCGTTCTACTTCAGGATGTTGAGCATAGCGTTGTGCTAATGCTAAATGTGCTCCTGTTAAAGGTTTAAATCCGCCAGGAAATAAAACTGTTATTTTGTTCATCGTGTTTCCGTTTTATATAAATATATTATGTCCAAGTACCATATGCGTTCAATATTAAATAATCATATGTAGTTCCTTGAAATAATAATTGTATAGATGCTGATGCATCAGTTGTAGTTTTAGTTAATGCTCCATCAATTGGTACAGTACCAGCTGGGTTTAATATAAATGAATTAGTTCCTCCAATTTTTTTAAAAGTAACTAGCGTACCTGCTAATGGTGTTCCAGGTAACGTAACTGTTACAGAACCAGCCGTTGTATTTACTAAATATAGTGATGATGTAAATGTTGTAATAGTACTAGTAGTACTAATAATAGGCATTGTTGCTTGAAAACTTTGAGATGTTTTCAAAGTTTTAGTAATAACATCTCCTTTAAATTCATGATCGAATAATGTTATAGAACCACCGGTTTGCAATCTAGCATCGGTTGTTATATCTGTATTTGTAATTATTACAGTGTCTCCTGCGGGTATTGTTTTAATTTGATAAGATATTGGAACTAAATTTGGATCTGATGGAGAAAATAAATCATATAATGAAACATCATATGGTCCTGAATAACCTGGTGGGGGAACTGCATAATCATATTGATTTGTAAGAATTACTTCTAATTTCTGGCCAGGTGTTACGATTTTACCTATAGGATGTTTTAAATCACAGTTAAAAGTAACTCGCCGTACTCGTTGACCCCCTAATGATCCATCTAAATATAATCTAGATCCAGACTGATTTGTAGGTAATAAATAATAGTTTATATAACTAGATGAATTCGCTGTTGTAATTGAAATAGAACGATCGGTTATTATATCTGCTAATGCTGTACCTCTAAAGTCAGCATTACTTGCAGTTACATTACCTTGTGGAGATAATACAAAATTGCTTGAAGATATTTCCAATATACCATTACTGCCACTAATATATGATGATGAAGGATTTCCAAAAAAGAATTTATCAGTACGTACATCAATTTCTGAATCTGTTGTTGAATATCTAAAATAACTTGAAGTATTTGCATAAAGTTCTAATCCAACGCCACTATATGCAACATTACCTTTAGTATTTTGTCCGGGCAATGCAGAACCTGACCATAATAAGAATCCAGGAAATCCAGAATCAAAACCTTCATATCCTAATGATCTAACAAAACCAGAATCTGGATATCCACTTATTGCTACTCCACTATTCAATGAATCTGCAACGTAAAGTGAACCAGTAAGCATTGAAAAGTTTCCATCAATATAACGATTTCCACCTTGCCAATCTTTGTTATTTACATAAGATATTTGTTTGCTTCGTTCTCCATTAACATTGTAATATTCAACTTTAAAATTAATTTGATTGTTAATTTTATGTGTTGTGTTAACCAATGATTTAATACGAGTATAATTAGGAGTATATCCGGCGTCGTTATCTGATGTAACGTGTATATCAGACACTGTCCAATCTCCGGATTCTACTACAAGCAATAATGTTCCTGTTCCAGAATAATTTGATTCGAAACTAAACGTTTGGTCATCAAAGCGTTGTGTAGTGCCTGCAACTGTTATTTCGCCTATTCGCTTTCCTAATTTTTTAGGAAATGTTTGATTGAAATAATCAGTTGGATCTTGATAAAATGAACTACCTGACAAATATATTGATAGTTTTGCTTGAGTAGATGACGTTTGTGTTCCTATTGCATCTAATGAAACTTTATATGACGAACTTGCTAAAAATATACCTGCAAAATTAGATTTAATTTGTGCTACTAAAACCTGATCATCATTGTCTAAATTTAATGAGCTGGAAGTTATTTGCATTCCGTTTTCTATAGATGCAGTAGTCCATGTTAATGTAGCAGGAGTTAATGTTTGCAATCCATTGTATGATATGCCTTCCCAATATGTATCAATAACACTTTGTGTAGTAAAAATACCAATTGATTTATCCGGATATAATGATCCGGTACTAGGAACAAATATTTCCGTTTCTTCTAATTCGATATCATTAATTAATTCCCATGTTCCTACAGTACCGTTATTATTAGTAAAAACTTTGATTCTAGAAACATCACCAGTTGCTGGTTCTAATCCTGATATTTGTATGTATGCGAATGATTGTGAATTTTCAGTTTCTATATAAACAGGCGTTTGTTCATAATTTAAAGAAAATGATGATGTATCAAATGCGGTGAATGTATGAACTGATATACTTTGGCTACTAAGTGCTGTATACTCTGTATCTAATAAAGCTACGGTTGGGTTTAATATCTTTTTAATCGTAGACACATACGGCGTTGTAGATACGGCGTAATTAGGTAATGGAGTAGGATTATTTGGAGCTGTAACTGTTATTGTGCCAGTTGCCATATCACTTGAAAATGTTCCGCCTTGCAATTCTACTGCAGGTTTACCATTAAATGAAAAATATTTTACTGTGCCGGTTGTGAAAGTAGGAAATTGTATGTCATTTGGATATGTTCTATCTAATTGAACACCAATTAATTCATCAACGGTTACTGTAGGAGTTTGTTCAAAAATAATTTCTGAAATGTTTGAAATGTTTGGATTAACTGGTACAGAACGAGTCCATTTAACATTTGCTCGACCTTGCCATTCCGGAGGTGCTGGCAGACCGTTTATGATAGCAGCTTCAGCTAATATTGTAATAGTACAATCACCTGGGGATGTATCTTCATAAATATAAATTGCAATAACGCGACTTTTATCTTCGTCAATATAATTTACAACTTCTGAATATATAGGAACGCCATTGTAATCTAAAACTTCGATATTTAAAATGCCGCCAACCTTTAAATTAGTTGGATTTCCGCGAAGTTTAAATAAATTTTTTCCAGCAGTTAATTTGGTTGGAAATTCAGTTATTTGAAAATAATCAGGCGATGATGCTGTGTTATCTTGAAAATTAACATCGATAAATTCTAAACCTTTATATACAGCTTCTTTGCGTTTCATGCACGATACATTTCTTTTATATAAATATTACATGTGATGAATCTGACTAAACCCGTTTATCTTGTTTACTTCAATTAAATTATCAACCATATCGCGCATAGAATCAACGTGTGAAATAATGATTGAAAAATCAAATTTAGTTCTAAAATAATCAAATAAATTTACCACCGCAGAAATATGTTCCGAATCTAATGAACCCCATCCTTCATCTATTGCAATAAAATTAGGACGAGGCAAAGCGGATACATTGATAAGTGCAATGCGAATTGCAAGTGATGAAATAAATCGTTCCATGCCAGACGTTAATTCTAATGGCCAATAATTATCTTCATCATATATAATATATCCATTAATATTTTTGCCGTCAGTATTTAACACCATGTTAAACTCAACAATTTGATTAAGAACATTGTTTATTTCAGATTCAATTTTAGGTAGAGCTTTACCAACCAACTCATATGGAATACCATTGCGTTGAACTGCTGCTAAATAATATTCATATGCTTTATATTCGGTTTCCAGTTGTTGATATGCTTCTAAATTTTTAAGTGCAGTGCCTCGATTTGTTTTTGCAACTTCAATAGCACCAAATAGAGCTTTAATTTGCGATTGAATAGATTTTATAGCTTCGGTATGCATTTCTATATCATCTTTGCATGATGCAATCTTAACATCAACACGTCGATTATGTTTGATTGCAGTTTCATTTTTTGTAAATGATTCCTATCGCTCTAATACCGTTTCTAATTCAGATTCTCGGGTTTGTAATTCTGATTCTAATAATTGAAGCTGAAGTTCTTTGCGTTCAATATTGGTTGTAGTTGTACGAATAGTTTGTGAATAATATGTTAATTCATCGTATTGTACTTGATATATAGATACTGTTTCAATATCTGTTTCTAATTTATTAAAACGAAATTGCAATTCTGTTAATATTGCTCGATCCTGATCAATTGTATCTTGTGCTTCGATTGCATCTTGTACAAAAATGTTAGATGTACAGTATTTGCAGTTTGGGTCATATTCATGAGCATCGAGATGTTCAATTTTTTGTTGCTTTGCATCAATTACTCCTTGTTGCTCTTTTATTTGTAAACTAAGTGTTTCTTTTTCTTGTAATAGTTTTTTATGTATTTCAATATTTTCTTGTATTTCTTGCAGATTATATTGAGATTGTACAATAGACTTTTGCTCTGCATTTTGTTGTTTCATTTCAACGATTCGCTGTTCTGCAGTTTCAATATCCGATTGTAGTGTTTCTATTTTTTCAGTTAATACATTTTCTTGCGTTGTTAAAATGTCAATATCCGGGCCTTCATATGTTGTAGGCAATTTTGATTCAATAAGCTCAACGATGCGATTTTGCAAATCGTTTCTATCTTCTTGAGCTTTGTCTTCTTGTTGTTCTAAAGATTGAATTGTGTCTTGATTCGCAGAAATAATTTCATCTGCTTGTAACATGATTTCTGCAAAATCCGTTTTCTTGTATTCTTTTAATCGACCTGCAGTTTCTTTGATTTCATCTGCAGCAAGTTGATAAAGTTGTTCAAATACCGTAATATCTAAAAATTGTGATAAAAGATCTTTACGTTCTTTTTGCGATTTTTCAATAAAGTTATTGTTGTCAGCTTGCAATGAAAATGCCGTTAAAATAAAGTCATCATATGTGCCTAAGAAGCGACGAATATTTTTATTTGTTTCACTGCGTTCTTCTCCGTTTAAATTTTCTGATTCAGTATAAAAATCTACATCTACTTTAACGTGAGTTTCTTTCTTTTTATTTTGAGTACCTCTACGTTCAATAGTATAAATTATGCCATTCATTTCAAAACGAAATACGCCTCGAAACCAATCTTTTTTATTGTTTAATACTTCATTTGCTTTGCCTGTTTTACTACATTTATCAAATATAGTATATGTAATTGCATCAAGCAAAGAAGATTTACCAGATGTATTTGCAGCAAATAAACCACAAACATCTTGTAGATTTTCAAAATTTAAAATATTACCTTCGCCATAACTAAACATGTTATCGAATTCAAAAGATATCGGATGCCATGTTGTGTGACGTACTGACTCAACTGCTGGTAATTTAGAATTAATTGTACGGTTAATATGTCTAATTGCATCTTGTTCTTGTGTAGTTGCTTGCGGAAAATTATTGTCAATATATTCTGTTAATAATACGTTTTGATATTCAACATCTCGAACATTGCCTATTGCAATACTAGATGATGCTGCAGTTTCAGTTGAACCAATTGTTCTTTGAATTGTAATGTCTTCTACTGCATATTTCTTACGAATTGATGCAATAAGTTTTTTCATATCTGCTGCACTAGTGCCGTTAAATTTAATACGAACTCTAGGACGTTTTGGCATTTTTGTAGGAGCATTAATAATAGATGCACCTTGAGTTTCAATTGTTACATAACCATATTCATTTTCAATTTCATGAAAATCTGCAGTTCTTCGTTCTACATCCCAAACCAATACGCCATGTATAAGAGCTTCGCCATGATTTTGTTGAATCAATGAACCTGGATACGCAATAGTACGTGCATCATCTAAGAATTGAGCTGGTTTATGAATATCTCCTAGCAAAGTAATATCATGACCCGCAAATAAATCAACACCTACGTGCTCATTTGAAATTTGATAGCCAATATCAGTTCGAGCAGTATTTACTGCACCATGATGTAATGCAATTTTATATTCAGCATCAAATTCATTAGCACGAATATAATCTGCAGGTGTTTTATCAACAGCCATATGATTCCATGTAACGCCTCCTAATTCAAACAACCCATTTTCTTTGATAAAATGAATATTAGAATTTTTTATCACATCTAATACAGGACTAATTGCATCCACGCGATGCATATTGTTTAAATTCATGTCATGGTTACCTAAGATAACAATAGTAGGAATTTCGAATCCATTAAAGAAGTCAACTAACATTTGAACTAGTTCCGGAGACATATCTAGTTTGCTATGTACAATATCACCTGTAACAACTGCAATACTATTTCCAGTAGAATGCATTGCAATAAAATCAAACACGCGTTGAAATACTTGTCGGTATTCTTTATGTCGTTTCAATGTACGAATATGTACATCTGAAATATGAAAGATTTTATCTATCTTTTCAATGTGTGTATCTAGTTTTTTTATGTCCATAACATGCCCATTTTGAGATGCATAATGCCCTCAAATGTTAATATATCAGTTTCATTTAATATTGCTCGTATGCGTTCGAATCCTAATTCAGATGCATCTGCATCTTGCAATTCAACAAAGTATACATTAAGCCCTTCTGCCATAAAACGTTCTGCAATTTGAATGGCATTCTTTAATGCATCCGCATCAAGACAAATATAAATGTCTCGTACTCGTTTTTCGATAATTTTCTTTTGCAGCGCCGGTTGAATGATTTTACCAAATAATGGTATTGCATTGCGTTTTATTGCAATTGCATCAAATGCACCTTCACAAAGTATGATTGGCTCATTCCAATTTATGGTTAAATCAAAACCAATTATATCTTTAGAAATTTTAGGATTTTTATGCTTTTGTTTATCTGCTTTGTAAAAAGCTCGGCTAACAAAATAATTTAATTGTCCTATCTCATCATAACTTGGAATAATTATTTTGCCAGAATATTCTCCGGCTTCACAATAACCAATTCGATATTTTAAAATATCAAACATAGTGACACCTCTATTCTTAAGATATGAAATTGCATTGCGATAATCAGGAGTCTTTTTTGTTTTCCATAATGGAATATAATCTTGCGGCAATTGTATGCTAGCGTTTTCTCGTTTAGTTTCTGTTTGAGTTTTGTAACGAGATGATTGAATGATTTTTGCAAGTTGTTCATGATACTGCTTAGGCAGATTCATTTGCTTAAACAAACTAGAAATAGAACGACCTTTTTTGTCTGATATCCAACAATGCCATGCATTTTCACCATCATGAGTGGTATTGATATCAATTTCTAATTTTGGCTTGTAATGTGAAGTAAATGGAGAGAAAAACGCAATATTATTACCAGATGTAGATTTACCTTTACCTAATACTGATTCAAGTAATTGCAATAACTTAAGATTCTTCATTATTTAAATAATAATAAAATTCTGTAAGGAATCCAATTAATATTAATATTATTAAATATATTATTAGTTAAGCACATACATTACATTCCTGGCTTAACGATTGAATCAATAAATTCTTCAATCTATTAATTAAATAAATTTCATTAATACATGAACAATATATTAAAAATATTCCACAAATCAAAAGAATTTCTTAACTATTTTTGGTTCTTCGCCTTTTTTCAAACATTCTTCTAGCCATTCCGTAGGAATATCTTTCTTAGCAACATGTTTAATTCCTAACTTCATAGCATACGCTTCATATGTAGTCGGAGAACCTTTTGTAATTTTTTGCCCCGGATTTTGAAATACCATTCTAATATCAATTCCAGGATTCGATGTTAATATATGTTTCATTTTAGTACGATCAGCCGTAGTCCACCGTCCTTTTGTTTCGATATACATGGTTTCGCCATTACTTTTAATGAAAACGAAATCCGGCGTATATTTTGCTTTGCGTTCTGGTACTATATATTTTAATGTTTCTGTCTCGTAATTCAAAGGATATTCCGTTTGATTTATTTGCATCGACACTGATAATTCTAATCCAGATTTATAACCATGCTTTAAAGCATTTGCTCGTTTTGAATTTCCCGAGCTATGAAAATGATTTTTTGCCATAACTATTTTATAAATAATTCCATTTAAATGTCATTGTTTTTGGTTTATATGAATTTGTACTAGAATCGAATTTGAAATAAGTAACATCGAATGTTTCACTACGTCCATCTAGAATAGCCTGATATAAAATATCAACAATTTCTCGTATACGCTGTATGTTTTGTAAATCTTCTTTAGATGTTGTTTTACTTGATTCTATTTCTTTTAATTTAGGCCTATAATATGTATCGAAACGTTTTAGTAATTTATTTGCTGCGCCTTCTTCATTATCACCTATCCCAGGAGATAACGGATTCCACGATCTAAATTGTTTAAAATATCCAGCTGGATTTTTTGTTGATATATCGTAATAACCTCCAATTAGTTTCATTAAAAATGTATTGTTTTTTTGATTAATAATAGTTTTATTATTACGATTTCCATTTTCATGTCTACCTTCTCGTAAAAAATCTACATGTACATGGTCCGTATGCGGATGTTCGCCATCATAATAACGTTTTGTAAAATTATCAGATATATTCCATATTTGCTTATACCATATTATAATTTCTATATCTAATTCAACAGTATTTTGTAATAAAAAGTCTTTTACTTGATTACCAAATTCTTTACCCTTGGGAGTTGCAACATCATATTCGCCTGGAATTTTAATAGATGGTACATGAAAATCTATAGCATTACCATATGCGTGTTCTGATAAAGATGTTCCTCCTCGTTTCTTTCTATAATTATATGTGCCAATAGAAGGAAAGGCACTACGTCCAAATCGATTTATAACAACATTTAAACATTTTTTAGCAGCCGGAGTCATTGTACCTTCTAATAAAAGATTTTTTAAGTTCATTGTATTATCTTTCTACTATTTTAATACCAGATGCTGGCAGATAAAACGTACTGCCTTCTACTATTATTTTATACATTTTATATGTTCTGCCATCTCCATTTTTAATTTTAGCACTCTTAGTACTAGTTAATGGATAGCCCGTTGTTCTATCTTTTGCGTTTGTTGTGGAATTTCTTTTATTTATTACAAATTCTCCATTACTAAATGTATATACATTGATCGTATTACCAGTTACTACAACATACTTTTTCTTTTTATTTTTATTATTCGGAGTAGGAGTAGGAGTTGGTGGTAATTCTGGTTCTATATTTAAAATATCTTTATTCAGCTGTGCTACTCGAGCAGGATCTTGTGTTAATGTAAAAATATCCTTCACAGATCCATCAAAACTTTTTTCTTGGAAATTATCTTTTGTAGTTTCACCCCAAGCATCTAAACTAGGAATTCGTACATATACGTTATCGCCCTGTTTATATACTGTTATAACACCATAATCTTTAGAATTCCATGTATATGGAAATTTTAAGTCTTTATTAGATTTCAAATATCCGTTAACATATTGTCCTAGAATTTGTTTTTGTTTGTTATATAAAGTACCTTCATATGGCTTAAATTGTTTAAATTTACCTTGAAATGTTAAACCATTAGTATATTTCATTGTGCCAGTATCTAATCTAAAATTTGTATAATTATCGTCACGTATGTCTACGAGTACTTGTCCATTAAACGTTCCATTATTATCTATACCAGCACCCCGTATTTCAACTTCTCCAGATGTCGGTATGCCATTGATAAATTTACCATTAAATGTGATTTCACCTTGATGTTTCTTATCCGTATTTATTTCATAAGTAGTTGTTGTAATAGTACCCTCTAGAGGCGTAAAAGAATAGTCTATTCCATCGGGTGTAATTTGCATTAATGCTTTACCTTGAAAAAAACCAGGTAATAAAATTTTAATATCCTTATATAAAATTAGTTCATCTTCGAAACCAGCTAAAATACCATTATTAGTTCGATAAACAGTATAACGATTCCTGTTGCCACCTTCGACGTCCGAAGATCGCCATAAATATACAATTTGAGATTCTTTTATATCAGTATCAGTTGTATCTTGCGCTTGTTTAATATCAATTAAATTAGGTAAATTTAATGTTGTTGACAAATCAGATTTTTTTAATAAATTAAACCAATTATTTGCCATATCATAACTCATAAATGTTACTTTATCAATCTTATCTATTTTAGATGTATCTACAATTTTACCACTAATGTCCGGACGTTGTATTTTTGTTTCTGGTTGTTTTAATAATTCTTGAACTGCTGCATTAATTCCGCTACGCTTTTTATCAATTACCCATATATTCCAAACTTTTTTATTTGATTTATTTAAAACTTGCATATATACAAATAATGTTTTTATAGGATCATATTTACCAGGTATAATAACTTCATCAAATAATTTTTTGATATCATCAATTAATTTAGAATCATTAGTTACAGTTTTCTTACGTTTACGTGCAATAACTATTAATCCAGTCATCGCTCCGTTTTTTTTAGCATTGTTATTAGCTCGTTGTCCTCGAATACTCTCTGAACTAGGAATTAAATATTTCCATCCCGATTCTGTATCTACAGTTATATCAGCTGAATTTTCAGATAATCGTTGTATATTACTATTAATATATTTTCTTATAAGCTGTTCTATCATTACAATCCAATTTTATATAAATATGTATCACCAGTCAACCATTACCATTTTACCATTCCACATCATGATGTTATCAGATCTAAAATCTAAATCTAAATCAAATTCCGGAATATTTAATTTTTCAACATCTGATTGCAATGCATTTAAAAAATTATCTAACATCGGATCTAAATTATCAGTTTCCGCAGTAAACTCAAATATTGAAACTTCTCCGCCTTCATCTCTAGCAAAGTTTCCAAAGTCTTGCATAAACATATCAATTGATTTTTTAATGCGTATTGGTAATTCTGATGCATTTGCCATTATGTACATATTTTTTCCATCAACATAATATACCGGAATAAATGTAGTAAATTCATTGTAACGATTCACAATAATATCAGCAACTTCATATTCATCTTGTTCTTTTGTAATTTTAAATGTTTTATCTTCGCCATCAATTTCATATACGCGGCCATTATCACCAGCGCCAATTAAACGAAATTGTTTATTGCGTATTTTATCTAAACAGCGATCTAAATCTCGTTCAGACATTTCTTGAAGAAGTTGTTTTAATCGTATCATTTCTATCCTTTAAATACTACGTTATTATCTAAATCTAAACGTATTAAGAAATTCATGTCGACATCATTACGTTTTTTAATTGGCTGTGCTAATTTTCCTATTGCTAATAATTGTCCGGCATCATTATATAAACCAATTGTAGTTATGTATGGTGCAAATGCACTGCTAGAAACAAATGGATAATATGTTGAATCATCATCTTGTGTTAATGTTAAATTAGTAGACATATTAAAATCGCCGGCATCTAATTTTGCAATTACACCCATTTCATAAATTGAAACTGTACTTTTATATGATGCAGTAAATGGTGTGTTAATTAAGTTTTGAAAACGATAATCTGCACTAGAAAATACAACAAGACCTTGTTTTTCAAAAACATTTCCAACTTGATTTGTTTGCAAAAACGTTCCGCCTTCTGTTATATCACCTAAATATCCAATTTCTGCGCTTGTTAATGATTTATTGTAGATTCGTATTTCATCTAACAATCCATTTAAATTTAAAGATGCAGAATCATATCCTCCAATTTTTAATAAATCTTTATTATCAATTCTAGCAGACGATGTATATGGAGAATCATATACTCCTAATAATGTATCAAATGTAGATGATTGTAACGTACCATTAACATACATTTGTAAATTGCTTCCAGATTTTTGGCAAACAACGTGTGTCCATGAACTAGAAACAAATGCAGATGAAGTTATTTGTGCAACAAAATCCGTAGCACCAGCTGCAGAAAAAACAATTTGTTTGCTACCACTTAATTCTATTTTAAATGGATAAACAGGTGACGCTGAACTAGATGCTTTTGTTAATATCAATTGATTAGCGGTACCGGTATTTGACGAACTAATAAAGAATGAAATAGCATAATTATGATCGCGATCGTAGTAACCATCTAATTGAGTTTCAATGTATGACGAACCTGTAAACTGCGCAGCTAAGCCAATTGGACGCTGTTGTCCTGTAGTTGTTGATACGCCTGGTATAAATGTTACATCTAAAATATTATGTGTTATTCTACTACTATCAAAATATTCATTAAAACCTTCATAAAATTTATAACCAACGACTAATGACGATGTATTAAACGCAGTGTCCACAATATTTCCATAGCGATCACTCGCAAATGATCCAGACACTGATGATGTAAAACTAAATGATGCTGGTTTTATTCCTTGACCAATTTTATTAAGTGGAATTGAAAATATTGATGCTGATTCATATAAAAATTTTTTAGTTCGACTTAAATTTGTTGGACCAAAAGTATTATATGGTTGATCTTTATATTTGTAAAATAAATGATTGATAGAAAAATATGTTATAGATTGCAAACTCCCATCAATATTTGCTGCATCATTAAATGTTAATGAAGTACCTAATGCTGGCAAATTGTTAATATCAGTGTATACGCCATTTAATGGTAATATGCTAGATGTTAAACTTCCAGAATATATAGTCCATGATTTAAACGATTGAAATGGATTGACTTGTACATCGGTTGTATCAATTTTTTTAAAAACTGATGGATATGATCCTTGATATGGATTATCTGTATTTTGTAGTTTTGATTGTGCCATATAGTTAAAAGCCCCGATACATTTTATATAAATATAACGGGGCTTAAATCTATGTTATTTTAAAAATCTAATTTGACTCTTATAAGTGCTTCTCGCTGGAATGATTTCAATAATGGTTTAGATAATTTAGCAACAGCTAATAATTCTTGAGTATCATTATATAACCCAACAGTTGTAATATATGTTTTAGGATCGCCAACAAACGTTGTTTCTGCAATTTGTCCGACTGAACCAGTTACATACGAAGGATTATTTGAGAAATTATATTCAGCATTTTTAATTCGTACAAAGTAATGCGTGCTTGTTACTTTTTCTGAATTACGTGCTTGGAATCCGTATGGATCACTAGTTTGCGGATCTGTAAAGAATGAAGAACCTGAAATTGAATGGAATAATACAAAATGATTATTTCCTTCTGAACTAGAACCTGTATTAGTTGCAAATCCTAATTGTTGATCTAACATTTTTCCATCTAATACCAATACTCCATGATCTGGATATGATAATCCATAATATGTTGGCGTAGCAGAATTATAAATACCAGTACTAATCGATCCAGATACAATATTATAAACTTTACCTGAATCAGCTAATGTTCCTGTTGACACTGATGAGTCATCAATCAATTTGATAACACCACTACCAGTAACAACTGAACCAGTTGCATTTGTAGCTCTTGAAGTAATTGCAACTAACGGCAATTCCCAATTTCCAGCATCTAAACGCTCTTTAATTCTATCACGTTTAAAATTCACCACATATACATAATCAGTGCTACCAGATCCAGCTGTAGTAAAGCGTGTATCATTTGGATTCAAAAGTAATTGACGATACTGAGAATAAATTGCTTTACTTGCTGCATCATTCAATTGACCTTGTGAATCTGAACCGCTTCCTAATGCATGACCAAATGCTAACGAGAATTGTACAGCTGAACCAGTTGCTGCAGGATCTTTTTGTGCTACATCAACATAATATGTACGCTGCGTGTTTGTTTGTGTTGATGAAGTAAAGTATGTTGTTAAACTTGCAATGCCATCACTCCATACACCTGCAGTTACAACTTCAATTTGATTACTAACAACATCATTAACAGTATCAAACTTAGTAAATACTCTACCATTTCTTGCTAAAACTTGTGATTGTTGCATTTCTGCAACCATTTGATTTGCAAGTTGTTGAGCCAATTGTTGTACTTGTTGAGAAGCCGCGGCAGCAGCTGCACCTGCGATACCTGCAGCAGCGGGTGCTGGAGTTGCTGCAACCGGTGTTCTAGATGCTTGATTTGCTGCACCTACTGCTGCTAATAAATTTGAAGGTACACCTCCATGTCGTGGTTGTTGTTTTAATTTTTTAATGAAATTATTCATTTTCATGTTTTACCTTTTTATGCATTAACAGAAGTAGCAGTTGTTACTTTTTTAACTGTTAAATTAATAGTAACACTTCCGCCTGTTTCATTACCAATGATTGAAATAGTTGCAGTTTTATCTTCTAACATCTGTGTTTTTGCAACAATTCGGAATTCAAAACCTGCAACTGCAACGCTTTGTGCATCTTGATTGTCACCAATAAAACGAGGTGTTGATGGAAGTACTGAATTTTGCAATGCTCTTGTTACTTGTATGTCAGCAACTGTTGAGTCAGAAAGAATTGCAGTATATCCTAAATTCGAATTACCGCCTTGGAAATTGCTCGTATTAGGTGCAATAACTGCACTATTACCTGGAGCTGCTAATATAATACTAGTATTACCAACATTTACAACTGGAATATTTGTTGTTTGTTTTGGTAATGTTACTAATTTATATCGTAAAGCTTGCGTTTCATCTGGAATAGCTTCTGTTATTGGCATATTTTCAATAACAATACCATAATAATCAGTTCCTAGCGGATGATCTGGATTCCAAAGTGAGTAATCAATTTCATCATCACCCACTGCAAATTGAGTAATGTTGAATGCGTTACCACCTTGTGCTAACAATTCGCGGCCTTTTAAAGTTAAAATTGCGTCGACCGTAACGCTCGAATTATCTAGATAACCCATATGTTTCCTTTTACTTTTTAATAAATATCAATATTTTAAAAATTATGCCAATACAAAACTACCATTAACATTATCTACATTTTGATATATCAATTGATTCGGATTTGCAGATCTAAATTCTACTACTGGTTTACCATCAATTGTTTGAGTTGAATTAATATTAAATCCAGGGGAAGTTAGTTTGCAACCCGCATATCTTTGATTTCGTATACCTGTTGGTAAATAATCTTGTACTTGTGCCAATTCGCCCGTCCACCCCGGGCCTTGTGCATCTAAGAAATAAACACTCGTACCATATGTGCCAGATCCATATACGCTAGTAACACCAGTACCTCCGCTGCCAGTACTAAATACAGCTGTCCCTGAAACGAATCTAGTTGCAGAAGATATTGCATCTAAATATATAGGCTGTAATGCATCGCTTAACCAATATGGAGAAGATGCAGTAATCCATGTACTACCAGATCTTAACAAATAGTCATATGAATATGGAACGCTATTATATTTTTCAGAATTAGATGCAGTTAAATATGCCTGCCACTGATCATCATCAATTCCAGATAATTCCATAATTCTGCCAGATAATGATCCGTTATAATATGGATATAAACCTTCTGCAGTTGGAGAAATTGAATCTAATATTGCTGTATATGATGGTAAGAAGTTTTGTATATTTGGTAATATGGTATCTTTACTACGTTCTAATAAATTTGGTTGTATCAATAAACCGGTTAGTTTATTTACACGCGCAGGAAGCAATTGATCCAATTGTTTGAAGAATGATAAATCAAACAATGTAAACATTTTGATATATGCATTTATATCATTGCGATCTTCATATTTTTTCCAATATGTCTGTGCTGCTTGAATTAATTGTGGGTATGATTTTGAATCCTCATTGCCTGGATCGCCTATATACTCATCCAAAGACGTAAAACCTAATTGAGCAATTATATCTTCATCAATCATTGTTTGTGGAGAAAAATATACTCCTAACTTTTTACTGTCTAACGGCGCCGTGTCAAATTGACTACGTTCGGCTCTGGTTTTAACATCTAATGTTCCAATTAACTCATTTGACTCTAAACGAATTTTATTATCGTCATATGTTCCTGCACCTAATGATACTGCATCATAATAATATGTTTCTTCAATTGAATCATATGGAATATTATTTGTCCATGATGTAAATGACGCAGAAATTGTTGATGTTGCTGGCTGTACACCTTGCAAACTAGATGTTAAACTATGATTTATATTTTGATTTAATGGCAATCTAAAAATTAATTCAGAATATGTATCGATATTACCATCATATGCACCTGGTGCTTTAGTATGATTATTTAAAGCAGAATCTTGCAAACTTGATGACCAAAGTCTTAATTCTTGAACTTGACCTATTAAACGATTAGCACCTGAAGAAGTCCCTCCAATAGTTAATGTTCCAGAAGTTGGTAAAGATGCCGTTGCAGATGCTGATACTGTAGTTACGATTTTTCCGTATTTAGATTTTTTTGCAACCAAATCTAAATTAGTGCCGCGCTTTCTTAATACAGTAGTAATCCAATCTCCATTAAACAATTCAAAATCAGCTGACCCAGTTCCGTTAATTTGTATACTGCCTTTTGTTCCGCTACTAAAATCAATAGTAACTGCATTTGATCCGATTGTATACAAATTCATTGTATTAGGTAGTGTTGGATATTTTAAAACATCAGCAGTTCGAAAACGTAATTCTACACTTTGCAAAGATTGTGAATAATTAACTGTAACAGTACCTGCAGAACTACCACTTAAATCTAATGCATAATCAAAATTTAGTTTTTCATAAATTGGAGCTCTATCTAATCTAGGACCCCCATATTCATTAATACTAATTATTGATTGAGGTATTCCATAACAAGATAATAATGCTTGAATACTACGTTTAGTTCCTTTACTTTTTAAAAGTAATGGTAAATTGTTAACTATTCGTCGCCAAATTGTATATGTATTATTCTGGCCAGACACTGAAGGATCTCCGACTGTATTCGATCCCGTTAATGGTATTCCTGATTCATTAGTTCCTAAAACATATTGCCATAAATCTTGATTTTGGTTACCATTAGTTAAATTCCAACCAAATTGTTTTGCAACCGAATACAACAATTCATTTGGCATACCTAATTTAGGATTTTCTTCACGTTTATTAACTTTGGTCATATGATTGATATATGTATAAAATATATCATAATGATGACCTAACATGTTAATAAACGTATTTAGATTTTCATTTGATTGATCTAAACGAAGATATTCAGGAACGGAATAATATAATGCATTATAATTTAATTGATCATATAACGATGCACTAGCATATAATACGTCATACCAATTTATAAATTGTGAACTAGTTACAGAATATAATGTATATGGTATTGTAGAATTTAACTTTGGTACTGGGGTAATATAACTTCCAGTAAGTTCAACAACAGTCGCAGTTTCTTTTGGAATATCAAATGTTGTTAATTTTGAAGATGATTCATAGTACATCCACTGTTCAAAATTATCAAATCCGCCAATTAAAGCACTTCTTAAATTTAAATATTCTTGTTGATTAGCCGTAGCAACACTTCCTGATAATTGAGCTACTGCTGAACTTTGAGATGTATATGTTTCTAATAATTGTAATTTATATTTAAAATTTTCTAAACGTTCTGTTGCCGAACTATAAAAAATAAAATTATTGAAATCAGAATAATCGATATTCAATTTCATTCCAGAAAGACTTCCAGAAAAATATGCATCAACAATTTGTTGAGATGTTTGTGTTGATGATCCTAATAAGTCAGTCCAAGTTTTTAAACCAGTATCAGTTGATGTATTAAATGTAGCAATTGCTTGCCAATTTGGATTTGCTAATTTATTAAATGTAATTCTTGCAGATTCTGGTTGTATAAAAACATTATCTACGTATGGTAATTTTAATTCTTCAACTATCCAACATTTAAAATTAACTTGAAATTCGTTTGGTAATGGTTCTGCTAATTTAATATAAACATATTCACCAAATACAACACTATTAACAAATTGAAATGTTTGATTTCTACTAAAATTTAATAGATATGTTTTAAATTTCTTTGGCGTTTCAATAGTATTAATTGTAGGTTGTTGATTTCGTAAACTAGAAACTGTTTCAGTTCGAATATCAACAATAGCTGTTTGATTTACATTATTTATATAATCAGTTAATTGTTTTAAAAATACAGTGTTCTTTATATCAATTGCGCGTAACCGTATTTCTGTTCTATCTGGCGAAATTTCGTCAATTCTTAAATATTGCTGTTCGTAGCTACCTATTAAATTTTTAAAAAAGTTAATAACAATACGTAAATTACCTGCAGATATTTTTAATGCATCAAATTCTTTGCGTAAATCAATTGCAATTGGATTATATAAATCAATTTTTTGATTAGTAACCGAATTTGTATATTCTGGAATTTTTGTTATTTGTTGAACTTGATGTAAACCAGATAACCAAGAATTGCCAGCATAAACATGTAATTCAATTTTTGTATCGCCGGCGTTTTGTTTTATTTCAGTTACTGGAATATATTTTCGTTCTCTAGGAGTATATGATAATAAATCTAATTGTCGATCAGTTAGACGCTGTGCAACTACTGCATTCGTTGCAGATGTAATTTGTTGAATATTTTTATATTGAGTTAGCATCAGTTAATTTCTTGATTCCATTCATCTACATTTTTATTTGCATCAGTAATTACCCAATACGATGTATCAGCATTAATAGTATGATATTTAAATTCTTCATTAATAAGACTATATGCACCAATATTAAATGCATCGCCAATTTCAAATGATTCATTCGGAATAATTTCGTCAACAATTAATTTTTGAACTTCATATTGAGAAATCTGGCCTTTTGGTGCTGACACATATGTTTTAAATTCACGATCGATTCCATTTTCAACTGTTGTTTTCATTAATGAAAAGTATGCTGCACTTTTTTCAGCAAGAATACCCGAATCATAACGATGTACAATTACAATACGAAAACGTAAATCTAATCCTGAATTTTTAATTTCTTTTGATATAACATATGAATTTGGCTTTCGTTGCATCATTCCATCAACAACCTCATCCATTAATATTCCAGAATATGTTTCATTTGCATTAATTTTACGATTTTCTGATGGCTTATAACGAGCATATATCGGATCGTTAGATAAATCTACATCTAAATCTAAATCTAAATCTAAAGATTCATCAATAAATGAAATACGCGACGGAAATCTATAATAATTAAATTGAGTATTTAATACCGGTAAAACTGATTCAGCTAATATATTTGTTGTTATTGCTTCAATAACTAATAATGAAGAAGTAGGCTGTACTAGAATATTGCCGCCAAGATCTCGAGAAACTACTGCGTTATTGTTTGATATCGCAGTTATTCCTTGTTCTTCATAAAATGAATCTTGTACTAATGAAACGCTATCACTCATCTAACTACTTTAAAATAAATTTGGTCATCAATGCATTGTTCAGTAAATCCATCTACAATTTTTAGTTGCAAACGATAATATCGCTCTGGCATAAAACCGTTCATATCTATGTAAATATAATTGCTTGTACTATCACAACTCAATTTAGTATAAATATTATCATATGGAATTATGACTTCATCTGTAGCGGCATCTAATACTGAATAATATGACGCCGTTGGTAAATATTTAACAGTTTCTATAGGAAATATATTTGTTGGTGATTTTTGTGGATATTTGTCACGCGCATATATTCTAATTTTACTTATTTCCGTGTCTTTATAAGTCGGTTTAACGTTGGTATAGATTATATATGACTCTAAATTAGCCGCGGGTAATGAACCTGTTGTAAAAGCACTATTATCCCAATACATCGTTATTCTAGGAACATATATAGTATGCGTTTCTCTACTAAAAAATCTAACATATCCAGCAACTGCAGTATTTGCTTCATCTATATCTGCATATTGAATCAAGAAACCATAATTTGGTATAGTGTTATTATTACTCCCACTAATCCATATTTTTATCTGATCCGTAACATCGATGTTTAAATCAGTTGTTCTATAAGAAAATGACTCAGATGTAATCAATACGGGTGCTGTTGCAGAACCCGAATAATACAGATAATTACCACCAGTACCCGAACCGGATATATATAAATCACTTGTACCTATTTCAATTTGTTGACTACCTGATATCCACGATGCCGCAGATGCAGGTGTATCCCAACAAACGCCGTTAGTCGTTGATTCGGAAAGATAACCAGTGCCATTAACCCAATCTTGTCCTAACATCTTTAATGCAATTGTATAATCTGCAGGCAAATTCTTTGCTTCAGTTGTAAAAAGTTGCAATACAAATTTACAATCATTGACAGTTTGATTATATGTAGATAATGATGCTGAAATTTCAGACATATCAAATTTAACAATTGCACGAGATTTTAATAAAGTAGAACCATCGGTACCTAAACGTTTTCCAACTTCTAGTATTTCATCTAATCCAGTATTGTATGTTGGTAATGCTTCATACAATGTTGCATCTTTATTTGCATAAAATATTCTAAACATTATGTTCCTTAAAAGTTAACTACGCGGCCTTTAATATCTTGATTTGGAAATTTAACTTCAAATATACTAGGATCTAACGACGGATATATAATTCCATTTTTTGTAGCAGATGCTAAATCATAAACATTTCCAGAATATCCAAATGTAGTATCATATAAATTATTAAATGTAACATTAACTAAGTTTTGTACACCACTTACGTTTGAAATAATATTCATTACTTCCGTTTTAATAACCGGCTGATTGATCTGCCAACGATCTACATCAAAATATGTTTTTAATGTGTTTATACAATTCAATAATACTTCATTGCTATTATAATTTGACAATACAGAAATTTCAAATTGAACGCCGATATTAATTATAAATGCATCTTTAATATTAATTGCATCTGTTAATATTCTATAATGATTTAAATACGTTTTTAAATTTTCTTTGATTGCAGTGTTTAATGCAACCAATTGTTTATTTTCATTAAATCCTAAAACATACATATTAAGTGCTAATGGATTTGGCAAACGATTTTGCGTGTAATCTTCTTGTATTATTTGATCATCTGGTACGATATATGATTTTGAAATACTACCGTATTTTGCTGGCATCGAATATGCTCGTATGATATAATCATCCCGAGTTACCGTACGATTTTGTGTTGCAAAATTTGCTAATGCATTATTCTTAACATCTTGTAATGTATCAGAATTTTTTGCGCCAGTTGCAGGTATTGGATTTGTTACCGCTACTGTATTTTTAACAAAATTAAATATTGGAACCGATGCTGTAGAATTTACATCTTCATCATAATTAATTTGTTGTATATTTGTAAGAACATTTGCTACAACATTATCTGCAAGACCGTTACCAATTGTATAGGTAACAGTTAAAGTAGTATTAGCAGGTGCTTGGCCATATGTTCTTGTATATAAAAAGTTCGATGGATCAATATCAACATCTACTCCAACTCTAATACCTGCTAATCCATTTCCAACATTCGTAGGGTTTGGAATAATTTCTTCATCATTATTATCTGATACCCCAGCACCGAATTGTAATTCTAAAAGATTATCACTTCGTAATCTAGTAATAAATCTTTTTGCAGTACGTTTCATTTTTAATAAACTTGGCGATGTAGATCGATATTGATATAAATCCGGATCATTTTCTGCCAAATTTGGAATTGATTCAAAAATAGTATCTTGTGCTAAATATGGAACTTCATACCAATTATCACCATCTGATTCAGTTACTGAAATTATGTCAATAATATTTGATTCTGGTAAAACTATTTTATCATATGCAATAGGAGTGCCAAATGTAAATGACTTAGTAATAATTTCTCCCGAAACTGCTCTTACTTGTTTTTTTAATAAATAATAAGTGGGCTGTTTAGTAGCATCATCACTTTCGTAAATTGAAACTTCTGTTGTATCAAATGAAGAAGAAAATGCAAAATCTACAGAATCCAATGTTCGAAATACAGACGAACCATTAGTTGCAGAAACTTGCATACCAGGTTTAATTGAGAGTGCATATGTAAAATCAGGAGCAACATTAACGCCAGAGCCAATTGCAGGAACTAATTGAAATATATCTAAAGTTACATATGCAGGTATAGAATTTTTAGGTTGATATCCAAGCATTTTTGCAATATCAAAAACATTTCCTCGTTCCGTTGCTTGTTCTAATAATGATTCTTTTAAATTATTATCTGCATAATATGATAATACATCGCCAACATATGCAGATAATTCTAACATAATCATCCCTGATGATGCATCACTAAAATCAGTATATGTTGTAGGAAAATATTGTTTAGTAAATTCAATTAAGTTTCTTCGAATTTGACTAAAATCTTTACCTAAATAAGAAACATCTTTTTTTGTTTCCATGTTTTATCCTTACCCTTGCGTTATCTGTAATATGCCGCCATCATCAATAGCTAATATAAGTGTATTTAAATCTTCTAATTCGCCAGTTATCCATTCAATTCGTATTTCTACAGTATGAAGCATCGATGGATCATCTTCAATTGTTTTTATTTTAATTGCATTAATTGTAATTTCAGGTATCCATTGACTAACTTTTGGAATAATATATTCTTCAATATCTTGCTGTAATTCTCTTGAATTTGTTTCAAATAAAATTCTAAATAAATCCGTTCCAAATTCTGGTTGTAATGGTCGTTCGCCAATTCTAGTTAATAAAAGATTTTTAAGTTTGCCATATGCAACCTGCACTGTATTATATACTGTAGAAAATGGTGTAGATGAGCTTAATGAAACATCTAGACCAAAAGCTGTAGCAGCAGCTCGATTAATTTCTACAATAACATATGGCACTATCTACCTTTCTTTTTATTTATAGCAGTCATTAAACTAGAATAATCTCTAGTTAATACTTGCTGAATTTCTTGCGGTACTTCAAACGTTTTACCTGTTTCAGGATCTTCCATTATCTTAGGAGCTACTGATTGACCAGTAATTGCAGCTTTCATATTTTCTCGCATTACACCAAAGCCCTTTGCATCTGTAGAAGTCATTCGTATTTCATCCATACCTTCATTCATCATATTAGCAAAACTATTCATTGCTGTTGGCATTTGTTCTTGTATTGGTTCCGTTTCATTTAAAACTGAAGCCCAACGATTTTCAGAGAATTGCACTGTCTTGCGTTTTGGCACAGGTGGTGGCGAAGTTTGTTGTTTTGTCTGAGGTTGTTTTATCTCCGTAATAGTAGATTGTAAACCTTCTCGAAGAATTTCAGTTAATTCTTCTTTTATAACCTCACGTACGGCTGTTTTAAGTGCTTTTATAAGTGTTTTTGAGTCCATATGATAATTTTATTATAAATATATAGATTAGTAATTTATGCCTGGAGGCCATTCTGTATCTGATAATTTTGGTCCGTAAAATATTAAGTTTTGGGTATCAACATAATAATCGCCCAATTTACCGATATCTGTGGTTGGTATTCCTTCTTGTTGAAATACTGCACTAGGAGCTTCTTGTAAATTAGATAACACATCTAATTGACGCAAAATTAAAGTTTGAATTGTAGTAGCCCTATCAAGTAAATCTTGTTCTGATACATTGATGTCTCGATAAAATTCTGATGGGTACAAATCATTGTATGTATTTATGTCAATGACATTCGTGTCTGCTGTTGATAACATTTTAATATCAGGCACATCGCCGTTACATGAACTACTTAATTTTTGTAATGCTTCTTGAATTGGTGGCATAATTACCGGCGGCAATTTATTAATTAATGTTGGGGGATATTCTGCCAATTGATTGATACATGTCAATGCATTAGTAATAGTTGCATCTTGAATGGCTTGCAATTGTTGTGCGATAAACAACGGTGCAGTTATTGGATTTGATAACTGTGCAACTGTAATTGCAGTCTTTATACTATTAGCGATATTAACTACAGCTTTTGTTACATCAACTACTTGTTGTACTTTTGGTATAGTTTGTTGTACTCTTCCAATCAATCGTTGAATTTCTTCTAGATCTTGTTTAAGTTTTTTAATTCTAGGATCATTGCAATTACAATTTTCTGGAAGTTGAATTGTATCTTGTACTATCTGTAATGATTTATCAATTAACTTGTCAGTTTCCTTTAAACCTAATTCAACTAATCGATTAGTTAATTTTCCAGCTAATTTAGGTATTTCATCTAATGGTGGTATTATTGCCATGGTTCACTTTTATTTTCTAGGATTGAATTCCATCCGATATTTTGAACTTACTAAATCATTTAATTTTTGTCGAGCAGAATTTAATTGAGTTTTTGATAGAAATCCGCCGGTTAATTCTCCACATTGTATAGGAACAAATTGCAATTGATCTAATATTTTACTCAATATATCTACCAATACATCGCCATGAACTAATGGCTGACTTGCTTTTTCTCCACCAATATAGATATTATTAGGAGTATTTAATATGATGCCTTTTTCGGAATCAATAACAGCTAAATCACGTTTAGCTCGAAGTATAATTCGGTCTGCTATTCCTACAAATTGCGAACCATTAAATGAATTATGTATTGTTAATGGTTTTGTAAGTTGTAGATCATTTAATTCTTGTGTACTAGTTAAATATAATGATGATGCATCTTGTTCTGCATTTTCTACAACAAATTCTTTTTTATTTTTATTGATAGTTCGATTCGATAATATAATAATTGGGTCGCCAGCAGTAGTATCTGGGCCGAGCCATGATGGTGTTTTATAATAATGATTACTTGGATAATTTGTAGTTAATGTGCTACTAAATCTTATACTGTTTCCGTTCCGACCTTCGATTAAAACATCTCCTTCATATGGTTGAATTGGAGAAATTGATTTTCTAGAAAAAGTATTGCCTGGTTTTATTGCATTTATTTCTTCTGCAGTACGGCCGCCGGAGATACCTGGCATCATGTTTTCATTAATAGACGATTGTATGTCAATAGTTGAATGATAATACCAAGTCTCTCTCCAAATTTTATCAGTCGTTTGTTGATTAAATGATTTATAAATTAAAACAAATTCGCCAACTAATGGAATTTTCTTTATGCTTAAATTGCCTGGTTTTGCAATATAAATTTTTTGATTGTATAATTGACTACAAGATTTTACTCGTAATGCAAATAATTCTGATAAATTTGAATTTTCAGTAGGCGTAGGAACATATTGATATGTTCTTTCATAATTTAATACTTCAGCAACATCCCATTCAATTTGATTCGTTAGCATCCTTTTCCAACTTTCGTTTTGTTATTTCAATACGTTGATTTAATATATCATTTTCATATGTAATAACATCCAATTCATCTGTAAGTTCTGCAGATAATGTTTGTTCTGCAACTCGTAACAAATGTTGTTTTTCTTCATCACTTAATAAACTATCAGCACCAGAAATTGTTTGTTTGGTTGAAATATATCTTTGAACGATTGCGGTTAATTTAACTAGATGATCATCATTTTTAACTGCAACATCTAAATATTCTTTAATTAAAGGTACAATGATTGTAGCATCTGATGCATTTTTTATCAATGGTTGCAACTGTGCAATCAATTGATTTATTTGACGATCTTTCTTTTTTGAATTATGATATACATCAGACATTAAATCTGCAAAGGTCGTGCCTTTGAATAATTCATCATTTTTGTCCATACCGTAAATCCTTTAATAATAAATATTAAAATGGCAATTTTATGAAGTCTGTTTGTTCATATGCTAAAAATTTCTCTTCATAAATTTGTTTTAATACTTTGATAACACGGGTAATATTAGTTGTTTCTAAACCTGTTCTTTCTCTAATAAAAATATAAAGAGCCTTTTTATTGAAATTTTCAATGTTTTGTCTTGTTTCAAAAATATGAAGAATTGAATCTGCTACATGAATATCCGTTGGATTTGTAAAAATATAATTTAAATTATCATAACAATAATCAATATATGCATCCATAAAATATTGCAATGTTTCAAGCATATCCGTATTATGCATTTCGATAAGAATATTTCGTTGTTCATCAACGTTAATTTCTAAAGCATCGGATTTTATTTTAGCATAACCTTTTTGATTTTCTGCAATTAAATAATTAAATGATGTTCTAGTATAATAAGAATATGCTTTGCCAGCTGCTGCATTAAATTTATCTAAACGAGCTGTCAGATATGTAACCAAATCGGTTTGAAGATCTTGAAATGAAGAATCGATGTAATCTGGTTTAACTTTATTTATGATGTTTTCAGCTAACTTCATAAATGCTGGATATATAAATCTTCTGTATATTTTTTCTCGTAGAGCTAAACTATGTTCTGATTTATTATAAGCAGAAATTGCTATGTCAGTAATTCGTGTGAAATAAACGTTACTTTTTTTCTTCCGTGCCATTTTTAAATTCCTCGTTTAATTCGTCAATTACTTGTTTTAAAAGTTGAAATGTTGTTCCTGCTTCATCTTCTGACTCAAATGCGCCTAAACGATCAATTTGTTTCATTGAATTATATGATTCTTCAATTTTTGTATACATATATTGATTAGTAGATTCTAAATCTTCAATATATTCTTGTGCATCAGCTAAAGTTCCTGCTAAATACCAAACTCTAAATGTAAGATATACAGATGCTAATAATAATATAACTATTAATAAACCTGGTATCATATTAATCCTGATTAAATGCATTGAAAATATCTGTTAATGTTTTTTCAACATCCGGATTATTTTCTGCAAGATTTTTTAAACCATTACTTTTTGTTATTTTGCTTTTTTCTGCAACTGGTTTAGGTGTAGAATTATCTTTGTTTCTCCATCGCTCAAATTCAATTTGTGCTGCCATATGATCTCCATGATGCAAAACAATAGGTAAATTTGTTTTTAATTTGGCTTGTGCTGAACGAGCAACGAAATATGGTTTATTTGCATCATCATACATTCCATCATGAATCTTGATTGCTTGATACTCTGTCCAAGACATTTTCACATCATATTGTTGAAGCAACCAAATTGAAAGATCTGGTACCATGGTGAATGGAATGTTTTCATTGTGTTTATACATCTTGTTTTGATTCTTACGATGCCAATCAGATGTTTCAATTTGATAAACTTCATTACCATCTCCTGGAAAACCTACTTTGCCTAAATCATGATGCATTGCGGCAAAACGAAGTTCTTCGATAGTATAACCAGACATATCTGCACCCATTTCACTCCACGATTCATAAAGTTTTTCAGTGCACGCAATAACTCGAAGTACGTGGTCAACATAACCGCCGGCAAATGCATTATGAAAATGTGCTATTGAAGATGCTGGCATCATGACCATTCTATCTTCAAATGCATCATACATTCGATTGAGTTGCTCTTTACGAGTTGGAAAATAATCATTCACCGCTTGGCGATATGATTCCCAATTTGATTTGATTTTTTCTGCTTCTAACATAAAATTAATATAAGAAATTATTTGCGTAATTCCAAATGTTGTCCATGAACTAATTTAGAAGTGCACTGCCAACACGTAACAGCCGTTGCTTTTTCATCAACACGTTGACAAATTGCATCACAATATTTACATTGTAGACGTTTATACCCTTTTGGGGGTGGAGTAGATTTTGATTTCATTTAGAAAATATTTATTCGCGGTCAATATAATATTTTGCAGACTCTAATTTTTTCAATGCACGTGCTAAATTATCTAATGTTGATTCTTTGTCAGTTTTGTTTTCAGTAATCGCACGGCCGACCATTTTGATAATTTCGTATGCATCTTCTAAATCATCTGTAACTTTGTTTTTGTATTTGTAATACGCTTTCATAAAATAACCTTTATTAATTATTAATATTATATATAATAAATATATTATGATAAAATTAAAGCATTATTTTGACAACATTGCAATTTTATGTTAGATAATGCTTGCTCTTTAGCCTTAGCCTCAACCTCGATATCTAAATCTTCAACGCCGTATGTATTAGGTGTATTCAAAATGAAATCAGCATGGGCTTGTTCCTTGATCTTGGTAAACTCCTTGTATTGCTTGTGAAAGGTAGGCCACTTTGGCAAATCCTCCATTGCAATGTTGTGATGAGCAAACATTCGTTCTATAAGGGTTTGAGCCTCTCTACGACGGGATTCACTGTAATGGGTACATTGGATTACATTGTAACGTGTCCACGTCTCGCGTGCTAAAAAGAAGGCTTCTTCTTCGGTTAAGTCACCAGTATTAAAAGTGTGATGCCAATAGTCAAATGTAATAGGAATACCTATTTCAACATGTAGCATCTTGTGCAATTCGCGAACTGAATACATAGAAGCCTTATCATCATTCTCAATAACTAAACGGGCTTTGAGTGAATCTGATAAACGATCCCAGTTATGCAACCATCGATGAATAGTACCGGCCTTGTCATTGTATGTAGCACCTACGTGAATATTGATAAGATTGTCAAAGCTAGGAGTAAAGCCCATGAGATCAAAGAGCTCAGAATGTCGTTCGAGACTAACAATTGTATTGTCAATAACAATTGTATCGGGACTACCTAAGATGTTAAAAGGACCAGGATGCGTTGTGATGCGATGACCATGCGCCTTGGCATAATCACCTGCGGCACGTAGATGCTGTGTAATAAGATCAATATCAGGAAGATCTGCAAGCTCATAATGATTCCAACGAGGGAAGAGCTCAGAACCGACACGGAACAGGCGAATGCCTTGTGCTTCATTCCATTGCAGAATAGGTAGTAAATCGCGGGCATTTGCAAGAGCAATGTCTGATGCCAATTGCATACCGCCTTGTTTAAATTTGCGATCAATCATAGTACGACCGGTACGAATACCTTGGGCCGATAACTCCTGATTGATACAACAATAACCGTAACGTATCATAGGATTTTTTTATATTATATGAAAAATTTTGCAAAAAACAAAATAATGTTATTTTTAATTATTTACATATTTATACTAAATAATATTTAAGGAATACATGAATTTTGAACAATTAATACGAGAAAATATGTTAAGATTTGGGACAAAGAATCTTAATGAAAATCTTAAAAATTATCTCATGTTAGAACAAACAGGCTCATTAGATCCCGATGCGATATCTGCAGATGAGCTACCAGATGATGTTGATCCAGAAGATGCTTCGCTTTCATATGCAAGAGGACAAGAGTTTCGAGAAAAATTGAAAAAAGTAGGTGCTACTACTAAAAAAGTTGCTATTACTGCTACTATAGTTGCACCGCTCTCTAAAGTTATACGAGATCGATTATTTAAAAGATATATTAGAAGAAAAGGCATCCCGACTAAAGAACAATTAATAGCTAAAGATAGCAATCAAGTTAAATCACATCCTGCATATCAACAAACCGTTGATTTAATGTATCGAGATAAACGTACATTAAAAGCTGCATCGACAAAACAAGGTCAGCAAGCCGGGTTGCCAGTTTTATATTGGTATGGCGTACCTGCTTTAGGTGGCGAAGCTAATCCAGACGATCAAAGAGCTATGCAAGTTATGTTAGATCGTTTTGAAAGAAATAAAAATATATTATCCGATGGCATAACTGATCAAACAACTAAAACAGAATTTGATTCAAATACTACTATATTATATGATAGTCTAAAAGAGTTGTATGATAATGGCATATATATAACTGCAGATGATTTATTAGAAGCAACAAGTTCAACTAGTACACAATTAAACACAGTGTTATCAAATTTAATATATGACTCAGAAATAGATCCTAAAGATATATTTATTTTAACACCACAAGGTTTAGAAGTAGTTCGTAAATTTAAAAATTTAGTAGCAGCAATTAAATTAGGCGTAGCTGATTCTGGAATAACTCCAAAAGGTACAAAAATACAAGATTTACCATTAGAATCAACATCAACATTAACATTAAATGATGATGAAAAATTAGAAATTTTAACTTATTATCAACGACAATCTGAATATTATAGAAAACCTATTATAAATGCAACATTCTGGGATATTGAAGCTTCATCTATTGGAATCAAAACAAATATAAGTTTAGAAAAAGGTAACTTAAAAGCTGGTGGTAACACAGTTATTACGTATCAATATTTTACAATTCCTGCTGATCCGCGCGGGCCTGAAGGCAAAACTATATTTTTTGGTAATGATGATAATGCAACTGTAGTTAATTCAGATGGCATTACTCAAATGTTAGACTTTATAAATGATATAATTGCTGAAGCAAAATCAAATGGACAACAAGTTGTTTCAGTAAATTATTGTGCTGGGTCTAAAACTAGCGCGGTTGGCACAACGTATGGAATGTCGGCTAAGAAAGCTGCAGCTGCAGGTGAATCTGAGAAAACATTAGCTAACGAAACATTAGCTGCAGCTCGTTGTAAATCTATTTTAAATGCTATAAATAAATCAGTATTGCCAACAATTCAAAGTCAAACTGATATGGGTACGGATAAAGTTAATTATGATAAAATATCAACTGTTACTGATCCAACTATTGTAAACGGCTCATTTATTCATGCTAATGCAGGTCCTGGGTGGTATGAATATGATTTAATAGGTTCAAATGATATATTTAAAGGCAACGGTTATGGTCCATTATATACTAATTTATATCAATTATTAAAAACAAATAAACCAAGAATAAACGGTGTTGACTTATTTAGTTATTATTCAATACCTAGATATTTTTATATTTGTAGAAATCAACCAGAACCATATAAACGTTTAACGAATTTGTTAACTGCTTTAAAAAATTCTGATCCGAAGAAATATGGCAGTATTACAATACCATCACAACAACAAATTGAAGCTGAATATCAAAATGTATTTGGACCTTTTAGAGGTTCTTTTGCAGGATTTATGATTGGAACTGTTAAATCAACATCAACGCCAGAGCCTGAACAACAGCCTAATCTTGACGCTAAAATTAAAAAATTCGGAGATTTTGAAGCTACAATTTCATGGCAAAGTAAACTTTCAAGAACTGGAGAAAAAATTAGCACTTGGTTTTCTAGAAAACGTATGAAATTTAGAAAATGGGTACAAGGCCTTGATTGGGATGAATCCGGCGGTGGTGGCGGCGGAAACAATTTTATTAATATGCCTAAGCCTCGAGGAAAAGGATGTGATGCATTAGTTAATTAATTATTAAGAATGGGGTAGTTATTAGCTACCCCATTTTTTATATATAGTTAAGAAATGTTATTAATCAAATGTAAACTCAATTGGATGTAATAAAACTAAAGTAGCTGCAAACATGTTATATTTTGTATCGTATTTAAAATTACCATATGTATTAATGACTATTTTAGTATTTAAACTAATAAAAATACCGATTTGAGAACATTTAGGATTTAACATAATAGCATTGTGTGTTGGGCTAGATTTCCATTGTTCAAAAACATGTTGCGCGATATCTTTTGATAATAGTGTAACATTAAAAAATACCGCAGCATTTTCTGCGACTGATATACTCTCTTCTAATACGGGATTAACTACTTTAAGTCTATCAGTTGGAGAATTATATATAGGATGTGAATGTCCGCATTGATAATTTAATTTATCTTTATCAACTTGAAATGTTGAGGCAATATAATCCGATTGAATCTTTGCAGCTTTTTGTGCATCTAAATTTATAGTAACAGGTTTAATACCATGTTGTATTCTATATTGATTTAGCAATTTAATAAATTCAACTTGGATAGTTGCATTATCAATTTGCGAAAATGCAACAAATGGGAATAGGATAACAATTAACTTTTTCATTTTCTCTCTTTTATACTATTAATATAAGTACTATTTTTCATATATCCAAATATTTATTTAAAAAAATAAAGAAATGATATGTCACATACATTAGCAGAGAATATGCGTCGATTTGGAACTAAAAATTTAGAAAGTTCCACACAGCAAAGTTTAATATTAAAGTATATTAATACAATTGATTCATCTTTAAAAATTCAAGAATCTGCAATTTCGAAACAGTTGAATCTATATACATCGATGCAAGATAAAGTTAAGTTTTTAGAATTCGTTGAGCAAAATTATATGCAAACGTTTTTTAAAACAAATCAAACCGTTTTGCGTGAATTCAAACAAAATTATGCTACTAACATATTAAATGAATCTGCTATAAGTTTAACTGAGAGAATTGCCAAATATTTTAATTTTGTACGAAATTCAATTTTATTTGAAAATAACTTATTTGAGTTTGACATCTATGACGATCGATTAAATGAACAAGGCGTATTAGATAGAATTAAATCTGCAGGCGCCGCTGCATTGGACACTGTCAAAACTGGTGTTAAGAAATTTGGACAAGCTGCTACTAACGTTGTTAAAAAAGGTGCACAAGTTGTTAAAGGCGTTTGGAATAAAGTAATGCAATCTGATGTTGCATGGTTTATTCCAGGCCTGAATATTGCTAAAATTGGATATGAAGTTCAAAAAAATTGGGATAAAATTAAAAAAATGACTTTAGCTCAATGGGTTGAAGAATTTAGAAATTTTTTAAATGGCACTGCTGGCATTGCAATTCAAATAGTGTTAGCATTAACGGGAGCTGGTAATTTAATTAATATGATTGCATGGGGTTTATTATTAACATATGACGTCGTATCTAGTATTACTGCCGGGACTTTGGCGCCTTATTTATATAATATTTTAACATCGGCAATAGGTCTTATAGGGTCTGGCGCAGCTGCTGCTGTATTAAAACCAGCTAAAAATATAATTGCTAGTGTTAAAGAGGCAAATGCATTAATACCCGCATTAACAAAATCTCCTACTGTATGGAAATCAGTTGGTGGTTTGATTACTAAAGTTGCCAACGGTGGCAGCATTATTGTAGGTAAACTTGCTAATGTATTTAAATGGCTATTCTCTAAAATTCCAGGTCTCAAAAAAGTATTAGAACCAATTTCAAATAAGCTTGGATCAGTTAAACAAATGTTTGATGAGTTTCTTTATGGCATAAAGACGTATGCCAAAAGCGGCGCTAAACAAAATTTAGGTAAAGGACATAGTTATCTCGGTTCAGCTGATGATTTAGCTAAAGGATTAGGCAAGAAAGCGGGTTCTACTGCCGATAAACTAGCAACTAAAAAGATAGCAGGCGCAGCGACGAAGGCATATCATACCGTTAAAGCTGCTGGAGAAACATTGATGAAGATTGCATCAAGAAACAAGACACCATTAGACCAAATAGTACAAATGAATCCAACTTTAGCTGGTAAGGAAAAAATCGCATTGCCGGTAAATACCAAAGTACGAGTAACTTAATTTATTTCTACAATCATATTATAATTTCATTACTTGATATTTATTAATATGAATGCGGCATTGACATTAGAACAAATCATACAACAAGAATTAGAAGCAATAATAGTCGAACAACGCGGAGCTGTAATTCGTCAAGCTCCTACGGCAAAGTTTAATGCTAAGCGTGTTGCAAAACAAATTTATGATGCAAAAGGAACCTTTTCAGACGACGAACATTCAGCTATAAATGCAATTCGCCAAATCAAAAACATTGATCAATACAAACAAGTATTTTCTTCATTAAAACGTTTAACAGATGGCCGCGGCATTGCTGCATATTTAAAAAGTTTTTTGAGTGCAGAAGATCGCGTTCAGGTAGCTATTCATTTATATGATGTTTTACCTGCATCGCAATATAGTTGGACCGTAAAGAAACTTGTTACATATGATATGTTAAAAACTGCATTATCAACAGTGACTGGTAAAGGATCTCGTTACAATAAACTGCAATACGGAGACTTACCGGGTCGTTCTATAAATCAAATACGTAAAATGTTTGATGATCCTGCAATGTACAAAAACGTTGCGCAACAAGATGCTGAAACAGAACGAGATGGATTTGATGCTAGTGATATTTTATTTCGGCCTTTTGTATCAACAGAATATTATTTAAAATACAAATCATTATCTGCATGGATTAATGCTCCAGGTGGATTACGTGACACAGTTTATTCTCCAGCTGGTATTGGTGTAACGACTGCTGCATCATTAATTCCGAGTCCATGGACACGAGTACCTAATGCATTGTTATTTGCTATACTTACGATAGATGATATATCTAGAATTGCACAAGGCGATAATGAGGCTTGGTTAGAAATAATATGGGATAGTTTAGGTATCATAGGCGGATCTGGTTTAGCTAAAATTGGAAAAACAATTGGATCAAAATTTGCATCGTTGCTAGCATGGATTGAATCTGGCGGAGTTCTTGTAAAAATATCACAAAAAATGTTTGCTAAACTGTTTGAAATTGTTGAAGCATTTTCTAAAACTAAATTAGGTAATTACCTAAGTGGCGGAGCAAAAGTAATAGATGCGTTACAAAGCACTATTAGAAGTAGAATTTCAAAATCATTGAGTATGATAAAAAACATTTTAACTAGATTAAAGAATTCTACTCCAGATCCTGTAAAAAGATGGGCAGATAATGCATTAGAGTCATTAAAGTCTACATCTGTTGAATATTATATGTCAGAATTAAAACCGATATTTGATACAATGCGGTTATTAGCAAAAGTGTTACGAGAGTTTATTAGAGCTCCAAAAACAGCAATACTTGACTTAGCTCGTCGTTTAGGAATTCAATCAGAATGGGTGATTCCTGTAGCTACTGGCGCTCAGGCTGCTTGGGTAGCTCAGATATTTTATTCGATACCCACTACTTTATCGTGGTGGGTTGAATGGTATTCAAAACAACTAACAAAACAGGAGTCTGAAAAAGTTGCTCAAGAATTAAAAGGAATCTTAGGCAATGAAACATACTATACATTTAAAAATAAACCACAAACAACTATTAAAATGTATTTTCCGACAAATGATAACGTATGGCTATCTGCAGACTACACAATACCTACATATAAGCTTAAGTCAGTCCCGGGCAAGAAACTTCCAATATATTTTATTTTGAAAGAAAAAAAATCCGGATATGCTAAAATAACTATACCTATAGATATGAGAACACCTGGTGAAGTAAGTGATGCGTGGGTAAAAATTTCAGATATAGAATTAGCACCTAAATTAAAATAACAAAGATATTTATTAATATGAAAACATTATCTAACATTATATTAGAAGAAGCAATTAAATCAACGTTAATTGCAGAACTAGAAGTAGATCTAGACAAAAAAAATACAAAACCAGAAGACACTAATACTGGCAAAACCAATACTTCTGCAAGAAAACGTTTCGATGGTACTAAAATTGCTGATCTTATTATTGGTTCAACATCTTGGTATAATGATAGAGAAGATGATTTAATTGCCGCAATAAAACAAATAAAAAATGTTAGTCAATTTTGGGCAGTTAATTCTAAAATAAAAGAAAAAACAGGTAAAACATTTTCTAAATATATTTTTGATGAAATTTTAGATGAAGATGAATGGGATAACATATATCCAATCATCAAACATCTAACTACCGTTATTCCTCAATCGCAATGGGGCAATTCAACACAATCTGGCCCAGTATATAATTTTTTGAAAAAAACAACAGACGCAAATGAAGATTTAAAATCTAGGGATGATGGTTTATATAAAAAATTGGAGAATTCTGGGGCATTGGGTACAGTTAGACATTCAAAAGATTTAATGACAACTATTCAAGACTATGGCTTATACGGCACCGGGGTTCTTGCATTAATGATGATATTTTGCATGGGATGGAAAGGTTTAGCGAAACCATTTTGTGGACAAGTATCAAAATGGCGTGAAAATAGTAAAGTACCAAAAGATCTCATTAACGATATTAATCAGCTTAATAAACTGTGGGGTGGTTATGCTAGAACAAACAAAAAAGAATTAAAACGCGTTATTAACGAAATGGGACCAGATCGCGATCAGTTATTAACAAAAGATGAAGTGTCGGCATTATTAAAAACATTAGATGATTTAGACACAGCTACATTACGTAAAGCTAGAATTAGTATTATTTTAAAACGATTTAAACAACTTAAAAAAGTAGAATCTGGGGATGCGAAGGTAATTTTGCAAGGTATCCAAGATGCTAAAATACGAGAAGAATTGAGGCCATATTTACAAGCATATGAAGACTTTAAATTAGGCAAGGAATTTAAAAAACCAGTAAAAACAACAGAACCAGAACCTGTTACACGTAAACTAATTCCTAGGAATATTAATCCAAAACTTGTAACAACATATCCTAAAACGCCAGTGTCAATTGAAAATATACGTAAAATATATGAGTTACATAAATCAAATAATCCACGAGGTTTGTATGGATTCGGATCGCCAGGCGCTGAGCAAATAAACAAAATAATTGACATATATGAGATTGGATTAGCAGATCAATTACGAGATGCTAATAACATAAAAATTTGGAAATCTACTCGCGATAAATGGCTAGCTGCACAAAAAATTGTATTAGGCGGAAAAGATGGCAATATAGAACAAACAATTAAGAATCGGTCTGAAGATCTAGGAATAATAAATCGATGTATATCAGATCTAGAATTCGGCGAAGCTTCAATTCCTCAATATTATCTAAAATTAGAAGAATTTCCATCGTGGAAACAATGGATGTATGATAATAAAATAACAGGTGGCGGTACTGATAATGATTGGACTGAATTCTTAACGCAACGATTTATATGGGATAAATTGTCAAGATCTCGAGGAGGATCATCGATTAAGTATAATTATACAAACTAAATAATTATTTAGATATAAACCCATTTAAAAAGTCTCGCTGTCGCTGAATTGCTGAATCGAGTTTAGAATTTCCTCGTTTTTTTCTAGTTCTCGGAGTATCTCCATTAGAGCTAGATTGAACAACATCTTCTCCCTTAGATTGAGATCTGGTCGATTTAATTCCTTTAGTATCTTGTGTAGATATGCGTTTGCCAATTGTAGACTCGCTTCTGCTTTGTACTTCTGTCCTTCGGGTGTCGATAAAAAGCTCTGAATAAGTGCTTGAGTGTCCGGTTTGGATGCGTTTGATGATCTCATCTCTTCCAATAGACCTTGTTTCGTCGTAACGGATATATCCTGTTGTATACGCTGTCTTATGCGTTTTAATTTCAATACCGCAAGGATAGCGGACATTGTCTTCTTCAACTGTATATTGAATGCCCCAACCCACTGTTTTAAATGCTGTAACATAACCATATTTTTTAGAACCCAACCATGTAAAGAATACTGGGTCTCCTATTTTAAACTGAGGTTTTTCAAACTGTTTTTGAATGTTATCGGGAATATTTGATTTTTTTGACATTAGTTAAGACAAATTGTAGAACCACGACTAATTATTTTAAAAATTCTCATATAACGAGTTAGTTTATCTTTTTTAAACATTTTTTCCGTATCGATGTCACGAGATATTAAATAACCAGATTCCATGAATTTACTTACAATGTGTCTAATTGCACTCAATTTATTAGATTCAATCATGATGTTTTGGTCATCAATCATTACATCAACTCGATCGACATTATCCGGAAATACATCTTGTGATACATTTATTTCATATTCAAGTGAATCTTGTACTCCCGTAAAAAATTCAGTTAAATCAATAGCTTTTGTTTTATTTACACCGTACATTTCATATACGTCAAATAAATAAAATAATTTATCAGCAGGACTTAATTGTGAAAAATAATTATATTGAACTTTGTCAATTGATATTAGGTTGAATATTGTTTTCATGATCTTCGAGTTTCTTAATTACAAACAATTCAGAAATAATATTAGCATCTAATGCTTTTTTTTCAGAAATCAATTCGCGTGCTTCGCCCAAACTCGTTGCCATTACACGTCCAAGAGCTTCACATTTAGTATCAGCTTTAAAATAGTAAATATAAATCTCTTGTTTCATTTATTATAAATATAAACCCAATTCATAATTTTTCATACAAATATCCAATGCATCTGATAAAGTTTCATTTAATTTTGCAACTTCATGTTTTGCTAACATTACATTGCGACCTTTGATATCAATTGAAAATACATCTGTTTTAGATGGTCTAGATGCATACATATTATTTGTAAATGTATCAATTTGTTTTGCGTATGAAATTAAATCTTTATAACGCATTACAATTTTTTGTCCAACGACGTGCATTGTACCAATAGTACAATTCATTGGATCTGTTTTAAAATTATCTGCTGAAATTTTATCTTCAAATACGAAATCCATTTTGGTCCAAGTTTCGCCATAACGATTAGCATATTTTTCAGAAATTGCCCATGGCTGATTAACACTTTTTAACATTGTTTTTTAAAATTTATAAATTAATATTGTATATACATCTGGTGAATAATTGTGTCGCAACACAACGTTTTGATATTTTTCAATCAACATATCCAACATAAGGCCGGGATGTACATAAAAGAACCCTTCATGATGTGTGGTATTGATTGGAGAAAGAAGATTGAATGATACTACACTTGTTGCAGTGTTGTAAAGAATATCAATATCTTCAAATAATTTTTGTAAATCTGCATCTTCTGTTTCGCAACGTCGCTGAGTAAATACCCCTGAAGCTACAACCCATTCATGTGGATTAAATTTAGCAGTTTCAAATGCACCTACATTAATTCCATTTAAGCCCCATTTTTGTTCGCCTAATGCAGTCATAATAGGATTATGGTCTATGGCATTATATGCTACAATGTCATTGTTTAACGCAGCCATTTCGCGAGCAACATCATATAAATCACATCGGCCGGCTCCGATATCCAATATTGATCCACCGGCAAATCCTACTAATAAGTTTTGCATTAAATAACGCTGCTCAGCAGTTGTATTATAACCAACTGCTCTAGGACTATACATCATGTAATCTGGATCGGTTGATTCTAAAGAATCCCATCTTTGATATTGTTCATCTGTATTCTGCAGATTGTTTAGAATTTGATTTGTTAATTCATTAACATCCATATTATTATAATTTATATGATTACCAAGAAGCTTTACCTGCAGAGTTTGCATCTAGATGCGGAATTTGTTCGTTTGCTACTAAATCCTTATACGGAATTGTAGATTGAATTTGTCCACTAGTACATAATCTTTCAGTAAGAGTTCTATTAATAAAATTGCGCGCATTTTGTGAGGTATTCAACATAACTAATGCACTTCGATTTTCTAATAACACATCATATACTGATGATTTATTGATAACGCGACGATCTAATATTACGCCAACTCGATTAACACCTTCAGATGTTACGATTACTTCGTCTCCTGCCTTATATGACATTATTCAATAATTTTAATGATTTTGCTAGAAGAAACTGATTTTACTTCGAAATCCATGGTATAACCTTGAAAATCATTTACCACTTTCGCTTCCGCTTCGGTTACAGAAAGTGCTTCTACTAAGTACGTTTCCGTAACTTTCTTTTCTTTAGGACCTTTTGGGGTGTCCATTGTGTCTGTCAATTGGACTTTTGCAATGTAATAACTCATTTTGTATATTTTTTATTTTTATATCAATATAATAAGTAAAAAAACATCATTTTCAAAAGATTATTTAATCTTATCGAGTGTTTTTTGTAAACGTTTTTGATTTTTATGAAATTCATATGATTTTCTGATGTCTTTTGGTGTTAATTTTAAATTAACTTGCAAATTATCTAATATATCCGCAACCAAACGCTCTTTTTCTAAGTTATTTTTGGTTTTTTTATCCATTGTATTAACAATTTTTCGTAAATGATAGATAAATTCTTTCGGAAAGCGTTTAAGTAAACGAGATTTGTCAACATATATCTTAACATCTGATTTTTTACCTTCACTTAAAGCATTTTTAAGTAAGTTTTTTGCAATAATTACACTTTCTGTTAATATGTCTCCATATTTCATAAAACTTGCAACTTCAACACCAGCACCAGAATCAGATTTATCTGCATTTTTTTCTATTTTTGCGCGGTCTTCATCACCTAAACCAGCTATATCGTCTAATGATAATTGCAATTCTATAGTATAATCATCATTCCTACCCCATCCGGTATAAGGAACAATTTTAATTATACCATTTTTTATCAATGAAAGCAATGTATTAGAATTTAAATTTAGATCTTTTCCAGATCTTGCAATAAACTCTCGTATACCAATATCAGAAATAGAATAAATAACGCCTAATTGTTTACTGCCATACGCATCAAACTTACCCAAGAATTTTTTTTCAGCGGGGGTGAATGGAGAATTTTTAGAATCAACAGGGGCATTATTAGTTTCAACATCGGGACCAGGTCCTGCAGGCCCAGCTGGTGCTGGAGCTGCAGCCGCTGCATCATCTTGCTCAATAATAAGCTTCTGAAGAATTGGCGTTAAAACCTGTTCCATTAATGATTTCATTTTACTTTAGATTCTGCTAATTGCGTTGAACGATATTTACTAGATAATTTTTTTAATTCGTTAATTGATTTACGTGCTCTAACGCCAGCAGCCTTTGTTCCTTTTTCTGTAAAGCGTACATGATTTTCTTCGAAAGATAACCAATGTTCTTTCATCGTTTCAAATAATTGTTGTGATGTCATAAAAACCTTTTTTAATTTATTATAAATATTTGATTTAAATAAAACGATCCATATATGAATCTAAATTTTGATTAATAATACGTATTTCAGTATAATCAATTAAATCTATGATAACATCTTGGTGTCGTTGATATATTTGTTGTATCTGATTAATGTTAATAAAACGTTTTGTTTGCTTACCGTTTTTGTCGGTATCAATAACCATTATGAATCGTACTCCCTGGCTCCATTCTAATCTCCTTTATATGGTCCATATGATTTATACGTATCAGCATCTAATGAAGATTTATCACTAGTTTTCCACGGATTGATCTTTTCAGCCATTTGTGATATCTCGATATTTAAATCTTGCATTTTTTCCGGATTTGCTTTTGCATAATCTTTTAATGCATTTAAAATATCATCTTTATCTGTAGATTCTGCATTAACAACGCCAGCAATAAAATCTTGCAGTTCGTTAGTATTCTTAAATTCAGAATCTCTATAAATTATACTAAAGATAGCACGCATATACATATTAGCATATTGATTTTCTTTAATAATCTTTTTTGCTCTAAAAACTTCTTCGCGAAGAATCTGTATATGCCTTGGGTTAGTATGATCAAATAATGATATCATTGTAGATTCTCCAATTTATAAATTGTAGTATAAATTAAATCTTTAAAAGTATCAAGTTGATTAATGATATTGGTATCTTCTTTTGGAATCTTGTTGTATATGCGATCTAAATACGTTGCTAATGCTTTAAAATATTTAATTGCATTTTCTTTTGAATATTCATCAAAACGTTCTGCAGGTTCATAACCTTTTAAAATTCCATGTTTGCCTTGATATGTTTCAACCAATGCATCAACCATATCCGGAATAGCATCATAATATGCATTCAATGCCATATGTGCCGCAAATGATCCAGCACCAGTAGTTTGCCAATGAAAAATATGAGCTTGATCTCTTGATGCTAATAATGTAGAAATTAATTTTTCAAACATTGTATCCTTTATTTATTTTCCTTGCGCTTTATACGCTTTTACATAGTTTTTACTAGTTTTACTTTTACTAGTTTTGCTCTTTGCATGAACTCCAGGTCTTTTAACTTTTGGTTTTGCAATATAACTACTAACTGTGTTTGTTTTTGCTTTCGCTGCCATTTATTCCCTTTTTTATAATTTCATATAACGAAAATAACCCAGCAAAGCAAAATATTACAATGCCACTAATAAAAGCAAATAACCTATTCATATTAATAAATATTGAACGCAAAAAAAGTGCGCCCTAAGACGCACTCTTAACACTGGCCTCTGCAATGTTATGCCCAAGGTAGCAGGCGTTATTTGCGGAACGCTTCTCTTAAAATATATTCATGTCCGTGCAAGTTACCTTTAACGCGATTCCAAAACGACTCATTTATATCAATTGATTTTGCTATTTTAAATCCATTTAATTTCCCATTCGGTCCAACTGAAAAAACTTTATTAAGTCCTCGTTTTGAACCTCGAGTATCAAACATTTTTTTCAATACTTCGATATCGGATAATTCAACACGTTTCCCGGAATTATCAACAGCAACTACAGTGCCTCGACCAATTGGTTGATCAGGATCTGTGCCATATGCTTCTAATACATCTCCGACATTAACTGTACTTAAATCCAATTGAAATTCTTTTTTAAAATTTAGCGATTTTGATGAGCTTTTATCTCCACCAATTGGAAAAAATATTTGTTCATTCATATCATCTTCAGCTTCTGCATCTTTAGCAGCGTCTTTCATAGATTCTTCTTCGTCACCATCTTTATCTAAATCGATATAATCAGGTTTAGCACCTTCTTCGGCTTCGTCTACTGCATCCTCTACACCCTTAGCATCATAAGCTTCTTGAACATCCTTAAGTGTTGGGAGAGGCTGTCCTTCTTTGCGTTCCCACGCATACGCCTCAGATAAAATTGATTTTAGTTTGATCATTATTATGTCCTAATTTTAAAATAAATATTAGTACGTTGTAAATACATAGCAAGTTAGTACGCTTGTTAATAGAGCGTCCTTGCAGGACCGCTCTTACACGTCCCGTACACCCGTTGCATCTGCAGTCCGCCCACGAATCCCCGTCCTTATTAAATACAATTTACCTCCATACTCCTTCATAGCAAATCCAACGTTCATTCCATTTGCTCGAAACAAGTCTTGATAGATACGAGATTTTTGTTCACCCTTCTCATACGCAGCATCTGCTCCGGTAATGTCAATGACATCGCAATCCGGCGTTTGATCGGCAAAATCGCGTATAGCAAGTGCAACCGTTTTGAGCAACGCTAGCACATTAACCGCGCCAGAAGCCGATGTGTTGCCGCTAGCTGTTGACCAACCTCGATCATCTTGTCCCCTGGTAAAAAACGCAAATTGGTATTCATACTCAAAATGTGGGATAGGGGTTCTCCATCGATGCATCACCATTTTAATGGGCTGAGAAGCGGCCGCAAAGTCACATTCCCATATCTCATCCTCGGTATGAGGTTTACTCCACACAAATTGGGTCGCGTATGGGGATACGCTCGCCAAAGAAATTTCTGTTAATAAAGATGCTAATCGTATCATATTAATAAATATCGATCGGGAAAGATACTAGTGATATGGATGCGAGCCGCTAGGCGAACATACG